>Ga0209023_10006502_pt1 | contig 12296 bp, 10 predicted proteins | sample LakOneMetagenome_FD_187468 | JGI IMG/M metagenome (GOLD analysis project Ga0209023, IMG submission 187468) | Freshwater and sediment microbial communities from Lake Erie, Canada (SPAdes) (version 2) | ecosystem: Environmental > Aquatic > Freshwater > Lentic | place: Lake Erie, Canada... | reverse complement strand
GCCGCGCGCCGGCGCGCGATAGCTGTTGCGCTCGCCGCTGGTCGCGGGCTTCGCATCGAGCTTCATCGTGAGCGAGATGCGCTTGCGCGCGAGGTCGACCTCGAGCACCTTGACCTTGACAATGTCGCCGGTCTTCACGACCTCGCGCGCATCGTTCACGAACTTGTGCGCGAGCTGGCTGACGTGGATCAGCCCGTCCTGGTGCACGCCGAGGTCGACGAACGCGCCGAACTGTGCGACGTTGCTGACCGTGCCTTCGAGCAGCATGCCGGCCTGCAGGTCCTTGATGTCCTCGATGCCGTCGTTGAAGCGCGCAACCTTGAAGTCGGGCCGCGGATCGCGACCCGGCTTCTCGAGTTCGGCGAGGACGTCCTTCACGGTGATCGCGCCGAAGCGCTCGTCGGCGTAGGCCTCCGGCTTCAGCGCACGCAGCACGTCGCTGCGGCCGATGACATCGTCGACCGGCCGTTGCAACGCGCCGAGCAGGCGCTGGACGAGCGGATAGGTCTCGGGATGCACGCCCGAGCGATCGAGCGGGTTGTCGCCGTCGCGGATGCGCAGGAAGCCGGCACTCTGCTCGAAGGTCTTCGCGCCGAGGCCGCTCACGTCACGCAGTTGCTGGCGGTTGCGGAACGCACCGTGCGCATCGCGCCAGCGCACGATGCTCGCGGCCACCGCGCCGCTCAGGCCGGAGACGCGTGCCAGCAGCGGCGCCGACGCGGTGTTCAGGTCGACGCCGACCGAGTTCACGCAGTCCTCGACGACCGTGGCGAGACTCTTCGCGAGTTCGCCCTGGTTCACGTCGTGCTGGTACTGGCCGACGCCGATGCTCTTCGGATCGATCTTCACGAGTTCGGCCAGGGGATCCTGCAGCCGACGCGCGATGCTGACCGCGCCGCGCAGGCTCACGTCGAGTTCGGGCAGTTCCTTGCTCGCGTACTCGCTGGCCGAGTAGACCGACGCGCCGGCTTCGCTGACCACGACCTTCTCGACGGCCGCGTCGGGCGCGAGCTTCTTCAGGCGCGCGATCAAATCGGTCGCCAGCTTGTCGGTCTCGCGGCTCGCGGTGCCGTTGCCGATCGCGATCAGGTTCACGCCGTGGGTTGCGCAGAGCTTGCCCAGAGCGTGCAGTGCGCCTTCCCAGTCGCGGCGCGGCTCGTGCGGGTAGACGGTGTCGGTCGCCAGCACCTTGCCGGTCGCATCGACGACCGCCACCTTGCAGCCGGTGCGGATGCCCGGATCCAATCCGAGCACGACGCGCGGCCCGGCCGGCGCGGCGAGCAGCAGGTCGCGCAGGTTCGCGGCGAAGACCTTGATCGCGACCGCTTCGGCCTCTTCGCGCAGCCTGGCGAAGAGGTCTCGCTCCAGGCTCAGGCTGAGCTTGACCTTCCACGTCCACGCGATGCACTTGCGGATCAGGTCGTCGCCCGGGCGCTGCGCGTGGCTCCAGCGCAGGTGCAGCGCGATCCGGCCTTCGGCCGGCGACGTGGCCGCCGCGTCGTTCGGCGCATCGACGACGAGCTTCGCATCGAGCAGCTCCAACGCTCGGCCGCGAAACACCGCGAGCGCACGGTGCGATGGCACCCCACGGATCGGCTCGGCGTAGTCGAAGTAGTCGCGGAACTTCGCGTGGTCCGGCGCGTTGCCATCCTTGCCGTCCATCAGCTTGCTCTGGAACAGGCCCTCGCTCCACAGCCAGTCGCGCAGCGTGCGCACCAGCGCGGCATCCTCGGCCCAGCGTTCGGCGAGGATGTCGCGCACGCCGTCGAGCACCGCGCCCGCATCGGCGAAACCGGCATCCGCATTGACGTAGGCGGCGGCCTCGATCGTCGGCACACGCGTCGGGTCGGCGAACAGCAGATCGGCGAGCGGCTCGATGCCGGCCTCGCGCGCGATCATCGCCTTCGTGCGGCGCTTCGGCTTGTACGGCAGGTACAGGTCTTCGAGTTCCTGTTTCGTCGGCACGGCCTCGATCGCGGCGCGCAGTTCGCTCGTCAGCTTGCCCTGCTCGTCGATGCTCTTCAACACCGCGACGCGGCGCTCCTCGAGTTCGCGCAGGTAGGACAGGCGGGCTTCGAGTTCGCGCAGCTGGATGTCGTCGAGGTTGTCGGTCGCCTCCTTGCGGTAGCGGGCGATGAACGGAACGGTGGCACCGCCGTCGAGCAACTCGACGGCCGCCTGAACCTGCGCGGCGCGAACCTTCAGTTCGGCGGCGATCTGCAGAATGATCTTGTCGTTGTCCAAGTCGCGTGCGGAGTGAAAAAAGAAGCGGCGCAGTGTGCCACACACACTGCGCCGCTCGGCGATGGACGGACCGTGTTACCCGGGCGTTACTGCTCCGGCGTCGAGGTCGGCGCCGGCTCAACCGTCACCAGCTCACGCAGGATGCCGCCGGCGGCGACGCTGCCGCTGCTGGTCCCGGCCCCGAGGATGCGCGAGCGGCAATCGAGCGCATCCTCACCGCTGAAGATGCGGCAGCGCTGCAGCGCGTTGCGTCGATAGTCGGTGCTCTTCGATTCCTCGAGCAGTCCACGCCGTGCCTCGTTGCGAGCCGCACCCGCTTCCTGCAGGCAGGTCGCGCGGTCCTGGTTGGACTGTCCGCTCAGGCACACCGCACGCTCATGCTCGTATTGCGCCTGGATGTCCGCGCCGCGCGGCGCGGCCTGCGCGAAACCGGCGCCCGCGAGCAGGGCGGCGGCGATGAGCGACGAGATCGGGCGCGTTCGATGAAGACTGGATTGCATGTCGTGTCCCTTCGATGTGTTCGACATGCCTGCACTCTAGACACTCGCCACCGTCGGCACGATCGGAGGCGGTCGGACACGGGTGTAGGACGGCGCCTAGCGTCTTCCCAGGCGAGCGAGCACGCCCTGCGTCGCGACAACGGCGCTGGCGAAGCTCGCCGTCAGCAGGTAGCCGCCGGTCGGCGCTTCCCAATCGAGCATCTCGCCCGCGACGTGCACCCCGGGCACGGCGCGCAGCATCAGGTCGTCGGTCAGCGCCTCGAAGCGCACGCCGCCCGCACTGCTGATCGCCTCGTCGATCGGGCGCGCTCGAACCAGGCGCAGCGGCAGGGCCTTGATCGCCGCGGCCAGCCGCGCGGCATCGCCGAGTTCGTCGCGCGTCAACAGTTCATGCAGCAACGCGGCCTTGACGCCGTCGATGCCGAGCCGGCTCTTCAGGTGCGTCGACAGCGAGCGCGAGCCGCGTGGTCGCGCGACCTCGGCCTGCACCATCTGCGCATCGCGCTGCGGCAGCAGGTCGATGTGCACGAGCGCATCGCCCTGCCGTGCGATCCGTTCGCGGATCGGCGCCGACGCGGCATAGACGAGGCTGCCCTCGATGCCGGTTTCGGTGACCACGAATTCGCCCTTCTGCGCGAACGCGGGCGCCGCGTCGTCGGCGATCGACAGCGCCACCGTCTTCATCGGATGCCCCGCGTAGCGCGTGCGGAAGAACTCGCTCCATCCCGCGACATCGAAGCCGCAGTTGGACGGCTGCAGCGGCGCCACATCGACGCCGCGCCGCGTCAACCACGGCACCCAGGCCCCATCGGAGCCCAGCCGCGCCCAACTGCCGCCGCCGAGCGCCAGCACGACCGCGTCGGGCCGATGCGTCGATTCGCCCTGCGGTGTGACGAAGCGCAGTGCGCCGTCCTCGCTCCAGCCGTGCCAGCGATGCCGCATGTGAAAGGCGACGCCGGCCGCGCGCAGGCGTGCAAGCCAGGCGCGCAGCAAGGGCGCGGCCTTCAGGTCGCGCGGAAACACACGGCCTGACGTGCCGACGAAGGTCTCCACACCCAGCCCGCGCGCCCAGTCGCGCAGTTCCATCGGCCCGAAGCGGCGCAGCATCGGTTCGATCGATGCGCGCCGGCTGCCGTAGCGCGCGCAGAAGTCATCGAAAGCCTCGCCGTGCGTCAGGTTCAAGCCGCCTTTGCCGGCGAGCAGGAACTTGCGCCCGACCGATGGCATCGCGTCGTACAGATCGACGCGCACGCCGCCCGCGGCCAGCACCTCGGCCGCCATCAGCCCGGCCGGGCCACCGCCGACCACGACGACGTTCGGGCGTTGAGATTCGGAATGCGTCGGTGGGCGGCTCATGGGCGGCGCAGTGTGGCACAGCGCGCGGTAAGAATCGGCGGCGGCGCACGACTCCTCCACTGCACGCACCGGAGCCGATCACCATGGCCAGCCATCGACCCCCACCCGCCCTGCTCGCCCTCACCGCCTGCGCGGCGCTCGCGCCACTGGCACAGGCCGCGCCGAGCTGCAGCGCGCGCAGTGGCCCGATCGCCACGCCGGTGATCGAGCTCTACACCTCCGAAGGCTGCAACTCGTGCCCGCCGGCCGACCGCTGGCTGTCGGCGTTGAAGCCCGACGCACCGATCGTGGCGCTCGCGTTCCACGTCGACTACTGGGATCGCCTCGGATGGAAGGACCGCTTCGCGAGCCCGTCCTACACGCAACGCCAGAGCGAGCAACAGCGTCCGAGCGGCGCGCGCTTCGTCTACACGCCGCAGGTCCTGATCGACGGCGCGGACCGCCCCGACTGGTCGCGCGCGGCGCCGGGCGTGGTGAAGCCGCCCGCATCGACGGTCGACGCGCAACTGCAACGCGACGGCAACCGCGTCATCGCCACGATCGCACCCTTGCCCGGCGCACCGAGCCGGTTGACGGCGTACTGGGCCGTCACCGAACTCGGCCACGCCACCGCGGTGAAGGCGGGAGAGAACGAAGGCGTCACGCTGCACCACGAGTTCGTCGTGCGCGACTATCGCCCGGTCGCCGCGTGGACGACGCTGGCCCAGCCACCCGCCCGCCTGCAGTTTGACCTGCCCGCGGCCGCCGACGCGGCGCATCCGCGCCTCGTCAACCTGGTCATCGTCAACGCCGACACCGGCCGGCCGGTGCAGGCGGTCAAGCTCGGCTGTTGACGCGCCGTGCGCGCGCGTGTCAGGCCTGCTCGCGCAACTGCGCCCGCAGCTTCACGCCGATCTCGGGCTTGTGCGCGAACGGGTCGGTCGGGTTGCGCGGCAGCATGATGTCCTCGAGCCGCACCTGCACGCTGCCGAGCGAGCCGGGGTGGCTGTAGACGTAGAAGCGCCGCTCGGCGATCGCGTCGAACACGTAGCCCGCGACCTGCGCAGCGCTGACCTTGCCACTGCTGACCGCCTTGTCGCTCATTGCCTGCCCGATCAGCTGGCTCTTCGTCAGCGCCCGGCCGACATCGGTCATCTCCGGCGGCCGATTGCGCTGGCTCTGCGTGATGCCGGTGGGCACGAAATACGGGCACAGCACCGACGCGCTGATCTGCTCGGTGACGAGGCGCAGATCCTGATACAGCGTTTCGCTCATCGCAACGACCGCGCTCTTGGTCGCGTTGTAGACGCCCATGTTCGGCGCGTTCAGCAAGCCCGCCATCGACGCGGTGTTGGTGATGTGGCCTTCGTACGATGGATCCTTCGCCGCGGCCGCGAGCATCATCGGCGTGAACACGCGGATGCCGTGCGCGACGCCCATCAGGTTGACGCCGACGACCCATTCCCAATCCTTCAGCGTCGTCTCCCAGATCAGCCCGCCGGCGCCGACGCCGGCGTTGTTGAAGACGAAGTGCGGGGCACCGAAACGCGCCGCCGTCGCGGCACCGAGCGCTTCGACCTCGGCGGCCTTGGACACATCGAGCCGGAACGGCAACACCGCCGCGCCGAGTGCGCTGATCTCGGCCGCGGCCTTGTCGAGCGCGTCCTGCTGCACGTCGGCCATCACGACGTTCATGCCGCGGCCCGCGGCGATGCGCGAGGCCTCGAGGCCGAAACCCGACCCGGCGCCGGTGATCACGGCCGTGCGGCCCTTGAAGTTCTTCATGCTGCTGCTCTTTCGTTCATTCGATTCATTCATTCACTCGATCACGCCTTCTTGATCTGGAAGGCGATGCGCGGGAAGTGCACATGCACCGTGCCGGCACGCTCGTCGGTGCGCGCGACCACGACCTCGTTTGAGCTCAGCCCGACGAGCCGCCCGGCGACCGGGTCGTGCGCGTAGTCGGTCGGGGTGACTGTGACCTCGTCACCTTCTGCGAGCCCCGCCTCGGCCTCGAACGACGTCGCCGCGGTCAGGCCCTGCGCAGCGATCGCGATCGCCTCGGCGCTGGTCATCGGCGTCCACCGCCCCTGACCGAACGCATGGACCTTGTCGTACCAGCCGTTCAGCCGCGGATAGGCGTCCAGCAGCACCGCCACCGGCGGCGCACGATGGATGTACCAGATCGACTGCGCGGCCGAGAAATCCGCGATGCTGGGCAACGCGCCGAGCAGGAACGGACGACCATCGTCCAGCAGGTGTTCGAGGCGCCCGAGGTAGGTGTGCAACTGCGCGGCGCCGTCGGCGAGCGTGGCGCGCCGCAGGTTCGGCGACATCGCGGCGCGGTCGGCACCGAATGCCTTCAATGCCTCCGGCGGCGCGCCCGGAAGGATGTGCGCAATCCCGGCCGGCTGCATCGTGTACGGCACCGCGATCCAGAAGAGCAGCGTGTCGGCCCATTGCGCGACGATCTCGGCCAGGCCCGATGTCGACGCCGGGTACAGCGGCGGCTCGGGATTGAGCGTGTCGATCACGCGGCACATCAGCGCGGTATCGCAATAGATGTCGGCGCCGATCTGCATGAACGGCGTGCGGCGGTAGCCGCCCGTCAGCGCCATCACGTCGGGCTTGGGCAGGATCGCCGGAACGATCACCGAGCGCCAGCTCATGCCCTTGAAGCCGAGGATCAGGCGCACCTTCTCCGAGAACGGCGAGCCGAGGTAGTGGTGCAGGATCAGTTCGGTCATCGAGTCATGTCCTTGCTCAGTGCGGCATCGCGCGCTGGATGATGGCGTCGAACGCGACGCCCGCGGGCAACGTGCCGTAGACCTGCGGGCCACGATCGCCCAGGCGCGAACGGCAGAACGCGTCGAACACGACATCGGGCGCGTGCCGGCGCAGCAGCGACGCTTGAACCGCCAGCGCCACGTCCTGCGCCAACGCACGCGCGTCGATCTCCTCGCCGGCGCCGTCGTTCAATCGAGACAGCAGCGCATCGGCGTGTCGATCGAGTCGGGCATGCGCGCCGCGCGTCGTCTGGAGCTCGGTCGCCAGCGCCTGCACCGCATCGCCGTTGGATCCGCCGCGCTTCTTCAGCGCACGCATCAGATCCAGCGCCATGATGTTGCCGGCACCTTCCCAGATCGAATTCAGCGGCATCTCGCGGTAGATGCGCGCCATCACGCCCTCGCCGTGCTCCTCGACGTAGCCGTTGCCGCCGAGGCACTCCATCGCTTCCTGGGCGAGCGCGCTGCCCCGCTTGCAGATCCAGAACTTCGCGATCGGCGTCAGCACGCGCCGCATCTGGGCTTCGAACGGATCGTCCTGGGCATCGACGGCGCGCGCCAGGCGCAGCGCGAGTGCGGTCGCGGCCTCCGATTCGAGCGCGAGATCGGCGAGCACGTTGCGCATCAGCGGCTGCTCCACCAGCAGCTTGCCGAAGGCGCACCGCTGCGACGCGTGGTGCAGCGCGATCGCGACCGCGCCGCGCATCAGCCCGGCGGTGCCGAGCGCGCAATCGAGGCGCGTCAGCGTGCCCATTTCGAGGATCTGCGCGACGCCGCGTCCCTCCTCGCCGACGCGCCATGCGAGCGCGCCGTCGAACTCGACCTCCGAGCTCGCGTTGGCCTGGTTCCCGAGCTTGTCCTTCAGCCGCTGGATCGCGATCGCGTTGACGCGGCCATGGGCCGATCCATCCGGCAGCATGCGCGGCAGGAAGAAGCAGCTCAGCCCGGCCGGCGTCTGCGCCAGCACGAGGAACGCGTCGCACATCGGCGCGGAGAAGAACCACTTGTGGCCGGTCAGCCGGTAGCGCGCGCCCCAGGCATCGTCCCCATCGAATTCGGCGCGGGTCGTGTTCGCGCGCACGTCCGAGCCGCCCTGCTTCTCGGTCATGCCCATGCCCATCGTCACGCCGGTCTTGGCGCCGACGACGGCCAGGCGCGGGTCGTACGTGGTGCTCGCGAGCTTGTCGAACCAGTCGCCGAAGACGCTGGCGTTGTCGCGCAACGCCGGGGTCACCGCATAGGTCATCGAGATCGGGCACAGCACCGACGGCTCGAGTTGCGTGAACATCAAGAAGCCCGCCGCGCGCTCGATCTGCGCACCGACCCCGCGCGCCCAGGGTGTCGCGTGCAGGCCGTGCTCGACCGCTGTCGCCATCAGCGCGTGATAGCTCGGATGGAATTCGACCGTGTCGACGCGGCGCCCGAACCGGTCGTGCGTGTGCAGTGCCGGCTTGTGCACGTTGGCCAGCCGCGCATGCGTCTGCATCGCCTCGCTGCCGAGCAGCGCGCCGAATGCCATGCGCGGCGCGTCGTCGGCGCCCGGCAGGTGGTAGGCGAGCGCGTCCCGCAGCGCACGATCGCCGCCGTACACGTTGTGCCCGACCAGCGCGGTCGCCTGGTTCGTCACCTCATGCGTGGCCGCGCTCATGCTCAGATCAGCTTGACGAGCTGCTTGCCGAAGTTGCGCCCCTTCAACAGGCCGAGGAAGGCCTCCGGTGCCGACGCCAGGCCCTGCGCCACGGTCTCGCGGTACTTCAGCTTGCCGGTCGCCACGAGCGTGCCGAGCTCCTTCAGCGCCTCGGGCCAGAGGTTCATGTGCTCGCTGACGATGAAGCCTTCGAGCGTGAGCCGGTTGGTCAGCAGCAGTTGCGGTTGCTTCAGCGGAATCGGCTCGCCATCGTAGCCACTGATCATCCCGCACAGGGCGATGCGGCCGAACGCATTCATGCGCGGGAGCACCGCGTCGAGCACCGCGCCGCCGACGTTCTCGAAGTAGCCGTCGACGCCATCCGGCGTGGCCGCCTTGACCGCTTCGTAGAGCGACTTCGCGTCTTTGTGCGCCTTGTAGTCGATGCACGCATCGAAGCCGAGCTCATCGACGACGTAGCTGCACTTGTCCGCACCGCCCGCGATGCCGACCGCACGGCAACCACGCACCTTCGCGAGCTGGCCGACCGCGCTGCCGACCGCGCCGCTGGCCGCGCTGACGACGACCGTCTTGCCGCTCGTCGGCTTGCAGATCTGCGTGAGGCCATACCACGCGGTCACGCCGGGCATGCCGACCGCACCGAGGTACGCCGCCAGCGGCACGTGCTTCGTGTCGACCTTGCGCAGCATGCCGAGCTGCGTCGCATCGACGACGCTGTAGAGCTGCCAGCCGCCGAAGCCGACGACCTGATCGCCCACCGCGTAGGCCGCATTCTTCGACGCCACGATCTCGCCGACGGTGCCGCCTTGCATCACCGCGTTCAACGGCTGCGGCGCGGCGTAGCTCTTCGCATCGTTCATCCGGCCGCGCATGTACGGATCGAGGCTCAGGTAGTGATGCCGCACCAGCACCTGGCCGTCCTGCAGATCGGGAACGCTCGCCTCGACCAGCTTGAAGTTGTCGACACGCGCTTCGCCCTCGGGGCGCGAGACCAGGTGGATCTGCTGATTCGTCGTCGTCATGATGTTCTCCTGCGGGGTGTGGGGCCGGCCTCAGTCGGTCGACAGCGGCGGCGGTTGTTGCGATTGCACGGCCGACGGCCCGACCGGCAGCCGCTTGACGTACTTGAAGGTTCCGGTTGCGTGCGCGCACGCGCGGCCCTGGGCATCGACGATCGTCGCCTCGGTGAACGCCATCGTCGCGGTGCGGTGCATCAGCCGCCCCTTGCCGGTGAGCACGCCACGGGCGGGCTGCATGAAGATCGTCTTCATCTCGATCGTGACCACGCCCATGTCGGGCTGGACGCTGCGTGCGGCGGCGGCCATCGTCACGTCCAGCAGCGTCATGCTGGCGCCGCCGTGCGTCACCGCGAAGCTGTTGCAGTGCTCGGGCCGCGTTTCGTAGCGCAACTCCGAATGGCCCCCTTCGAACTTCTCCAGCGTGAAGCCCAGGTGCTCCACGAACGGAATGTGGACGCCGAACGACGTGCTCATCGTGACTCGATCCGGTCGGGCCGCGATCAGGCCGCGCCGAGAACGACGCTGACGCCGCCGTCGACCGCCATCCACTGCCCGGTGATGTGCTTGCCGGCCGGGCTCGCGAAGAGCAACGCCAGCCCCTTCAGATCGTCGTCGTCGCCGAGCCGGCCGAGCGGCGCCTTGGCGGCCATCTTGTCCTCGCCGAGGTGCGTGATCAGGCCGGCGGCCATCTTGGTCATGAAGAAGCCCGGGCAGATCGCGTTGACGTTGATGTTGTACTTGCCCCATTCGGCCGCCAGCGTGTGCGTGAAGCCGATCACCGCGGACTTGGAGGTGTTGTAGGCCAGCGTCTGCATCTCGGGTGGGTTGCCGTTCAGGCCGGCGATCGAGGCGATGTTGATGATGCGACCGCGCCGCTTCGGGATCATGCAGTTGCGCGCGACCTGCTGCGCGAGGATGAAATAGCCGCGGATGTTCAGGTTCATCACCTTGTCCCAGGCGGCGACCGGATGATCCTCGGCGGGCGCGCCCCAGCTCGCGCCGGCGTTGTTGACGAGGATGTCGATCGTGCCCATGCGCTCGAGCGTCTCGTCGGCCAGGCGGCGCGTGTCGTCCTCCTTCGCGCAGTCGGCGGCGATCCAGCGCGCGTCGATGCCGGCGCTCTGCAGTTCGGCCGCGGCCTGCTCGAGATCCTCGGCCTTGCGCGAACTCAGCATCACCTTTGCGCCCGCCTCGCCGAGCGCCTGCGCGATCTGCAGGCCCAGGCCGCGCGAGCCGCCGGTGATCAGGGCCGTCTGGCCGGTCAGGTCGAAGAGTTTCTGGACAGGCGTGGTCATCGTTGCGGTCTCCGTGGGGTCGTCGTCATGCGTCGTCGTTCTTCATTCGCGCGCGGATCCAGATCAGCACCACGCCGGCGACGCCGACCACGATGCCGACGGCCGCGATGGTCCAGCCGAGCGCGGCGTCGGCACGCTGTGTGGCCAGGCCGAGGCCGAGCAGGATCAAGCCGGCGTAGATCAGCACCCAGATCCACGTCTGCACCCGCGCGATGGTTCGCTCGCCGTTCATCAGAACCAGGCCTCGTCCATCGTCCGGCAGGTCGGATCGCGCGTCTCGACCACCTTCAGCCACGCGCCAATGCGCGGCAGTTCATAGTGGAAGAAGTAGGTGCAGGCGGCAAGTCTGCCGCGCCGTTGCGCTTCGTCGGTGCGGCCGGCCGCGGCGTGCGCACACCGCGCGACATCGAGCCAGATCCAGGCGAGCACGACATGGCCGAATGCCTGCAGGTACGGCGTCGCGTTGGCGAGCGCATCGCCCGGATCGCCGGTCGCCCACGCGGCGCGCGTTGCGCCGGTCAGCGATTGCAGCGCGCTGTCCAGGGCACTCGCATGCGCAGCGAGGCCCGGCTCGTCGCGCGTGCGGTGGATCGTCTCGTTCACCTTGCGCACCAGCAACGCCAGACCCGCGCCTTGCTGCATCACGACCTTGCGGCCGAGCAGGTCCAGCGCCTGGATGCCGTGCGTGCCCTCGTGGATCATGTTCAGTCGGTTGTCGCGCCAGTACTGCTCGACCGGGAAATCGCGCGTGTAGCCGTAGCCGCCGTGGATCTGGATCGCCAGGCTGTTCGCCTCCAGGCACCATTCGCTCGGCCAGCTCTTCGCGATCGGCGTCAGCATCTCGAGCAGCAGCGCGGCTTCGCTCGCCGCGTCGCGCGCACCGGTGTGCTGCTCGTCGACCAGGCGCGCGCAATAGAGGCCGAGCGCGAGCGCGCCCTCGCAGTAGCTCTTCTGTGCGAGCAGCATCCGCTTGATGTCGGCGTGCTCGATGATCGGCACCTGCGGCTTCGTCACGTCCTTGCCTGCGGGTCCGCTCGGGCGGCCTTGCGGACGGCTCTTCGCATAGTCGAGCGACGCTTCGTAGCCGGCCATGCCGATCATCGTCGCGCCGAGCCCGACCGCGATGCGCGCCTCGTTCATCATGTGGAACATGCAGCGCAGTCCGTCCCCGGGCTGGCCGACGCGATACCCGATCGCCCCGGCGCTGCCGCGCACCGCGAACTTGCCTTCGCCGAAATTCAGCAGCGTGTTCGGAATGCCGCGGTAGCCGAGCTTGTGATTCAGCCCCGCCAGCGCGACGTCGTTGCGCTCGCCGGTCAACGCCCCGTCGACGTCGACGAGCTTCTTCGGCACGATGAACAGCGAGATGCCTTTGGTGCCGGCGATCAGCTTGCCGTCGGCCCCCGGAATCTTCGCGAGCACCAGATGGACGATGTTCTCGGTCAGCTCGTGCTCGCCGTAGATCGGAA
>Ga0209023_10006501_pt1 | contig 12299 bp, 7 predicted proteins | sample LakOneMetagenome_FD_187468 | JGI IMG/M metagenome (GOLD analysis project Ga0209023, IMG submission 187468) | Freshwater and sediment microbial communities from Lake Erie, Canada (SPAdes) (version 2) | ecosystem: Environmental > Aquatic > Freshwater > Lentic | place: Lake Erie, Canada | collected... | reverse complement strand
GGGGGAGGCCTATGGCGTGGCAGGTCTGCAGGTCACCATCGATGCGAACGGCCTCTCGCCGTGCACGGTCAGCACCGGCCTCGACGGCTCCTACCGCTGCATCCTGACGCCGGCCCTCGACGAGCTGGCGGGTGTCGACCCCGGTCAGCCGATCACGCTGCACGCCGACGCGCGCTGGCCCGGCGATGCGGTGCCGCAGGCGACTGCCGACGTGCAGGCCGCCGGCCGCGCTCCGATGCAGGGTTTGCCGCTGCACACGACGGTTCCGCTGGAGATCCAGATGGACCTGCCCGGCGTGGCGGTCGACGGTCACCTCACCGATGGCGACGGCTCCGGCCTGACGCCACGGTGGATGACCCTCACCGGGTACGACGCCGCCAACCATGGCACCGGCCAGACGTGGGTGTGGGTCACGCCGAACGCAGTGGATGGGGCGTACTCGTTCAACAAGCTGCTGCCGCGCGACACGGTTCGCGTGGTGCTCGACGCGCAGCCACCGAACCTGGAGCACGTGCTGCACGAGGTGACCGGTCTGACCCCGAACGTGCTGACACCCGCAACGTTCGACATCTCGTATCTGCCGGCCCACTTGACGGTCTCCGGCACCGTGACCCTGGACGGCGCGCCGGTCACCGGCACGCAGTACCTGTCGGTGACCGAACGGAATGCCGCGGGTGCCACCGTGCACACCCAGTACGTCGGGTTCACCGTGGACCCGGCCACCGGTGCGTACACCGTGCCGCTGACGCTGTTCCTCGCGGCAGACCATGTCGACGTGTCGATGTATGTGCTCGTGCCCAACGGCTCGGGTGCCTTCTTCGGGACGACGGCCAGTGGCATCGTGCCGGGCGCGGACGCAACCGTGCAGCTCGATGCGCACGCGGCGCCACCGCGCATCCATGTGACCGGCACGCTCAGGCGCAACGGTGCACCCGTCACCTCGCCTGCCCGCCTGAACGTGTTCGGGTACAACGCGGCGAACGTGCGGGTCTACGAGAACTACTACCAGTACGTGACGGTCGACCCGGCAACCGGTGCGTACACACTGGACATCGCGCTGCCCCACGGCACGGTGCGGGCGACGGTGCAGGCACCGCTCAGCCCATTCGGGTCGGAGTGGCTGACGTTGGAGCTGCCGGGCTTGCTGCCGAGTGCGACGGCCACGGGCCAACTGAGCGGTGACTACGACCCCGACGTGGTGCACATCTCGGGCGAAGCGCGGGTGTACGGGCAACTGCTGACGACGGGTGCCAGCGTGATGGTCGAGGTCACACCGTACGACGCCGCTGGCAATGCCATCTCCTACGGCGCGTGGAGCAACTGGGTCGGTGTCGACGCAACCGGTCACTATGCGCAGGACGTCACCCTGCCTGCGGGCACGGTGAAGTTCGGTGTGCACGCCACGCCGGCCGGGCCCGCTGGGACGGGTGTGCTGCAGGCGGTCGAGGTGACCGACGTCGTGCACTCGAATGTGGTGAACCTCGATCTCGACTCGCTCGGCATCCACGTCTTCGGTCACTACGAAGGCCCGCCCAACGATGGCACCACGCTGTTCTCGCTGATCGGCTTCGTCGGCGAGGGCGTGGTGGCGGGCACGTCGGGCTATGTGGCCATCGACGGCACCGGTCACTACGACATCCTCCAGCCGATGCCGCTGGGCACCGAGCGGGTGCAGATGTACTTCTTCGACCGGGCCGAGGCGTACAACCTGGCGCCGGTGCCGGGCCTGAACGAATGGCAGCTCGACGTCGTCAACTCGGCGACACCGACCGACGTGACCGTGCACGGCTCGACGACATCCGGCGGGACGCCGCTGCAGGACGTCACCACGATCTCGCTGGATGTGATCGCCTACACGGTGAACACGAGCAGCGGCCACTACACCGAGCTGGAACGTCACGCCTTCACGGACGTCCCGATCGCCGCGGACGGCAGCTACAGCGTCGCCACTCCGGTCGACGGGATGACGGACATGGTGCGAGTGCTGGTCGCAGTGCCCGGCGCCGATGGGACGCCGTGGCAGACCGCCGTCGGCGTGACGCACTCGGCGACGGTCGACATCGCCTACGACATCGAGCTGGACCACTTCTTCATGTACACCGGCCAGACCGAGCGGTACTCGAACTGCGCATCGCCCGAGCCACAGCTGGCGGAGGTCGACATCTACTCGTTGTCGCCGACCGGCGACTTCGACGTGCCGACGGACAGCTGGACGGGCGGTACCAAGATCGGGACCGCACTCGTCGTCTTCGAAGCCGACGGATCGTGGATCCTGCTGACGCCGCTCCCGGAAGGCGTCACCAGCATCGGTCTCGCGCTGCACTGGTCACGGGTGTGGGACCCGACCCGCGAGGCGAAGATGGTGCACCGCTTCGACGGCATGCCGGTGTCCGGCTCGATCTCCACCGGCGACTACACGATGTTGTACTGCTGAGCCGAACGCGCGCCGACCGTGTCAGCGCAGGCCGAGCTCTGCCCTGATGCGGTCGGCGCGATCGGCCCATGCCTTCGCCGAGGTGGGCCGGCCGTGTGCCGACAGGATCGCGCTCGCCCGCTCCGCTGACCGGTCGTCGTAGGGGTCGGTCTCCACCAGCCGCTCGATGGCAGCGATGGCATCATCGACGTCACCGGCGGCGTCGGCCTCGTCGATGACGACCTCCAGCAGGCGGACGGCCAGGTTGCGGGCGCGCTCGCGTGGCGCGGTCGTCCAGTCCTCGAAGCGATCACCGGGCAGCACCTCGCCGCGGTAGTGGGCGAGCGCGTGCTGCGCCCGTTCGCGTCGTTGCGCGCCGCCGCCGCGAAGAGCCGTTTGGGCAAGGCCTTCGAACTCGGTGAGGTCGACGCTGATCCCGGGCGCGAGTGCCAGCATGCCCTCCGTCCGAGCCAGGAGCGGGCCGGCCGCCCGCACTCGCGCGACGACGTTGCGCAGGCGGCGACGGCCGACATCCGGTTCCGCGTCGGGCCACAGCAGGTCACAGACCTCGTCGTCCGGCATGGCCCGCCCGTTGAGCGCGAGCATCTTGACCAGCTGCTGTGGCTTGCCGGGGGCGAGCGCGGCGGCCTCCCCGGCGACGAGCACCGCGAAGTGGTCCAGCAGCTGCACGGCCACCGTGGTCACCGGCTGAGCAGCCGTGGCAGCGTCGACCGTCAGTGCCTGCCACATCTCCGGCTCGTGCAGCTGTGGGAAGCCGGGTTGGCCGAGCCCGGCGCACTCGTTGCGCACCACGGCCACCATCGCGTCGGCTCCGGCGCGGTCGCCGGCGCGCAGCCGCGCAGACGCGATCCACAACCGGTAGTGCCAGCGCTCGCGGTACTCGGTCCACCCTTCCTCCAGCAGGCGGGTGAGCACCTGCTGCGCGACGACGGGGTCGCCGTCGCGGGCCTCGATCGAGCCTTCCGCCGGCCACGCGATGTCCGGGTAGTCGGCGATGGCGGGGTGCTGCTGTGCGCGGGCCAACCACTGGCGGGCGGCGGCGGTGTCGCCGGCCATCGCGCACGCCTCGGCGGCGCCGGCGAGGAACTCGGCCCCCGTCGGATGGTCGTACCACTCGGCACGGTTCGCGTCCGCCTCCGCGAGCCACTGGTGCACCGCGCCACGATCTCGTCGGCGGGCGGCGACCTTGGCGGCGGTCCATGCGAGGTAGGCGATCGTGCGCACGTCGCCGAACCGGCGGGCGATCGCCCTGGCCTCTGCGAGCGCGTCGAGCGCGTCGTCGTCCCGGCCGAGGTACTGCAGGATCTCGGCGGTGAAGTTGAGCAGCGTGCCGTACAGGCGGCTGCCGCGCCGCACGAGCGACACGGCCTCCTCCACTCGCGCCAGCGCCTGCGGGAACTCTGCACGCGAGAAGTGCACGGAGTAGGCCAGTGTGTTCAAGGCCTTCGCCCGGGCCAGGTCCAGCCCGAGTACACGGGCCAGCCCGATGGACTCGCCGAAGTAGGCGGCGGCCTTCACCAGCGATGCAGGGTCGCCGACGATCGTGGCGGTCTCGCCCAGTGCGTACAGGCAGCGAACACGACTGATCTGCTCGTCGTCCCCGAGTTGCGCGAGCACAGCCAGGCCGCGCCGTTCGGCGTCGGCCATCTGGGCGTCTCGCGACAGGTCGTAGACCCGTTCGACCTCCACCTGCCGTGCCAGGCGTTCGTCGGCGCCGGTGAACTCGTCCAGGCGGTCCAACAGGCGACGGCGCAGCGAGATCTGCACGCGTGCGCTGGCCGCCCACGCGAGCGTCAGCAGGCACCGCGGTTCGGCTGCCAGCGCGGACCGCGGCAGTTGCAGCACGATGCTGGCCAGCTCCTGCAGGTCGATCTGCTCCAGCAGCTCGAGATCGGCGGTGCCGACGAGCCGGGCGAGATCCTCTGGTGCGTCGACCGCCAGCAGCAGGTCCACCGCGTGCAGGAAGCGCCCGCGAGCCGCGTACAGCTCCGCGATCGCAACCGCGTGGGCGCGGTCGATCACTCCGGTCGACGCGAGGTGGTCACGGGCGACATCGCCGACCATCCACCAGCCGTCGATCTGCCGCAGGGGGAACCCGCAGCGCGCGAGCTCCTCGATGATCGTCGGCCATCCGACGACCTCGCCGACCGAGGGGGACAGCAGCGGGGCGATGCGCAGCAGGCTCTCGCCCCCCGCCGGTAACTCGTGCGCGAGCGCGGCGACGAGCTGCTCGATCGACGCCTTCGCCGGGTCGGTCATCGCCAGGCGGCCCCACAGCATCACCGCGGCAGGCCACCCGTCCGTCGCCCGCCGGCAGAGCGCGACATCATCGGCAGCGACCCCTGCGCGTTGCGTCAGCAGCGCGGCCAGCATCTCGTCGCGGGTGAACGCCAGCTCGCGCTCGTCCAGCAGCGCGGCGTTCGCCGGCCGGGGCACCACCCGGCGGCCGATGATGACGACCTGACCGCGTGGGTGGGTGGATGCCGCGACGGCGGTGGCCAGCGCCTGCAGCGCGTCGTCGTCGAGATGATGCACGTCGTCGACGATCAGGGCGTTGCCGCTGCTGGTCGCTGCCTCGACGAAGCGGGTCAGGCGGTCGGCCGGCTCGCCGTCGCTCACGGCCGCGTCCGCGGCGACCGGATCCGAACCGGCGGCCTCCGCCATGCGTGCCAGTAAGCGGCCGGCGGATGTGTCGCCGGCGGCCAGCCCGACCACGATCCGTTCGCGATCCTTCGTCAACTCGTCGGCAAAGGTCGACTTGCCGTACCCGCTGGGCGCCTCCAGCACGACCACCGGCGCGCCCGCTACACGCTGGACCAGTCGCTCCCGTTCGATCAGCTGTGCCCCGTCGTGCACGGGTGCAGCGTAGTTCCAACCGTCGTAGCGGTCGGCAGCCGCGGTACCTGGGTGTGGGGTGCGGCGGCTTCCGGGACCTCCGCTCAGGTGGTCGGCTGGTCCTGGCGGCCCATGCCGTACTGCCGCAGCATGCGCGGGATGTACCAGGCGAACCAGACGCCGGCGAACATCACGACCACGCTGGAGATCAGCGCCAGGGGCATGTCGATGCTGCCGTCGACCTCGTTGCCGACCCGGCGGTCGGTACGGCTGACGAGGTGGACGATGCTGTGGCTGAGTGCCCAGTCCTTCGCCACCACGAGCAGGACGAGCATGACGGCGCCGTAGGCGAGGAGGAGGAATCCGAGGATGCGGAGTGCTTTCATGCCGTCATCTTCGGCACTCGACGGCGGTGGCGCCTGAGTGTCGATTACTCAGATTCCGCGGCGCACTGCTCAGGCGGTGACGCGATCGAGGACAGGAGCCTGCGTGGCAGCGGGCTTGCCGCCGATGCGGTACGCCGCCTGCAGCAGCTCGGTGGCCTGTGCGACCTGTGCAGCGTTGCGGGCGCGCACGACAGCCAGCGGCCGGTCCGGGCCGACGGCATCGCCCATGCCGGCCAGGCCGGTGAGGCCGACCGCGTGGTCCACGGGGTCCTGCGGGCGGCTTCTGCCGCCGCCGAGCGCGACCACGACCATCCCGACTGCGCGTGTGTCGATCCGGCTGACCGTGCCGGCCTTCGTGGGCATGATCGCGACCTGCAGGGGAGCGGTCTCCAGGTGCTTCCACGGCTGGTCGATCAGCTTCTTCGGGCCGCCGAGCGCGGCCACCATCTGGCCGAACTTCTCGGCCGCGGCGCCACTGTCGAGCGCGGCCTGCAACAGCTTGCGGGCGGCGGCGGGCGTGCGGGCGAGCTTGCCGTGCAGCAGCATCTCCGCGCACAACGCCATCGTGATCTCGTGCATGCGCGGCTCGCGGCGTGCGCCGGTGAGGTAGTCGATCGCGTAGGCGACCTCGACCGCATTGCCGGCTGCGTCCGCGAGGGGGCGGTCCATGTCGGTGATCAGCGCAGTGGTGGGCAGGCCGGCGCCGGTGGCCACCTGTGCGATGCTGCCGGCCAGTTCGCGTGCTTTGGGCAGTGTCGACATGAACGCGCCGTTGCCGCACTTCACGTCCATCGCCAGGCCGTGCAGCCCGGCGGCCAGCTTCTTCGACAGGATGGACGCGGTGATCAGGCCGATGCTCTCCACCGTGGCCGTCACGTCGCGGATGCCGTAGAGCCGCTTGTCGGCCGGTGCGAGGTCGGCCGTCTGGCCGATGATCGCACAGCCGACCTTGGCGGTGACCGTGCGGAACTTTGCCATCGTGGGCGCAGCCACGTAGCCGGGGATCGATTCCATCTTGTCGTACGTGCCGCCGGTGTGGCCCAGGCCGCGGCCGGAGATCATCGGCACGTACCCTCCGCATGCGGCGACCATCGGCGCCAGCATCAGGCTGACGGTGTCGCCGACGCCGCCGGTCGAGTGCTTGTCCAGCACCGGGCCGGGCAGGTCCCAGTGCAGCACGGTGCCGCTGTCGCGCATGGCCTTCGTCAGCGCCACCCGCTCACCGATGTTCATGCCTTGGAAGTACACGGCCATCGCGAACGCTGCTGCCTGGCCCTCGGTGACCGCACCGTTGGTGAGGCCGGCGATGAAGGACGCGATGTCGTCGTCGGCCAGCACCTTGCCGTCGCGCTTGGCCCGGATGATCTCCTGCGGCAACATCAGTAGGCCCCCTTGCTGGCGACCGTGGTGTCGCCGTCGATGGCTGCTTCCAGTGCCGTCAGCAACCCGCTGGCGCCGAAGCGGAACGTGGCCGCCGTGGCCCACTGCGGGCCCATGATCTTGTCGGCCTGTGCCAGGTAGGCGGTGGCGTCGGCGAGCGTGCGGATGCCGCCGCTGGGCTTCAGCCCGACGGCCGGATCGATGCTGCGGATCACGTCGAGCATCACGCCGGTGGCTGCCAACGTGGCGCTGGTCGGCGTCTTGCCGGTGGACGTCTTGATGAAGTCGGCGCCATTGCGGATGGCGGTCTCGGCGGCCGCCCGGATGACACCGAGGTCGACCAGTTCACCTGTTTCGAGGATGACCTTCAGTGTCTTGGCGTCGCCGGCATCGACCGCCGCACGCAGGGCGGCGACCATGTGCGCGGCTCGCTCGTGGTCGCCGGCGAGGAAGGCCCGGTAGGGGAGCACGAGGTCGATCTCGTCGGCGCCGTCGATGATGGCCGCCTGTGCCAGTGCGACGACGTCGTCGATGCTGTCGGCACCGCCGGGGAAGTTGACGACAGTGGCGATGCGCACCGGGGTGCCCTGCAACTGCGTGGCCGCGAGCGCGACGTGCCGCGGCCACACGCAGACGGCCGCAACCGTGCCGTGGCGGCCGACCGCTCGCTTGCACAGCGAGACCACGTCGTCGTCGGTGGCATGGTCGCCGAGTTCGGTGAGGTCGAGCAGCGCGATGGCTCGACGGGCGATGGAACCGGAGTCGTTCGTCACGACTCCACGCTAACGGCCCCGCCCCGCCCGCCCGTTTTCCACGTCCGTGTCATGGTCGGACTGCGACCGGCCCGGTCGAGCGATGACATGGTGCCGGCACGTCCGTGTCATGGTCGGACTGCGACCGGCCCGGTGGGGTGATGACATGGTGCCGGCACGTCCGTGTCATGGTCGGACTGCGACCGGCCCGGTGGAGCGATGACATGGTGGGGCGGGGAGGTTGGTGCGCGGGCAGACTGGCCGACGTGACCGAACTGCTCTACCTCCGCGACGCCTACCTGACCGAGTTCACCGCCAGGGTGACCGATGTGCGCGAGACCGCGATCGCCCTCGACCGCACCGCGTTCTACCCGACCGGCGGCGGCCAGGCCTGCGACACCGGTGTGCTCGCCGGCCTGCGCGTCACCGAGGTGCGCAAGGAGGGCGCTGACGTGTGGCACACCGTGGAAGGCGGTCCGCTGCCGGCGGTCGGCGACAGCGTGAGCGGCACCATCGATTGGGATCGGCGCCACCAGTTGATGCGCACGCACACCGCGCTGCATGTGCTGTGCGGCGTGATCTGGAACGAGTGGAAGGTGCCGGTGACCGGGGGGAACATGGAGCCGTTGTCCGCCCGCATGGATTTCGAGTTCGACCCCGTGCCGGAGGGTTTCGGGCCGCGCATCGAGGAACTGGTCAACGACGCGCTCGCGCGCGACTACGCGATCGATGTGCAGTTCCTGCCACGCGACACCGCGGTGCAGGACGCGGACCTGATCCGCACGAAGGTGTCGCTGATCCCCGAGAGCGTCACCGAGATCCGCGTCGTCGACATCGTCGGGCTGGACAAGCAGGCCGACGGCGGCACGCATGTGCGCAGCACGAACGAGGTCGGCCGCATCCGTGTCACGAAGCTGGAGAACAAGGGCAAGGGCAACAAGCGAGTGCGTCTGGAGATCATCGACGCCTGAGCGGCCGCGGTCCGCGCCCCGCGCTCAGCCCGGATAGGACGCGAGGAACCGGCCGAGTACGAAGTCGGCCACTTCGGCAACGCGGTCTTCCTCGCCGTTCAGCGCGGTGAGCACCATCGGCCCGCTCAACGTCGGGGTGACCAGCTCTGCGGTCAGGCCCGCCGGCAGCCGTCCTTCGGCAACACCGAGCTCGAGGATGGACGCCATGGTGGACATCTTGTCGTCGAAGTCGGCCTGCATGAGCTGGGCGATCTCCGGGTTGTGCTGCCGCAACTCGAGCAGCGCGGAGAGGATGCGGACCCAACCCGGAGCCGAGAGCGCGACCACGGCGCGGCCGACGTAGTCGCGGAGCGCGACCTCGAAGCCGGCGGAGAGGTCGATGGTGGAGGTGACCGGCAGGTTCGTGCGCATCATGTCGACCAACAGCTCGTTGATCGAGTTCCAGTGTCGGTACAGGGTGGACTTGGCGACGCCCGAACGCTCGCAGATCGCGTCTGCGGTGACGGCGCGTGGACCCGCTTCCACCAACAGTTCCGTGGCAGCGGCGAGCACCTTCGCCCGGCTGCGGGCGATGCGCGGGTCGTCCGCAGCAGTCGGCGTCGGCGAGGTTGTCGTCATACATGTAGAACGATACCGTTTCGTTTCATAAGTTGCCACTCCGAAGGAGCCATGTGAGCCCCCACCTTCCCGCACTGCACCTCGACGAGGCGCGGCCGGCCACCGACAAGCGCACGCAGCGCCGCATCCTCGTCGCGATGATCACCGGCCTCGTTGCCGTCATCGGCGCCATGTCCGGCCTCAACGTTGCGCAGCAGGACCTGGCGATCAGCCTCAGCGCCTCGCAGGGCGGGGTGCTGTGGATCATCAACGCCTACACGCTGGCGCTCGCTGCACTGCTGCTGCCGGTCGGCGCCATCGGCGACCGCTTCGGGCGCAAAACCGTGTTGCTCGCCGGCCTCGGGGTGTTCGCGCTGTCGACGGTCGGCGCCATCTTCGCCACATCGGTGGCGATGATGATCACGGCACGGGTGCTCGCCGGCGTGGGCGCGGCGATGATCATGCCCGTCACGCTGTCGATCATCACGGCCAGCTTCCCCACCGAGGACCGCGCCAAGGCGATCGGTGTGTGGGCCGCGTTCGCCGGCGGCGGCAGCATGATCAGCATGTTCGTGTCGGCCTTCATGGTCGACCAACTCACGTGGCGCTGGGTGTTCGCGCTGCCGCTGGTGCTGGTCGCGATCTCGGCCGTGATGACCACCAAGTTCGCACCCAACTCGCGCGAGCGCAGCGTGCACCGCTTCGACACGATGGGCTCGGTGCTGTCGGCGCTGGCCATCGGTGGTGTGGTGCTCGGGGTGCACGAAGGCCCGGAGAAGGGCTGGAGCCATCCGATCACCGTCTGGGCGCTGGTCATCGGTGCGATCGCCGCGGTCGCGTTCGTGATCTGGGAACGCCGCCATCAGGCCCCGCTGCTGGAGATCTCCGCGTTCCGTGACCGGGGCCTGTCGTCGGGCATGACCACGCTGCTGATCGTGTTCGCCGTGATGTTCGGCATCTTCCTGGTGCTGTACCCGTTCTTCCAGGCGGTCCTCGGCTGGTCGGCGCTGCATGCTGCGGCCGGCATGCTGCCGATGACGGCGGTGATGATGCCGATGTCGAACGTTGCCCCTCGGCTCGCCGCGAAGGTCGGCAGCCGCTACACGATGATGGCCGGTGTCGGCATCTTCCTGCTCGGGCTCATCACGATGGCGCTGCAAGCGTCGGTCGAGGGTGGCTACCTGTCGGTGCTGCCCGGCCTGCTGCTGATCGGCCTCGGTATGGGCCTCACGATGACGCCCGCGACTGCCGCGATCACCGAGACGCTGCCGGAGGACAAGCAGGGCGTTGCGTCGGCGCTCAACGACACGTCGCGCGAGCTCGGCGGTGCCGTTGGGATCGCACTGCTCGGTTCGGTGCTCAGCGCCGGCTACCGCTCGTCCGTCAAGCCGTTGCTCGTGGGTGTCTCGCCCGAGCTGGCGAAGCCTGCCGGCGAGGGCATCGGCAAGGCGTTCGGTGCGGTCGCCGCGCTGTCGAAGAACCCCGACGCCGACCCCAAGCTGTTGCAGCAGGTGCCGACCGTGATCAGCGCGGCGAAGCACGCGTTCGTCGAGGGGTGGGTGCAGTCGATGTGGCTCGGCGTCGGTTTGGCTGCGGTCGCGTTCGTGTTCCTCACCATCCGCGGCCCCCGCCACGAGCCGGTGCGCCTGCCCGACGAACCGGTCAACGACCTCGTCGCCGTCGGCTGAGACGTGCGACCCGGTCATGGCCGGCCAGGTCCGAACGGCTCGCTCGTGGCCGTGACAGGTTTCCCTGCCCGCCGCCGCAGGGCAGCCGGTTCTTCTCACGTGTGTGTGGGTCGTGCGGGTGTTGCTGGGTCCGTCCGGCCGGCGCATGATCGGAGGTGAAGTCGCTGGTTGGGCCAGGGTGTTGCTGCCGGGCGCCAGGCAACTGGCGCGGCGGAGACATCAGCGCGGGTCGGCGCCGGCGACACAGCTGGCCTGCTCTTGTCGCTCAGCGGGGATTGTTGGTGGGGTGTCCGGGTTGTTGACAAGCCAGCCTGCAGGGGGCCGCAGGCCAACCTGTCAACACCAGCGACGGTGTACTCGACAGCACAGCCGATGAAGCGTGCTGCCAGGTCATCGCCATGGGACCAGCGTCGGCGGTCCGCCCCCGTCACACTGCCCACCCCGGCACCCACGGCATCGTGAGGAGAGCCGGAAACCTGTCAGCGCCGAGATCGATGGTGCACATCACGCCGCCCGAGCGGCTCAGCGGTCGGCGCGGCTACCGTCGCCGCATGACGATCGTGGTCCGCCCCTGTGCCGACGGTGACGATCTCCAGCCGTACGGGACGGGGTTCGGGCCAGACGTCGATGCGCCGCGTCGCCGCCGGACACTGGTGGCGGTGGACGGCGGCATCGTGCTCGGCGCGGCGTCTGCACTGTGGAGCAGTCGCCACCCCGACGTCGTGCACGGTGAGCTGATGGTTGTCGAGTCGCGCCGCCGCAACGGCATCGGCACACAGTTGCTCCGCGAGCTGCAGGACCTGGCCGGCGACGGGCTTGAGTTCGCACTCTCCGTCGGCAGTCCCGAGGAAGGCTTTCTTCGTCAGCAGGGTTTCACCCCGGTGGTCGACAGTCGGGTCGTACGCCTTCAGGCCGGCGCGGCGACGCTGGCTGCGTGTGACGCCGACCCGCCATCGGACGTGACCGTGGAGCCGACGGAACTCAACGGCGAGGTGGAAGCGGCGTTCGAGCAGATGTACGCGCGTGCGCACACATGGGCTGGGCGCTACGTGCCGACACCGGATCGCCCCTGGATCCGCTTTGCCGGCGAACCGATCGAGGGCACGACGTTCGTGGCGCGTCGCCGCGGCCGCATCGTCGCTGCGGCCTGCCTGACCACGGGAGAGTTCGCCGAGGGAGCAGACGCGTTCCTGCCGCCCACGGCGACCCTGCTCGAGCCCGGTGACCCGGCTGGCCAGGCAGTGCTGCGTGGCCAG
>Ga0209023_10006500_pt1 | contig 12300 bp, 16 predicted proteins | sample LakOneMetagenome_FD_187468 | JGI IMG/M metagenome (GOLD analysis project Ga0209023, IMG submission 187468) | Freshwater and sediment microbial communities from Lake Erie, Canada (SPAdes) (version 2) | ecosystem: Environmental > Aquatic > Freshwater > Lentic | place: Lake Erie, Canada... | reverse complement strand
TTTGGCTATGGGGTTGACCGTTAACTAATCGGTTTTACTTTTAAAATAAAAATTCGTTTCTTTAATCAGGCTTTGCAGCCGGGCGGACGCAGCAACAATCCCCCACAGCAGCAAGCCCTGAACGTTGGGCGCAAGCAATCAACAGTTCAAAAATTGTGGAATTATTCGTAACTTGACATTCAAATTATATCACATGAAAAGAGATAAAGCAATTGACACGATAAAAGAATTTCCAAAAGAATTTGAGCTGGAAGCTCTTTTAGAAAAATTGGTTTTTGTTGAAAAAGTGGAGCAAGGGTTAACTCAGTTAAAAAAAGGCAAAACAACTTCACATGAAAAAGTAAAGGAAATAGTAAAAAAATGGTAAAAGTAATATGGACAGATTTTGCCATCGAAGATCTAAAGTCCATCCATGAATTCATCTCCAAAGATTCAAATCGATACGCAGATAGGTTTATCGAGAAACTTATTAATAGAGTCGATCAACTTGAAAACTTCCCCAAATCTGGCCGTGTAGTCCCAGAATTTAATATAAATACCATTCGAGAATTGATTGAAGGGAATTACAGAATAATCTATAAGGTATCTCCAGGACAAGTTGCAATTGTTCGTGTCCATCATGCCGCTCGCCAACTAAAGTAGTTTTGCCTGCGCCCAACATTAGGTTTGCTGCTATGGGGGCGGAAGGAAGGAAATCCAGGCATTACTCCCTTATTCAACTTTGGCTATGGGGTTGACCGTTTACTAATCGGTTTTACTTTTAAAATAAAAAATCGTTTCTTTAATCAGGTTTTGCAGCCGGGGCAGACTCAGCAACTATCCCCCACAGCAGCAAGCCCTGAACGTTGTATGTAATGCTATATGAACTCTCTACCAGACAAAGACATAATCAAATTTCTTAAGGACAACATTCAACCCTTGGACGACAATGCCTATGGACCTGGGTATAGGGCTTCGGCGATCTTGAAAGACGGGACATTCTTGCCTTGTGTTATTTTTCGTAACCCTGCGCCACTTGTTAACTTGGCAATACGACGCTTTAAAGAGGAGCAGTCAGGGAATAGCATATTTGCAAAATCATCCGGACTTGGTTATAGAGAAATAGTTAAAACATTCGTTGCAAACGGCAACTGTGTTAATCATTATGACATTGCGAAAGTTGACAAAAGTCGTTTTGCTTTTCCGCTTGACATACAAAAACAAATCAAAGGCGAGACCTCTATGAGTTGGACAGCATTTGTTGCAAAGTTCAAAGACGGTAGACATTTAAGTTTTGGCACGACTTGGAATTGGGAGTTTTTTGACTTGCCAGACGACTTTAAAGCAGACGACATTGTTGAAATAATAAATCACAGCTATTTGCTGAAGTCAGGTGAAATTGTTGGGCATCGTTCTTCTTTTGATAGAGTAACAAGTAAAGATGAAATGGAAAATATTTATAGCGACAGACAATTCTTTGAATGTTACGTTGACAATTTGTAATAGTGTTGTGTGACAGACAAGCACTACATACAACAAGGGGTTTGCTGCTATGGGGGGCGGACGGAAGGAAATCCAATCACCAGTCCCCTACTCAACTTTGGCAATGGGGTTGACCGTTAACTAATCGGTTTTACATTTAAAATAAAAATTCGTTTCTTTAATCAGGCTTTGCAGCCGGGGCGGACACAGCAACAATCCCCCACAGCAGCAAGCCCTGAACGTTAGCGGTAAGCTTAAAGACACTCAACTTCAATGTACCCACTCAGCGATATTACGATTTATTATGACGGTTTAAAAATCCCATCATTACCTCAAGACGCCGATTTTAGTCATAAAAAAAACTATATCTGCGACTTCTATCATAAATTGCTTAATGGGTATAAACCGCCAAAGACTGGACGTATTTGTATTCATATTGCCAAAGAGAAAATATGGGACGAGCCAAGTTACTTTGGGGCAATTTGTAGCATTGCAAACACTATTGACGAAGACAAATACATTTCCTTTTCACAAATTGATAAATACAAATACATTCTTGACATTGTACACCAATCATGTTTGACACTTGCAAAACATTATAATTGGGACATAAGTATATTTCAAAACGCATTTGATACCATTTACAAACTTGACTTTAAATTCACTCTTGATTATCCTCAAAAGCTATCAAAGGATAAAAAAACATTAGCTCATGTTCAAATAGAAAAGACAGAAACTACCAGTTTTCTGTATTTAATATTTTCGGCAAATGACTTAAATAAAAAGATAAAACTTTTTGAAAAAACTAATTGGTACTGGTATGACAGTGTATATAAATTCGCAGCAAATTCAAAATGGCTTGACAAAGTAACATTTGGCGTAAAATCAAAGGACAATGGGCGGTTTGCTTATTATTCATTCCTTGACGATATTATGATTGGTAAAATTGAATTTGGCGAAACCGATTTTTAACAGAATGAAAAAAGCCTACCGCTAACATTGGTATTTGCAAAAGCTGGGCGGACGGAAGCCGTGTTTCATCTTTTGTTTTTCAATTTGGCTTCATATCGGGCTGGACGTTATTAATTTAGCTATGTACAAATCATCAACTTTTATTTATAAATTTAGCTTCAGGTAGCCGGGCAGACGGAAGTCTATTTCCCAGCCTTCGCAAATACCTGCCCGTTGGCGGTCATGCTACAGGACACTCCTAGGCTTGTCAAACTGGTCTTTATTTCGTAAATTCGTAGAGTGAAAAAAAGTAAAAAAATCGGGCTTGATTTTGAGGTTGACAAACTGACTAATTCTATAGAGAATGTAATTACTGGAGACAGTTTCCCTACTGACATTACGCTTATTAACGCAGCAGATTTAAAGAGCGTCACTAAAAAAGAGAAATGGCAGTTTGACTGGAAATTTGAGTTCAAACAACCTGAACGAGATGTTTACAAATTGACCATCGTAAATAATCAGGCCGTGATACAAGGTTTGATTAGCCTAGAAATTCAATCAGACCATGTTTACATGCATCTTGTTGAGAGTGCTCCATTCAACAAAGGCAGGATAAAAGTATATGCGGGAGTTCCGGGAAATCTAGTTGCTTTCGCTTGCAAATTATCGTTCCAACGAGGACATGAGGGTAATGTTTCCTTTCTATCAAAAACCCAACTTATACAACATTACACAGACAGTTTAGGAGCAATACATGTTGGTGGACGAATTATGATTATCGATACAATTGCAGCATTAAAACTTATTGATAAATACTTTCCAAAATGAAAACCAAACTCAAAGAACTAAATGTAGATTTTATCGGCGGACATGGTCCACTGACAAAGGAAGAACAACAATCTATTAGTGCGTTCATTCGTGCAAACAAAGAAAAGCGTAGACTTCAAACATCAAGAAAGAAAAAATCACCCTCCCGTCAACACAAGCAGCTTGCGTAATACCGCACGAACCGCCAACATCGGTTTGCTGCTATGGGGGCAGACGGAAGGAGATCCGAGCATCACTCCCCTATTCAACTTTGGCTATGGGGTTGACCGTTTACTCTTTAGCATTACGCTTTAAATAATAATTCGTTTCTTTAATCAGGCTTTGCGGCCGGGGCAGACACAGCAACAATCCCCCTCAGCAGCAAGCCCTGAACGTTGCCTGCAATGCGGACACAGACTTTCTAAACCAAGCAACGCTTCGATTCATTATAACTAAAATTGAAAGAAGAAATGAGTGCAAAATATAGTTACATTGTTAAGCCAATTACTATTGATAATTCCCAAAAATTTATAGCAAATCACGAATCTGTCTGGAGTAGTAATTTTGTACAAGGAACTGCATTTGTAGGATTAATTGGACTTCTTATGGTACTTTTTGGTGGTCCAGCTTGGCTTTTGATTATGTGCATTGTAATCATTCTTATCTACATTGCAATTAACCGAGTCATGAATGAAGCCGATGACAAAAAGCATACTGACAGAACCATTGCTGAACAGATAACAAAAGCGCATCAAGAAGCCGAATTTTATTCTCAAAAATTTAATGATATCCTCTCAAAATCAGAGCAACTTGTAAATGAAATCCTACCTTACTTCGAATCGTCAGCGATGCAATACCTTGACGAAGCAAAAATTGATTTTACTGAAAACGCATTTTCGCCTTTTTGGAGCAACATTGAGGGGGCGAGTAATTCTTTAGCCCGTTTCATAGAAGCTGTAAATCAATTGTGCCTTAATAGTGAAATATATTCAGTAGGTCTCAAAAGTAAAACTCATAATTTCCCATTACCTTTTCCATTTGCAACAAATATTTCGATTTCAAAAAATGTTGTTGATGAGTATAGAACAACTGTAAGGACAGCCCAAACAAACCCAACATTTTCTATAATTTGGGAGCAACGCAGAAACACTCAAATACTTGGCGACGGTTTTAAAACTTTAGAAAATGCAGTTAATAATATGAATTACGAAATAACTTCTGCAATTTCAAACTTGAATCATTCTATTACATCCGGACTAAGCGAATTAAAATATGTTCAACAGGAGCAATTAAAGACTTTTCAAAGTAGCAAGGAATATTTGACAAATACGCTAAACAGTATGGATGATAAACTTTACTATATTCAATGGAACAAAAGGCCGAGAGGGACATTTCATCACAGATAGAATATTAGAAAGCACTGCAGGCAACAAGGGGTTTGCTGCTATGGGGGCAGACGGAATGAAATCCCCAGCATCACTCCCCTATTCAACTTTGGCTATGGGCTTGACCGTTTACTAATCGGTTTTACTTTTAAAATAAAAATTCGTTTCTTTAATTGGGTTTTGCAGCAGGGCGGACACAGCAACAATCCCCCACAGCAGCAAGCCCTGAACGTTATATGCAACCTTTTAGACACTTTATATTAGTCGCTTCTGTCTTGATCAATGGCTCAGCGTACAGTCAAGCAAAAACAATTGAAATCGTCAAAGATGAGAGCGGTCAAGAATCATATTGGTATCGTACTACCAACAATGTGAGAATAAAAGGAAATCTTGAATCTTTACTAACTTCGAATGACTCATTTCATATCCGTGTTTGGAGCGAAACACAAGCTATTGACATTTGGACAGATAACTTTAAAGATTTTAAAGGAGCACTTTTAAATTATACTACTTCTCGTAACGACTCAACAAAAGGAAAGTTTTACTTGAAAAGTTCGAAATTAGAAGATTCAATGGCGAAAAGATTATATGGAATCTTTGAGAGTTTGAATATTTCTAGCATTCCTTCATACAACAAAATTACCGGATGGCAGATTGGACATGACGGAGTTTTATACGCAATAGAAATTGCTACACCGAACCAATTCTTTTTTAGAGAGTATTGGTCTCCTGACACTTTTCATAATTTGCAAGAAGCAGTTTCGATTCAAAAAATGGTTTCACAGTTTTTCACTAACCAAATGCTGTTAAAGTGGTCAGAGTTTATTAACACACTACCTAAAGGGTGCTACCAAGCAGAAAGTTACTTTATAACTTGTACAAATTTTCGACTTGAAAAGAATTGACCACCTTAGCCGGCTGCATATAACATTAGGTTTGCAGCTATGGGGGCGGACGGAAGGAAATCCCACCTTCACTCCACTGTTCAGCTTTGGCTTTGGGGTTGACCGTTTACTAACCGGTTTTACATTTAAAATAAAAATTCGTTTCTTTAATCAGGCTTTGCAGCCGGGGCGGACACAGCAACAATCCCCCACAGCAGCAAGCCCTGAACGTTGCCTGCAATACAGCATAAAACTCTAATAACCGTAACATAACTTGACAAATGACAAAATTTTTTCTTCTTCTTCTGCCTCTTTTCATCTCGACACTAACTAATGCACAGAATCTCTATCCAAAAAAATTAGACAATTGTGTGACCGACCAGTTTTGTTTAGATTGTGGGGATATTAAAGCCAATGTTGACAAGGACAAATTCAAAAAACTAATTACAAACCTTAATTCTACAAATAACCTGAAAGGAATAAAAGGTAGGGTAATGTTCCAAATTCTAGTTGATTCGACTGGGAAAGGTTGTGTTTTAAGCCATACGGATGTTTCAGACAATATTATTTCAAGAAATATAGCTGCAGCACTAAATAGCTTCGATGGCTTCATTCCTGCAAAAACTGCTGACAAGTTTGAGCAAAGGACTTCCTTTAATATGTCATTCGAAATTAAAGATGGGGTAATGGCTGGAAAAGTTGAAAGAGTTGATATGGATGCTTTCAAAAAATCATTCGACAAGCCCAATAGTCCAGAAATTTATAACAAAGAATATGTATATAAAAATGAAAATTTAAAAAATTACCAAATTACAGTTTGGAATTCTAAAAATTCAAATTTACCCGATAACATGAATGACCATATTACAATTGACAAAAAAGGAATTATATGGTTGACAACTGATGGTGGACTTGTAAAATTTAATGGTAGCAGATTTGAGAATGCAGAACAAAATATAACCGACAAAGGAAAATACTTTTCATATTATGCTCTCGCAACAGATAACGAAAACACCAAATGGGTTTACGGAAAAAAAAATATCTATAGTTATAATGATAAGACGTGGACAATTTACGACCCTAAAATAATTGGAATTGATGGAGCATATGAAATCATAAATAATCCTTCGACAGGGGAAGTGTTCTTTTGCTCTGATGAAGGATTGACAATCTATAAAAATAGCAAGTGGACTAATTTGAATAAAGCCAAGATAAAAGAATTTCCTTCCGACAGAGTAACATTTGCAAAACGAGATTCAAAGAATAGAATTTGGATTGGAACATTTAGTGGATCAGTTATGATTGACGAAAATGGAAGGGCTACAAATTTCGAGAACACAGAAACAGTATTAAAAGGGCAATGCATAACATCTATGGACGAAGATGAAAATGGCAATTTGTTTTTTAGTTTATATGAATTCGGTGACAAAAATGAGGGACAGGTAAATAGAAATGAAGGAATTGCAATAAGGTATTCTGATGGAACCTGGAAACAATTCACAACTTCTAACTCTGGAATGCCTTTCAATCATACAAACTGTGTTCTTTACGACAAAAAAGAAAAGGTCTTGTGGATTTCAACCGACAGAGCAGGATTAGTTCGTTATGATTTAAAGGATGGGTGGGAAAATTATCACTCAGATAATTCAGAAATTCCTACATCATACATTTCTACGATGACGTTTGACAACCATGGAATTTTGTATTTAGCAACAAGGCAAGGCTTAGTAAAAATCGAACACAAATAGAAGTACTGCAGGCAACATGTGGTTTGCTGCTATGGGGGCGGACGGAAGGAAATCCAGGCATTACTCCCCTATTCAACTTTGGCTATGGGGTTGACCGTTAACTAATCGGTTTTACATTTATAATAAAAATTCGTTTCTTTAATCAGGTTTTGCAGCCGGGCGGACATAGCAACAATCCCCCACAGCAGCAAGCCTGCCACGTTAGCTGATATAATTATTGAACATCCTACATCTGAATATTATTGATGAATTTTACTCTACTTCGGGCCTCGATAGAATACAAAGTCGTGTTGGAAAATCTCATGCAGTTTTATATTTACGACTTTTCTGAATATATCAAATTAGATGTTGAGGATAATGGTCTATTTACACCTTATCCTTACTTAGACGATTATTGGAAAGAAGTAAATAGTAAGTTCCCGTATATTATAAAGATGGACGGTAAATATGTTGGTTTTGTTTTGGTGAAATTGATCGAATCGAAAAATAGCAAGTATTTTTCAATAGCGGAATTTTTTATTTTAAAGAAATACAGGCGTTCGGGAATTGGTAAAGCTATTGCATTACAAACTTTCAATTTGCACAGGGGACATTGGGAAGTCTATCAAAGAGACAGCAACAAACCAGCGCAAATATTTTGGAAAAAGGTTATTGAAGAATATACAAATGGGCATTACAAGGAGCGTTCGGAGGACGGGAAACTAATACAAAATTTTGATAATTGAACCTTATAAACATTACATCAGCTAACATGTGGTTTGCTGCTATGGGGGCAGACGGAAGGAAATCCCCAGCATCATTCCCCTATTCAACTTTGGCTATGGGGTTGACCGTTTACTAATCGGTTTTACTTTTAAAATAAAAATTCGTTTCTTTAATCAGGTTTTGCGCCGGGGCGGACATAGCAACAATCCCCCACAGCAGCAAGCCTGCCACGTTGGGCGAAATTTTTCACACCCTTGCCTTTGACAAAAATGAATTCTTAAATCGATAATTTTGTCCAAGCAAATATTCAAAGAATGAATAGTATTGAAACAAACTTAGCAATTGTAAAAAAACTTTACGATGCCTTTTCAAGAAAGGACATAAATAGTTTATTGGGATTACTACACAATGATGTTGAATGGGGAGAACCGGAAAATCCATATAATCCTGCTGGTGGTACAAGAAAAGGGCATGCCGGCTTTTTAGAGTGGCTAAACATCGGGAAAAGTGCTGAAGATATCCTACTGCTAAACCCACAAAGATTCCTTACAGATGCAGATTCCGTTGCAGTATTGGGAAATATGAAATGCAAGGCAATCAGAACACAAAAAATATACGAATCTGATTTTGTCCACTTTATTGTAATTCGAGATCAAAAGGTTTGGAAATTTCAGGAATTTTTTGACACTTACATTGCTGGCGAAGCTTTCAGATAGATCCTTCTACAAATAAAACTTCGCCCAACATGGGGTTTGCTGCTATGGGGGCGGACAGAAGGGAATCCAGGCATTACTCCACTATTCAGCCTTGGCTATGGGGCTGACCGTTAACTAATCGGTTTTACATTTAAAATAAAAATTCGTTCCTTTAATCAGGTTTTGCGCCGGGGCGGACACTGCAATGATCCCCCACAGCAGCAAGCCCTGCCCGTTGGGCGCAAGTTTAAAGCACTTCATTGCTCTAAACAGATATTTTTGTACATTTAGAAAAAGAATAAAATGATTATTGAAAGAACATCTGATGAAGTAGTGTTTCGCCTACCATCTTCGACTAAACTAGAAGATTTGCAACAAATTGCTGACCTGTTTGCATTTAAGGAAATCTCCCGTAAATCTAAAGCAAGTCAAAAAGATGTTGATGACTTAGTTAAAAAAATTAAGAAAGGTCGCTGGGCGAAAACAAAACGAAAAATAGGACTATGAGAGTGGTCGTTGATACAAATATTGCGTTCAGCGCAATTCTCAATACTAATAGCAAGATTTCTAAAATAATTTTACAGCCAAAATCTAAATTGAATTTTTATTCAACAGACCAACTTATGACAGAATTGGCAGAGCATTGGAATAAACTAAAGAAACTTTCAAAATATTCGGAAATTGATCTTCACAAAGCTGTTAATCTAATAACATCCAGAATAAATTTTATTAACGTTGAGTTAATTCCAAAATCTCTGTTTTTAAAATCTGAAAAGTTAACAAACCACATTGATATTGACGATACTGAATTTGTTGCTTTGACAGAACATATAAGAGGCAAACTATGGACAGGCGATAAAGAATTAGTAAAAGGCCTCCGAAAACAACATTGGGACAAACTCATCTCGACAGAAGAACTCCTCAAAGAAATCAGGCATACGTAAAAAACCTTCGCCCAACATATGGTTTGCTGCTATGGGGGCAGACGGAAGGGAATCCAGGCATTACTCTCCTATTCAGCTTTGGCTATGGGGTTGACCGTTAACTTATCGGTTTTACTTTTAAAATAAAAATTCGTTTCTTTAATCAGGTTTTGCGCTAGGGCAGACACAGCAACAATCCCCCACAGCAGCAAGCCCTGAACGTTGGTGGCAATTTAAATTAAACCCTTATGCCTAATCAAGTTTATTCGACAAGAAGCATAACTCATGGCAAAACCGTCAAAACCTATTCAAAAAGTTTTGACATGACCGAAGTTGGACTTCAAAAATCTATGGCGTACTCTGCAAACAAAGGGAAAGCGAGGGTGTCTGGCGAAAAACTTAGCTGTGTCATTAACAAGACAAAGAAAAATATCAAAGTCTATACTACGGCTGGCTTCCCTGTAGACTACTTCACAGCAACTGGACTTTCATCTTTACTCAAATTAAAAGGCACATACAATACTACAGGGTCTTTTTACAAAGGATTTGGGAATATCATTTTAGAAATACTTAAAGCAATTCCCCGACTTTCTGAATTTACAATCGATTTTTCTAATGACGCCAAAACAAAGTTGACGACTAAAGCTGGTGGTAAACATCTTATTCTAAGCAGTCACGACTATAATTATATCCATGGGTTATTTGACACTGAAAAGAAACAAATAAATCAAAGTTCGCTTTCGCAAGCATTGCGATTTCTTAGCAGAAAAATCACAATCCCTGCAACAGTAAAAGTTGGTGGTGAGATTGTTTCAACGGCTTTTAAGAAAACAATATTTAAAGAAGTAATTAATAATTTATCCGATAAAGAATTACACGAATTATTATTTCAGCTTTATGAAAAACGTTTCGATATAATTGCTTCAAAAATTGAACTCTTTAAGGAAACAGATACTTATAAACTTGACTATATTAATCAACTTTACCAAAGCCATCTCAAGAAACACAAATCTAATGAAGGTAAATGGCAGACTTTTTTTGAAGATAATTTCAATATTATTAATCCTAGTTATAAATATGTAATCCGAGAAGTTGACACAATTATTGAGCAAATTGACGAGGAAGCCAAAAGCAGACCAATAGATTTTATAGCAATAGACATCTATAACAATATCGAGCTAATTGAACTAAAAACTCCTAGCGCAGACATTGTTTCAAAGAGAAAAGACCGTAACAACTATTGTCTAACTCATAATTGCACTAAGGCTTGTACACAGTTAGAAAAATATTTGATTAAAATTGAGAGCAATAAATTTGAAGTTTCTAAATTGATTGCGGAAAAGGTCTCCAAGAAATATGGAGTAAAAAAATCTGACCTAAATATCTTTATAACTAAACCAAAAGCCAAACTAATCATTGGGATGATTGAACCTCTTCTTACTAATTTTTCGAGACATCAGGATTTTCAATTACAAAGACACAGTTTTAAAAATATTGAGATTGTAACATTTGACGAGATATTTAACAGTCTTGAGGAAATTAATAAAGAATTGAAGCGAAAAATAAGTCGGAGGTGGACTGCATTAGCCTAAACTGCCACCAACATTGGTATTGCCAATAGTGGGGCTTGACATTGGAGCAATCAGCAGCGGTAATTCTGCTGTACTGTGGTTCGGGGCTCGACGAATAAAGCCCAGCTTTAGTTCTTATTATTTAAATTTATCAAAAAGCCAGGCAGCAGTTCCGGGCGGACGAATATAAAATTCCCCACCATCGGCAATACCTGCCCGTTAGCGGTTATTTTTTAGACGCCTCAGAATGCTAAAACAAATTTCTCCGATATTTCTGTTGACAATTATTGCCATATCCTCATATGGACAAAATGAGGTCAAAGTATTTGAAACAAAATGTGATTCCATTTACAAGAATAAAGAGTATAAAATTATTCAACAACATTTCCAAAATGGAATTGCTGGTAATGAAGAAAAGAACACAATTTTTTCATTTATAAGAATTATTAACTCAAAAGAAGTTTTAATCTTTAAAGACACAATATTCAGTTCAACCGGGGAAATTGAATTCCGTAATTTTAATAATGATAGAATAAAAGACATTTTGATTCAAAACACTTCTGATGTAAGAAGCAATTGGACATATTACCTATACATAGTAGACACTCTACACGACAGGCTAAAGAAAATTAAGGGCTTTGAAGAAATTAAAGCTCCCAATTACTTACCAAAGTATGATCTTATTGACAATTATGTCATGTCAGGTCAAATTTGGACAAGCTTTTATAAAATTGAGGGTAATCACATTAAGGATTTTGGCATCGTAATTTACGACAACCAATCGGACGATGGGAAATATAAGCGAGCATATAACAAATCACTTAAGCAAATTTTGGCGAGGAAGCAAAACAACCGCTAACATTGGGTTTGCTGCAAGGCTGGCTGGACATTGGAGCAATGGTCATTTTATCGCTGTTGTGCTTCATCTGGGCTGGACGTTCAATCTTGGGCTTTTGTTTGTTAACCTGTACTTTTATATCTTTAATCAGCAGCGGTTCCGGGCGGACACAGCAACAATTCCAGCCCTGCAAGCAAGCCCTGCTCGTTAGCCGCTATTTTATTGCAGCCTTTACTTCCAGGAAAATGTCGTATTTTTAGTTACCAATTTAAGAACAATGTCAAAGGAAGAAATTAAATATGAAATCAGTAAGGTTTTGGATCACTTTTCGG
>Ga0209023_10006499_pt1 | contig 12301 bp, 9 predicted proteins | sample LakOneMetagenome_FD_187468 | JGI IMG/M metagenome (GOLD analysis project Ga0209023, IMG submission 187468) | Freshwater and sediment microbial communities from Lake Erie, Canada (SPAdes) (version 2) | ecosystem: Environmental > Aquatic > Freshwater > Lentic | place: Lake Erie, Canada | collected... | reverse complement strand
TCACGTCTCCGCCCTGCCACGTAGCGAGCCCGGTGGACTCCTGTGGTGGCGGCACGAGACGCTCAGCAACCACCTGCAGCAGACGCACAGGCACGAGGCTCGCGAACAGATGCCCGGAAAGCATCGGGGTGAGTCGCGCATGGTCGAGCAGCGCGCGGAACGAGTCGGACGAATAGCGGCGGAAGTGTCCGAGGAAGCGGTCGTGCGAACAGAACAGCGCGGCATACGCCGGCACAGTGATGAGCATGCGGGTGCGCGCGGTGATGGCCGGGTGCGCAGTCAGACCTCGGAGCATGCCGTGATCATCCTCGACATGCTCGAGCACGTCCATGAGCAGCACCAGCGACGCGTGGACGTCCCTGGGCACATCGTCCAGCGATGCGAACAGGGACACGTTCGACACCGTGAGGCGCTGCTCGAACATCGCGATGAGACCCGGCGTGAATGCGCTGTCGACGGCGTAGAAGCGGACGTCGGGATACTGCCTGGCCAACGACTCGACGACGAAGCTGTCGCCGCAGCCGATGTCGAGCACCGTGTCGCCAGGCGCCAGCTTCACGTGCCGGCCGATGAGACGCGCCGCGAGGGCAAGCCGCGCGCGCTCCCACGGATGGCGTGCGCTCTCGACAAACCCGCGCGCTTTGGCTTCAACCAGATCCACGTACGTCTCGCGATGCTCAGTTCGAGGAAGAGTGCAGGGTCGATTCGGGACTGCAGACGCCGAACGGACCGGGCAAGAGCACCATCGTGTTGATGGAGTTCACGAGCGGCGGCGACGGGTCGCGATGCCCGGCCGCCTCGCGCGCTGTGCGGTAGGCCGCAAACACCGCGTCCGAGATGAGCACCGGACGCTGCTCCGCCGGGTCGTACAACGCGCGCTCGATGCCGGGATCCTGCGGCACGGACGCCACGGTCCACGGCTGCACACGCCGGAAGTAGTAGTACAGCGGATGCCAGATGCCTTCAGGTACGTCGACGAACATCCCGACGGGCCTGGGCGCTGCGGCTTCCACGCGCTGAATGCACTGCGCAGTCGTGCGGATTGGCGCGCGCTGCAACGGCAGCCGTTCGAGTTGGCCGCGATACGCCAGCATCGGCATGGTGCCAAACACCAGCAGTGCCACGAGCAGCGTGCTCACGCGAGCCGTCCGGCGCGTCAGCATCGCGAAAATCAGAATGACGATGGCTGGACGGATGACGCCAGAGCTCTTGAACAGCGTCTTGCCCGCCAGTTCGAGACGGACGTGGCCGTAACCCACGCCGACGATGGCGAGGATCGCACCGATCAGGATGAGCGCCGTCGCTGCGTGCTGCATGGCCGGACGATTCGACAGCGTCCGCAGCCAGGCGAAGCGATTCATCAGGGTGTCTTCGACCCAGCCGAGCACGCGCGCCACGACGCTCGGGGCCAGTTGCACGACCAGTCCAACCAGATAACCAGCGGCCAGTGCCACCGGCGGCAGGTAGGGAAAGGCGTAGTGATACAGCTTCGACGTCGTCTCTGAAATGATCGCCAGTGGCACTGCCGCCCACAGAAACACCACAGCGGCGTCGAACCACCGGCGGCGCACCGTCTGGACGAGCAACACCACGAGCCCTGCGACCACGAACCAGGTGATGCCGCTGTTGCCGAACTCGCGCCACATCTCGGTGAAGTAGTAGTGCCACGGCTGCAGGTGTTCAGGAACCAGCGTTCCCGTCAGTCGCTGCATCACATGCACGCCGAAGATCGTCTCCCACAGGCGCGGGCCGAAGCGCTGGTGCATGACGATGAACCACGGCACGCAGAGCACGGCACAGAGCGCCGTCACGCCCAGCATCATCGTCCAGTCGCCGAAGAAACGGCGTCGCACGCGAGGCGTCGCCAGCACGGCAAGACCGAGCGTGAAGGGCAGGAACAGCGCGGCGACGAACTTGGTCAGAAATCCCAGGCAGAAATAGAGGCCGAAGGCGGTCGCGTGCCTGACGCGAGCGGACCGCTCTTCGAGTGCGGCCCACCGCAGGAAGTGGAACACCCCTGCGCAGTAGCTGAGGACCAGCATGCCTTCCATGTTGTTGGTGCGAAGGCCGTGCGAGAACACGAGCGGCCAATGCACGAACAGGAACAGCACCGCCACCGCTCCGCAGACCGGGCTGATGAGGATGGACCCAATCAGGAACACGTAGATGAACGACAGGGAGCCAGCCACTGCGTCCCAGAAACGCAGGCCAAACTCGGTGTGCGGCAGCAGCCCCGCCTTTATCGGCGCGGCGACGATCCAGAACTTGAGAGGAGGCTTTTCGAGGAACGGCTCGGTTTCGCTCGGGCTGGATTTCGGCACGAGCCAATCGCCGGTTTCGAGAATGCGATCGACTGCGAACGAGTAGATGGCCTCGTCGGTCTCGAGGTCATCATTGCCGAGACCGACAAACAGCGGCAGGCAGAAGGCGACAATGACGATGGCCAGCCAAAGCCGGCTCACCTTCAAGCCTTGTGGCAAGTGACGAGCGACCAGATCCTCGGAATGTTGACCTTCTCGATGGAGACTGGCTTGAGGTCGGCCTGCGCGAGGAACGCGGGCAGGTCGAGATCGGACTTGAAGCCGATGTGCACGGTGAAGGGCGAGATGGCCCGTTCAACCCAGGCGAGTGCGCGGTTCGGGCTTCGGAAGTGATTCAGGAAGATGATCTTGCCGCCAGGCCGGCAGACTCGGCTCATTTCGCGCGCGACGGCGACCGGGTCGGGTACGACGCTGATGAGATACGGCGCGTAGACAATGTCGAACGAGCCGGTGGCGAACTTCAGGTCGGCGGCGTCCATTTCGAGCAGGCGGACGTTGGTGAACCCCTTGCGGGCGACGCGGGTGCGCGCCTTTTCGAGCATCGACGTCGACAGATCGATGCCGGTGACGGTGCAGTCGCGGGGATAGAGCGTGGCGTTGATCCCGGTGCCCACGCCAACTTCGAGCACGCGGTCATCCGTCTGGATACCCATGCGCTGAATGGCCTGGACGCGGCCCGGGTGAAGCGTCGGGCCGAATGTGAAATCGTACGAAGACGCGAGCTTCTCGTACACACGCTCGACGAAATCGTTCTCGACGGCGGTTACCGACAGGGCACGTGTGGCAGCATCGGACCCAACCACTTCATCGGGTTCTGCGTGCGGCGACTCGAATAGCGGCATCGAAGGCCTCGGCGTATGCGGCACCTAGGGTCGGCTCAGGCGAACGAACAAGGTTATCCGCGGCAATCCGGCACTATACATCCTCTACCTCATCGAAGTCCATCAAGGACCCCTAACGCCGCGTCGATATTACCAGTTTGGGTAGATACCTGAATGCCCTGGACCGCGTGTTTGAGCGCGGCGGCAATCTCGCGGGCAATGGCAATTCCCTCCGCCGCAGCCGCGGCCTGACCGTCGGCGCGACGCATGCGGTCCATGAGAGCGTCCGGCACCCGGACCCCCGGCACCTCGTTGGCGATGAACTCGGCGTTGCGCACCGAATCGAACGGGAAGACACCGGCAATGATGGGCAGACCCGACGATTCGAGCCGGCGCAGCACACGCTCGCAACCGGCCAGGTCGAAGATCGGTCGTGTGATGACGAACTCGGCGCCAGCCTCGACCTTGTAGTCGAACCGGCGCAGTTCCTCATCCATGTTGGACGCTGCGAGGTTGATCGACACCCCGACGTGAAACGCCGTCGGCGCGCCGATCGGTTGTCCGCCGATGTCGCCGCCGTGATTGAGCCGCGTCACCAGGTTGGTCAGACCGATCGAGTCGACGTCGAAGACCGCGGTGGCGTCGGGATAGTCGCCGACGCGCCCAGGGTCGCCAGTGATCAGCAACACATTGCGCAAACCGATGGCATGCGCGCCGAGCAGATCGGACTGGATGCCGACCAGATTGCGGTCACGACAGGCGTAGTGCAGCACGGTTTCGATGCCCGCCTGCTGTTCGACGAGCACGGCCAGCGCCAGCGCGCTCAGCCTGGCTCCGGAGCGCTGGCCATCGGGGATGTTGACCACGTCCACGCCGTAGCGTTTGAGCTCGCGCGCCCGCTGGATGGCAGGTTCGGCTTCGAATCCGCGCGGCGGCAGCAATTCGACACCGACGACGAACGTTCCACGGGCAAGCGCTCCGGCCAGGTGCGACTTCTGCTCTCTCGGCACGGGCGGCGCCACGATGGGCGACGAGAGACGAGTCGTCGACCGCGCGCCGTCCACCTGCACGGGCGGCGAGACGGCGCCGCGCACGGCGGCCTTGATCTGGCGAATGTGCTCGGGCGTCGTGCCGCAGCATCCGCCGACGACGCGGACCTGATGCAGCACGAAGCGGCGGGCATACGACGCCATGTACTCGGGCGAGCACAGATAGATGTTGCGCCCTTCGACGTCGCGCGGCTTGCCGGCGTTTGGCTGCGCAGAGAGCGCCAGCGAACTCACCGCTTCCATCCGCTCGATGGTCTCGAGCATGGGGCCGGGTCCGACCGCGCAGTTGACGCCGAGCACCGTGGCGCCCCGTCGCTGGAGTTCGGGCGCGAAGCGCTCGGGCGGCGTGCCGTCGAGCGTGTTGCCGTCTTCCTCGGTCGTCATCTGCGCGATGATCGGCAGGTCGGACACCAACCGCACCGCGTCGATCGCCGCGCCAATCTCGTTCAGGTCGCGAAACGTCTCGAGGATGAACAGGTCAACCCCGCCGTCGACCAGCGCCTGCGCCTGCTCGCGGAAGTACTCGCGTGCTTCATCGACGCCGGTCTTGCCCCACGGCTCAATGCGGATACCAAGCGGTCCCATCGCACCCGCGACGTACGCGCGGTCACCGGCCGCACGCCTGGCGATCTGGGCGCCGGCCACGTTGATCTCGCGAAGCTTGTCGGCCAGGCCAAACGTCGCCAGCTTGATGCGGTTCGCCCCGAAGGTGTTGGACTCGAGGATGTCGGCCCCGGCCAGCACGTACTCCTGATGCACGGCCTCGACCAGCGGCGCCTGCGTCAGGTTCATCGCGTCGAAGCTTTTGTTGATGAACACGCCGCGCGAGTAGAGCATCGTGCCCATGGCACCGTCGCAGACCAACACCCGCTCGCGCAGCGCCTCGATGAAGGGAACCATCACGTATCCAGCCTCTCGCAACGGAACGTCTCAGCGTCGATGAGCAAATACGACTTGTTCACGACGTCGAGCCCAATCGACCGGACGCCCTGGCGTACCGAGTCGGTGAATTCATGGTGGTGTCCGAACAGATGCAGGCGCGGACGCAGCGTCGCCAGCACTTCGTTGATCACCGTCTTGCCGGCATCCATCCGGCGGCCAGCCGGGTAGAACGGGCGCGGCGCCTCGTGCGTCAGGAAGACGTCGATATTCGTCAACGCCTTGCACGCCAGCACTTCTTCGCGCACGAAATGCCGTCGCTTGTCGTCGCGGCTCTTTCCGAGCTTCATCGTTCCGGCGCTCATCCGCTTGCCTCGCGACGGTGGCAGCAGCGCGACCGGCGAGTGATACCAGCTGGGCGCAAAGGTGCCGCCAAGCGCCGCCACCCGCCACGGACCGACCAGGTGCGGACCGCCGTTTGGGAGGTAGTGCAGCGTGGATGCAGGCGGATGGCCTGCAAGCGCCTGCGCAATGACGTCGAAATCTTCGTTGTTGCCCTTGATCCAGTAGATGGGTGCCGTCGGGGTGAAGTACTCGCCGTCATTGCTGGCGACATCGCCGACCTGCACCCACAGGTTCACGTCGGGATGGCGGGCGATGATGTCGGTGACGACGTCGAACGCGCCGTGAATGTCGCCGAGGGCGCCAATCTGCATGTCCGTAGTCGGCGGCCGGTGCGGGCTGTGGCCGTCCGCAAGACCGGCCGCGCGCGCCGCGGCGACCTATCCGTTCGCGCCGTTCCCCGTGGTGGCCGGCACGAGCAGGTCCGTCTTGTCCCACACGAAGTCGTTCTTGTCGTACACGGCAAGTTCGTAGTCCTTGCCCATGAAGATGGCGCCGACCGGACACGCCTCTTCGCAGAACCCGCAGAAGATGCAGCGGGTCTTGTGAATCTGATAGACGGACGCGTAGCGCGGACCCGCCTGGACGGTGCCGTCGTTCTCGGCCGGTTCGAGGTAGATGGCATCTGCCGGGCACGCCACCGAGCACAAGCCGCAGGCGACACACTTCTCGAGGCCGTTTTCGTCGCGCATCAGCACCTGTTTCCCACGATACTTCGGGAACACGGGCACCTTCTGATCCGGGTAATTCACCGTGATCGGCTTCTTGAACATGTGCCGGAACGTCGTCGCGAACCCGATGATGAAGGGACGTATCAGAGCCATTGCTCTCAGTTTACCCCGTCGATAAGATCGAGTAAATCATGCCCGGCCCACAGTTCCTCTCAGCCGAGCAGGTGCTTCTCACCACGTTGGTCGTCAAACTGGCGGTTATGGCGGCGCTGGCGACGATGCTGGTGCGCTACCGGCGGTTCCGCCACATTCTCATCTTCGAGCGTCGCGGCTGGGTCGACCGCCTGATTCTGGCGCTGGCGCTGGGCCTGCCGCTCACCGCCGGCGTGGCCTCACGCCTGCTCCTCAACTACAACGCGGCCGACCTCACGCTTGAGGGCGCGTTCGTGGTCGGTCTGATTGCCGGGCCCTACGCCGGCGCCATCGTCGGGCTGCTGGTGGGCCTGCCGCCCCTGGCCAACGGCGAGGTCATCGCCCTGCCCTTCGCCATCGGATGCGGCTTTGCGGGCGGCGGACTTCGCGAACTGTGCCCGAAAGAAGCCATCTGGCACTTCTCGCCGTTCGACGTCACCCGGCTGCCGATGCGCGTCTGGCAGATGCTGCGCGTCCGCGAGGTGGACTGGCAGGTGGTGCTGCTGATGGCACCCGTAGCCCTCGAACTCATCCGCCAGGCACTCGGCGCGAGGTGGAGCGAACATCATCGGCTCTTCTACCTGCAGCCCGAACCGTTCTGGACACTGGCGGTGATCTTCCTCGCGACGGTCCTCGCCGTCGCCATGCCCATCAAGATCTGGAACAGTGCCCGCATCGAGCACCGCCTCGAAGAACAGGAGAAGCTGCTGCTCGCGGCGCGCATCGAGGCGCTCGCCAACCGCATCAACCCGCACTTCCTGTTCAACACGCTGACCTCGATTTCGTCGTTGATCCGGACGCAGCCAGACACGGCGCGTATGCTCATCACCAAGCTGTCGAGCCTGCTGCGGCGTCTGATGCGAAGCACCGACCATTTCGTGACGCTGCGCGAGGAGCTCGAATCGATCGATCAGTACCTCGACATCGAAGTGGTACGCTTTGGTCCGCAGTTGCGCGTCGTGAAAGAGATCAGCCCAGAAACCCTCGACCTCATCGTGCCCAGCATGCTGCTGCAGCCGATCATCGAGAACTCCATCAAGCACGGACTGTCGCGCAAAGTCGGCGGCGGCCGGATCACCATCCGTACGAGCCGGCGCGGCGACCGCTCGTTCATTGAAGTGGAAGACGATGGACTCGGCATGACCGAGGAACGCCTGGCGGAAGCCCTGCACGGCGGCATCGGGCTGAGCAACGTCAACGAACGGCTGCGCACGATCTACGGCGCGGGGTGCTCACTGAAACTCACGAGCACGACTGGTCGAGGCACGTCTGTCAGCGTCGACCTCCCCGACCTGACCATTCCGGAGCGTCTGTCGGCATGACCGACCTGCGCGCCGTGCTCGTCGATGACGAGCGACTCGCCCGGGAAGAACTCGGGTATCTGCTCGGACAACTGGGTGGCGTGGAGGTCATCGGTCAGGCTGGCGACGGCCTCGAAGCGGTGGACACCATCGATCGTCTCCAGCCCGATCTCGTCTTCCTCGACGTGCAGATGCCTGGACTCACAGGCTTCGAGGTGGCTCGCCGCATGCTCGATCTCGAAGCCGGCGCCCAAATTGTGTTCGTGACGGCGTTCGACTCGCGCGCCATTGAAGCCTTCGAGGTCAACGCCGTCGACTACCTGCTCAAGCCTGTGGATCCGGCGAGGCTGGACACGGCCGTGCAGCGGGCGCGGCGCCGGATCGCACTGGAGCGCTCCGACGCCTCTGAACCGTCGACGCAGGCCATTGCTCCCGATCAGCTCGAGCGCCTGGTGCGGCTCGTGAGCGAGCGACAGACCAGACGTGAGCAACTGGCGGTCAAGGTTGGCGATCGCCTGATGCTCGCCCAGGCCGAAGACATCATCTGCGCGTCGATGGCCGACGAAACCATCACGATCGTCACCAGTCAGTACACCGGAACGTCCAATTACCGGACACTTGACGATCTGCATGCCAGACTGGACCCAGATACGTTCTGGCGCGTCCATCGGGCGCACATCGTGAACATCAATCAGATTAAGGAGATCGTCCCGTGGTTCAGCCGGAACTACATCCTGAGAATGAAGGACGAGAAGGCGAGCGAGATTCCCGTGAGCCGGACGCAAACCCGCAGGCTTCGCGAGTACCTCAGGATCTGAACGAAGGTTCGCTCTCGACCGTGCAGTCAGCGGCAGCCGCGGAATTGCCGGCGCCCGTCGATGCGACGTGGGAACTGTCGCCAGCCACGGTACCTGCCATCGACAGGGCACTCGAGGTGCAGCGGCGATCGGGGCCGACGTTCCAGCAGGTGCAGGAAGAAATCATCGCCTGGATCAAGACGCTGTTTTCGGCGGCTGTGTACGCCGTGCTGATCGTCACCTTCGGATTCCAGGTGGCGCGCGTCGAAGGTCAGAGCATGGCGCACACGCTCGAAGACCAGGACAGGCTCATCGTCAACAAGCTGCTCTACCGGATCAGCGATCCGCGACGCGGCGATATCGTGATGCTCTATTACCCGCTGAATCCGGACAAGTCCTACGTCAAGCGCGTGATTGCCGAGGAAGGTGATAGCGTCCGCATCGTGGACGGCCGCGTCTATGTGAACGACATTCCCCTGCAGGACGATTACGTGTCAGCGGAGTATCGGAGCCACGACGACTACGGTCCGTCGATCATTCCCGAGGGGTACTACTTCGTGATGGGCGACCATCGGAACAACAGCTCCGACAGTCGTCACTGGGGCATGGTGCCCAAGCGCTACATCATCGGCAAGGTCCAGCTGCGGTGGTGGCCAGTTCCCTCGGCTCGTGTCTTCTGATCGATACGCAGGCGTCTCGCGCGTTCTGACGCGCGTCCTGCTCCTCAATCTCGTCGTCGCACTGGCGAAGATTGCGTTCGGCTACGCCAGCGGCGCCATCAGCATCCTGTCAGACGGCTTCCATTCGCTGACCGACGCCGCCTCGAACGTGGTGGGTCTGGTTGGCGTATATGCCGCCAGCCGTCCGCCCGACGAAGACCATCCCTACGGTCACAGGAAATACGAAACGGTCGCGGCTGTCGCCGTGGTCGGCTTCCTGGGACTCGTCATGCTGGAGGTGCTGCGCAACGCCTTCAATCACCTCACGGGACGCGTGGAACCCCACGACATCTCGCCGGCGGCCTTCGTCGTGATGCTCGTGACGGTGGCCATCAACCTGTTCGTGGTGCGCTACGAATCGGCGGCGGCCGAACGCCTCGGGAGCGAAGTGCTGCTGGCAGATGCCACGCAGACACGCAGCGACGTCTGGTCGTCAGTGACCGTCATCGTCGCCCTCGCCGGAGCGCGCGCCGGCATGCCGATTCTCGATCCGATTGCCGCACTGGTCGTCGCCGCCTTCATCGGACTGGCCGGCTACCAGGTCGCGTTGACGACCGCCAAGATCCTGAGCGACCGCATCGTGATGTCCGAAGCCGACATCGAGACGGTCGTCATGGGCGTCGAGGGCGTCATCGGGTGTCATCACATCAGAACGCGGGGCACGTCCGATCACGTCTTCCTGGATCTGCACGTCTGGCTGCCACCTGACATGCGCCTCACTGATGCCCACGACATCTCGCACGTCGTGAAAGACCGGCTGATGGCGCATTATCCGCAGATCGTCGACGCCGTCATTCACCTCGAACCACCTCCGCGCGTCGGAGATACCGTTTAACGGTAAAATCCTCGCGCCCATGCGCCGAGTCCTCGCTGCTGCAGTACTGGTTCTCTGCTCTGCCCTGTCCGCGTTTGCACAACCGTCGGACCCGCCAATTCTCGGACCACCACCACCTGAACTCCCCGAGATGATTGCGCGCGACGCGCAGGGCCGCGTCACCATGCGCGCGCTGCGCGTGCCGTCGCCGCTCGTCTTCGACGGTGTGCTCGACGAACCGTTCTATCGCGACGTCAAGCCGGTTGGAGATTTCATCCAGCAGGAACCCACCGAAGGCGCACCGGCCACGGAGAAGACCGACGTCTGGGTCTTCTTCGACCGCGACAACCTGTACGTGTCGGCCCGCATGTACGATTCGGAACCGGACAAGCGCGTGGCGACCGAGATGCGGCGCGACGCCAACAACCTGTTCAACAACGATCATTTCGGTGTCTCGTTCGACGGCTTCTACGACCGACGCAACGGCTACGGGTTCGTCGTCAATGTGTCGGGCGCGCTGCTCGACTGGTCGACAACCAACGACGCCCCGAACAACAGCTGGAACGGTGTGTGGGATGCCAAGACCAGCACGTTCTCGAACGGGTGGGCCGTCGAGATCAGGTTTCCCTTCCGCTCGTTCCGCTACCGCGAGGGCGGGACGATCTGGGGCATGAACTTCCGTCGACGCGTGATCTACAAGAACGAGCTGAGTTATCTCGCGCCGGTGCTCGCCGCGTGGGGACGCCCTGCCATGTCACGGATGTCAGCGGCGGCTACGGTCGTCGGCATCCAGACACCTCCCATTGGCAAGAACATCGACGTCAAGCCGTACGCGCTCGGGTCGATGGCGACAGACAAAACCGCGAAACCACCGATCTCGAACAACGGCGACGGCAATGTGGGCGTGGACGTGAAATGGGGGATCAGGCAGACGCTGGTCGCCGACCTCACCGTGAACACTGACTTTGCCCAGGTGGAGGACGATCAGCAGGTCGTCAACCTGACCAGGTTCAGCGTCCTCTTTCCAGAGAAGCGCGACTTCTTCCTCGAAGGCGCGGACACCTTCAACTTTGCCAACGGGTCAGCGGGAACCGGCGGTACGGGCGGCGGTGGTGGTTCGGCCGGGTCGGGGCAGAACACCAGCACTGCGCCCACGATCTTCTACAGCCGCCGAATCGGTCTGAACAACGGACTCGAAGTACCCATTCGCGCGGGTGGGCGTCTGCTCGGTCGCTCCGGACTGTGGCGCTACGGCGTGCTCAACATCCAGACCGCGAACTCGCAGGACGCCAACAGCCCGACGACGAACTTCACCGTACTGCGACTGAATCGCGACGTCTTCCGGCGCAGCCGGATCGGTGCGATCTTCACGCGGCGCGATCCACTGGCCGCGACGAAGTATGGCGCGAGCGGCAAGCAGAACCTCGCCTACGGGTTCGATACGCTGCTCAGCCCGACCAACGACATCTCCATCAACGCGTATGCGGCCAAGACAGATACGCCTGGTCGCACGGGTGACGACACCAGCTACCGCGGACGGTTCGACTGGAACGCCGACAAGTACGGGCTGTCTGCCGAGCACCTCTCGGTTGGTACCGACTTCAACCCCGAGGTCGGCTTCCTGCGCCGAACGGCGTTCCGTCGTTCATATGGGCAGGCACGCTACAGCCCGCGTCCGAGGAACCTGGCGGGGTTCCGCAAGCTCTATTACATCGCCAGCGTCGACTACATCACGGACGCGAAGAACCGGCCGGAATCGAAAGAGATTCAGGGCAACTTCCAGTTCGAACTGAACGACAGCGACACGTTCTCCATCGATACCAGCCGCAACTACGAGCGTCTGAACAGCCGTTTCGAAGTCGGCAAGAACCTGTTCGTGCCGGCCGGCGAATACAACATGACGCAGACGCATGCGACCTACACCTTCGGTCAGCAGCGTGCGGTGTCGGGCTCGTTGACTGCGGCGCGGAGCGGCTTCTACGGCGGCACGTTGACCGAACTCACCTGGAGTGGACGCGTCGAACTCTCGCGGCAGTTCTATCTCGAACCGCAGTTGTCCTGGAACCGCGTGGATGTTCCGCAGGGCAAGGGCAACAGCAATCTGTACAGCAGCCGAGCCACCTACACGCTCTCGACGCGCATGTTCGTGTCAGCGCTGATTCAGTACCAGTCGCGCACCGACAGCGTCACGACCAACGCGCGGTTCCGGTGGGAGTATCAACCGGGCAGCGAACTCTTCGTCGTCTATAGCGATGGTCGCACCACGCTGAACGCGATGGGCTATCCCGATCTGCAGACGCGCTCGTTCATCGTCAAGATGACGAAGCTGTGGCGG
>Ga0209023_10006498_pt1 | contig 12304 bp, 11 predicted proteins | sample LakOneMetagenome_FD_187468 | JGI IMG/M metagenome (GOLD analysis project Ga0209023, IMG submission 187468) | Freshwater and sediment microbial communities from Lake Erie, Canada (SPAdes) (version 2) | ecosystem: Environmental > Aquatic > Freshwater > Lentic | place: Lake Erie, Canada... | reverse complement strand
CGATCTAAGTGGGAGACGGTGATGTCCGCCGACCCGGTCGATCCGCAGGTGCTGGCGGGTCTGGCCCGCAACGCGCCGCTGACCCGGCCCCGTCCCGGCCACGCCGACCTGGCCGGCATGCAGAAGTACGGCCACACCGACGCCCGCCCGATCCTGGAGCGCGCCAGCGCCCGGGAGACGGCCGCGCGGGTGGCGATCGGTACCGTCGCCAAGGCCCTGCTCGCCCAGACGTTGGGCGCGTCGATCGTGTCGCATGTGGTGGAGCTGGGCGCGGTTGCCGTGCCCGCGGGGGTGGCGCCGACGCCGGCGGATGCCCAGCGGGTTGACGATGACCCGATGCGCTGTGTGGATCCGCAGGTCAGCGCGGCGATGGTGGCCGAGGTGGACGCGGCGAAGGCGGATGCGGACACCCTCGGCGGTGTGGTGGAGGTGTTGGTCTACGGCTTGCCGCCGGGCCTGGGTAGCCACGTGCAGTGGGATCGGCGACTGGACGCCCGACTGTCGATGGCGTTGATGTCCATTCAGGCCATCAAGGGGGTGGAGATCGGCGATGCGTTCCACCAGGCCCGCTCGCGCGGATCGGTCGCCCACGACGAAATGGTCCCGAGCCCGGACGGGGTGCAGCGGTTGACCGATCGGGCCGGTGGCATCGAGGGCGGTATGACGACCGGGCAGCGGCTGCGGGTACGAGCGGCGATGAAGCCGATCTCGTCGCTGAACCGGGCGCTGTCCACCGTCGATGTTGCTACCGGGGAGGCGACGACGGCGATCAACCAGCGCTCCGACGTCTGTGCGGTGCCGGCGGCGGCGATCGTTGCCGAGGCAATGGTGGCGTTGGTGCTGGCGGAGGCGGTGTTGGAGAAGTTCGGTGGCGACTCGGTGGCCGAGATCAGCCGGAACGTGGCCGGCTACCTGGACGCTTTGGTGATCGCGTGAACGGCCCGCGCTGTGTCTTGGTGGGTGCCCCGGGTGCCGGTAAGTCGACGGTGGGGCAGTTGCTCGCGGCCGCGCTGGGGGTGAGCTTGCGGGATACGGACCAGGATGTGTCCGCGCTGGTGGGTAAGCCGATCCCGGACATTTTCGTGGACGAGGGCGAGCCGTTCTTCCGGGAGCGCGAGCACGAGGCGGTACTGGCCGCCCTGCAGTCGGATGCGGTGGTGGCGCTGGGCGGTGGGGCCGTGCTCGATCCGCGGACCCGGGCCGCCCTGTCGGGGCATCCGGTGATCTACCTGTCCGTGGAGTTGACCGACGCGCTCAGGCGGGTGGGTATGGGCGCGGGTCGACCGCTGCTGGCGATCAATCCGCGGGCGACGTTGAAGTACCTGCTCGACCAGCGTCGGCCGCTCTACCTGGAGGTGGCGGCGCACACGGTCGTCACCGACGGCAAGACCGCCGAGGCAGTTACCCAAGAAGTGCGAGAATTGCTCGCTTTCTAGCACGCGGTGGACGCGGAAGCCATGGCTGACAGTGTTGAATCGGTGACAGCCAGAATCCGTTGTGGACGCTAGTCTTCGCCAGCCATGCATGAGGTGTGCCACATGGGAGGTTGGCTGTGCGTTTCGCCGTCAAGTCCGCGCTCGTTGCTGTTGGTGTCCTGCTGCTGGCTGGCTCCGGCCAGCCCGCCAGCGCGGCGGCGCCGCTGGGGGTCCGCCTCATCGATCGGGTGGTCGCCCCCGGCTACACCACCTGGGTCACCACCGCCGCCGACCCCAACCTGGTGGACCGCAGTGACCAGCGGTTCGCCACGATCGACTTCGACACCACGGCCGCGGAGCGGATCGGCACGGTACGGGAGAAGCCGGAGTATCACTCGCCGCGCTGTGGTGCGCTGCGCCAGCATCGGCTCCACTGCCGGGTCCAGGTCAGTGACCTGTTCATCAGCGTGGGGCTGGAGATCGTGACGTCCGCGTCGGCGCGGCCCGGCACGATTGCTGTCGTACCGGCGACGATCCGCATCGCCGAGGGCCCGGCCCGCGCGCTGGCGGCCCGGATCGAGGTGGGCGAGCCGGTTAACCTGGTCGGGGACGGCCAGTCCCGCATGTCGGTGCAGCGCGGCGAGGATTTCGCCCTGCCGGTCGCGGTAACCAACAACAGCGACGTGCATGTCCGTGGCATCGCCGTCACCTTCACCGCGTCGCGCGGGATCACCACGCCCTCCCACTACTCCAACTGCCGCTACCACCTCGACATGATCACGGCGTGCTGGTTCGGTCAGGTCGCGATCACCCCTGGCCAGGAGCTGGCGGCGATGGTGCCACTGCGGATGCCGACCACCAGCGGCCCGTACGGGGACCGGGTGCGGATCACCTGGCAGCCGGCCGCCGAGTTTGCCGCCGAGTACCGCGCCAGTGACGACGACTACGGCCGTTTCGGTACCGGGGCGCCGCTGCTGCTGCACTCGACCACGATGACGCCGGTCCGGCCGGTGCACTCGTCGCGTCCGGCGCAGGCCGAGGTCAGTGTGGACGACAACAGTCGGCTGACGACGCTCGTCGCCCGGTGACCCGACGGCTCCGGCGCGCCGGGAACGGGGCGGGCCGGTGCGGGGGCCGCGGTCGTGATTGGCTTGCGCCATGACTCACCTCGTCTCCGTCGGCGGCGCCCAGCCGTACGACGTGCTTGTCGGTTCGCGGTTGACCTCCTCGCTGCCGGCGTTGCTGGCGGGGGCTGCGCAGGTCGCGGTGCTGTACGCCGGGCCGTTGGGCGCCCGCGCCGCCGAGGTTGCCGGTGAGCTGGCTGCCGCCGGTGTGAAGCCACTGCTGCTGGAGGTCCCGGACGCCGAGTCGGGCAAGACCGGCGAGGTGGCGCTGCGGTGCTGGGAGCGGCTGGGCGCGGCGGGCTTCACCCGCTCCGACGCGGTGGTCGGCGTCGGCGGCGGCGCGGTCACCGACCTGGCGGGTTTCGTGGCGGCGTGCTGGCTGCGCGGAGTGCGCTGGGTGCCGGTGGCCACCAGCCTGCTCGGCATGGTTGACGCGGCGGTCGGTGGCAAGACCGCCATCAACACGGACGCGGGTAAAAACCTCGTTGGCGCTTTCCACCCACCGGCCGGGGTGCTGTGCGACCTGGCTGACCTGGCGACGCTGCCGGCTGCTGACCTGCGGGCCGGGCTGGCCGAGGTGATCAAGTGTGGTTTCATCGCCGACCCGCGGATCCTGGAGCTGGTCGAGGCCGACCCGGCCGCCGCCCAGGCGCCGGACGGTCCGGTGCTGGCTGAGCTGATCACCCGGTCGGTGCAGGTCAAGGCCACCGTCGTCGCGGCCGATCTGCGCGAATCCGGCCAGCGGGAGTACCTCAACTACGGCCACACCCTGGCCCACGCGATCGAACGCGAGCAGCGCTACCGCTGGCGGCACGGCGACGCGGTCGCCGTCGGTCTGGTCTTCGCCGCCGCGCTGGGCCGGGTCACCGGCCGGCTCGACGACGACACCGCCGACCGGCACCGCCGCGTACTGGAGTTGGTGGGTCTGCCGGTCGGTTATCCGGCTCCGGCCTGGCCGGCGCTACGGTCGGCGATGAGCGTTGACAAGAAGGCCCGCGGCGCCCAGCTGCGGTTCGTGGTCCTCGACGGCCTGGCCAGGCCGTCGATTCTTGCCGGACCGGCTGAGGAGCAGTTGGCCGCGGCATATCAGGAGGTAGCTCAGTGAGCACACGTGTGCTGGTCCTCAACGGGGTCAACCTCGGTCGGCTCGGCACCCGCCAAACCGACATCTACGGCCTGACCTCCTACGCCAACCTGGTGCGCCTGTGCGAGGACACCGGAGCGGAGCTGGGGTTGGCCGTGGAGGTGCGGCAGACCGACGCCGAGCACGAGCTGATCGGCTGGCTGCACGATGCGGCCGACGCCGGGACCCCGGTGGTGCTCAACCCGGCGGCCTGGTCGCACTACTCGGTCGCGCTGCGCGACGCATGCGCCCTGCTGACCGCCCCGCTGGTCGAGGTGCACCTGTCGAACATCCACGCACGCGAGCAGTTCCGGCACCACTCGGTCATTTCCGCAGTCGCCGCCGGCGTCATCTGTGGCCTGGGCGTCAATGGCTACGTGCTGGCCCTGCGCCACCTGGCCGAACTGGGCCGGTAGACTGCGGCAGTCTGTCCGCCGCGACGATGCCCAGCACCGGGTATAACCGGCACTGGGGTACACGCAGCACGGGGAATCCCGGTTACCGCACCCCGGGCTACCGCAGTAGCGGCAGGACTACCGGCTTACCGCAAAGACACGCCGCGACCGACGTGAGCGCCAGCAGGGCGTGGGTCCCGAACCAAAGGCAGGAAATGGCGAGCACCAACGACCTGAAGAACGGCATGGTCCTCAAACTCGACAACGAGTTGTGGTCAGTCGTGGAGTTCCAGCACGTCAAGCCGGGCAAGGGCCCCGCCTTCGTGCGTACGACGCTCAAGAGCGTCATGTCCGGCAAGGTGGTCGACAAGACCTTCAACGCGGGCACCAAGGTCGAGACCGCCACGGTCGACAAGCGCACCATGCAGTACCTGTACCTGGACGGCGAAGACTACGTCTTCATGGATCTGGACACCTACGACCAGACCCACATCCCGGGCGCGACGGTCGGCTCGAGCGCCGACTACCTGCTGCCCGAGGCTGAGGTCACCGTCGCCTTCCACGAGGGCGTGGTGCTCTACATCGAGCTGCCGACCAGCGTCTTCCTCGAGGTCACCTACACCGAGCCGGGCCTGCAGGGCGACCGTTCGACCGGCGGGACGAAGCCGGCCACGGTCGAGACCGGCGCGACGGTCGCGGTTCCGCTGTTCATCACCACCGGCGAGAAGATCAAGATCGACACGCGCGATGGCCGTTACCTCGGCCGCTCCTGATGGGCGAAGGTCCCAAAACGCCGATGCCGGCGCGCCGCAAGGCGCGCAAGCGGGCGCTTGACGTCCTCTACCAGTCCGACCTGCGGGATCTGCCGCCGGTCGAGGTCCTGGTCGACTACGTCGGCCGGCTGGACAAGCCGCACCCCGACCACCTGGAGTACGCCATCGGCCTGGTCGAGGGCGTCGCCGCGCACCTGCCGCGCATCGACGAGGTCATCTCGACCTACGCCGAGGGCTGGTCGCTGGAGCGGATGCCGGTGGTGGACCGCAACCTGGCCCGCATCGCCGTGTACGAGCTGCTCTACGTTGACGAGGTCGACGACGCGGTGGCGATCACCGAGGCGGTCGAGTTGGCCCGGCAGATGTCGACCGACGACTCGCCCCGATTCCTGAATGGGGTCTTGGGGCGGATCGCGGAGTACGCCACCCGGTAACCCTTTCGGGTCGATTTATGCGCCAGCCTCAGCGCCGCTTATCCGAAAGATTTCGGATAGGCGGCGCTGAATGCGTTCCGGCTTCACGTTCCGTATGTGCTATCCAGCGCTATTCCGGGACACCAAAAAGGGCCAGCCACCATTCGGTGGACGGCCCTTTTCTTGGCAGAGCGTACGGTGCGTTAGCTCAGGAACCGAAGAACGCGCGCGGGTCAGCGACCAACACACCCTGCTCGGAGAGCCGCTCGATCAAGCCCGACGGTGAGATGTCGTACACGATCGCCAGCGCCCGCAGGTCATCGGCCCGGATCGACAGAACCCGGCCGTTGTAGTCACCACGCTGTTGCTGGATCGCCCGCGCATACCGGGCGACGTACGCGAGATCCTCCGAGGCCTGGTCGTAAAGCTTCTCCAGGTCGAGGACGATCTTGTTCGTCGTCTCATGCCGGATGCCGCTGCTGTCGGGGAGAAGCTCCGCGACCGGCACCCGGTAGAAGTCGGCCAGCTCGGCCAGGCGCGAGACGGTGACCGCACGGTCGCCGCGCTCGTACGAGCCGACGACGACGGCCTTCCATCGCCCGTTTGACTTCTCCTCCACCCCTTGCAGGGACAAGCCCTGCTGCTGGCGGATAGAGCGCAGACGCGCGCCCAAGGATTTGGCGTACTCAGAGGGCATTGAAACACTCCCAGTGCTGCCCGGGGTTTATTCCCCAGATATTCATTACGGAGCGTGACGGTACGGGGCATGGGGTCGTTGGGTCAAGTGCTGGTGCAATATCGCTTTCACCGACTTCGCGCTAGCGGCCAACCGGCCGGCCCATACGGGCCCGTTCGGTGTTCAAGATCGCTAAGTGCTAACGTGTGGCCGGCTCACTGATCGGGTCCCGATGGGGCGCGTAAATGTGGGCGTAGACATCCTTTAACGACCCGTCCAGTGAGGCGGGGAAGGAGGTCCGAGTTGGCCTACCCTGATGCCGCCCGGAGCACCGAGGCCGGCAAGGTCGTCGTCGCTGACACACAGATGTCGCGAATCATCGACCGGCTCGCCCATCAGATCCTGGAGAAGACCTCCGGCGCCCGCGACACCCTGCTGCTGGGCGTGCCGACCCGGGGGGTGCCGCTGGCCCGCCGGCTGGCCGCCCGGATCGACGCCTTCGAGGGCGTGGCCGTGCCGGTGGGCAGCCTGGACGTGACCCCCTACCGCGATGACCTGAGCATCCGCGGGCAGCTGTCCTCACCGCCGACCGAGGTGCCCGCCTGCGGCATCGACGGCGTCCGGGTGATCTTGGTAGATGACGTGCTCTTCTCCGGTCGTACCGTCCGGGCGGCGCTGGACGCGCTGCTGGAGTGCGGCCGCCCCGCCTCGGTGCAGCTCGCGGTGCTGGTCGACCGCGGTCACCGGGAGCTGCCGATCCGCGCCGACTATGTCGGCAAGAACATTCCCACCGCATTGAGTGAGACCGTCCGCGTCGCGCTGTCCGAGGTGGACGGCTGCGATGAGGTTCGCCTACACGGAGGAGTCGCGTGACCCGCCACCTGCTGTCCGCCGCCGACCTGACCGCCGAGCAAGCCACCGAGATCTTCGACCGGGCCGCCGCGTACGCCGCCGGCACCGGGCCGGACCAGCCACTACGCGGCCGTACGGTGATGAACCTCTTCTACGAGGACTCCACCCGGACCCGCTTCTCCTTCGACGCGGCGGCCCGCAAGGTCGGCGCTGGGGTGGTCAACTTCAGCGCTAAGGGCACGTCCGTCAGCAAGGGCGAAAGCCTGAAGGACACCGCGTGGACGCTGCGCGCGATGGGCATCGACGGGGTTGTCATCCGGCACCACTGCTCGGGCGCCCCACACCAACTGACCCGCTACGTTGACGTACCGGTGATCAACGCTGGTGACGGCACGCACGAGCACCCGACCCAGGCGCTGCTGGACGCGTACACGATGCGCCAGCGCCTCGGCCGGGTAGCCGGCCTGAACGTGGTGATTGTCGGCGATGTGGCGCACAGCCGGGTGGCGCGTTCCAACGCGCTGCTGCTGACCACCCTCGGCGCGAAGGTGACCCTGGTCGGCCCGCCGACGCTGGTCCCGCGCGACGGCTCGGTGCTCGCGCCCGCCGTCGAGACCAGCTACGACCTGGACACCGCGATCCAGGGCGCGGACGTGGTGATGATGCTGCGAGTCCAGCACGAGCGGATGAACCAGGCGTTCTTCCCATCGATCCGCGAGTACTCCCGCCGGTACGGGCTGGACACCCGCCGGGCCGCGCGGCTGGGCGCCACCACGATCGTGATGCACCCCGGACCGATGAACCGGGGCGTGGAGATCGCCGGCGAGGTCGCCGACTCTGACCGTTCCACCATCGTCGAACAGGTCGCCAACGGCGTCTTCGTCCGGATGGCCGTGCTGTCCCTGCTGCTGGAGGGCAAGAACTGATGACCACCTACCTGATCAAGGGTGTGCGGATCGTCGGCGGCGAGCCGACCGACCTGCTGCTGCGCGACGGTGTCGTCGCTCAGATCGGCACCGACCTGAGCGCCGACGGCGCTGAAGTGATCGACGCGACCGGCCTGATCGCGCTGCCGGGCCTCGTTGACCTGCACACGCACCTGCGGGAGCCGGGCCGCGAGGACACCGAAACGATTGAGACCGGTTCGCGGGCCGCCGCGATGGGCGGCTTCACCGCCGTCTGTGCGATGGCCAACACCGACCCGGTCGCCGACACCGCGGCCCTGGTCGAGCAGGTGTGGCGGATCGGTCAGGAGGTCGGCCTGGTCGACGTCCAGCCGATCGGCGCGGTCTCCGTCGGCCTGGCTGGCGAGAAGCTGGCCGCGCTGGGGGACATGGCCGACTCCGACGCCCAGGTGCGGATCTTCTCCGATGACGGCATCTGCGTGCACGACCCGCGGCTGATGCGCCGCGCGCTGGAGTACGTGAAGGCCTTCGACGGTGTGGTCGCCCAGCACGCCGAGGAGCCCCGGCTGACCCAGGGCGCCCAGATGCACGAGGGTGCGGTCTCGGCCCGGCTCGGCTTGGCCGGCTGGCCCGCCGTCGCCGAAGAGTCGATCATCGCCCGGGACGTGCTGCTGGCTGAGCACACCGGCTCCCGGCTGCACATCTGTCACCTGTCCACCGCCGGCTCGGTGGAGATCATGCGGCAGGCCAAGCAGCGGCCGTGGGTGCGCGCCGGCGGCGGCGTGGACCGGATCACCGCCGAAGTCACCCCGCACCACCTGCTGCTCACCCACGACAGCGCGGTCGGCTACGACCCAGTGTTCAAGGTGAACCCGCCGCTGCGTACCGACGCTGACGTGGCGGTGCTGCGGCAGGCGCTGATCGACGGTGTGATCGACATCGTCGCCACCGACCACGCCCCGCACGCCGCGCACGACAAGGAGTGCGAGTGGGCACACGCCCGTCCGGGCATGCTCGGACTGGAGACCGCCCTGTCGGTGGTGCTGCACGCGCTGCGCGAATGCGGACTGGACGAGACCACCATGTGGGACATCATCGCCGAGCGCATGTCGCGCACCCCGGCCCGCATCGCCGGACTGGACGAGCACGGGCACGACCCGGCGGTCGGCGTACCGGCCAACCTGACCTTGGTCGACCCGGCCGCCACCCGGGTGATCGACGTGGCTGACTCGGTCAGCCGTAGCCGCAACAACCCGTTCGCGGGACTCACTTTGCCCGGTCGCGTCGTCGCCACCTTCCTGCGTGGCGAGGCGACTGTGCTGGATGGAAAGGCAACCCGATGAGCGCGAGGAGTGAGCTTGCGAGCCCCGCAGTCGCGAATGGAAGGCGGGCACAGATGAGCGCGAGGAGTGAGCTTGCGAGCCCCGCAGTCGCGAATGGAAGGCGGGCACCGATGAGTGAGGCGATTCTCGTCTTGGAGGACGGGCGGACGTTCGTCGGCGAGGCGTACGGGGCGGTGGGGGAGACCTTCGGTGAGGCGGTCTTCAACACGGCGATGACCGGCTACCAGGAGACGCTGACCGACCCGTCGTACCACCGGCAGGTGGTGGTGCAGACCGCGCCGCACATCGGCAACACCGGTGTGAACAACGACGACGACGAGTCCGACCGGATCTGGGTGGCCGGCTACGTGCTGCGCGACCCGGCCCCGCGCGGCTCCAACTGGCGCTCCACCGGCGAGCTGGGCGACCGTCTGGCGGCCGAGGGCGTGGTCGGCATCTCCGGCATCGACACCCGGGCGCTCACCCGCCACCTGCGCGAACGCGGCGCGATGCGGGTCGGCGTGGCCAGCAACGGCACCGACGCGGCCTCGCTGCTCGCCCGAGTTCAGGAGCAGCCGCTGATGTCCGGCGCCGACCTGTCCGCCGAGGTCAGCACCAAGACCGCCTACACCGTGCACGCCCAGGGCACCCACCGCTTCACAGTCGCCGCCCTGGACCTGGGCATCAAGCGCAACGTGACCCGGCGCCTCGCTGTCCGCGGCGTCACCACCCACGTGATGCCGGCTGACAGCACCCTGGACGCCATGATGGACACCGGCGCAGACGCTATCTTCCTGTCGCCCGGTCCGGGCGACCCGGCCACTGCCGACGCCCCGGTGCTGCTGGCCCGTAAGGCGATGAAGCGCGGCATCCCGCTGTTCGGCATCTGCTTCGGTTCGCAGATCCTCGGCCGGGCACTCGGCTTCGGCACCTACAAGCTGGGCTACGGCCACCGCGGCATCAACCAGCCGGTGCTGGACCGCACGACCGGCAAGGTCGAGGTCACCTCGCACAACCACGGCTTCGCGGTGAAGGCCGCCACCGACCGGGTTCTGGACACCGACTTCGGTCGGGTCGAGGTCTCGCACGTCTGCCTGAACGACGGCGTGGTCGAGGGCCTGCGGGCGCTGGATGTGCCGGCGTTCACCGTGCAGTACCACCCCGAGGCCGCTGCTGGCCCGCACGACGCCGATTACCTGTTCGACCGGTTCGCCGATCTCATCGAAGGAGCCCGCGCGAATGCCTAAGCGGACTGATCTACAGCACATCCTCGTCATCGGCTCCGGCCCGATCGTGATCGGCCAGGCCTGCGAGTTCGACTACTCCGGTACCCAGGCTTGTCGGGTGCTGCGGGAGGAGGGCCTGCGGGTGTCGCTGGTCAACTCCAACCCGGCGACGATCATGACGGACCCGGAGTTCGCCGACGCCACCTATGTGGAGCCGATCACCACCGACTTCATTGAGAAGGTGATCGCCCGGGAGCGCCCCGACGCGATCCTGGCGACCCTCGGCGGCCAGACCGCGCTGAACGCCGCCGTCGCCCTGCACGAGGCCGGCATCCTGGAGAAGTACGGCGTCGAGCTGATCGGCGCCAACATCGACGCGATCCGTCGCGGCGAGGACCGGCAGCTGTTCAAGGATGTGGTGGCCGCCGCCGGCCGCCGCATCGGCATGCCCGAGGATGCTGTTCTGGTCCCGCGCAGCCGGGTCTGCCACTCGATGGACGAGGTCCGCACGACCGTCCTGGAGCTGGGTCTGCCGGTGGTCATCCGCCCGTCGTTCACGATGGGTGGTCTCGGTTCGGGTATGGCGCACACGCCGGAGGAGCTGGAGCGGATCGCCGGCGCCGGCCTGGCCGCGTCCCCGGTCACCGAGGTGCTGATCGAGGAGAGCGTGCTCGGCTGGAAGGAGTTCGAGCTGGAGCTGATGCGCGACCGCAAGGACAACGTGGTTGTCGTCTGCTCGATCGAGAACCTCGACCCGATGGGTGTGCACACCGGCGACTCGGTCACCGTCGCCCCGGCGATGACGTTGACGGATCGGGAGTACCAGAGCCTGCGGGACCTGGGCATCGCCGTACTGCGCGAGGTGGGCGTGGACACCGGCGGCTGCAACATCCAGTTCGCGATCAACCCGGCCGACGGCCGCCTCGTGGTGATCGAGATGAACCCGCGGGTGTCGCGCTCCTCGGCGCTGGCCTCGAAGGCGACCGGCTTCCCGATCGCCAAGATCGCGGCGAAGCTGGCCATCGGCTACACCCTGGACGAGATCCCCAACGACATCACGCTGAAGACCCCGGCGGCGTTCGAGCCGTCGCTGGACTATGTGGTCGTCAAGATCCCGCGCTTCGCGTTCGAGAAGTTCCCCGGCGCCGACGCCGAGCTGACCACGACGATGAAGTCGGTCGGCGAGGCGATGAGCATGGGCCGCAACTTCACCGAGGCGCTGAACAAGGCGATGCGCTCGATGGAGACCAAGGCCGCCGGTTTCTGGACCACCCCCGACCCGGACGGCGCCACCCTGGAGAACACGCTGACCGCGCTGCGGGTACCGCACGACGGTCGCCTGTACACGGTGGAGCGGGCGCTGCGCCTGGGGGCCACCACTGCACAGGTGGTGGAGGCCTCGGGCGGCATCGACCCGTGGTTCCTGGACCAGATCGGGCTGCTGCTGGCCCTGCGCGAGGAGATCATCGCCGCGCCGGTGCTGGACCTGCCGCTGCTGCGCAAGGCCAAGCGGGCCGGCCTGTCCGACCGGCAGCTGGCCGCGCTGCGCCCGGAATTCGCTGGTGAGGACGGCGTGCGCCGGCTGCGGCTGCGCTTGGGGGTGCGCCCAGTCTACAAGACCGTCGACACCTGCGCCGCCGAGTTCGCCGCCGACACCCCGTACCACTACTCGACCTATGACGAGGAGACCGAGGTCGCGCCGTCGGCCCGGCCGAAGGTGCTGATCCTGGGCTCGGGCCCGAACCGGATCGGTCAGGGCATCGAGTTCGACTACTCCTGCGTACACGCCGTGATGGCGCTGCGTGGGGACGAGACCGGCGCGCTGGGCAAGGCCGAGGCCTTCGAAACCGTCATGGTCAACTGCAACCCGGAGACCGTGTCCACCGACTACGACACCTCCGATCGCCTCTACTTCGAGCCGCTGACGCTGGAAGACGTGCTCGAGATCGTCCACGTCGAGAAGCCGTGGGGCGTGATCGTGCAGTACGGCGGGCAGACGCCGTTGAAGCTCGCGCGCGACCTCGCAGCGAACGGGGTGCCCATCATCGGCACCACGCCGGACATGATCGACATGGCCGAG
>Ga0209023_10006497_pt1 | contig 12305 bp, 6 predicted proteins | sample LakOneMetagenome_FD_187468 | JGI IMG/M metagenome (GOLD analysis project Ga0209023, IMG submission 187468) | Freshwater and sediment microbial communities from Lake Erie, Canada (SPAdes) (version 2) | ecosystem: Environmental > Aquatic > Freshwater > Lentic | place: Lake Erie, Canada | collected... | reverse complement strand
ATCGGTAATGCCGGTTTCGGCAATAAAAATACGGATCGCACGATCTTTTAGTTTTTCGTTTGATGCTTTTACGTTTGTCATTCGATTGCCTTTGACGTAGCCGAGGCGGATCATTGTGATTGTCGAGATCATGTTCAGCGCCATTTTCTGCGCCGTGCCGGATTTCATGCGGGTTGAACCGGTTATCGCTTCAGGGCCGACAACAGGGACGATGGCGACGTCCACCGCGTTTGTTATCGCAGAATCAGGAACGCATGTGACGCACGCAGTAAAACATCCAAGAGCTCGCGCATATTCCAAAGCGCCGATAGTGTATGGTGTACGGCCTGAGGCGGCGATGCCGATGACGGCGTCATCGTTTGTGACACCACATGCTTTTAGGTCTTCGGCTCCGGCTTTGCGGTTGTCTTCGCTTGACTCGGTGGCTTTGTAGAGTGCGTCGTAACCGCCTGCGATCACACCCTGGACGAGATCGTACGAAACCCCAAATGTCGGTGGTATTTCGGACGCATCCAAAACGCCGAGCCGTCCGCTGGTTCCCGTTCCAACATAAAACAACCGCCCGCCGTGTTGCAGAAGCTCAACAACTTTGTCGATAGTCTTTGCGATCTCGGGTAGGACCATTTCAACTGCCAACGCTACCAATTTGTCTTCGTCGTTGATGAGTCGCACCGCGTCTAGCGTCGAAACAGTGTCGATCGCGGTGGTTTTTGGGTTTTCTTGTTCGGTGATCGGTAGCATTAGTAAATTGAGAATCCAAACTGTACGGTCTTATGTGCGGTTACAGGTTTCCCTCTAAATTGCGCGGGTTCAAACTTCATTTGTTTTGCCGCTTCAATCGCGTTATCCGTCATTCCGTAACCTAAACCACTAACCACTAACCACAGTAATGTGTCCGATCTCTCCTGTGGAAATAAACTCGACCCTCAGAGTTACATTGCCTTGAACACAAACCTGCCCGTCGTTCGGATATTTAGGCTTCGGCTTGTAAGTAATTTCTATTGGAGTGTCGTAAGTTTGATTTGTTTTCTTAAATTTTATGGATCGCTTGGCCTGAATAGTCGGAAAAACTCTTTGCGCCAAACAAATGGAACTGGCGAAAATCAAGATAGATGTTAATAGTACAAAGCGTTTCATGAATTTACTCTCAACTTCAACCACCCGTTAACGCAGGTGGTTCTGACCGTTTTTCATCGCCATTAGCGCTGCAGCCTGCGATGGCGGCATTTCGGGGGTTACCAGATATGCTTTTGATGCGATGGCGTGGATCGCGGATAGCATCGGTTTTGTTAATATTTCGCCTGCTTTGAAAACGCTGCCGACGCAGCCGACCGGGAACTTAGCTCGTTGGAGGCCGAGATTTTTTATCACGGCGGTAGCGGCGGAGCCTAGTTCGCGTCCGGCGTTTTCGATCAGTTCGAGGGCAATTTTATCACCATTTTTGGCGGTTTCGACGACATATTTTGCAAAACCGGCGATGCGGCTATTGTCGATCTGGGGTGCGTAGATGGCGCCGATGAGGTTCTCGGCGGTAGATGCACGGAAATATTCGCCCGCACTTTCGGTCAACTTTGTCGGTTCGCCGCGTCCGTCCGAGGCTTTGGCAACGCGGTGCAGGGCCTGTTCGGCGATGCCGCGGCCGCCACCCTCGTCACCGGCTAGCGGGCCCCAGCCACCGGCGACGGCACGTTCGCCCTTGTCATTGATCCCGAGGCAGATCGAGCCGGTTCCGGCGATGACGACGAGGCCGGCTTTGCCAAATGTCGTGCCGTAAAGAGCGATCTCGGCGTCGGTGGTGACGTGCGTTTTGCGAATGCCCGAACGGGCGATGAAGCTCTCGCGGACGCGTTCGCGGATGTCCAGACGGCGGACCCCGGCTAGGCCAAGCGTAGCTGCGACAATGTCGGTGCGTGAAAATCCGGCGGCATCGCAGGCGGAGTTGAGAGCTTTGAAAATGTTTGCGACGGCGGTTTCTACACCGGTTCGTAAGGGGTTTGATGGGCCGCCCGAAGCCTCGGAGACGACCTCGCCGGATTCGTTCATCAGCGCGACATTTGTCTTGGTTCCGCCGCCGTCAACGCCCAAGAATAGCTGATATGACTTGGGTTTGCGGCTGTTTTTTTCGGCGGTTGTTGGCATTGCTCCGGACCATCACGAGAAAAATATTTCAGTTCCATTCTTTGATAAACTTGACATATAATCAAATTTAACGGATTTTATGTAGTCAATAAGATAATCTAATCGGAACGGTTTCTCTTGTTTTAAGTTTATGGAGATCAGACAGCTCAAAGCGTTTTTGGCGATCGCCGAAGCGAAGACCTTTACTGCCGGTGCAAGGCGTGTGAACGTCACGCAGGCCGCGATATCGATGCAGATCAAACAGCTCGAAGACGAGGTCGGCCTGCCGCTATTTGTACGCACGCCCCGCCGCGTGATCGTTACCGAGGCGGGCGAATATTTGATGGGACGGGCACGGCGGATACTGCGCGAACACGATTCGGCACTGTCGGAGATCGCGGAGCTTGGCGGTGTTGAGCACGGGCGATTGCGGATCGGGTCGGCGTCGGCTTTGTTTGCGACCCAGCAGTTGCCGCAGATATTGCAGGGCATTCGTGCTAAGTTTCCTAATTCGGAACTCGGTGTGACTTCGGGAACGAGTACGGCACTGATCGAGAAAATTCAGCACGGTGAGATCGATATTGCGTTCGTTTCGTTTCCGGTCGATGCACCGAATATTCAGACCGATCTGCTGTTTAGCGACGAGATCGTCGCGGTCGCGCATCCGAAACATCCGCTGGCCAATGAGCGTTTTATAAGCGCGGCGACGCTCGCGGGTGAAAAGCTAATCCTCGGCGAACGCGGCGGGAATACGCGGCGAATGATCGACGATTTTTTCCACGCTGCGAACGTTCGGCCGAACATTGTAATGGAACTCTCACGTCAGGAAGCGATCAATCAGATGGTCGAGAACAACCTCGGCGTCGGCATCGCCGGTGCCAAGACCATCGCCGACGAGATCCGCGAAGGCCGTCTCGTCTCATGGCTCATCGAGGGTGCCGAGATCAACTGGGAACTCGGCCTCGCTAGATTGAGAGGCGGCTATTTCTCGCCGATCGCAAAGGCATTTGTCGGGCTGTGTAAAGAGAGTTTTGTTGCGAGGGAAAAAGAATTGAAGGCGCGGAAATAATTGGCCACCGATTACACGGATAAGACGGATAAAAGAAAAGTTTGGACTATGAAGTACGTTAGTTTTACCATCGTTCGTTTGGTTTTAGCCTGTTTTACGCTTATCGGGTTGTATCTGTGTTTATCCGTGGCGAATTCCTCCGCTCAGGGGCTGCCGGTCGCGCTTCCGCAGACGGTTGGGATGAATGCGGCGAAGCTGAATCAGATCGACGCATTGGTTGAGGCTGATATTGCGGCGAAGAAGTTGCCGGGTGCGGTTGTGCTGGTCGGGCACAAGGGGAAGGTCGTTTTTCGTAAGGCTTATGGCAACCGTTCGCTGGTGCCGACCGTTGAGAAGATGACGGTCGATACGATCTTTGATCTGGCAAGTTTAACCAAGCCGATCGCGACGGCGACTTCGATAATGATCCTCATCGAGCAGGGCAAGCTGCGTTTGAGCGACACTGTCGGAATGTACATCCCCGACATCGACGATGCGAACGCTAAAAAAGTAACGATCCAGCAACTGCTAACGCATACGTCGGGCTACGCTCCCGATTTTGACCTCAAAGAAAAATGGACCGGCCGCGATGGAATGCTTGCCGCGTTGAAGAAGGAAAAGTTAAGAACGCCGCCGGGTACGAAATTTGTTTATTCGGATATTGGATTTATTGTGCTGGGCGAGATAATTGAACGAGTTACAAATGTTTCGGTCGGTGAAAGCATCTACTATAAATATCAAATCGATCTCGGTTTACAGGACACTGCTTTTCGACCAATTGATTATCCTAAGGCTCAAGCCACGCCAAAAAGATTCGGATACGCAAATCGGGGTTTGGTTGCACCAACCGAAAACATTGCAGGACAACTCAGCTATTTAGGTTCAAAGTATGATGGTGACGACGTTGGCGGGAAGGAAATTTTAAGGGGGCAGGTCCACGACCCAACATCCTTTCGTATGAATGGGTTAGCGGGTCACGCCGGGCTTTTCTCGACGGCTGACGATGTCGCGCGATATTGCCAGATGCTGCTGAACGGCGGGACGCTGGATGGGAAGCGGGTGATGTCGGAGCAGACGGTGGCGAAGATGACGGCTCCGGTGGTGGTCAGCGAATCGGGAGATGCTCGCGGGCTCGGGTGGGATATTAACACTTCGTTCTCGTCGAATCGCGGCGAGCTTTTTCCGCTCGGGTCGTTTGGGCATACCGGTTTTACGGGGACGGGCGTTTGGATCGACAGGGTTTCGGGGACGTTTGTTGTGTTCCTTTCGAACCGCGTTCACCCCGACGGCAAAGGCGATGTCGGGCCGCTGCGGGCGAAGGTCGCTACGCTCGTCGCTTCGGCGGTCGAAGATACTCCTATAGAGGCTTACCGACTTGCGGAAAGCACATATCAGACACAAGTTGCCGCGCAGATACCGAGGTTTAAGGAGAATTTCCTGCGTTCGCAGATCCAATCTTTGCCGATCGGCGGTGGTCCGAGCTCGAAGGATCTGTTCCTAATTCCTCAGCCCGTCAACGCGACCGTGCTAAACGGCATCGACATTCTCGAACGCGATAAATTCAAACAGCTCGATGGGATGAAGATCGGTTTGGTGACGAATCATACCGGGCGGAATCTCGCGGGGAAGCAGACGATCGATATTTTGAAAGAGGCCCCGAATGTGAAGCTCACGGCTTTGTTCGCGCCGGAGCATGGAATTCGCGGGCTGCTCGATGACAAGGTTTCGGATTCCGTAGATGAGAAAACGGGGCTGCCGATTTATTCGCTTTATGGCGAGACGCGGCGGCCGAAGCCGGAACAATTGAAAGATCTGAACGCGATAGTCTATGACATTCAAGATATTGGAGCGAGATTTTACACCTACACGGCGACGCTCAAGAATGTTTTAGAAGAAGCGGCGAAGGCAGGGAAGCCGGTGTTTATTCTCGATCGTCCCAATCCGCTCGGTGGTGTCGCGGTCGAAGGTGCACTAGCGGACGAGGACAAACTCTCATTCATCGCCGCACACACGACGCCGGTTCGATATGGCCTGACGATCGGCGAACTCGGCACAATGATGAACGCCGAGCGAAAGATCGGGGCGGATGTTCGTGTGATCAAGATGGACGGCTGGTCGCGCTCGATGTGGTTTGACGAGACCGGCCAGACTTGGGTAAATCCTAGTCCGAACATGCGTTCGCTGACCGAGGCGACGCTTTATCCGGGAATTGGTCTGCTCGAAACGACAAACGTCTCAGTCGGACGCGGAACTGACACGCCGTTTGAGGTGGTCGGGGCTCCGTGGATCAACGGGCGGAATTTGGCAAAGTATTTGAACGAGCGGAATGTGAAAGGTATGCGGTTTGTGCCGGTCCGGTTCAAACCGACGACTTCGGTTTTCAAAGACGAAGAATGTGGCGGTGTGAACATTATCATTACAGACCGCGATGCGTTCGATTCGGTCGGCACGGGCATCGAGATCGCGGCGGCTTTGCGCAAAATTTATCCGACGGACTGGCAGGTTGATAAGTACGCCCGATTGCTCGTAAATCAGGAAATTCTCGACGCGTTAAAACGCGGCGAAACGCCCGAGAACATTGATAAATTGGTCAGACCAAAAAAAGAAGAATTTAACAACCGTCGGGCATCATATTTGCTTTACAAATGAGCGGTTTAGGGTTATAAAAGTTCAAACGTTCACATTTTCGTAACAACTCGTTTAGTTATAAGGATTTTAGTAAAATTCGCATTTTCCTTGTGTTTGGTGCGATAACGAAAATTTGAATAAATTTCCATTAACGTAAATAATCCTTATGGATAAAGTTAACTCTGCAAAAATCTTCGACAAGGAATGGATGAATATGAATAGGAAAATATTGTGTTCGATATTGGCGGCGATCGCGTTGACATTGAGCATCGCCGGCCTGGCCGTGGCCCAGGAAACTTCGGGTTCGATCGTCGGAAACGTAAAGGACTCAAACGGAGCAGCAGTGGCCGGTGCGACTGTTACGGTCACCGACACGGTAAAAGGCAATCAGGTCGTCCGAACTGTGACGACCGGTGATGACGGCGGATTTTCTGCTCCGAATCTCGGGACCAGCACCTATGCTGTCACCGTTGAGGCTCCGAGTTTTAAAAAATCGGTCAGTACTGGTATCAAGGTCGATGTCGGCCAACGTCGACAGGTCGAGGTTTCACTCGCCGCCGGGCGGATCGATGAAACGGTCACGGTTGCCGCCGATGCGGTCGCAGTCGAACTGACCACACCGACCGCCAGCACGATCATCAATGGCGATCAGGCACGCGAGCTCTCGCTTAATAACAGAAACTGGGTTCAATTGATCGCGATCGCACCGGGCGTTTCCAATGATCTTTCTGATCAGGTATACACTGGTACGACAAATCCTGAAGGCCAGGCCAATACGATAAACATCTCGGTCAACGGCGGACGCAGCAGCCAGAACACGTTTACGGTTGACGGTGCGGACGTGACCGATCGTGGATCGAACATCACCATTCAGGCCTATCCGAGCGTAGATTCGATTGGAGAATTTACCATCCTGCGTTCGCTCTATCCGGCTGAGTCCGGAAGAAGCGGCGGCGGTCAGGTCAATATCGTGACCCGTTCGGGAGGCAGCAAGTTTCACGGTTCGGCATATGAATTCGTTCGAAACGAAGCCTTTAACGCTAATAACTTTCTGACGAACAGCACGACGACGCCTCCGTTTGGACGCGATACGAATGGCAAAGCGAAACGGGCTCCGTTCCATTACAACGATTTCGGCTTCACCCTCTCTGGACCTGTTTACTTCCTGAATTTCGGCGAACATGATCCTGATGACAGCTATTTCAAACGCTGGAAAAAGACGTTCTTCTTTTTCTCGGAAGAGATCAGACGTGATCGCCGTTTCTCGGCCGCGACTACGGTTTCCGTTCCTGATGCGGCACTAAAAGCGGGCATTTTCCCTATCGATGTTTGCATCAACCGAAATAACGTAGCGACCGAAAACTGCAATGCGGGAAATCCGGGACGGCTGACTGCCGGGACCCCGATCCCCGCTGCGATGCTCAGCCCGGCTGCGGTAGCGTATTTGAATGGGGTGTATTCAAAGATTCCGCTTCCAAACGCGGCTACGGCGGCCAATCCGTATGCATTGGTTGCACAGATCGCGAATATTTCAGATTTTCAACAGGAGATCATTAAGATCGACCATAGCTTTAACGACAAATTGTCAGGATATTATCGTTACGAACGCGATCAGATCCCGACAATTGACGGGAACGCACTTTTCTCGAGCGGATCAAACCTTCCGGGGATATCGACTACGTCGACCAACTCGCCGGGACGTACGCATACCGCTCAATTGACCTATGTTGCTAGCCCGAATTTGATCTTCGAAGCCCGCTATAACTTTGGTTACGGTGCGATCCTGAGCGAGAATATCGGTGCGTTGGCATTGTCAAATACGCAGGTACCGGTCACGCTTCCGTTTGTGAATCAACGTGACCGTATTCCTTCGATCACAGGTAACGGATTTGCCGGACTGACCAGTTTTGGGCCATACGACAATTTCTCGTGGAAGAGCAATTGGACAGGCAATACGACCTGGATCCATGGCGATCACACCGCTAAATTTGGCGTTGTGTATTCAAAATATCGTAAGAATGAAAACGCCTTGGCAGGTAACAATGAAGGCCTTTTTAACACATTCTCGACGACTCTCGCCTCGGGTGTGACAAGCAACGCCAACAATCAGAACCTTGCCCGTTGGGCAAACTTTCTGGTCGGAAACGTCAACGGATTTTCGCAGGCGAGCTTTGACTACACGGCCGATCTTCGTCAGAAGGCGTTCGAGGCATTTGCTCAGGATGAATGGCGTATTAAGTCAAATCTGACTCTATACGGTGGCGTTCGTTATTCGTTCTTTGGTTCGCCATGGGATAGGAATGGCCGCCTTTCGAATTTTGATCCGACACAGTGGCGTGCGGGTGATGCTCCGCAGGTTACCGGACTTGGCAACCGCATCAGTGGCGTCGCCGGAGTAAACACCGGAAACTGGTGTAACGGTATCATCGTCAATTCGCAGAACGTTCAGACGGGTCCGGCGGTCTTCAACTGTACACCGACGATCTCACCGTACGGCAAGTTCATCATGAACGTTTCCAAGAAAGATTTTGCGCCACGCGTAGGTCTTGCATGGGATCCGTTCGGTAAGGGACGAACATCCATCCGAATGGGCTACGGTATCTATCACGAACAGGTTTTGAACGGTACGCTGCTTCAAAATATCGGATTGAATCCTCCATACCAGGTCACAGCTACAGTTTCGGTAGCTACGCGGCTAGATGCTCCGGCGGCGGGTGTTGCATCGTCGGCCACGGTTCAGGGACTGCGTGCGATACAGACTGACTGGAAGACGCCTTATATGCAGCATTGGTCATTAGATATGCAGCATCAGCTAGATAGCAAAACGGTCGTTACGGTCGGATACTTTGGTTCGAAAGGAACAAATCTGATCGGCGTGACGGAATTGAATAGTGTCGGACCGGGCGTTGCCCGTGCCTCGAACTGTGCGGTTGGTGCGGCATATTACGGACAGCCTGTTGCACCGACTCTCGTAAACTGTCAGCCGGCGGGCTATGTTTTCCGTAATATCGGCACCGCTCCTGAGAATCCAAATGGAACCAACACGGACCTTTTGATCCTCGATCAGATCCGTCCGTTCAAGGGGTACCGTTCGATCGCGATCGTTCAGCCGCGTTACAATTCGAATTATCACAGCCTGCAAATTTCCGCCCAGCGTCGTTTTTCAGGTGCTTCGCAGATCAACTTTGCATACACGTGGTCAAAGAATTTGACGGACAATCAAACCGATCGTTCGACCGCTCCGCAAGACACGTATAACATCGCTGGAGAAAAATCCAGAGCGACGCTTGATCGCCGTCATGTAGCGACTTTCAACTACGTTTACGAAATTCCATATTTTGGCAAACAGCGTGGCTTTAGCGGGAAACTCCTGGGTGGCTGGCAGTTGTCGGGAATTTTGACCTGGCAGACCGGTTTGCCGTTTACGGTAACGACGTCGAATTTCGATCCCGCAGGTTCGGGCATTATAAATGCTAACCCGGCGGGCCGTCCGAATGTCTGGTGTGATCCGAATGCAGGTGCTGCCCATACGGCGACCCAGTATTTTAATACGGGCTGCTTTATCGGGAACCCGGCGAACACGCTAAATACGCGTCTTGCCGGTTACCAGAACGTGTTTGGAAATGCCGGTCGCGGAATCATCGAAGGCCCGGGTACGAGGCGTATTGATTTCACTGTTTCGAAGAATATTCGATTTGGCGAAAACTTCCGCGTCCAATTGCGTGCGGAGACGTTTAACGTATTCAATACGACCAATTTCCGCGGATTCGGCAGTCTTAACATCACCAGTGCCCTGTTCGGCACTATCGGAACGGTTCGCGATCCACGCACCATGCAGTTTGGTGCTAAGATCATTTTCTAGTCGGATCGTTTGTTAGATCTGCCCGCGTTTTCGGTTGGAAACGCGGGCATTTTTTGTTTTGGGGTAAGTGTGAAAAAATCTGTTGTATGACAACTGCTTTGCTCAAAAATTGTTCGTTGAGCCAATATGAAGATCTAGCCGAGATATGGATTGTCGACGGAAAGATCTCGCGCATTTCATTTGGGGACGATTCGATTGATTTTGATCTGGTTCACGATCTCGATGGGGCGTTTATCTCGCCCGGATTTATTGATGTGCATAATCATGGAGCGGTTGGCATTGATGTAAATGCTGCGACGGCCGATGAACTGCTGGACGTTGCACGATTTTTAGCGATGAACGGCGTGACGGCTTGGATGCCGACGCTGGTTCCGGACTCCGATGAGAGCTATGAGCGGGCAATCAAGGCGATCGATGAGCTTATGATGCAGCAAGCCAATCTGCCGGTGGCTCAGGCTGTCGGGGTGCATTACGAAGGTGTTTTTGCCAGCGAGACGATGTGCGGGGCGTTGAGGCCGGAATTCTTTAAGAGTGGGCAGTCGGCCGTTGGCGGTTGGCAGTTGCCTCGGCTTGCTGTCGGCGTTCATATGACGACGATGGCGCCGGAGATCGACGGCGGGATCGAGTTGGTCGAACGTTTGGTTGGCGACGGCTGGGTTGTTTCGATCGGGCATACGAAGGCTGATGCGGCGACGCTTGATGCTGCGTTTGCGGCGGGTGCGAGGCATCTGACGCATTTTTTTAATGCGATGACCGGTTTGCACCATCGCGAGATCGGCGTTGCTGGCTGGGGGCTTTCGACCGCTGAAGTCAGTTTCGATATTATCGCCGATGGCGTTCATGTTAATCCGAAGATGCTTGAGTTTGCTTGCCGTGTGAAAGGTAGCGACAAGGTTTCGTTGATCAGCGATTCGGTAGCTCCGACGGGGCTGGGTGACGGCGAATTCGAGCTTTGGAGCGAGACTATTGCTGTCGTTAATGGGAAAACGCGGAATGAACGTGGCAGTATTGCTGGTTCAGTGATCACGATGAGCGATGCCGTAAAACAAATGCGTGGCCTTGGTTTTTCTGGCGATGAGGTAGCGAAAATGGCGTCGTTGAATCCCGCAATTCTGCTCGGCATTGAGGCAGATCGTGGCTCGATCGATGTTGGGAAACGTGCCGATCTGGTCGCTAGTGACGACGATCGCAATATCAAAATGACTATGATCGGCGGCAAGATCGTCAAATAAAATAGTAATTTCCCTATTTGGCCTCGAGCCGCAAATAACTCACCATATTTTGGCTAAAGCCGGATTCTTAAAACCTCGCCTCCACCTAAAGCTGTAGGCAATTTAAAAGGCCGCCTTTTCAGACGACCTCTTTCTCTCTTGATAGCGTCCTTTTTAAAGCTCAGCACTGCCGTGTTTGCCGCCAAAGCCCTTGTGGTCTTTGAAGCGTTCCTCAAATTTGGCACGTTGTTCGGCAGCCTTTGCTTTCTGCTCGGGCGTGAGAATAGCGAAGATCTGAGCCTTCAAGCTTTCCTTTTGGACGATCGTTTTTGCGAACAGATCGCCTTGTTCCTTGGCTATAGCTTCTACTGCTGCCTGGTCGAACGAACCGACCTTGCCGAGTTCGGCGAGTTTGGCGTGGTTGTCTTTCATCGCCTGCATCGTCGGTTCGAATGTTGCTTTGTTTGCTTCCATGATCTCCTTGACCTTGGCTTTTTGCTCGTCGGTCAGGTCGAGGCCGCGAAGGAACATTCCTGCACGATCTCCTCGACCGCCGTTACCTGCTCCAAATCCGGGACCGTCTTTGTGTGCTGCTCGTTGCCCGACGACAAAAATTGCTACGGTCGCTACGACCGCGAGGGCTATGATCGCTATTACTATCTTTTTCATGATGAACTCCTTATAATTCCCAAAATATTTCGGCCAGCTAATCTAACCGACACACGGATTAACGACCTAAAATAGATGTTGAATGTATGCAAATTGTAGGGTTCTGTAAAGAATTGTAAAAGACAGGCACGACGGCCATTTTTGGCGTAGAATGCTCTTGGTATGAATAAGATCCTGATCATCGATGACGACGAAGAGCTGTGCGAACTGGTCTCGGAATATCTGACAGTCGAGGGCTTCGCGATCGTATCGGTCAATGACGGTGCGAGCGGTCTCGAACGTGCGCTGTCTGGTGATTTTGACATGGCTATTCTCGATGTGATGCTGCCGAAGATGAACGGGTTTGACGTTCTGCGTAGCCTTCGCGAGACATCAAAACTGCCGGTGATTATGCTGACAGCCCGCGGCGACGATATGGAACGCATCGTCGGGCTCGAGATCGGTGCGGATGATTACCTGCCGAAGCCCTTTAATCCGCGCGAGCTTGCGGCGAGACTGCGGGCGATATTGCGGCGGAGCGAGTCTGTCGTGGACGAAACCGGTGCGAGCGAGAAACTCGATATCGACGGCATTCAGGTCTCGGCGGCATCGCGGCTCGCAACTTGTGACGGCAATGAGTTGAATCTCACTTCAGTAGAATTTGAACTGCTTTCAGAACTGCTTCGCGAGGCGGGTAAGATCGTCAAAAAGGACGATCTGAGTGAACGCGTGCTTGAGCGAAAGCTATCGCCGTTTGACCGCAGTCTCGATATGCATATCAGCAACTTGC
>Ga0209023_10006496_pt1 | contig 12305 bp, 9 predicted proteins | sample LakOneMetagenome_FD_187468 | JGI IMG/M metagenome (GOLD analysis project Ga0209023, IMG submission 187468) | Freshwater and sediment microbial communities from Lake Erie, Canada (SPAdes) (version 2) | ecosystem: Environmental > Aquatic > Freshwater > Lentic | place: Lake Erie, Canada | collected... | reverse complement strand
CAGCGCCAGCGGCAGCAGCCAGGTCCAGCGCAGCCAGGCCGGTGCAGGGAGCGCCTTTCCCTCGAACAGCAGGGCCGCCGTTTCGGTATCGGCGTCGCGCAAGGGCCGCAGGGCCGCTTCCAGCTGCGTGCGCCGCGCCGGATCGGCCATCAGCGCGCGCAGGCGGTCGGCCTGGTCCGCGCATTCGGTATCGCTGGCGCCGCCGCGCAGGCGCCGGTACAGGCTCTGGCGTCCGAAGATGCTGACGCCGCAGCTCAGGCTCTCGTGGTAGCGCGGCAGCAGCAGGTCGTTCCAGGTCTGGTCGTCGAGCGGTGCATCGCCTGCCGGCGCCACCCGGTGCAACTGGGCGATGTCGCCGTCGGCGAAGGGGTAGTCGATCGGGGTCGCATCCGGCCAGGCAAGCAGGCTGCGCGCTCCCTTCCTGAACGAGTCGAACAGCGAGGCGGCGAAGGCGGTCATGGTCGTTTCCGGGCAAAGGTGGGAAGTATCCAGGCCTCATCTATGGACAAGTTGACAAAAATCAACAGCAGGCGAGCTCATCCAGTGTTCGTTCCCCCACATACCGCCGTGGGCGTCTCTGGCAGGATGGGTCGACCGACACTTACCCGACGATATCGACACGAAAGGACTGCACGATGAAACGCGCGTTCGCGGCCACCCTGATGGGCCTTGCAGTATCTGGCGCCCTCGCCCAGCAAGGCGACGGCACCCGCTTCGCCACCAACATCAACATCTTCAAGCCCGACAAGGTGGAACCGACCGCCGAGCGTATCCGCGCGATCAAGGCGCCGAGCGGTTTTACGGTGACTGCCTTTGCCACCGGCCTGAAGAACGCGCGCATCATCGCGGTGGCGCCGAACGGCGACGTGTACCTGAGCCGGCGCGACCAGGGCGACGTGCTGCTGCTGAAGGATGCAAATGGCGACGGCCGTGCCGACGGCGCCCCGGTCACGGTAGCGAACCGCGCCGGCGCCCACGGCCTGGCGATCCGCGACAACAAGCTCTATCTCATCACCGCCAAGGAACTGTTCGTTGCGGACATCAAGACCGACGGCCGCCTGGGCGACCTCAACATGCTGATCGGCGACCTGCCCGACGCCGGCCAGCACGCCAACCGCACGATCGCCTTCGGCCCGGACGGCATGCTGTATATCAGCGTCGGCAGCACCTGCAATACCTGCAACGAGACCAACCCGGAAAACGCCACCCTGCTGCGCGCTTCCCCGGACGGCAAATCGCGCAGCATCTTCGCCAGCGGCCTGCGCAACACCATCGGCTTCGCCTGGCATCCGCAGACCGGCGAACTCTGGGGCTTCGACCACGGCATCGACTTCCTGGGCGATAACCAGCAGCAGGAAGAACTGAACAAGATCGAGATGGGCAAGCAGTACGGCTGGCCGCACGTGTACGGCGCCGGCGAGATCTACCCGCAAAGCACGCCGGTGGGCGAGATCAGCAAGCAGGAGTGGAGGGCGCGCAGCACGCCGATGGTGCTGGGCTACACCGCGCACGCGGCGCCGATGCAGTTGGTGTTTGCCGACAAGAGCGCCTTCCCAGCCCAGTACCGGGGCGACGCTTTCGTCACCATGCGCGGTTCCTGGAACCGGAATCCGGCCTCGGGCTACGAGATCGTGCGCGTGCGCGTGCGCTTCGAGAATGGGCAGGCGAAAAGCATCGAACCCTTCGTCACCGGTTTCCTGACCGATGGCGGCAAGACCCACATCGCGCGGCCGGTGGGGCTGGCGTTTGCCAAGGATGGTTCGCTGTTGATGGCGGACGATGCGAACGGCGTGATCTACCGCGTGGCCTATACCGGTTCCGGGGCTTCGGCGCCGAACGGCGCGGCCGCGATGCCGCCGGCCGGGCCGATGGAGCAGCAGGCCAACAAGGGCAATGGGGTGCCGCTGGCGAACAAGCGCTCCGAGACCCAGGCCTCGGGCGCATTGACGGTGAGCTCGTCCTCGTTCCGCAACGGGGCGGCGATGGATCAGAAGTACAGCGAGTATGCGGACGGCGTGTCGCCGGCGCTGTCGTGGAAGGCGGTGCCGGGGGCGAAGTCGTACGCGATCATTGCCGAGGATCCGGATGCGAAACCGGTCACGCCCTTCGTGCACTGGCTGGCGTGGAATATTCCGGGGAACGTGACCAGCTTGCCCGAGGGCGTGCAGGAGCAGGCGCGGCTGACCGATCCGGACGGGGTGCTGCAGGGGCGGAATACGCGCGGGTCGGTCGGGTATTACGGGCCGAAGCCGCCGGTGGGCGAGGCAGCGCATCCGTATCACTTCCAGGTGTATGCGCTCGATGCGATGCTGGAGGTGCCGTTCGGGGCCGACCGCGACACGCTGCTCAAGGCGATGCAGGGGCATGTGATGGCCAAGGGCGAGATCGTCGGGAAGTATGGGCAGAAGCAGAAGCCGCAGAAGTGATGTCGTGTTGAACGGTGGTGTGCGGGCGTTGGTGGGGCTGTTGCCTGTTCTGTTCGTGGTGGGTTGAATCCGCGTGGGCACGGGGTGCCCACCGTACGGTCACCGTTATCGGCGAGATCATGCGAAACCGGACACGTTATCGGCGAGATCATACGAAACGCGGATACGTACGTTATCGGCGAGATCATGCGAAACGCGGATACCTACGTTATCGGCGAGATCATGCGAAACGCGGATACGTACGTTATCGGCGAGATCATGCGAAACCCGGATACGTTATCGGCGAGATCATGCGAAACCGGATACGTGGCGTGTCCCGTACGGTGGGCACCCCCGTGCCCACGCGGATCATGCATACCAATAATGGCACAGGCAACAGCCCCGATAACGCCCGCACACCTCGCGAACACACCCGTGTCCGCGTACGCTCGCCCATCCCCGCGCGGACAACGCCGGACACGTCCGTCCGCACTCCCACTCCTGCAAAATCAATGACTTAACTCCTGGCACGGATCATGCAATAACGACCGCATCACGTCGTTACCCGCACACACCATGATCCGCGATACTTCCCACCAGGACGCCGTCGTCACCGCGCCGCCGTCCCACAAATTCAAGCGCCCCGCCCTGGTCGCCGGCATCGTCGCCGTCCTGGTCGCCGCCAGCGCCCTGCTCTTCTCCGGCTGGAGCAGGGGCGAGCACTCGGTCAGCGCCAGCCGCCTGCGCATCGCCGAAGTCGGGCGCGGCACCCTGGTGCGCGACGCCTCGGTCAACGGCCGCGTGGTCGCCGCCGTCAGCCCGACCCTGTTCTCCACCGCCCCCGCCATCGTCAACCTGCAGGTGGCCGCCGGCGACACGGTGAAGAAGGGCGACGTCCTCGCCGTGCTCGAATCGCCCGACCTGTCCGACGCCCTGAAGCGCGAACAATCCACCTATGAACAGCTGAAGGCCGAAGTCGCGCGCCAGCAGATCCTCTCGCGCAAGCAAAAGCTGCTGGCCCAGCGCGAAGCCGACACCGCCGAGATCGACCGCCTCTCGGCCCAGCGCACCCTGGAGCGCTACGACAGCGTCGGCCAGGTCGGCATCATCGCCAAGATCGACTACCAGAAAGCCAAGGACGCCCTGAACTCGGCCCAGATCCGCGCCCGCCACGCCACCCAGGCCGCGAACCTGGAAGGCGACGACGTCGCCCTGGCGATCCGCACCAAGAGCAACGAACTGGAACGCGCGCGCCTGTCGATGGCGAACGCCCAGCGCCGCGTCGACGAACTCACCGTGCGCGCGCCGGTCGACGGCTTCATCGGCACCCTGAACGTCCAGAACCGCATGGTGGTCGCCGCCAACGCCCCGCTGATGACCCTGGTCGATTTGTCGCGCCTGGAAGTCGAGATCGAAGTCCCGGAAACCTATGTATCCGACCTCGGCCTGGGCATGAACGCCGAGATCACCCTGCCCTCCGGCAGCGCCACCGGCAAGCTCACCGCGCTGTCGCCGGAAGTGGTGAAGAACCAGGTGCTGGCGCGCGTGCGCTTCGACGGCGACCAGCCGAAGGGGCTGCGCCAGAGCCAGCGCGTCACGGCACGCCTCTTGATCGAGGAAAAACCGAACGTGCTGATGGTGCAGCGTGGCCCCTTCGTGGAAAACGAGGGCGGACGCTTTGCCTACGTGGTGCGCGACGGCCTTGCGGTGCGCACGCCGATCCGCATCGGCGCCACCAGCATCTCGGCGGTCGAGATCCTGTCCGGCCTGAAGCCGGGCGACCAGGTCGTGGTCTCGGGCACCGACGCCTTCAAGAACGCCGCGCAGGTCGCCATCAACTGAAACACCCGATACGAACAAACCCGAAAGGACATCCCATGCTGCGCATGACCAACCTCTCCAAGGTGTACCGCACACACATGATCGAGACCCACGCTCTGCGCGGCTTCGAGATCGACGTCAAGCAGGGCGAATTCGTCACCGTGACCGGTCCTTCCGGCTCCGGCAAGACCAGCTTCCTGAACATCGCCGGCCTGCTCGAGGAATTCACCTCGGGTGAATACATCCTCGACGGCGTCAACGTGAAGGGCCTGGACGATGCGGCGCGCTCGCGCCTGCGCAACGAAAAGCTCGGCTTCATCTTCCAGGGTTTCAACCTGATCCCCGACCTGAATTTGTTCGACAACGTCGACGTGCCGCTGCGCTACCGCGGCTTCAATGCGCGCGAGCGCAAGGGCCGCATCGAGGACGCGCTGGCCAAGGTCGGCCTGGCCTCGCGCATGAAGCACTACCCGGCCGAACTCTCGGGCGGACAGCAGCAGCGCGTGGCGATCGCGCGCGCCCTGGCCGGCTCGCCGAAACTGCTGCTGGCCGACGAACCGACCGGCAACCTCGACACCCACATGGCGCGCGGCGTAATGGAACTGCTGGAAGAAATCAACGCAGCCGGCACCACCATCCTGATGGTGACCCACGACCCGGAACTGGCGGTGCGCACCCACCGCAATGTCCACATCATCGACGGCCAGGTGTCCGACCTGGTGCGGCACACGCCTTCGCTGGTCGATGCCGGTGCTGCCACCGCCGGCGCGACCGCTTGAGGACACAGCCATGTTCGCCTACTACTTCAAGCTCGGCCTGCGCAACCTGCGCCGCAATCCGGCCCTCACCGCGCTGATGGTGCTGATCCTGGCGGTCGGCGTGGCGGCCAGCGTCTCCACCCTCGCCATCCTGCACGTGATGTCGGGCGACCCGATCCCGGGCAAGAGCGACCGCCTGTTCGTCCCCTTCATCGACAACGGCCAGCCCGACGGCTACGTGCCCGGCGCCGAGCCGGTCGACATGCAGATGGCTTACCCGGATGCGATGAATTTGCTGCGCAAGCACCCGGCCGAACGCGCCACCGCCATGTTCGGCACCGGCATGTCGGTCGAGCCGCCGCGCAGCGACATCCCGGCCTTCCAGGCCTACGGCCTGGCGCCGACGCGCGCCTTCTTCGCCATGTTCGACGTGCCCTTCCTGCACGGCCAGCCCTGGACCGCGGACGACGAGGCGCGCGGCGCGAACGTCGTGATCCTGAACCGCACCGTGGCCGAAAAACTGTTCGGCGACGCCAACCCGGTCGGCCAGCGCCTGATCATGAACCGCGAGCCCTTCACCGTGGTCGGCGTGCTCGGCGACTGGAACCCGATGCCGCGCTACTACAAGCTGATCGGCAGCGGCCCGGCCACCGGCGAGGAATTCATGATCCCGATGGCCACGGCGGTGCGCAAGGAACTCACGCCCTACGGCAGCGTCAACTGCAGCCAGGTGCGCGACCCGGGATATGCCAGCCTGCTGGCTTCGGAATGCACCTGGATCCAGTTCTGGTTCGAGACCCGTTCGGCCTTCGAGCGCGCCGACCTGCAATCCTTCCTCGAGAACTATGCCGGCGAACAGCGCAAGCTGGGACGCCTGAAGCGCAACGCTCCGATCGAACTATACGACGTGATGGCCTGGATGGAAGTGCGCAAGGTGGTCGGCAACGACACCAAGTTGTCGGCCTGGCTCGCGTTCGGCTTCCTGATCCTGTGCCTGGTGAACACGGTCGGCCTGCTGCTGGCGAAATTCTCGGCACGCGCGCCGGAAGTCGGCATCCGCCGCGCGCTGGGCGCCTCGCGCCGCGCCATCTTCCAGCAATTCCTGATCGAGACCGGCGTGATCGGCCTGGCCGGCGGCCTGCTCGGCCTGCTGCTGGCCTTCGGCGCGCTGGCGCTGATCGGCATGCAAAGCCGCAGCATGGCGGCCATGGCGCGCATGGACTGGGAAATGCTGGGGCTGACCTTTGCGATCTCGCTGTGCGCGGCGCTGGTTGCCGGCCTGCTGCCGACCTGGCGCGCCTGCCAGGTCACGCCGGCCATCCAGCTCAAGTCGCAATAACCGTCCACCGATCATAAGAGAGACTGAACATGGAAATCCGACCCATCCTGTCTGCGCTGCTGCGCAACAAGACCGGCCCGATCCTGGTGGCGATGCAGGTTGCGCTCAGCCTGGCGATCCTGGCCAACGCCCTGCACATCGTGAACGAACGGCGCGAAGTGGCGGCGCGCCCGTCAGGACTATCCGACGAAGCCGCGACCTTCTATTTTTCGGTGCGTAACCTGAACCAGGACACGCCGGACCAGATGCTGGCCACCATCAAGCGCGAGCTCGAGGTGCTGCGCGCCGTGCCGGGCGTGGCCTCGGTGGCGCAGGTGTCGCAGATGCCGATGTCGCAAAGCGGCGGCACCACCAGCATCGCCGCCGACAACCGCCAGCAGCGCGAGAGCGGCTACGCCGCGACCTATTTCACGGGTGACTCGATGGTCAAGACCCTGGGCCTGAAGCTGGTGGAAGGACGCGACTTCCACCCGCAAGACATCCCCGAGGTGAACGAGCAGACGAATGCCGAGGTGCCGACCCTGGTGATCGTCACCAAGCCGCTGGCCGACAAGCTGTGGCCGGGCGCGCCGGCGGTCGGCAAGACCATGTACTTCGGCACCGGCAGCTCGGCGACCGGCGCCCAGGTGATCGGCGTCGTCGAAGACCTGATCAGCGCCCACGCCGAGATCGGCGAGACCGGCATCTTTTCGCTGATCATGCCGGCGCGCCAGTACGGCAACGGCGGCGCGATGTATGCGATCCGCAGCGAACCGGGCCAGCGCGACCGCGTGATGCAGGAAGCCGAGCAGGCGCTGCGCAAGTCCTCGGCCACGCCGATGATCCTGCGCATCAAGACCGTCGAGGACGACCGCAAGGACCGCTACCGCGCCGACACCGCCCTGTCGTGGATGCTGGTCACCGTCAGCGCGCTGCTGCTCCTGATTACCTGCAGCGGCATCGTCGGCATGGCCACCTTGTGGGTGAATCAGCGCCGCAAGCAGATCGGTGTGCGCCGCGCCCTTGGCGCCAGGAAGCTCGACATCCTGCGCTACTTCATCGTCGAGAACGTGATGATCACCAGCGCCGGCGTCGTTGGCGGCGTGCTGCTGGGCGTGGGCCTGAACGCGCTGCTGGTGTCGCGCCTGGAGATGGCGCGCCTGCCGCTGGTGTACCTGGTGGCCGGCGCCATCGTGTTCTGGGCCATCGGCATCCTGTCGGCCTATGGGCCGGCCTGGCGCGCGGCGAGCATCTCGCCGGCCCTGGCCACCCGCAGTACCTGACGCAGTACATGACGCGATGCTATGCTGACGGCCATGCCCACTGTACTCATCATTGACGACAACGCCGCCGTCGGCGTCGCCCTCGACGTGCTGTTTTCGCTGCACGACATCGCGGCGCTGCATGCGGCTTCCCCCGAGGAAGGGCTGGCGCTGCTGGCGCGCCGGGGTGTCGAAGGGATCGACCTGGTGATCCAGGACATGAACTTCACCGCCGACACCACCTCGGGCGAGGAAGGCGTGGCCCTGTTCCGGCAGATCCGGGAGCGTCATCCGGATTTGCCGGTGATCCTGCTCACCGCCTGGACCCACCTGGACGCGGCGGTCGACCTGGTGAAGGCCGGCGCCGCCGACTACCTGCCCAAGCCCTGGAACGACGAGCGCCTGCTGGCCACGGTCACCAATCTGGTGGAACTGGGGCAGGCGAACCGCGCGCTGCTGCAACGCGTGGGACGCGAACGGCGCGAGCGGCGCGAACTGGAAAACCAGTACGACCTGCGCGGCCTGGTCTGGGCCGACCCGGCCACCGAACGTGTACTGCAGCTGGCCTGCCAGGTGGCGCGCGCCGACGTGCCCGTGCTCATCACCGGCCCGAACGGCACCGGCAAGGAGCGCATCGCCGAGATCATCCAGGCCAATTCGCAGGTCAGGGACGGCCCTTTCGTGGTGCTGAACTGCGGCGCACTGCCGTCGGAATTGATCGAGGCCGAACTGTTCGGCGCCGACGCCGGCGCCTACACCGGCGCCTCGAAGGCGAGAGAGGGCAAGTTCGAGGCGGCCGACGGCGGCACCCTGTTCCTCGACGAGATCGGCAACCTGCCGCTGGCCGGGCAGATGAAACTGCTGCGCGTGCTGGAAACCGGCCGCTTCGAACGCCTCGGCTCGAACCGCGAGCGGCAGGTGAAGGTACGCGTGGTCAGCGCCACGAACGCCGACCTGGCGGCGATGATCCGCGCCGGCACCTTCCGCGAAGACCTGTTCTACCGCCTGAACGTGATCGAACTGCGCCTGCCGGCGCTGGCCGCGCGCCCCGGCGACATCCTGCCGCTGGCCACGCGCTTCCTGGCGCCGGGCAAGCGCTTCGAGCGCGGCGCCGAAAGCGCGTTATTGGCTCACGCCTGGCCAGGCAACGTACGCGAACTGAAGAACGTGATGGCGCGCGCCAACCTGCTGGCGCAGGGCGAACTGATACACGTGGCCGACCTCGGCCTGCCGGCCGCGGCTTCGGTGGCGCCAGCCCAGGAAGCCGAGCCCGACCGCGACGCGATTGTCTCCGCCCTGGCGCGCGCCGGCGGCGTGGTCTCGCAGGCCGCGTCCGAACTCGGCCTGTCGCGCCAGGCCCTGTACCGGCGCATGGAGCGCCTCGGCATCGGCAGGAGTGCGTAGGGTGGACGGGTCTCCCGTCCACGCGTCCAACCAGCGCCCGCACACCCGCTGACGCTCCGCCACCATGCGCCTGTCCCTCGTCACCCGCTTCTCGGCCCTGGTCGGCACCCTGCTGGCGGTCGGCATCCTGATCGCGCTGGCGCTCGAGCACTTCCTTCCCGGCCGGCCGCTGCTGGTGTTCGTGCTCTGCCTGGCCTGCGTAGTGCCGCTCGCGATCATCACCGTGCGCTCGCAGGTGCAGCCGATCCTGTCGCTGTTCCGCGCGCTGGAAGGCACCGTCAGCAGCTACCGCGACGGCGACTTTTCCTTCAGCCTGCACTGGCCCCAGAACGACGAACTGGCCGACCTGGTCGCCTCGCACAATGCGCTCGGCACCGTGCTGCGCGAGCAGCGGCGCGACCTGGTGCAGCGCGAACTGCTGCTCGACACCATGGTGCAGAACACGCCGGTGGCGATGCTGCTGGTGGCCGACCTGCCGCAGCGCGCCGGCACCGTGGTGTACGCCAACCTGGCGGCGCGCCAGCTGCTGGCCGACGGCCGCAAGCTCGAAGGCCACCGCCTCAACGCCTTGCTGGAGCATGCCAGCCCGGCCCTGGTCGATGCGCTGGCGCGCGGCGGCGATGGCCTGTTCACGGCCGGCGAAGGCGAGGACGAAGAGGTCTACCACCTGGCGCGCAGCCATTTCAGTTTGAACGGGCGCCGGCAAGAACTGCTGCTGCTGCGCCACCTGACGGCCGAACTGCGGCGCCAGGAAGTGCAGACCTGGAAAAAGGTGATCCGCGTGATCAGCCATGAGCTGAACAATTCGCTGGCGCCGCTCGCGTCGCTGGCCCACTCCGGTGCGGAACTGGTGCGGCGCGGCCAGACCGAGCGCCTGCCGATGATCCTGGAAACCATCGGCGAGCGCACCCGCCACCTGGAGAGCTTCATCCTCGGCTACGCGCGCTTTGCCAAGCTGCCCGCGCCGCGCATCGCGCCCTGTGACTGGGCCGAGATCGTGGCGCATCTGCAGGCCCAGGTGCCCTTCCGCATCACCGGCGCACTGCCCGAGGAAGCGGCCCGCTTCGACCGCAGCCAGATGGAACAGGCCCTGCTGAATTTGCTGAAGAACGCCCACGAATCGGGCTCGCCGCCGGACGAGGTGGAGCTGCAGGTGCGGCGCGCCCAGGACCTGCTGCGCATCGAGGTCGCCGACCGCGGCAGCGGCATGAGCGAAGCGGTGCTGACCAATGCCCTGGTGCCGTTTTACTCCACCAAGCGCAGCGGCACCGGCCTGGGCCTGGCGCTGGTGCGCGAAATCGCCGAAGCCCATGGCGGACGCGTGCTGCTGGCCAACCGCGCAGGCGGCGGCTTGGCGGTGACCATGATCCTGCCCATCTGACCTTTCATTCACCGGAGCCGCCGCATGCTGAAGATTATCGGTAAAGCCACATCGATCAACGTGCGCAAGGTGCTCTGGACATGCGCCGAACTCGCCCTGCCCTTCGCGCGCGAGGAGTGGAGCGACGCGGTCCACGCCGCCCTGAACCCGAACCGGATGGTGCCGGTGCTGGTCGACGGTGATCTGGTGCTGTGGGAATCGAACACCATCAGCCGCTACCTGTGCACGCGCTACGACGGCGAAGCGCTGCTGCCGCGCGAGGCCGGCGCACGCGCACAGGTCGAACAATGGATGGACTGGCAGGCGACGGAACTGAACACCGCCTGGCGCTACGCCTTCATGGCGCTGGTGCGGCACAGTCCCGCCCACACCGACCCGGCGCAGATCGACGCCGGCATCCGGGGCTGGAACCGGCACATGGGCATCCTCGACGCCCAGCTGGGCAAGACCGGGGCATATGTGGCCGGCGCGGACTTCACCCTGGCCGACATCGTGCTGGGCCTCTCCGCCAACCGCTGGCTGATGACGCCGATGGACCGTCCCGATTATCCGCACGTCGCGGCCTGGCTGGAGAAACTCGACGCGCGCGACGCCTGCCGCCAGTACGGCCGCAACGGCACGCCTTGAGGCGAGCAGGCGCGGTGCTCTGGTAAGATCGGCCTTCACCGCAGAACGCCTCGCCATGTCCAAGCCGCCCCCCTTCGATCCCCGCTTCGCCCAGCCGGGCCACCCACCCGCCACCATCACCGAATTCGAGGGCGTGCGCTCGCTGCACCTCGGCACCTCGTGGGAACAGGGCGCAATGCGCCTGGCGCGGCCGGATGCGATCGAGCTGGAATACGTGCAGATGATGATGGCCTGGCTGCTCTTCCTCGACAATCCGCGCCACATCGTGCAGCTGGGCCTGGGCAGCGCAGCGCTCACCAAGTTCTGCCACCGCCGCTTTCCCGAGGCACGCGTGACCGCGGCCGAACTGAATCCGAACGTGATCGCCATCTGCCGCGCGCTGTTCGAGCTGCCACCGAACGACGGCCGCCTGGATGTGCGCGAGATGAACGCGCTCGACTTCGTGCTCGATGCGGCCAACCACGGCCAGGTCGACGTGCTGCAGGTGGATTTGTACGACGAGGAAGCGCGCGGCCCGGTGCTCGACACGCCGGAGTTCTACCAGGCCTGCTTCGACTGTCTCAGCCCGAACGGCATCATGACCACGAACGTGTTCGGCGACCTGTCCAGCTACGACAAGAACATGGATGCGATGCGCGAGGTGTTCGACGCCGTGGTCTGGCTGCCCGAGGTGCACGACGCGAACATCGTCGTCATCGCCTTCAAGAACGCGCCGCAGATCGACTTCGCCGTGCTCTACGAGCGTGCCGGCGAGATCAAGCGGCGCTACAACCTGCCGGCCAAGAACTGGGTCAATGGCCTGAAGGAGTGGATGCGCGACCAGCAGGAATAAGACCGCGCTCCAACAGTCACCCGATCACTGGCACTCCGCCGGCAAGGCACGCTGCGCGATGCCTTCGGCGCTGCAGCTCCACGACACCTTGCCGTCCTCGTCGAGCGAGGGCTCGAACACCAGCGTGCCGGCGCCCTCTTTCGTGTCGATGCTGGTCATCACGCGCAGCACGGCGTTCTTCGGATCGATCTCGATTTCGCGCACCTGTCCGCCCGGATTGGCCTGGATGCCGGCCTGGGCCAGCGTCGGGATGCGGCCATGTTCGGCCAGGTAGTGCTCGACCTTGGCGCTGGCCTGCTGGCCGGCGGCATAGGCGCTCATTGCCACCGCCTTGTGCGTGTACTCCTGGTAGGCCGGAATGGCGACCGCCGCCAGGATGCCGGCCATCGCCACCAGCGCGATCAGGCCGCCCATGCTGCCGGCGGCGGCGCCTCCCAGGCGCGGCACGAACAGCGCCAGCAGCGTCGCCAGCAGGTGGCGGCGCGGCTGGCGCGGAT
>Ga0209023_10006495_pt1 | contig 12307 bp, 12 predicted proteins | sample LakOneMetagenome_FD_187468 | JGI IMG/M metagenome (GOLD analysis project Ga0209023, IMG submission 187468) | Freshwater and sediment microbial communities from Lake Erie, Canada (SPAdes) (version 2) | ecosystem: Environmental > Aquatic > Freshwater > Lentic | place: Lake Erie, Canada... | reverse complement strand
ACAACGTGTATGCGCCCAATCGCGAGCCAGCGGCCGAGCTCGCGATTGGGCGCATACACGTTGTCCGGCAACAGCACGTCGTCGCCCGACTTCAGCAAGCCCAGGTTGATCATGGCGATGGCCGACAGGCCGCTCGGGGCCAGCAGGCAAAAACTGCCGCCATCGATGGCGGCCAGCTTGGCTTCGAGGGTGAAGGTAGTGGGCGTGCCGTGCAGCCCGTAGGTGTAGCTGCGCTTGTCTTTCCAGCCGCTGGCGCGCAAGGCGGCGACATTGTCGAACAGCACGGTCGAGGCGTGGTGAATGGCCGGCGCGAAGGCGGCGAAGCCGTCGGGCGGCGTGTAGTCGCTGTGAATGAGAGCGGTTTGCGGCGATTTTTTCATGGCGGGGCAGCGCGCTGCATGCTGTCCAAGTGGGCAATACGCCAACTATACCGTAGGGCCGTCGGGCACAGTGCCCGCGGGACAAACGGCCATGGCATCCGGTTCCAATGCCAGGCTGTGGCTGCTGCAATCGCCGTCGCCCTCCGGCCACCATTGTTCGACCCAGGCCTTGCCCCATTCATCGACGTCAATTACCGCGAGGGCTTGTCCGAGCAGCGAGGCGACGCGCGCGCGCTCATGGGGGTCCAGCATGCCGAGCAATCCTTCGGGCAGCGCGAGCACGCGCACCACCATGCCCACGCGCACCGTCAGACCGGCGCAGTCGCGCGTGCTCAGGCCGGCGCCGTCATCGCTGTCGGCGTTCCCGCTCAGACGACGGACGCCCACAAGTCATGGGCGTCGGCAGCGGTGACGACGACGTCGGCAAATTCGCCCACCGTCAATTTCTTGCCTGGCACGAGGGAACGCTTGATGTGGACCACGCCATCGATTTCCGGCGCATCGGCCGACGAGCGGCCAATTGCTTCCTTGGCGCCCACTTCATCGATGAGGACGCGCACGGTCTTGCCGACCTTCGCTTGCAGGCGCTTGGCGGAAATTTCTTCCTGCAACAACATGACGCGGGCGCGGCGCTCTTCGCGGACCTGTTCCGGAACCGGATTGTCCAGCGCGTTGGCGGTGGCGCCTTCCACCGGGGAATAGGCAAAGCAGCCGAGACGGTCGATCTGCGCTTCTTTCAGGAAGTCGAGCAGGTACTCGAACTCGGCCTCGGTCTCGCCGGGGAAGCCGGCGATGAAGGTCGAGCGGATCGTCAAGTCCGGGTTCATGGCGCGCCAGGCCTGGATGCGGTCGAGGTTTTTCTCGCCGCTGGCGGGACGCTTCATGCGCTTGAGCACGTCGGGATGGGCGTGCTGCAATGGAATGTCGAGGTAAGGCAGGACGTGGCCGCCGCTCATCATCGGAATGATCTGGTCGACGTGCGGATAGGGATACACATAGTGCAGGCGCACCCAAGCGCCGTACGACTTGGCCAGTTCGCCGAGCGCTTCGACCAGCTGGGTCATGTGGGTCTTGACCGGACGGCCATTCCAGAAACCCGAGCGGAACTTGACGTCCACGCCATAGGCGCTGGTGTCTTGCGAAATGACCAGCAACTCCTTGACGCCCGCCTTGAACAGGTTCTCGGCTTCGAGCATCAGGTCGGCGATCGGGCGCGACACCAGGTCGCCGCGCATGGAAGGAATGATGCAGAAGCTGCAACGATGGTTGCAGCCTTCGGAAATTTTCAGGTAGGCGTAGTGCTTGGGCGTGAGCTTGATGCCTTGCGACGGTACCAGGTCGAAGAACGGTTCGTGCGGCTTGGGCAGGTGCAGATGGACCGAATCCATCACCTCGGCCAGCGCATGCGGACCGGTCACTGCCAATACCTTGGGGTGGACCTTCATGATGATGTCGTCGCCGGCCGCGTCTTTCTTGGCGCCCAGGCAACCGGTGACGATGACGCGGCCGTTTTCGGCCAGCGCTTCGCCAATGGCGTCGAGCGACTCCTGCACCGCGGCATCGATAAAGCCGCAGGTGTTGACGATCACCAGATCGGCGCCGTCGTACGACTTGGCAGTGTCGTACCCTTCGGCGCGCAGCTGGGTCAGGATCTGTTCGGAATCGACCAGCGCCTTGGGGCAGCCAAGCGAGACGAAGCCGACTTTGGGAGCGGCAGCAGGAAGGGGGATACGGCGAAGTTCAGACATGGTCAAGGCACAATAAGGCGGGGGAATCCGCTATTGTACCTTGTTGCCGCAGGCAATTGGTCATCCACGTCCCGCAACGCGCGGGCGACCGTTTATTTTTTGTCTACAGGCGGAAACGGAAACGCGCCAAAAATCGACTTGCTCTGGCTTTGCATCTGTTCCTGCATCTGCACGAACAGATTCTTGCTCTGGTCGATGTAGTTGTTCATCATCCCCTGCATCATCGGTCCCTGGACATTCATGAACTGGGTCCACATTTCCGGGCTAAAAGGCTTGCCCTCGAATGCGCCCGTGGTACCGCTGGTGAACTTGTTCTGGATATCGGTGAAGGCCTGGACATTCTTTTCCAGGTAAGACCCCATCATGCCCTGCATGGCGTGGCCGTAGTAGCGAATGATCTGCGACAGCACCCCCGACGAAAACATGGGGGCGCCATTGGCTTCTTCTTCGAGAATGATTTGCAGCAAGATGCTGCGCGTCAGGTCTTCATTCGATTTGGCATCGACCACGGTGAACTCATCGGCGTCCAGCACGAGCTGCTTGACATCGGTCAGTGTGATGTACGAACTGGTCTGGGTGTCGTACAGCCGGCGGTTGGGGTATTTCTTGATCAGGCGTTCGGTACTCTTTTTTGCACTACTCATCTCAAGGTCCGTTTATTGCGCCGCAGCGCTTTTTGAATATTTACGAAAAAAAAGCGGACTTCGGTCCGCTCCTGACAAGCCTACTTTTTGCATTATAGGATGGATATTCTCAAAAATACCACTTTGCACGGCCGTGCGCAGCATTTATTGCGATGCACCCAATTATGTCTGTCAGGGCAACAACGGTTGCCCCACTTTCAATAACCTCAGTCCGCGCGCACCTTGACATACCGGCCAGGCGCGGGCTCGACCGGTTTGTAGCGCGTGTTGCCCGGTTTTGCCGGCGCTTTCACCATTTTCCCGCCATAATCGGCGAGGAAAGCCGACCATTCCGGCCACCAGCTGCCGCCATGCTCGGTGGCGCCGTTGATCCAGGCGTCCGCCGCGAGCGGCTTTTTCGCCCCCCTTGCCCCGGTCGCATCGTTGGTCCAGTAGGAACGCTTGTTCTTGGACGCCGGATTGATCACGCCGGCAATGTGGCCGGACGCGCCCAGCACGAAACGGTTGTTCTTCGGCTTTTTGGGGTTGAGCAAGGCCATCGAGGCATAGGCGGCTTGCCAGGGCACGATATGGTCTTCGCGCGAGCCGTACAGGAACACGGGCGCGTCGATGCTGCCCAGGTCGACCTGGGCGCCGGCCACCGTCAGCTTGCCAGGCTGCTTCAAGCTGTTTTCCAGGTAGGTATTGCGCAAGTACCAGCAAAACATCGGGCCTGGAAGATTGGTACTGTCGGCATTCCAGTACAGCAAGTCGAACGGCGGCGGCTCATTGCCCTTGAGGTAGTTCGACTGCACATAATTCCACACCAGGTCGTTCGGCCGCAGGGCCGAAAAGGTGGTGGCCAGGTCGCGGCCCGGCATCAGCCCGCCGGCGGCCAGCGCCTGCTCGCGCATGGCGACCTGGTTCTCGTCGATGAACACTTCGAGCACCCCCGTCGATTCGAAATCGAGCAGCGTGGTCAGCAGCGTCAGGCTGGCGGCGGGCTGTTCGCCGCGCGCGGCCAGCACTGACAAGGCGGTGCTGACGATGGTGCCGCCCACGCAAAAGCCGAAGGCGTTGACCTTGTCGGCACCGGAGATGGCGCGCGCCACGGCAATCGCCTCGATCGCGCCCTTCTCGATGTAGTCGTCCCAGGTGGTGCCGGACATGGACTTGTCAGGATTGCGCCAGGACACCAAGAACACGGTATTGCCCTGCTCCACCGCGTAACGCACGAGGGAATTTTCCGGCTGCAGGTCGAGGATGTAAAACTTGTTGATGCAAGGCGGTACCATCAGCAAGGGCACCTGGCGCACGGTCGCGGTGGTGGGCTTGTACTGGATCAACTGGAACAGTTCATTTTCGAACACCACGTGGCCCGCCGAGGTCGCCACGTTGCGGCCCACGTCGAAGGCCGACTCGTCCGACTGCGAAATGCGGCCTCTCTGCATATCGTGCAGCATGTTGGTCAAGCCCTTGGTCAAGCTCTCGCCCTTGGTATCGATCAGTTTTTGCTGGGCTTCCGGATTGGTCGCAAGGAAATTGGCGGGCGACATGGCGTCGACCATCTGCTGTACGGCAAAGCGGATCTTTTGATGCTCGCGCGGCGGCGCTTCGACCGCGTCGGCCATCGACATCAGGAACTCGGCATTGAGCAGGTAGGAAGCGGCGCTGAAGGCCGACATGGGATTGGCTTGCCACTCGGGCGCGGCGAAGCGGCGGTCCTTCAGCGGTGGCGTTTTACCAACCAGGAAATCCTGCCATAATGCACCAGCCTTCTGCAGGTAATCGTCGCGCAGCGCTTCGAGCGTTTCCGGGTTCAGATGGGCGCCGGAATCCTTGAGCAAGCCAGCCATCGGCCCCGCATCCATGGCAGGCACCTTGAACAGCGATTGCCAGGCAGCCGGGTCGGAAAACTGGTGCATCCAGGCGGCGGCCATGGCGTGGGGATCGGGCTGGTTCATCTGTGCGTCCATTGTTTCAACCTTTGTATCAACGATTTCAAGGAATTATATGTGGATTGTCGCCATTGCATGGATCTACGTGGTCGGCCTGATGGCAGTGACTCAAAACAGCGTCCTGGCGGGCATCATGACGTTTCTCGGTTACTGTGTACTGCCACTCTCGCTGGTCCTGTACGTGTTTGGCGGCCGCGGCCGCGCGCAGCGGCGCGCCCGCCGTGGCGCCCAGCCCGGCGGCAGTATCGACAACGATACCAGCACCCTGTACGCAAGCAGCAGCGACAGCATGCTCTACAGCAGCAGCAGCAGCAGCAGCAGCGACGACAGTGGAAACAGCCGGAACGGCAGCGATTGCACCAGTACCGACAGCGGCAGCACCGACAGCAGTTGTTCGGACAGCGGCAGCAGCGACAGTAGCAGCAGCAGCAGCAGCAGCGACTGACGCAGTATTGCCCAAACTCAACTCAGTCATTTGAGCCAAATCAAACTGACCTGTCTTCCAGTGACGCCATCGCGCCGGTACGAGTAAAAACGGGCCGCATCGGTCGCCGTGCAATGTGTCCCGCCCGCCACGTCGGTGACCCCATCGCGCGCCAGGAACAGGCGCGCCAGCGCGAACATGTCAGCCAAATACTTGCCCGCGCGACCAGGATAGGGGCGAAACGCCGCCCGTACCTGCGCCGCCTCGGGCGCCGTGCGCGCGCCGCCAATAAAACTGTCCAGCACGTCCTCCCCCACTTCGAATTGTTCCGGACCGATGGCCGGCCCCAGCCAGGCCGTGATCTCGCCGGCGCCGGCGGCGCGCATGGCGGCCACCGTTTCGCCCAGCACGCCGGCCGCCAGACCGCGCCAGCCGGCGTGGGCCGCGCCCACCACCGTGCCGCGGATATCGGCAAACAACACCGGCAGGCAGTCCGCCGTCATGACGGCGCACACCACGCCGGGCGCGGTGGCAATGCTGGCGTCGGCCACCAGCACGCTCTGACCGGGCTGCACGCGCGCCGCGTCGACCACGGCAATGCCGTGCACCTGCGCGGTGTAGGCCGGATGGCCGGGCAGCTGCTGCGCCAGCAGGGCCCGGTTCTGTGCCACCACCGCAGCATCGTCGCCCACATGCAAGCCCAGATTCAGGCCGCCGCCGCCCTGCCCGTCGCCATACGGGGCGGCGCTCAGGCCACCCTGACGGGTGCTCGCCAGCGCGCCCACATTGGCCGGCATGCCCGGCCAGTCGGGCACGATGGGGCTGATTGCGGACATTACACCTGCTCCGGCTCGGCGATGCCGGCGCGCGCGATCAGCTCGGCGAAGTCGTCGGCCAGCGGCACGATCCATTCGCACGCTTCGCCGGTGGCCGGGTGAACCAGGCCGAGGCGGCGTGCCTGCAGCGCCTGACGCGGAAACACGGGCGCCAGATGCTGCTTGCCGTACACCGAATCGCCCACCAGCGCATAACCGATCGACAGCATGTGCACCCGGATCTGGTGGGTGCGGCCCGTCTCGAGCTGGCACTGGACCAGGCTGACGGGACGGCGGTCGAGCATGCCGGTGGCCAGCCGCTGGTAATGGGTAATGGCCGGCTTGGCCGAGAAATTGGTCGACACCGCCATCTTGACGCGGTCTTTCGGATGGCGGCCCATGGAAGCGTCAATCGTGCCCGACAATTGCGGCGTGCCCCACACGAGCGCGAAATACTCGCGCTTGACGGTACGCGCCTGTAACTGGCGTACCAGATCGGTCTGGGCAGCGAGCGTCTTGCCAATGACCATCAGGCCGCTCGTATCCTTGTCGAGGCGGTGCACGATCCCCGCGCGCGGCACGCCGGCCAGTTGCGGCGCGTGGTGCAGCAAACCGTTGAGCATGGTGCCGGCCCAGTTGCCCGCGCCCGGATGGACCACCAGCCCGGCCGGCTTGTTGACGACAATGATGTGCTCGTCTTCGAAGACGATGTTGAGCGGAATATTTTCCGGCGTATAGGCAGCGTCTTCCGGGGCGCTTTGCGGCGTGATGACCACCGTTTCATCGCCATACGCGGTATCCTTGCCGCGCGCCGGCTTGCCGTCGACCATGACATGGCCGGCATCGAACCACAGTTGCAGGCGGCTGCGGGAAAATTGCGGGACCAGTCCGGCGATGACCTTATCGAGGCGGTGGCCGCAGGCCTCGGGCGTCAGCGCGAGCGTGATGGGCGAGAGGTCGATGCCCGCTTCCAGGGGCAGGAACTCGGCGTCGCTTTCCTCGTCGAAGTCTGGGTCTAAAGGTAAATCCGCCGAATTCGGCGTTGGAGTTAATGTCACAGCAGTCCCATCGGCTATAATCAGCCTTTCGTTGAATCTCGGTTAATACTCTCTTGCACAAAGTTATGCAAAAAAAATTATCTTCTGTTGTTGCTACATGTGTTCTGCTGGCCGTATCGGCCTGCAGCTGGCTGCCGGAAAAAACCGACGAAACAAAAGCCTGGCCAGTGACGAAATTATACGCTGAGGCGCGCAGCGAGACCGATGTCGGTCAGTACGACAGCGCAATCAAGCTGTGGCAACGTCTCGAAACGAACTATCCGTTCGGCAATTACGCGACCCAGGCGCAGATGGAAATCGCCTACCTGTATTACAAGACCGGCGACCAAGCCCAGGCGCTGGCCGCGACCGAACGCTTCATCCGCGAGCATCCGACCCATCCGCAAGTGGACTATATGTATTACCTGCGCGGCCTGATCAGCTTCAACGACCAGCTCGGCCTGCTGAGCATGGTGTACGAACAGGACCCGACCGAGCGCGACCCGAAAGCGACGCGCGAATCCTTCGCCGCCTTCAAGGCCCTGGTCGACAAGTTCCCAAACAGTAAGTACACGCCCGATGCGATCGAGCGCCTGAATTACCTGATCAATGCCATGGCGCAGTACGAGGTCCACGTGGCCAACTACTACTACCGCCGCGGCGCGTATCTGGCGTCGCTCAACCGTGCCCAGGGCACGCTGGCCGAATACCAGAACGCCCCCGCCCGCGAAGAAGCGCTGTACCTGATGATGCGCAACTACGAAAAGCTGGGCATGGACGATCTGCGCAAGGATACCGAACGCGTGTTCACAAAGAACTACCCGGACAGCAAATTCACCAAGGGTGGCGCAGCGGACCGCGCCTGGTGGAAGTTCTGGTCGTCGGACAAGTAAGGCCAACAAACCGGGTCCAGCCCGGTTTTTTTACGCCGCCAGCTTGCGCCGGAATACCCAGTTGCCGGCGTCGGAGGCGCGCTTGTCGAAGGCATAGCCGTCGACCGTAAAGCGCTTGAGCTTGTCCGGGTCGGTGATGCCCTTGACGGCCGCGTAGCGCGCCATCATGCCGCGCGCCCGCTTGGCGAAGAAGGAAATGATCTTGTACTTGCCGTTTTTCCAGTCCTCGAACACGGGCGTAATCACCGGCACCGACAGCAGCTTGGGCTTGACCGACTTGAAGTATTCTTCGGAAGCGAGGTTGACCAGGACCTCGGCGCCGTTCTCGCCAATGGCCTGATTGAGTGCGCCGGTAACGGTCTCGCCCCAGAAGGCATACAGGTCCTTGCCGGCGGGATTGGCCAGCCGGGTCCCCATTTCCAGGCGGTGCGGATGGATCAGGTCGAGCGGACGCAGCACGCCGTACAAGCCGGACAGGATGCGCACGTGGGCCTGGGTGTAGGCAAGCTGGGCAGGCTTGAGCGAACGCGCGTCCAGGCCCGCATACACGTCGCCGTTGAACGCCATGACAGCCTGGCGCGCCTCGCCCGGCGTACCCCAGCTGGCATAGCGGCCGGCATTCAAGTGCGCGAGCGCATCGGAAATGTCCATCAGGCTGGCGATCCGGTCGGGCGCATAGGTGCGCAGCACGTCGATCAACTGGGCCGAACGTGGCAGGAAGTCGGGGGTCGTGTGAACGGTGGTGGTGGACGGGGTCTCGAGATCGAGTGTTTTTGCAGGCGACAATACAATCAACATGACAATTCAAACGAGTAAGCAGACCGACATGATACCCGCTCCCGCCCAACGCATCGTGCTTGACACCAATGTCTGCCTGGACCTGTTCGTATTTCGCGATCCGCGCTGGGCCGATCTGCTGGCCGCGCTCGAGAGCGGCGCCGTGGAAGCGGTCACGCGCGCCGATTGCCGCGACGAATACCTGATCGTGCTGCACTACCGCCATCTGCCGCTCGACGACAGCACGCGCCCGGCCTCGGCGGCCCGCTTCGACCAGCTCATCAAGGTGGTGGCGCCCACCCCGGGCCTGGCGCGCCTGCCGGTGTGCACCGACAAGGATGACCAGAAGTTTCTCGAGGTGGCGCGCGACGCCGGCGCCGAGATCCTCATCACCAAGGACAAGGCGCTGCTCAAGCTGGCGCGCAAGACCGCCCAGGCGGGCATGTTCCGCATCATGGTGCCGGAAGCCTGGGCCAAGCTGGCCTGAGCGCACCGGGTTAAAATGGACGTTCATGCAACTATCAATCCCGCTCCATGACCACACCCGCACTGCCAAGCCGCCTGCCTGCCGTCGGCACCACCGTGTTTTCCACGATGTCGGCCCTGGCCGCCGAACATGGCGCCGTGAACCTGGGCCAGGGCTTCCCTGACTTTCCCTGCGACCCGGCCCTGATCGGCCAGGTGGGCGCGGCCATGCAGGCGGGCCACAACCAGTACCCGATGATGACGGGCGCGCCGGTCCTGCGCGAGGCGATCGCCGCCAAGATTGCGGCCGAGTACGGCGCCACCTACCATGCCGGCAGCGAAATCACCGTCACCGCCGGCGCCACCGAAGCCTTGACCGGCGCCATTCTGTGCTGCGTCCACCCGGGCGACGAGGTCATCGTCATCGAACCCGTGTACGACAGCTACCTGCCGGCCATTGCACTGGCCGGCGGCGTGCCGGTTGCCGTTGCCATGACGCTCGGCGAACAAGGCTTTGCGGTGCCCTGGGACCAGGTCGCCGCGGCCGTGACGCCACGCACGCGCCTGATCATCATCAATTCGCCCCACAACCCGACCGGCAGCATTTTGCGGGCGGCCGACATCGCCGCCCTGACCGATATCGTGCGCGGCACAGCCATCCTGATCCTGTCCGACGAGGTCTACGAGCACATGGTCTACGACGGCCAGCGCCACGAATCGGTGTGCCGCTATCCGGAACTGGCCGAGCGCAGCTTTGTCGTGTCGAGTTTCGGCAAGACGTACCACGTGACGGGCTGGAAAATCGGCTACGTGGCGGCGCCGGCCGCCCTCAGCGCTGAGTTCCGCAAAGTGCATCAGTACAATGTCTTTTCAGTCAACACGCCGATGCAGCACGCCATCGCCGCCTACATGGCCGATCCCGCGCCGTATCGCACCCTGCCCGCCTTTTATCAGCGCAAGCGCGACCTGTTCAGGGACGGCTTGCAGGGCTCGCGCTTCACGTTGCTGCCAGCCGACGGAACGTACTTTCAATGTGTCAAGTACGAGGCGATTTCCTCTATACTGGAGGCGCAATTCGCCCAATGGCTGACCACCGAGATCAAGGTCGCGGCCATTCCCGTCTCGGCCTTCTACAGCCAGGGGCGCGAGTCGGGGATCGTGCGTTTTTGCTTTGCAAAACAAGACGAGACGCTTCGCCTGGCGCTGGACCGCCTGGCCAAGCTTTGACAGGCTGTCAGCACCCACGTCGGACCGTTCATCATGGCTATCAGGCGCATCACTCTTGCCGACATCGTGTTCGGCCAACCGCTACCGTGGGATGTGTTCAGCACGCCCTCCTCGCCCCATCCCCTGATTGAAAAAGGCAGGGTAGCCGCGCCCGGCCAGCTCGAGCGCCTGCTCGACGCCGGCCTGTATGCCGAAGCGGGCAGTGCGCCTTCGCTGCTGCAGCACCTGAACCAGGTCAACCGCCGGCTCGAACACATCCTGCTGAGCCTGCGCGACCAGAACAGCGCCGACCACGCGCTGCGCCAGCTGGCCCAGGAACTGATCGGCATTGTCGAGCGCGATCAGGATATTGTGCTGGCCGCCATCTTCCTTAACCAGATCGCCGGAGCCTATGCGGTGCGTCACTGCACCGAGGCGGCGATCATCGTGTGCATCATCGCGCGCGCCATGCGCAAGACCGATCCCGAAATTGCGCTGGTGACGGCGGCGGCCATGACCATGAACGTGGGCATGGTGCGCCAGGCCGACCTCTACCAGGGCCGCGACAATGCGCTCAGCGGCGAGGAACGGGCGGCGATCCGCCGCCATCCGTCCGACAGCGTGGACATGCTGCGCTGGGCAGGCATCCACGACGATGCCTGGCTGGAACTGGTGCTGCTGCACCACGAGAACGATGACGGCAGCGGCTATCCGCAGGGCCGGCTGGGCGATGAAATTTCACAGAACGCCAAGCTGATCGGCCTGGCCGACCGCTATTGCGCGTTCGTCTCGGCGCGCAACTATCGGCGCTCGCTGCTGCCGCCCGTGGCACTGGGCAAACTCGCCTGCGACAAGGAAATGCCGGTCGATCCGGCCGTGGTCGCCCACTTTTCCTACGAAATCGGTCCCTATCCGCCGGGCACGCTGGTGCGTCTGGAGAATGGTGAAATCGGGGTGGTCTCGCGCCGTCCCGACGCGGCCGGGGTCTTGCGCGTGCATGTGCTGCGCGGCGCCGACGGCGGCACCCTGCCGCTGGCCGAAATGCGCCTCACCTGCGAGCAGGATTGCGAAGTGGCCGAGGCGCTGCACGAGGACCAGGCGCGGGTGCGCTTTACCATGCAGCATATCTGGGGCGAGCTGGCCAGCCTGTAGCCGGCCGTGATCCTCGCCTAGCGCGCCAGCTGCTGGAGCTTGCGTTCGACAAACTCGCGCAGCGGCGCGCTCAGCATGCCGCTGGCCCTGGCGCCGTCGAACGCCGCCTTGGCATCGGCCTGGCGCCCCTCGGCCTGCAGCGAGATGCCCATTCCCATCAGCCACACGCCCTGCCCCGGATTGGCGCCCAGCGCCAGGCGATAGTGGTCGACCGCTTCGGCGTGGCGCCCCTCGCGCTGGAGCGCGCCCGCCAGGAAGGCATGGTAATCGGCATTGCCCTGCGCCGACGGCAAGCCGCGCAGCAGTGTCGCTACGCCCGACTGGCCGCGCTCGATCTGCATGCGTGCCAGCAGCATGGCCATCTGCGGCTGGGCGGAATCGGCGGCCAGGCCCTGCTCGAGCTGCGCAATGGCTTCGTCCTTGCGTCCCGCTTCCACCAGCAGGCTCACCAGATTCTGGCGGGCGCCGTCGTGGCGCGGGTTGAGCTTGAGCGTCTGCGCCAAGCCATCGATTGCCGCGCTGACGCGCCCTTCGTCAAGCATGACCATGGCCTCGCGGTACAGGCGTTCGGATCGCTGCGCGTCCGTCATGCTGCGTCCGCCGCCAGGGTTGGCAGGGGCGGCGGGCGGCGCGCTGGCGCGCTGCGCGGCAACAGCCGGCGTGCTGGCTGTGACGGACGCGGCGGGCCGCGCTGCGGCGCCGCGCGCGCGGGCCGGCGTGGCGGCGGCAATGGTCTCCTGCCCGACGGGTGCAGCGGGCACGGCAGCCGGAGCCGGCTGGGGCGCTTGCACCGGCACGGCGGCGCTCTCGCCAGGCGGCGCAAGCGCCC
>Ga0209023_10006494_pt1 | contig 12307 bp, 12 predicted proteins | sample LakOneMetagenome_FD_187468 | JGI IMG/M metagenome (GOLD analysis project Ga0209023, IMG submission 187468) | Freshwater and sediment microbial communities from Lake Erie, Canada (SPAdes) (version 2) | ecosystem: Environmental > Aquatic > Freshwater > Lentic | place: Lake Erie, Canada... | reverse complement strand
GAAAAGATAAGAAAATACATTTCACCTCATTGCGATATACTTGCCTATGTATTGATGCCGAACCATTTTCATCTGCTCATACACGCTAATGAGCAAACGGAAATGCATGTAGCAAACGCACCAATAAAAAGGAATGTGCTGAGCGAAGGAATAAGGCTATTGCTGAGCTCCTACACCAAAGGCATAAATAAGCAGGAAAACATGACAGGTAATCTGATACAGCAAACAACCAAGTCGAAATGTGTCTATGATGCCTCGCTTACTATTGCCGGTTATGCAACAACCTGCTTCTATTATATACACGACAACCCTGTAAGGGCAGGACTAACCAGTAAGCCCCAGGACTGGGACTTCTCCTCTTCCCCCGATTATGCCGAACTGAGGAACGGAACACTATGCAACAAAACTTTAGCCAAAGCGTTGATCGACACAAAACTTGATCAGGCAAAATACACCTCGGTTGTCAATAAAGATACCCTGAAAAATATCTGGTAGCAAAGAGAAGCCTGGCAGGTGTGCCACACTTCCAAGTGTGGCACACCTGTGCGGAGGACCGTGACTCAAAAGCAAATAGCAATATACGGAACCATACTATTTTTGGAAGATGGGGACAGAACACTTCCTTTTACTGAATGACCAACCAGTTACATGCCCTAAGTGTAGCGGCAGAACAACCTTCGATGAATTTGCTGAAGGAACAGAAATGTACCAGATACACACATGTTTAAACCAGAGATGCTGTTTTGTCTTTAAGGCAATGGAAGACGAAGAATTCGGAAATGTCTTTTAAAACATGCCTTTAAAGCTGACCGGCTCTATAGTGCACATATCTGTGAAGCTGCCATTGCGGGTAAACATTCTTGGCTTTTGTTTTACATCGAACACCCTGTACAGATGAAAGTCTTTCTTGTGATCGTTAGAAAAGTCATTCTCCGTCTTTGAGAAAAATATAGGAGTGTCCTTGCCCAGCGTGGTGGTCTTTACTTCAATGAATAATGGCTCGCCAGTAATGGAGATAGAACGTATATCATATCCCGCACCATCGCCATCATCTTTGGATACCCACCTTACTTCCTTCGCCAGTTTCGGATAGCCTTCATGGTTCAGGCGCCACTTTTCATATTCAAATGCCAGCTCTTCACCTGCGAAACCTATAGAGCTATTCTTTTGCTCCAGTTCTAGATAGTTGCGCTTTCTTGGTGTGTAATCTGGCAATGTAGTATCATGTATAATTCCCGTAGGCTCAGGCGGCGCTACTTCCCATTTGTTGTAGTCTATTATTTTGAGTGCTACTGCTATTGTCTGCTCCGCAAAGGCGCTAAAGTCCTTTTCTATTTTGGTATTCCTTCCTACATAATCAAGTACCCTTTCCTCCAGTAGCTTTTGATAATTGCCCCGGGGTTTGTAGCCTGATATGTACGGCAGGCCATGCTTTACTAATACCGCACTTATGTTCTGATGCTTGAACTCTATTGATCCTTCAACTCGGGCGGGCAAAAAATGAGCTAGCTTGCCCCTATGCGCTGACTTATTGTACGGCACGCCCCTTATCTCCTGCTGTAGCATTTGGAAATAATCCTCAACAATAAGATCAACTTCTAATTCGGACCAGTCAGCCATTTTCTTTGCAATATGCTAATATAAAGGTTCTAATTAAAAAACAGATTATTTCACATATTTTCGTCAAATTAATGAATAGAAAAAATTTCAGTATCTTTGCCATAAATAAAATAAGAAAGGGCGACATTGGAGTTGTCGCCCTATTTTGAAAACTAACAGGCTATCTGTTTTGGACGCAAATAGTGGAATCTGTTACAATCATCATAACTACTTGTTATTCCTGAGCTTGGGAGGCCGTATGCATTGGGTTGCATATTTATCGAGTAATAAGGTAGCTTCTATTTTCATTGATTTTATCTAATTAGCCAGGATGCGAATGAATCATCTTTATCTTCTCTTTTGATCTGCTTTAGCTTTGCTTTCGGGTTTAAATACTGCATTTTCACTAATCCTGCAGAATAAAACCAGTTAAGTAGTCCGTAATAAAACTCCCCGCTTGTTGACTCAACTCTGGAAAAGGTCAACTTCTTTTCCGTTTTTTGTATAAGAGTAGCACCTAGCTTACTGATATATTCTTTTTTTTGTGATTCAGTAAATAGCCCGCCCTCCAATTCATTTATATATTCTGTAATTTCTCTTGTAGTACTAATCATATTAGCCACATTAGACAAAACATACTCTGTTTTCTTTACAAGCGTCCAGCTGGAAGAATATATCTCCTCTCCACCGCCATAGTACAGAAATTTACCCATGTCTAAAATTTTAATAGAACTTTCCGGCGAAAGCTCTGAAATTCGTGCATTATATATTTCTCGCTCTTTTTCAAGATCCATAATCTGTTCATCAAGCAAGCGGACCTTGTCCATATAGTACTTAATTACAATTTCTTTTTCCTCTTTATTCTTAAATATCTCAGCCATAATGATAGCCTTTTTAGTACACACTGCAATTTAATAAATTTTTACCAAACAAACCTAATAAAAATGAGTAAAATAAAATTATTTGCCAAATTTGTATTATCAAATATTAATTACTAACTTTGAACAACGTTCAAAGTTAGTAAAAATTTTATAAATTTATTTTAACAATGTGATATTTGAGTATTAATACCTATACAAATATTCCCCTTACGTCATTACAGACACCCTCGCTGCCAAAGCAAAACGAACAACGAAAAGTTTACCCCACTTTTAAAGTATAAGGGTACTCAATAACAACGACTTATCCCCGAAAAAAAATCTATGACAAACAGCAGGCTGTATATCATTAGGCGAATTCGGTAGTATCATAAAAGCTCGTTTTGTGAATCTCGCTTTACTGTTTCACCTTTGTAAGTGGCTATGCACTTTTGCCCGTTTAGCAAGCAGAATGAATTGCAACCAGCAATTTTTTTACAACCAGCAATCCCGCAATTTAGGGATAAGAGCCTAGGAAACAGCTGCGAAGAAAATGGGCAAATTGTGTGATATTAATGTGATATTTTTCGGCCCTAACTAATTGAGGATCAGCAAAACCCCTTGGTGCAAAAAAATTTAAAAAAGGGGAATTTCTTCAGCCTTGCTATCCGAAAGCTTGTAGAAGCAACCGGAAGTAAACCGCAAAAACCGGAAGAAAAGCGGAAATAAACAACAGGCGTGCTGCTACCTCAAATACGGATCGCTGCACACCTGCTCTGTTCGGACAGCATTACTGCTGCCAGCTAGAGCGTAAAATTGGTGCCATGGCGGGGAGGGGGTATGTTAAAAGGATAAGGGACAGGCTATGGGTGGAAAAGAAAAATATATAAATAGGCTACCTGCATATTAAATAATAAAGTATTTTGCATGACGTAATTATGAAACACACTTCTGTCCGCTTGTTGTTTATGCTGGTAATGCTGGTTATTATGTCCAGCAGTTGTGGTCGCACTATCTATCGTGCCAAGTACACGAACAGTAATAAATTCATCAGGGAGAAGAAGCGCTACCACTTCTGGCATGCACATGGCGCCCGCCCGCATGCACATCATGGCGGGTACTGGTAGTTTAGGCTTCGCCTGTCAACTGGTAAATTGTTAATTGGTTAAAAGGGTTCCAGTTATTTTATTGCATTTTATTGGGTTCCATCGCAGGGTCAATCCATCGTGTCCCTTACTTTCTTTGTTTCGTCAAAGAAAGTAACAAAGAAAGACGACCCAAAGTCGAATCGCTCCGCGTGACTTTGGGGTTGCTATACGCTTATGCGAACGGCGCTGCTCAACGGTATGGCGCGTGCTTTTTCCCACGCTGATGGTAATGCTGTGTAGGTTTTGAAGTTGGTGGGCATTTTAGGTGCTGTTCGCCGTCATCAAGGTAATGACGAGGGAAAAAAGGCGCACATCATGTGCCGGGGTGGGTTGCTGCTATGGGGCAGGTCTTTCCTACTCTTTTAGGTGTTCACTTTTGCCCTTTGACTTCAGAATGATCTATCAGGTCGTCGGCTTCTTTGTTGATATTGCGTCCCCTGCCGAATATCCAGCCGCCTGTGATGCAGCCGCTGCGGTTCTTGGAGATCTCGGTACCCATACCTATATCCTGATTGCCGGTGGTGTAGCAGATGCGCAGGAAAGCGCCTGAGCCCAGCTCGAAGCCGGCACAGAGCGCAAGACCTATATCAAAGCCGCGTACCGTTTGCCCGGCAACTACCGGCGTGGTGCCTGAGTTGCTGCCGGCAATGCCATAGCTGGTATAGTTGTCGGTAATTTTGTTGCTGCCGCCCAGCAGGTAGGCCACATCAGCGCCTATGCCCGCTATCAGCCGCTCCTTGCCCTGCATACCAAATTTGTAGAGCAGCATTACGGGCACGGTGCCATAGTAGAGCTGCAGGGTCTGGTGTACGGATTCATTGAAGCTATCACTAAGGTGGTAAGAGAAGCTGCGCACAGCACCCTTGTGGTACGCATAAAACCCCGACTGGAAGTAGAGGTGTTTGTTCATAGGTACATCAAGCAGCGCGCCCACCTTAGTGGCCATCACAGGGCTGGCAGAGCCGGCGGTGTAATAGATGGGATATTGTGACGGTGCGAACTTCATACCGGCTATACCTATGCCGCCTTCCACACCAAAACCCACCTGAGCGGAGAGCGAAAGAGCGTAGAGGGAGAGCGTGATGAAGAGGAGTATAGTGCGCATAAAAAAGGAGCAACTTTCGGTTGCTCCTTCAAAGGTAGTTAATGTGTTTTCTTTTTGGGCGCGTTCATTTTGGCCTTCATTTTTTTCTTCGGCCTGTCGCCAAAGTAATAGCCTACGGAAAGCGCATAGTTCACGCTGTGTATAGCGCTGGTCTGGCCGCCGGCAGTAGGGCTCATGTTCAAAAGGCCTCTTGAGTAGTTGGCACGTATAAAGAGGTTATTGGTAATGTTGTAGCCCACCTGTGCGCCTACGCCAAAGTCGAATTTTCTGATAAAGTCGGTAGAGTCGTTACCTGCAGTTATCTTGCCTGTGGTATCTAAGGAGAGGCTGGAGCCAAGGAGGCTATCCAGGCCGGGCAGGCTGGTGCTGAGTTTGGCAGAGCCGCCCAGGTTCATACCCACGAACGGGCCGGCACCCACGAAAAACTTGCCGCCATTGAAGGTGTAGATGAAATTGAGCGGCACCTTTATGGTGTTCAGATGGGTGACAGCTGTGATAGACCCAAAACCGAAAAGACTGTAAGTGTACTTGATACCGTTGATGGCAAAATAAGCGCCGGGCTCGATGGCTATATGATCGTTGAACCTGTAATTGAGCACTCCGCCCACGTGCGCACCCGGAATGGGAACAGTAGTAGGAGGAAAAAAGCCTGGAAAATCGATCCTGTAGTTAGACAGGTTCACGCCAAGTTCAGGGCCATAAGAAAACTGTGCTTTTGCAGCGCCCGATAATAAAAGGGCAGATAAGCAGGAGAGGATGAGTTTTTTCATTGGGTGTGTTTGTGCAAATGTACTCAAATAACTATATGATGAGACAAGCATGGCCTTAATGCTTCCCTTTATAGGGTTGCTTTTTCTTTGGTTCGGGATAATGCTTGCCAAACAGGTAGCCTAGGGCAACGCCATAGTTCACGCTTTGCATGGTGTTGTCTGCATTACCGCCAGGCAGCAGGTTGGCCAGGCCATGCTGGTAGTGCAGGTGAATAAACAGATCGCCCGGCAGTTTGTAGCCTGCACTGATGCCGGCACCAAAGTCGTACCGTTTGATATCATCCCTGATGGAAGAGCCTATGAACAGGGCTTCGCGGTTGGCTATGGGCAGGTCGGACTTTACACGGCCGCCTACATTTGCAGCAAAGTATGGGCCGGCACCAAAGAATATCCTGGCGCCGTCTTTACGCTCTATGGTATACAGGAAATTGATGGGTAGCTCTGCTGTACTTACGCGCAGGTTGATGGTGTAGGTATAGCCCGAAAAACCAACGGCTACCAGGTTATAACCATTGCGCGCATAGCACAGCCCCGGCTGTATGGACAAGTTTTTGGTCATGCCGAAGTCTACAATGCCGCCCAGCCGCACACCGGGTATAGAGGTAGAGAAATGCTGCCGTATACCTGAAAATTTTCCGTAGTAGTTGGAAACGTTTACCCCTACTTCCGGCCCATAGGTGATACGGGTTTTGGCAGATGCAGTAAGCGTAGCAATAGCGAATAGAAAGAGAAGGGCTTTTTTCATGGGTCAGGCATTTATACAAATATAACTAACCCATATGAAACTATAAGCGGGAAAAAAGGGTGGTACTGGTTGTATTGGTATATCGCTTATCACCGATAGCGGCTACCCAGCGAATGCGTTTTATGGCATTGGTGAGGAATACTTCATCTGCCTGCTGCAGCTCATCGTCTGTGCAGCATTTTTCGGTGACGGTAGTAAGTGTCATTATATGGCGGCGCATAACACCAGCTATGCAGCCATCAGCTAATGGTGGTGTATAAATGATGCCGTCCTTCACCCAGAAGAGATTAGCAATGGTGCTTTCTATAATGTGGCCATTGGTATTGCAGATAAGGGCATCATTCCATTGTTGAGCCTTAGCTTGCTTAGCTGCCATGGCGTACATAAGGGCATTGCAGGATTTGAGGTTGGCCAGTGTATCAGGAGATTTAGAAATGCCGGTTGCTATGCCGATCGTCAGGCCATTCTCATTAAGTATCATATTATCCTCCTCCAGCGAAAAACACTCTATTACGAAATATGGTTTGCGGGATTCATTGCTATACAAACCACCGCCACCTGCATATACCTGCATGCGCACACGGCAAAGGCCTTCGGCCTTATTCCTGCCCACGGTGCGCAGCACTTGCTCTGTAAGCCATTTGGGGGTCATCAGCACAGGCACTTCGAAATAGAGCTGGTGCATACCGGCAAACAATCGCGCCCAGTGATGATCAGCAAGCTGTATAGCTCCCCGGTACACACGCATGGTCTCAAACAGGCCATACCCATATCGGAACGCGCCATTATCTACCGGCAGGGCAGCCTCTGTGGCCGGTGTTATTTTTCCGTTTATGTTGATGTATTGCAAGGGGGAGTTACAGATAGTTTATACTGAAATTAATAGAAAGCAGCTATTTGATGTATTTTTGTTTCAAAGTTATAGCATATGAAGTTTGAAACGCCTGTTCCGGTAAAATGGCTGGCAGAATTTACAGGAGCGGAACTGATAGGAAACGATACCCAACAGGCAACCGGCATCAATGAGATACATAAAGTAACGACGGGAGATATCTCCTTCGTGGATTTTGAGAAATACTATGATAAATGCCTGCAATCGGCAGCAACCATTATCATTATCAATAAAGCGGTAGACTGCCCAATGGGCAAGACACTGCTGGTAACCAATGACCCGTTCACTGCGTATGTGAAGATCGTGAATCATTTCCGCCCGTTCGAACCGGCAAACAAAATGATCAGCGACAGCGCTACGATAGGCAAGGGTACGCATATACAACCCGGGGTATTCGTTGGCAATCATGTGACCATAGGCGAGAACTGCCTTATTCATCCTAATGTGACCATATACGATCATACGGTAATAGGCAATAACGTTATCATACAGGCAGGCTGCATACTGGGTGCAGATGCATTCTACTTTAAGCGTCGTAAAGACCGCGAGTTGCAGTACGATAAGCTGCTCAGCTGCGGCCGCGTGATAATAGAAGATGATGTAGAGATAGGAGCCGGCACAACAATAGATAAGGGCGTAAGCGGTGATACGATAATAGGACAGGGAACCAAGCTGGATAACCACATACATATAGGCCACGGCGCGGTGATAGGCAAGAACTGCCTTTTTGCTGCACAGGTGGGCATAGGCGGTAAAGCAATAATAGAAGACGAAGTGATACTGTGGGGACAGGTAGGTGTAAGCAAAGACCTGACCATTGGCAAGGGCGCTATAGTGCTGGCACAGAGCGGTGTACCATCCAGCCTGGAAGGCGGTAAGGTGTACTTCGGTTCTCCGGCTGCTGAGGCAAAGGGTAAGATGAAAGAACTGGCGTGGGTAAAAAGGATACCGGAAATGTGGGAACAACTAAGGAATATACCTGCATCAAAAGAAGAACTGTAAACCCTGCCGGTAAATGGTATCTATACATGTAAATGAAGACATAGTGCTCTGCTCATACCGGGTGGAGGATGCGCAGGAATTGTTTGATGTCGTCAATAATTCCCGGAAGCATCTGCACCCATGGCTTACATGGGTAGACAAAACGACCAAGCCGGAACATTCCTTACAATTCATACAGCAGAGCATACACCAGCTGGATATGCAGGAGGCGCTGGCGCTGGGCATATTTTATGAGGGCCGTATTATTGGTGGTATTGGTATGCACGCCTGGGACCTGAATACGAAAAGGGCGCAGATAGGTTACTGGATCAGTGAAGGGTATGAAGGCAAGGGGATCATAACAAAGAGCCTGAAGAAATTTGCCACATTCCTGTTCGACAACCTGGGGCTGAATAAAATCGAGATACACTTTGTTCCTGCCAATAAGCGTAGCGCCAAGGTAGCCGAAAAACTAGGCTGCAAAATAGAAGGCGTTATTCGCCAGAGCATCATGCGCAACGGCATGCCGGAAGATATTGTAGTGACGGGTTTGCTGAAGAGCGAGTGGGCTGCAAACAGATAGGTTACTTACTATACTTGTAATCAGTAAAGTAGTAGTGCCTGGATGCTTGTTTGTAACGTTCGTAAGAGATCTTATCATTTGCAATGTCGTATGATATGTGGCTGTAGTCGCTGCTTGTAGCAGTGCCATTGAATTTTAATACGCCGCCCGCGAATGACGAAAAATAGAACAGCTCACTACCAAATGAGATCGTTGCGGGATCTATTTCCTTAATGGTCATTATTGTATCCGGATAAGTGTAGTTAGTTGGAGGATAAGTAGAGTCCTGGCCAACGGAACTATGATTATAAGATCTTGTGCTTACCAGCATGGACATTGCAACAGAATCAACTCCTATGGGTACGTCTCTATGGACTATGTGTGAGGTATCATCATTGATCACCAGCGATACTTTATGAATGCCCCCAGCGGTAAAGGTGTGATCCGGCCGTGCTTCAGATGCTGTAGTTCCGTCTCCGAACGACCAGAGAAATTTTTCTGCGCCATGCGATGTGTTGCTGAAATGAATGACCTTGCCTATATAGGGAGAACCGGTATAAGAAAACGCATATACGATCTCTTCTTTTTTACAGCAGACGAAGACCAGGGAACACAAAAACGGCAATAGCAATAACAAGTATCTGGAGCGAAAGACAGGAACCATAGTATGTGATTTAGGAGGCAAGCCAAAGTTTGTTATTCGTAAAAGTAATAAAGGCTACACGAATTGTGTAGCCTTTCTGTACCCGGGGCATTAGTGTTTGAAATGCCGTAGTTCCGTTATCACCATCACCATATTATTTTCCTGGCAGAACTTGATGCTGTCTGCATCGCGAACAGATCCGCCCGGTTGTATTACGGCGTCGATACCTGCTTCTTTCGCCATACGCACGCAGTCGTCAAATGGGAAGAAGGCATCAGATGCCAATACAGCACCCTTAAGCGAGAAGCCAAATTGCTTTGACTTGTCCAGTGCCATGCGCAGGGCGTCTATACGGCTTGTTTGTCCGCAACCCTTGCCTATCAATTGCTTGTCTTTAATGATAGCAATAGCATTTGATTTCAGATGCTTGCAAACGATGTTGGCAAACAACAGATCAGCCTTTTCTGCTTCAGTAGCAGGGCGTGCACCTGATTCTTTCCATGATGCGAAGTTCTGTGTATCTGCATCCTGAACCAATATGCCATTCAGTATGCGCTTGTATTCCTTAACAGGATAGAATGACTTTTTCTGCTGCAACAGTATGCGGTTCTTCTTGCTTTTCAATATAGCCAGTGCATCTTCGTCAAATGCAGGAGCCAGTAAAATCTCGAAGAACAGTTCATTTATTTTTGATGCTGCATCAGCATTGATGGTCTGGTTGGTAACCAACACACCGCCAAATGCGCTTTCGGGGTCACCTGCAAGCGCTGCTTCCCAGGCATGGGTAACTGTATCACGCTCTGCAACTCCGCATACATTGGTATGCTTGATGATAGCAAATGCAGGGTTCTTAAATTCTGCAATGATCTGGCAGGCAGCATCTACGTCTACCAGGTTGTTGTAAGAAAGTTCTTTACCGTTCAGCTTTTCAAACAGCTCGTCAAGGTCGCCATAAAATGAAGCTTTTTGGTGCGGGTTTTCTCCGTAACGCAATGACTGCTTGTGGCCGAAAGAAAGCTGGAATTGTTTGTGTCTTTTGTCTTTATTGAAATAGTCAGCAATAGCTACATCATAGTGCGCGCACTCAGCAAACGCAGCCGCTGCATAATGCCTCCTGTCGTCAAGTGATGTTTCGCCATTCTTCTCAGTGAGCAGTTCCAGCAGCTCGCTATACTGGTCGCGGGAAGCTACGATAACTACGTCTTTAAAATTTTTGCCTGCGGCACGAATCAGCGATACGCCTCCTATATCTATTTTCTCGATAATGGTTTTTTCTTCTGTGGTCTGCTTTACTGTTTCTTCAAACGGATAGAGGTCTACGATCACCAGGTCCAGCAAAGGAATTTCGTATTCTTTGATGTGGTTGTTGTCCGCTTCCAGGTCACGCCGGGCAAGGATACCTCCAAACACTTTAGGGTGTAATGTCTTTACGCGGCCGCCAAGGATGGAGGGATAGCCGGTAACTGTTTCTACTGCTGTACATGGTATACCCAGCTCCTCTATAAAAGACTGTGTGCCGCCGGTAGAATAGATGGTTACGCCCTGCTCATTCAGCTTGCGGACAATAGGCTCCAGCCCATCTTTGTAGAAAACAGAGATCAGCGCTGATTGTATCTTACGATTCATTTGGAGTGACTTTTTAAATGAAGTGCGAAGATACCTGATGTAAATACAACCCCCAAACCCGGGGACGGCGTTACCTGCTAAAACTTAGTGAATGATAAACGGGATAACTACCAGAACCGGCCATTGCGACGGTATTTTGCATGTCCGGCGCTGCGCCTGTCCGTTTTTTTATGGATCACGCAACTGCTTAAATGAGCAAGGACAGTTAAAACCAGCAGTATTTTTGCAAATCTGAACTTCATAAGACCTTAAAAGTAATAAAAAAATCTATTTCGTATATAGCTAAGCACACTTCACATTAAAAGAAATCATACTCACGCCTTGGGGCATTAACGCGGAAGCCGAAATACACATAGTTTGTGGTCAAAGGACCCATACCTTCACCTGCTGTTGTACTAACCGGATATACGCCGGCGGTATTCACATAATTACGATATACGCCGCCGGCATCCAGGAACACATTGCGGCGTACCTGGTAAGATACATTGAGGCTCAGTATCTGGCAGGTGCTCTTAAACCCATTGATCATTGATACGCCATACTGGTGCGAAGCGGTAGTGTAATCTTTAAACACATTATTGCCATTATTAATGTTGCCGGTATCAACACCCTGCATGTAGTAAGTGGCTTTCGCGGTCAGGTACAGGTTTTTGCAAGGCTGATATTTAATAACGCCAATTGCCTTTATAAAGCCGGAACCTAATGGATCAGCCAATGGCTGGTTGTAGTTGGTATAGTTGGCAAGTGTATCTTGTGCAGCATAGGTATATGGGCGAACAGCATCTAGCTCACCTTGCAGATCCAGGTTCTTAATGGTAAACGCATCAAAGTATTTGGCGCCCATCTGTATGCCGTATTTATTACCATACCAGCCCTTGCTCTTTATAAGCTCTTTGTACTTGAATTCATTGACCACAAGCTGGGTATACAATTGCACGTGTTTGGCTACGATAGCCTTGCCGCTCATGCCCAGCAAAGACTTGTCGCCCGAACCATTAAAACGGTTGATAGCAGTAGTAAATATGATGGGGTTCAGGTAGGACAACTCATAATTGCCGGTGCGGTCGAACACTTCCGCTTCAAACAGCCCTATGTTCAGCCATCTATTGGCGTTAATGGTCAGATAATGTATGCTGGAGTATTTATGCGGCAGTACCTGGTCGCCTATATAGTTGTTGTACTGAGGCGTAAGCTCCATGAACAGGCACTCATAGTTGATCTTCCAGATGCGTGTTTGTACCTGCAGGTACGGCATACTGGATGATTTATCCGTAAGGAACAGGCTGGTAATGCCATCGCCTATAAAATGCTTACCGAAGCCGAATGTAGTATTGATATGATTTTTAACCACGTCAAAATTATATCAAAACTACATTCGG
>Ga0209023_10006493_pt1 | contig 12308 bp, 23 predicted proteins | sample LakOneMetagenome_FD_187468 | JGI IMG/M metagenome (GOLD analysis project Ga0209023, IMG submission 187468) | Freshwater and sediment microbial communities from Lake Erie, Canada (SPAdes) (version 2) | ecosystem: Environmental > Aquatic > Freshwater > Lentic | place: Lake Erie, Canada... | reverse complement strand
CGGGCGCGCAGGGGGCGGCGGGCGCTCAAGGCCCACAGGGACCCCAAGGCGCACCCGGGGCAAAGGGCGATAAAGGGGACGCGGGGACCGTCATTCGAGCGGTGCAGGCCGACGGCGCGGTCGCGTGCGACAGCAGCGAAACCCTCGTTTCTGTCTTCTGCCCAAGCGGCGGTGCGGCCGACGGCGCAAAGTGCACAACTACGCCGACGATAGGCTTGTGCTTGAAGAAGTAGCGATCAGGCCGGCGCGTTTGCGGACAACGGTCGCAGACACCCAACTCGTACCGGCGCAGCGCCGGCACCTTTCGGTCATACGGACAGGTCCTCGTTCTCCGGAAGCACTCGTGTTCTTACCGCCCAAGGAGTTTGCTCTTCATTAACCCACGGGATTAAAACCCAAGTTGCCGCGAAACCATAAACGGTGTGGTGGAACTTTTTCGCTTATGAAACAGGCTAGCTCGATTTGCGAGGGCCGATGTTCAGATCATCCAGATTTTCTTTCGCGACCTTTTTTTGCGCAACTCTTGGTCAGGCAATTCTCGTTCAAGCCGTTGATGCGGGGGAACCAAACTGGCGCGTGAGTAAGGCGTCGGGCGAAGCGTGGATTACTCATTCAGGTGTTCAACCGATAGCGCTTTCCACCAGCGAGACGGTCGCCCTTGGAGATGTGGTGCGCACGGGGGCTAATGGGCGCGTCCTGCTTACGCGAGGGGAAGAAAATATCCTTCTCTCGCCGAATTCTCAGATCGAAGTAGCACCGGAAACCGCGTCGGGCTTTTCAGCAATACTCCAGAAGGCCGGGTCGATCTTGCTGGAGGTCGAGAAGCGCAACGTCCAACATTTTGAGGTGGACACGCCATTTCTTGCGGCCGTGGTGAAGGGCACCAAATTCAGCGTCACAGTCGAAGATGGTGCCAGTCATGTTGACGTGATGCGCGGGCAGGTCGAGGTGAGAGACTATCGTACAGGTCAATTCGCGCTGGTCTCTCCGGATCAAGCCGCCCGCGCTTCCGTGGTTGGCCCGAGCGGGCTCTCGCTGACTGGGATTGGAACTTTTAATCCAATCCAGCAAGGGAAGCCGGGCGCTCCGAGCCGATTTGCCCCATCGCAGCCTCTGTATGACTTAGCTAAGATGCCAGAGCGCCGCGCAGAAGCGGCGCCCGGTGCAGCTCAAAATGTTCTGCAAAATGTAGACGATGCGAAAGCCGCTTCTTCGTCGGAACGCCTTGCAGAGGCGACAACTAATCGGCCCGGTGCCGCGTTGCAGAATGGCTCGCACGATGAAGTCGACGCTCCATCCATTGCTCTGTCGAAGCGGCAACAATTGAGCAATACTCCGAGCACGTCGAATGGCGAAGCTTTCGATTGGACGTTCGGCGGTGTAGTAAAGTTGGTACAGCAGTTTGCTACTGGTGGCCGCCATACGAACAAACGGGAAGACGATATGGTGGTAATGGCAATCCCCGCCGTCGTCGGTCTGTTCGTCGCGCTAAGTGTTGGTGTGGCGCGTCGACGGAAAAGTATCCGGCGAGAAAAAAGCAAATAATCCGAATTGCAGGCGACCGGTGCAGCAAGGACCCCAAGGCCCCCCCAAGGCCCCCCAAGGCCGGCGCGGCGGTGAGCAACCGCTCCCAAGCGCCGGCCTTGTACTTGAGAGGTTGATCCGGTCGCATCGCAACCACGCCGGGGAACGACGTGCGGAGACCCGTTGGCCCGCTGGGGTAAGGTTGACAGGTTAGATTAACAAGCGAATTCTGTTGCCGCGATCTCGGGGCCCGATAGCGTCACGCTTGGGGTCGCTGGATGATCTATTGTAACGCGTCCGGCGGCCCCGCCATTAATGGCGGGCGCATGCATGCACAGTAACGACGAATACGAGATCGATGCTCGCGGATACCGTGCGTTGATAGGCTTGACGATCGAGGAGACGGAAGAGTTGTTTCGTCTCGACGCGATCTTGTCCGCAATGTCTTCTTATCTTCCTGGGGTGACGCCAGAAGTGCAGATGACGCCCGACGAGGTTCGGTGGGTTGAACTTATCGACAAGCATGACGCTGCGATGAAGCCGTTTCGCCACATGCGTCGGGTCAAGCATTAGGTCTGCACATGAAACTGAGTGACGCAACGATTGTTCTGAGCTTAATGATGGCTGCTCTTATTTGGGTCGGCGAAACCATCGTTCCTAAAGCTAGCTTTTCTATCGAGATTTCGACCCGAAAAGGCGATCGCTTGCCGGTCATGACGACCTTCGAGTGCTCGTCAGAGACATGGCCGAGCATTTCCAGCGATTGCTTGCGAGCCATCGGCTCTTCCCAGAACGTCGAGCAAGCGCGAGTGGTCATTGCTGATCACAAAATGTGACGACCGTGCGCCAGCCGAAGTGACGGCCTTCAAATCAAATCGTCAGCTATCACGACAACGTCTGCGCTGGTAGGACGCAATCGATCATACTTCGCGCTGGCCGCTGCTTCGATTTGTTCGCGGTATAGAGAATAGAGCAGCAACATGTTGTCGCTTGTTCGTCGGTCTCGTTTAGCGAGTTCCTTGAGCCAACCGGCCGCAATGTGGACGGTAATTGACTTATCACCATCCTCCATCTGGACGCGAACGTAATGGGGATTGGTCACCTCAACTCGCAACTTTGCAGGGGTCAACGGCATTCGACGTTACGGCTATTTTCGAATTCGACGCCGACACGGTTCTGCCTGATCCAAATAACCCGGCATGTGCGAATTAGTCGGTCGCGCTCGGTCATCAGTTGGAAACGGCCGGGGAGAACCGAAGCGTTTGGCACGTCGAGAGCGGCACCGCCATCGGACAAGTTTACTAGGCAGCAACGAGTGCTTGATCCCGAAACAGAAATGAAGCCGACTTCATCGGCTTCAAGGCGTGGGCTACTGCGACGCTCTTCCGTGGCGGACGACATGATCTAGCCTTAGCGCGATCTCAATTGAGCAATTTTTGGAGGGCTATAGCCTGCTCTCGATTGTTAAGGGCAATGGCTGTGTGGCTGTAGTCGATATCGGTGCCGTGCTGAACAATTTCCCGGAAGATCGGATCGCCCTTGATGACGTGCAATCCGACACCATCGCAGTCGGGAAAGATGCCGAGCACTACGTCATGAGAATATACAACGGATCGCAGCGCTTTAACCCGATCGTGGGAGTTCTCAATGAACGAGCGCGTATCGTTTGCGATCAACCGCAGTTCGTCGAATTCGGTCATGCGTCCCTCCAACTAGGATAGATTTGACCGATATTCTCATGATGCGCTTAACGAAGGTTTTACGTTGTGCTGACGGGGGCACGTTGGCCGCTAGACGACGGTATGGAGCAGCCGCTCCCACGCGCCGTGCTCGTAACTGATCAGGTTGACCCGGTCGCCGTCCCAGCCAAGCGCGAGGACCCTGTCGCCGTCGTATTTGATATTGATCTGGTAGGTCGTCGGCCGGCGCTCGCCGCGATCGACGCCGGTAGGATGCCGTGGTGCCCAGTGTTCGTATAGAGCCGGCCGTCGGTCAGGCACCGGGCGACGTTCAATTGACCGTTGAATTCGAAATTGCCGTCCCAATTGCCCCGCTCTCGGACCAGCGCGACGGCGGCGTCGCGCAGCCGGCGGAAGTGGGCGCGCTTGGCTTCGCGGTCGCCTGTCAAATCGATCACCGTCGGTCTAATTCTGAGGCACTCGCCGAGTGTCCAACCAAATATGATCTGACCAACAATCCCGCTTCGTCGCCCTTAAGTCGGCCCGAAACCATCAATGCGTCAGCCAGCTTCGAGACGGCGATGCGCTCTGCCCGAATGAATGCCATAGCCCCCACAAGCAAATCATCCAATGTTTCAACTAACTGTTCGTCAGCTTGGGAAAGGTCCTCGTAGACGAGCTTCGCTTCCTCCCAGTCTGCAACGCCAGACCGGCATACTGCTAACGCGACACTGACCCGACAAAGCACGGCATCTGCAGCAATTCCCGCTAAAAGGTCCGGAATATGAGCCCGTATCTGTGCTGGCTGATCTAGATGGTAACTTCTTGGATATTTGAATTTGACGCGTTGATCACCGAGAAAGATGCTGACGTATTCAATAGGGTTCATTTGCAAATTCGCCTGCATATTTGTGATTGCGGCGACTGCATGGCCCGCTTCATACACAGCCAAGCGCTTTAAGAATGTTGCCACGGCCGAAGCCGCCACTGTCGATTAGGCCGCCTTGGACGAGTAGGGGGCTTGAGGGTCGAGGTCGGCCCTCATAAGGCCGGTCGAAAGTTGGTGCTTTCGGTCGGCACGTTTTTTGCGTATACGTAAAATATGAAGAAAGCAATATCCGCACACAAAAAATCCCGGGGCAGGCCGGCTACCGGGCAAGACCCATCGATTGCGACGCGTTTCCCGAACGACACGCTGGTTAAGATCGACACGTGGTCGAAAGGGCAGGCGGAGAAAGTTTCGCGCTCCGAGGCCATCCGCCGCCTCGTTGAGATCGGGCTCAAGGCTAAGTGATGGTCGGAAGGGTCAGTAGCTGGCATCCCCAAGACGACGAGCTTTTGAAAAGGCTCGCCAAGGAAGGCCACAACGCCCGCGAGATCGCCGAACGGATGAAGCGCACCCCCGACGCGATCCGGCGACGTTCTCTCTTGCACAGCATTCCTATCTCGAAGGCAACCAATGGCACTCGTTGGTCTGTGAATGAGGATGTTCGGCTCCGCCAGCTTGCACAGGCGGGGTTCAGTATCCCGGAAATCGCCGCTGATATGCGCAAGTCTAAGTCAGCGGTACGCCGTCACGCGGGTGAACTCCAGTTGAAGATTGCTCGGGGTGTTAATGGGATAACGCGAGCTTTGCTCGAAGAGCGGCTGAGCCGCTCCTCGTCGAGTTTGGCGAGCCCGAGCGAACGGCTTACAGAGTTGCGACACTCTGTGTCGGCAAGTCAGGTTAGCCGGAAGACGAAGGCAAAATAGGATGGTCAGGAAGCGAACACGAGGGTATCGGGTCGACCGCGATCTGATTGAACTTGCAGCGAGAGGCGCCTCAGTAAAGGTCGCGGCGGCAAGGTTGAACACGACCCCGGCGGGCATCCTCAAGAAAGCGCGCAAGCTCGGAATATCGGTGATCGACGGGGTCTTGCGAAAGCGCGTCGTCCCCACACAGAACGCCATCGAGGCGCAGTAGAACGATGGCTCCGCGCGCCAGTCACATCCCGCACGCTATCGAACGCTCCGCGTTGCAAAAGCTGATCGCGGTAGGGCCGCTGCCGTTTTTCAAATTGCATCCCGCTGGAAGGGGAACCGTGGATGCAATGGTGGGAAAAGGCTGGCTGACTGTTGAGGGCCAGAACTACAAGATTACTGAAGCGGGCGAGGCCGCCTTCAAAGCGCCGATCCCGATGAGGCGGAACGACGAGAACGTTAGATGATTACCTGTGGCCGAGCGACGTATCGTGGCTGATGAAGTCGATTTTCCGATTGGGACACGGGTTTGCTTCAGCAAACTTGGCGCAGCCCGTTGCCCAAAGATGGCCAGCCGCATCGGAACGGTTGTAAAAAGGAGCATTGTCAACAAGGTTCGCGTCCGCTTCGACGGCTTACTGATGGTTCATACAATCCACCGCTCATACCTCGAAGCGACCGTGGAGACCGAGGAAAGTGGCTAACAACTTCGATTGGTCGAAGATTTTTGAACTGGCGCGAGCGGACCGCGTCCAGTCTGCAACTGTGTCGTTCATGATCACGCGCGCTCAACGCGCGCGGCTGCGCGAGCTTGGCTATTCCGACGAGGCGATATCGACGATGACGCCGGAGGAGGCGCATCGGATACTGGATCAACAATGGCTGATTTGATCGGGGGATACGGCTACGCAGGTCGTCTTGGTTCGCGACATCGGATGATCGTGAAATACGGGGACCGCTTCGCGCCCTTGCTCTGGTTCTCCGTTGGAAGAGACGGCAGCCTTTATGTAGGACCCTACGTCCCGAAGCCGAAGGAAGCGAAATTAGGATCATTTGCGAGCGACGCCGCCGGCACTGCCACCGTTCAGTATGCAGACGGCCGCAACGTCGATATTTCGCTAAGACCGGATGCGACGAAGTTGTCGATCCATTCCTCAGGGAAAATGCATGCTCTGGGCGAGCATGCCTTTCGACAAAGTCTGCGCGGAATAACCGACCAACAGGAGTTGTGTTCGCTCCTGTTTCAACACATTGACAGCTTTCCGTCGCTCAAAGCCGTCGATGTTCGCCCAAAGGATGCCGTGACGCAATTCGTAGTCGATCCGCTGCGTCCCTTGCAATGTCGCGTTACAGTCAGTCCAACAAGCAAGCTATCGGTGCTAGAAGTCGGTGGCGCTCGCCAACAATGGCGTAGCATCGTCAACTATAAGGCAATCGCTGGAATGGGTGATCTCTCGTTTCAGTTTCTATTATTCGATGCGGGAGAGGCGGCGTGGCCCCCTGCATCGTATGTTATCACCAAGGCAACAGGCGGAGGATGGGCTCGCTCAGCTCCTAACAATTGTTCCGACTGAACGATTGGCCTCAAACGGCGATGAGCCAATCAGCCGACGTCTTGGCGACGTTCTCGGGGCTCTCAGCAAATCCTACAAGCACAATCTCGCGGGTTTGATGAGCGACCTCGATTTGGTTCACCCAAAAGGTGAGCCCGGTTTGGTCGGGCGCTCGACCAAGAACGTTTTGATACATCAAGGTCACGAACGCGGTGTCGCTAAGCGACCCGTAGCGCGACTGAAATTCTGAGGACTGCATAAAGTTGGTCGCTATCGAGACGCCGGAGCCATCGTTGGTTTGAGCGAGGGCAGTGTAATAGCCCGCAGCCTTGGCGGACGACGAGACGTTGCTGGCGTACGTGTCTTCCCAAAAATTCAACCCAGCTTGATCCGGGGCACGATTAAATGCCGCCGAGTAGAGCCGTGCGATATTCGCGTTGTCGGGGTTCTCGACGAACAAGGTCTTGTCGGTGAATTGTAGATATTGCACAGACCATGCCGACGCGTTCGAGCCGCCGCTTTCGATGGTAATGTGTCCGTCGCGGCTCGACACAGTATCGGTGATGATCTCCTGCGAGCTTGTCTGACCAACTGTCCCGACGTGCGATCGGGCATATTGGCTGGACGAGCCATGAAAGACGACTGTGTCATGCCCACCTGTGGCGGTGCCATTTGCGACGCCAACGACGACGGCCGTTGCCCCGCTATCGTTTATGTGAAACGTGTCGTTTCCCGGGCCGCCCCACATTGTGCTGTCGCCGGGAGTTTGCGTTATCGAGAGGCTAATGGGCGACGTGATTTTCTGAATGATCGGACTATCGGCATGAGATTGCGTACCGGTCACGTTTAGAACCTGCGTACCCGTCGAACTCAGCGCGATCGATTGTACCGATGACGACGAGGCTTCGAGTTGATCGAGATTTGATTGGATATTCGCGGTCGTGTCGTAGACGACAACGGGCGTGGTTGGGTGGCCGGAAATAACGGATGCGGCCGTCGCAGGTGGCAATTCGAGGTTGACGACCACCGAGATCGAATAAGTGATGCTTTCATTGACCTGCGACCCGTCGTTTTTGAAAAGCGCCGAAGCTCCGTCAACTTCAAATACGGCGTGCCCACTCCCGCTCGCGAGTTGGAAAACGGCGGTACCAAGCAACGCAACCGTCGCTCCGTCCTGCGGACCGAATTGCACGCCGGGCGAGGTTCGGTCCTGCTCAAGTAGGAGCTTCGGGCTCGTTTGAAAACCGCTAACGGTCTTGACCTCGTCGGTCGACACGGAGCCGTAGTCTTGATCATTCGGAAGGGCAGGCGCGGCTCCCACGGTCAACGTGATGGTGACCGATACAAGCCCGGGTGGAAAATCGAATGCGTAATAGTGGATGTAGTCGGTAGGCGTGAAGATGCCAGCATCGCCGGTGCTCGACATGATTGTGTTCTGATAGGCCCCATACCGGGACAAAAAGCCAAGATTGTCGGGATTGTCTGCCGTGTAACCCATCGCACTCGTCCTTGAAATTCGTACGTGATGAACCAATAGGACGGTGAAGCGCACATCCAGTCATCAAGGTCAAGGCTGGAACCCCAGTTCCTGTGGAAACACGTCGTGTCGTAACCGTAGTCCGCGAAGGCGGCGTGCTGCGCCGCCGCGCGATCGAGGGACGGGCCTTTGCTCGGCGTTGTGACGTCGACAATCTTAGGCGTGATCGATCGGCTCGCGCCGGACCTTCCTAGCTCGGCTGGACCATCGCGCCATGGCGGCGTCGATCGCTCCATCGACAGCTTGAAGCTTGCTTTTGAAGTTTTCGGCAAACGAACCGGCCGACTTTGCGCCGGCTGCACCGGCCGGGCATAAATGCCCGGCGCACCGTTCGGGCCCGCCCACCAAGGATGCCTAGGCCCAATTCCCGATGCCTGAGCAGGGATAGGACGACCATCAGCCGGGGTTTGTGTCGCCAGATTGCGCAATTGGGCGAATATGCTGGTCTTTAGCCGACGCGCCGGCGAAAGCTAACCCAGCGCGTCGGCTGCGCCGCGCGCCGGCATCCTAGTCAGCGCGGTCGCATTCGTTTTAGGCGGCGGCTTCCGTCTCTTGGACGTCGCCGAGGCACTCGATTTTCGTTTCGGGTCGACGGCGATCGGGCTCAGCTTCCGCCGCAGCGAAGCTGTCGATCTGTTGCAAGATGGTGCCGCTCGTCGCGTATGGGATCGGCGACCAACCGGGAGTATCGCCGCCGCGAACAGGCGGGATGCTGAGCGTCGAGGCCAGCGGATCGGGAATGTGGGTCGCTACTTCCGGCAAAACCTGCGTTTGACGAAAGCGGCGCAGCACGAGGCGATGTGTACCGCTCTCGGTTCGCACGGTGCCACGAGTTTTGCCCGGACCCACTGATACCCGAGCAGCTAGTTCGGCGTTGATCGGCCCTGACTTGTCGCTTTCGTAGCTCCACGCGACGAGCTCTTTCTGGCTAATGATCTGGCGCGGGAGCTTCTCGCCGCGCCGGGCGCGAAGCTCAACGGTCTCCAGCGCCGGCAAGTCCGTTCGGCGGCCGCGTTGCGCCGCCGCAACCTTTTGATCCGCGATCGCCATTGCGGACATCGTGTCGCGGGCAAGCGTGGACATCGCCGCCAAATTGGTCCGGATCAACGCAGCCGCCTTGTCGGCGGCGTCGTTGGCCTCGGTCTCCAGCTTTTCTTGGGCAGCGACGGCAGCGGTGACGGCTTCAGCTTCGACGTCGCTTGTCAGCTTGGCGACCAGCCGGCGGAGGCGGGTGACTTCAACCTCGGCGTCGGCTTTCGCCGATAGCCAAGTGGCGTACTCCTTCGCCGTCGTCGCGGCGGCATCCTCGCCGGCGAGGATAGCCGCGAGCGCGGTCTCCGCTGCGGCGAGATCGGTCCGAGCGGCTTCGAGTTGGGCCTCAAGTGTTGACATGCGGGGTTCCTACGATTGAGAAGGTGGTTTGGACGGTCGGCCAGCGCAGCGGGCGAACGCGATGCGCCGGCCAGGCCGCGCGCGGTGTAAGGCTCAAAACCTCGACCGCGACGCGCGCGGGTAGGTCAGTATGAAGGGCCAAAAAGGTTGCGGTACCTTCGCGGTTACGTGCCTCGTCACTTTCAACGATCGACATGATGCGCGTTCGTTCGGCAACTTCGCCTTGCCGATATGTCGCGATCGCTTCGCTTTCGAGGGCAGGCTGATATGGATCGATCCGCCGCGTCATGCCTTCACCCGAGCGATCGCAGCCGCCGCACCGGCGCGGACACCCTCAGCGCGGGCGCGGTCAAGATCAGCTTGCGCGATGCTAAACATCGGCCGGCTCGCAGCTTTCTCTTTCGCAACGGGATGAAGCGCCGCCAACTCCCTTATAGCGTCTTCAAAGGACGCGATCTCATCGATCAGCCCGGCGGCGAGAGCGTCTTCGCCCATGTAAACGGCAGCTTGCTGGGCGCGAATGGCTTCCGGCGACAACTTAGGCCGGCCGGCGGCAACAGTTTCGATGAACATGCCCATGAGTTTATCGACCTCAAACTGCAGCGCGTTGCGGGCCCCGGTTGAAAGCTTCTCAAAAACGTTGCCATCGGTTTTGCGGTCACCTGCAAAGATCATCGTCGGCGTCAGGCCCTCGGCGGCCAGTTTTCGTGATTTGTCGATGTGGACGGCCAATACGCCGACCGAGCCGATTAGGCTGGACTTCGTTGCTACGATCTTGGTCGTAGACGCCGCGATCGCAAAAGCGGCACTGCAACAAAGACCGGAAACGGAAGAAACAATCGGCTTTTTTGCACAGGCGTAACGAATGAAGTCGCTGACCTCAAAAGCGCCGGTAGCTTCGCCGCCGGGGCTGTCGATGTCGAGCAAGATCGCGGTGACTGCATCATCATGGAGCGCGTATCTGATCTGGCTTTGAAGCCGTTCGTAACTCAACACGCCGCTCGAATTGGTTACAACGTCACCCCTAGCAACGAGCGTTCCGACCACTCCAATAACTGCAACGCCTCCGATCAAGGTATAGTTCGGATTGGATTTGTTGCCGATCTGCGGCCGCGAGATCGTCGGCATCGCGCCGGCGAGAGCGGAGAGGTTGCTGGCGTCGATACCGATCCGGCCGTCGAGCAACGACAAGATCGTCGCCAGCTTTTCGGGCATCACCATCTGAGGCCGTCCCAAAATGCGCATCGCCAAAAGCGGGAGGGCACTCATCCACGGCCTCGTGGCCTTTGCGCCGTGGCTCCGGCGAGCCGATCGGCTACCGCTCGACGGACAAATGAGGCAGCGGTTTCGCCGCCGCTTTCGGCTGCGGTCTTAATCTTTTCCTTGGTGTCGAGCGTAATTGCGACACTCAAGGTCTCGGTCAGTATGTCGAGAGAGGGGTTCGGTCTGCGGTGATCCATGCCGATCACCATGTCTGCGTCGCGTGGTGTTGTCTCGCGGCAATGACGGCAAAATTCGCGGCAATGCGGCACCGTTATGGTCGAGGCGGTTCCTTCAAGCTGATCTTTCGCATGTCAACGTGCCTGCGACGTCCTTTCGGCCACACGACAGCCCCGTCGCGTACGGCATATCGAAATACCGTACGAGGAGACAAACCGAGCCGCCCCGCAGCTACTTTCAGGGCAACAACGTCCTCCGAGTGGGGGGAGGCAGGCCGATCTTTCTTCCCATCGAGCATCGAGTTCAAGAGATCGTGCAAGCGGCCGGACAGAAATGCCAGTTCGCGGAGTTCGTCCGTTTCAGACATGGTCGTCTCCAGTGATCGCGTAGAGGTTCCAGCGGTTCGATCGTCCAACTATGACGACGTCGCCCTCCCGCCGCGCCCACGCCAGAGCGCGCCGCGTCGCCGATCTTTGGGTAGCATTCGCCCGCCAGCGCTGGCCGAGGCGCGATCGGGGAGTGCGGCCCCAGTACAGCAGATCGGCGAGCGTCGCCGAGGTCATCATGCCATGGCGGCGCAAGCCGCGCCGGATATGCCGCCGCAGGTCGCGAACCGGCGCAACCTCGATCCAGCCGCTCGGCGTCAAAAGTCTAGATTTCTTCGGCATTTCCGGAAGCCTTAGACGAACAGAACCTGAAAATCGAAATCGCCAAAAACTTTCAAATTTCGGGGCCCTCCCGCCCGCGTGCAAAAGAGGCGGTGCGAAAGGTACCTTAATTTTTCTAGGGCGCCCCGCCGTCTTGCAGGCGTTGCCACCCGTACGTCGCCATCGACGCCGGCGACCGGGGCGGCCTCGACATCGTCGCGCACCGAGGGCCATCCCCGAGGCTTGGCGAGGATCATGTCCATGGCGGAGCCTCGTCCGGCTTCGGTTTACTTACCGACGCCGCGTTGCTGGTAGTCGGCCGGAGCGCGTCTAGCGCTCCCGGTCGGGGTTCAACAGCGATGCGCTTGATCGAGCCACCATCGGCAAGGTATGCGGCGACGGCAGCATCAACACTTGCTCGTTGTTCGATCCGTGAGGGTTGGGGCTTGCGGAGAGGGCGTTGCATCGGAACATCGGCACCGTTGAGGTCCTCGGTCAACCGGCCTTGGGTTCGAAAACGTGGTCTATTCCAATCCGTGCGAGACATGCGGTTATCCTAATTACGCGCGGCTGCGCGGCGGGGCCGCTTGCGCGCTGTATCGCTGTTGGTTGAAAGGGTCTGTTCCCAGTGTGCCCAGTGTTCCGGGTCGTTTCGTAACAGTGCCCAGTGTGTCATTCGGCCTGCAATATTGACCCCCTAAGCCGGGGGATCGGCGTCCAAAATTGACCCCCTACAGGTTGGTCTGTTGCGCTGCCTGCTTTGGAATGAAGCAGGTGGTTGGGGATGCTGATCGTG
>Ga0209023_10006492_pt1 | contig 12310 bp, 14 predicted proteins | sample LakOneMetagenome_FD_187468 | JGI IMG/M metagenome (GOLD analysis project Ga0209023, IMG submission 187468) | Freshwater and sediment microbial communities from Lake Erie, Canada (SPAdes) (version 2) | ecosystem: Environmental > Aquatic > Freshwater > Lentic | place: Lake Erie, Canada... | reverse complement strand
ATCGCTGGACCTGCCGTATGTGAAGACGGGCTTCTTCACCATGATACAGAAACGTGCCGGCTGGCTCATAGTCCTGTTTTTGAGCGAAATGCTGACGGCTACTGCCATGCAACATTTTGCATCGGAAGTAGATAAGGCGCTTGTGCTGACGATGTTCCTGCCGCTCATCATTAGCAGCGGCGGCAATAGCGGATCGCAGGCGGCAACGCTTATCATCCGCGCCATGGCGCTGAAAGAGCTGTCGGTAAAAGACTGGTGGTATGTAATGCGCAGGGAAATATTTTCGGGCCTTACACTCGGGTCAATACTGGGCGCCATAGGTTTTATACGCATAGCGATATGGCAAAACCTGGGCTGGTATGACTATGGGCACCAGTTCCCATGGGCACTGGTAGGCCTTACTGTAGCATTTTCTCTGATAGGCATAGTGCTGTGGGGCACGCTGAGCGGCTCAATGATACCCATGATACTGAAAAGATTGAAGCTAGACCCGGCAACATCATCGGCACCGTTTGTAGCTACACTGGTAGATGTGACCGGGTTGATCATTTACTTTACTGTTGCTGCCATGATACTGCACCTGTAGGCTATCCTTATTTGTTCTTTTTACCGGTGTTTTCGTCTGCCAGCATTTTGTCTATACTACTGGAACGGGTAATGAACCGGAATGTGCCCAGCTTGTTGTTTTTGTCCAGTGAGAAGCTTGTGGTCTTGTGCATTGCTTTCGTGAATTCTGTTTTGAACACAGCGATATCATTAGGATCCTCCGGGTCTTTGCCCAGCCAGGAGTAAGAGATCATGATGCCATATTGTTTATGCAGATCCGCGATCAGTGGAGCACTCCACATCGTGTTTTTTCTGTCGCTTTCAGGCCACATGTTAGCAATGCTGTCTGCCTGGCCGGCATTGTAGAATTTTTTGAACCTCGCGGCTGCATGTTCATAATCGGCCTTTGTTTGTGCAAAGGACATCGCAGGTAATAACAGCAGGAGTAAAACGATCGAAAGTTTTATGTGCTTGTTCATATGCAAACCATTTAAGTATAGCGAAGCTTTTCGTAAAAATAGATAAAAAAACAAATAAGATAGTTTTTAATTCTAATCAATCCTTGTTGATTGCATTTTTTATATACCTTTGCCGTCCCAAATCACACGCGGGTGTGGTGAAATTGGTAGACACGCTAGACTTAGGATCTAGTGCTGCGAGGCTTGGGGGTTCGAGTCCCTCCACCCGCACATTAAACAGCCGGAGCCTGGCAAACTGGGCTCCGGCTATTTTTAACTTTAAAAACCAAGCAAAATGGCAACTGTAACGCGCGAGAACATCGGCACATTGCATGATAAGATAACGGTGAAGCTGGTAAAGGATGACTACATGCCTTCTTTCGACAAGCAGCTGAAACAATACGCTAAAACAGCTAACGTTCCCGGCTTCCGCAAGGGCATGGTACCGGCGGGTATGCTGCGCAAGATGCACGGGCCAAGCATTTTCAACGAAGAAATAATACGTAGTGCAGGGAAGAAGCTGGAAGAATATATGCAGGCTGAAAAGCTGGCAATATTCGCGCAGCCAATGATACTGCCAAGCGAGAACAGGGCTCCACTGGATATGAATAACCCGGTAGATATCGACTTCTCTTTTGAAATAGGTATCAAACCTGAGTTTGAAATAACAGCCGTAAAGAACCATGCAAAACTGACCCGTTACAAAATAACAGTAACGGACAAGATGATGGATGATGAACTGGAGCGCATCAAGCGCCGCTTTGGTAAAGTGGATTCGCAGGAAGTGGTAACAGACAAGGAAAACCTGATCTATGCTGCTTATGAGCCATGCGATGCTAACGGCAACGTAACTGATGCAGACAAGAAGATAGAAGATACTGCAGTGCTGGATAAAATGCCTTCAAAGCTGAAGGATATGATCATGGGCAAGAAGCCTGAAGATACGATCGTATTACGCCCGGCTGATGTATGCACAGAAGAAGAGCTGAAGAAATTCCTGAGCGACCCGCTGAAAGCAGGCGAAGATGCAGCGAACAACTATTACAAACTGACCATCACCAAGGTAGGCCACCTGATACCTGCAGACCTGAACCAGGAGCTGTATGCACAGGTGTTCCAGAATGTAGAGGTGAAGGACGAAGCAGACTTCAGGGAAAAGATAAAGGCAGAATTGCAGCGTGAATTTGACCGTATAGCAAGCGAACGCCTGCAGAACGAGATCTTCGAACTACTGGTACATAACACCAACATTACTTTGCCCGTTCCATTCCTGAAACGCTGGATGAGGGAAGGTGGTGAAAAACCAAAATCTGCACAGGCGGTAGAAGAAGAGTTTGGCAGCTTTGAGCACCAGCTTCGCTGGCAGCTGATATCAGACAAGCTGATGGGCGAGAACCATATCTCTGTAAGCCGTGAAGAAGTAGAAGCTGATATTAAGGTACGTGTCCTGGCTTACTTTGGCCTGACACCGGACCAGGAAGACGAAGCGCCATGGATGGATGGGTACATGCAGAAAGTGCAGCAGGACGAAAAGACGATGGACGAAACATACCGTCGTCTGTTGTTTGGCAAGCTGTTCCAGTGGCTGGAGACTCAGTTCACCATGGAAGATAAAGAAATAGCTGAAGAGGAATTCTTTAAGCTGGGCAGCGCACATGAGGCGCACCACCATCATCATTAATTGATACTGGATACTTGAAAAACGAAATAGCCGCTCGATTGAGCGGCTATTTCGTTTTTATAAACAGTGGCCTATTAATAAACGTGGTGGTAATACATACGCTTGTTGCGATGGTAATAATGCTTCTTCTTCTCGACTACACAAGAGCAGAGCAGGGAAGCAGTGATCAGTATGGCTACGGCAACTTTCAGAGAACGGAGCATATTGGGTATAGTTTCAATCAAAAATAACTAAAAACAGCTATTTTCCGCCTAACTATTGATTTAGCCTTTGTGTCTATTGGTATTTATAATCAGTTAAACGCCCGTATTTCAGTATTTTTGTGTCAAATTTATTTGAAATGCTGAAGACAGGAAACACGATCGTGAGTATTTATACGGAAATGACGCCGAACCCGGAAACAATGAAGTTTGTTGCCAACAAGCTTTTATATCCCGGCAAAAGCATCGACTTCCCGGATGAAGCAAGCGCAGTGCCATCTCCCCTCGCCAAAGAATTATTTGCATTCCCGTTCATCAGGGCTGTATTCATAGCCAGCAACTTTGTCACCCTGGCCAAAACACCGGATACCGCATGGGATGAAGTGATACCAACTATCCGCGAATTTCTAAAAGAATACCTGGAAGCAGGTAAGACGGTTATCAATGAAGACCTGATAGTAGTAAAAGCAAGCGAAAACCTGGTAAGTGCCGATGATGAGGATGTAGTAGTGCGCATTAAGGAACTACTGGAAAACTACGTAAAACCGGCTGTGGAAATGGACGGTGGCGCTATCAGTTTCAAGGGTTTTGACAGTGGCACAGTGACGCTTATGCTGCAGGGTTCCTGCTCAGGCTGCCCGTCATCTATGATCACGCTGAAATCAGGCATAGAAGGTATGATGAAACGTATGATACCTGAAGTAAAAGAAGTCGTTGCCGAAGCGGAATAAGCTTCTATTCATATTCAAGACGGCGGCACTATAAATGCCGCCGTTTTTTGTTTGCGCTAAATTGTGCTATTTTTATCCCATCATCCATGCATTAATAAAAAAAATAATTGAACTGGGCCGGGCTTTTGCCTTTTGCCTGTGTTATTCATTATCCTTAGTTTTCTTGTCATGAGTATACAAAACAATTACGTTGCTATAATGGCCGGCGGTATCGGCAGCAGGTTCTGGCCTGAAAGCCGGACCCATTACCCGAAGCAGTTCCTGGATCTGCTGGGTACCGGCCGCTCCCTGATACAATGGACCTACAACCGTTTCAAGCATATATGCCCTAAGGAAAACATCTACTTCATTACCAATGAGCAATACATTGCTACCCTAAAGCAGCAGATACCTGAGATAAGTGACGACAACATCATCAGCGAACCATCGAGAAAGAATACGGCGCCATGCGCAGCCTATTTTGCCCACAAAATGTATGCGCTGAATCCGAATGCCAACATCATCATGTCCCCTGCGGACCACCTGATCATGGATGAACATTCATTTGAGCGCACTGCTCATGAGGCCCTGGATTTTGTGGCGCATAACAAATCATTGCTGACGCTGGGTATAAAGCCCACAAGGCCCGACACCGGCTACGGCTACATACAATACAATACAGAAGACGAACAGGATAAAGCATACCGGGTAAAAACATTTACCGAAAAACCTTCACTGGAACTGGCGCGTACTTTTTTAAAGAGCGGCGACTTCCTGTGGAACTCAGGCATCTTCGTATGGAACGTACAAACCATAATGGATGCGCTGAAGCAATACCTGCCTGAAATGCATGAGGTATTTGCCCAAGCCGCTTCTGTTTACAACACCCCGGCAGAGCGTGAGACGATCAGCAAGCTATACCCGCATTGCACCAATATATCCATAGACTATGGTATCATGGAAAAGGCGCGCAATGTATTCGTTATACCTTCCTACTTTGGCTGGTGCGACCTCGGCACGTGGGAGTCTGCTTACGACAACTGCAATAAGGACTACCTGGGCAATGCTGTGCTGGGAAGCAATGTAATGGTGATAGATGCTACCGAATGCATGATCAAAGCGCCAAACGAGAAGCTGGTAGTACTACAGGGACTGGAGAAATTCATAGTGGTAGATACGCCTGATATATTGCTCATTTGTGAACGCAACCGTGAGCAACAGATAAAGGAATACGTAGCAGAAGTGAAGAGGAACAAGGGGGATAAGTATCTTTAAACCCCTGACCCCTCCCGCTGAAAAGCGGGACCTTGTGCCGGGAAACCTGCTATTTAACTGCCGTAAGGAAATGATGCGACGGTTCATTATTTGGCATATTTTTTGCGCTTTGTAATTAACTATTAAACACACTGCTATGAAATATGCCACCTTATTAATTTTGGCAATTTATTGCCTTTTCGTTTACTCTTGCAAAAAGAAGAAAGATGCTGCACCCGCATCAAGGCTTCCTGCCAGCTTTACCGGCATGAAAACGTGGCGAAGAGCAACAGATCCAACGTCGCCGACGAGGTATCAATTTGCAGTAACGACACAAGGGAAAGATACAGTTACCATTGAAGGCCGCGGCCTATATTACCAGTCAACGGTCACTACAAATACAGGTTATATCCTTAAATATCGGTCGAGCCTACCCATGGCGGGTTATAGTTCCGCAACCTTTATACACACCACCAACGGGGATACTATCTATTATGGTTGGGAGCATTCAGACTTAGGCGGGCATACTGTAATCGCTTCTTATGTGACGCCATAATATTTATTCCGTTACTTGAATCAGAGATCAACCATTTCCTATGAAATATACCCTTTTATTGCTATCGGCTTTTTTTTACCTTTTTATTTGCTCTTGTAAAAAGAGTAATCCTTCTATCCCGGTACCCATACCCAGGCTACCAGCCAGCTTTACCGGCATGAAAACGTGGCGAGACGCGAAACATCCTACATCGACCTACAGATATCATTTCTCTGTCACAACAGTCATCGGTAAAGATGTTGTTAATATTAACGGCAATGTGTTAGATTACAAGTCAACGGACAGTTCAAAAACAGGTTACACCCTTAAATACTGGGCACAGGGCGACGGATCTGGCATAGCCGGCTATGGCGAGAGTTATGCTAGCTTTATACACGCTACCACCGGAGATACGATCTATTATACAACGGTATCACTATCGATAGGAGTTTCGGGATCTAATCATTATGTCACTCCCTAATATTTATTCTTATCTTTATCTTATTACCGACGGGGCAGTATCATCCTGCACATACTAACGGCAGCGCAATTATTTAAAGAGCGAACATGAGCAATAGTACTTTAACTACACCTGTAGTTTTTCCACAAAAGCACACGGCTACAGGCACTACTATATTTACTGTGATGAGCGCATTGGCACAACAGCACAATGCAATCAACCTGTCGCAGGGGTTCCCGGATTTTCATATTGATGAGCAGCTCTCGCAGGCATTGGGTGATGCCGCAAAAAATGGCTTTAACCAGTATGCTCCTATGCCTGGCCTGCCGGCATTGCGTCAGCAGATAGCCGCAAATTTCAATAAGCGTTATGGCATCACGGTTGATGCGGATAATGAGATAACCATTACACCCGGCGCTACATACGCCATATACACAGCATTTACAGCCATACTCACCCTCGGTGATGAAGTCATCGTGTTGGAACCGGCATACGACAGCTACATACCCAACATAGAAATGAACGGGGCGAAGGTGGTTCCTGTTTCTTTGTCTGCTCCCGACTTTCATGTGGATTGGAATAAGGTGGCGGATGCAATTACCCCGCGCACTAAGGCGATCATTATCAATACACCGCATAATCCTACAGGCACTATATGGAGCAAGGGTGACTGGGATAAGCTGGCCGATATTGTGCGCAATACGGAGATCGTGATACTATCTGACGAAGTGTATGAGCAGCTTGTGTTTGATGGAGAGAAGCACTACAGTGTATTGGAACATGAAGAATTACGCCAACGCAGCTTTGCGCTGTATTCTTTTGGCAAGGTGTATAACTGCACGGGCTGGAAGATGGGCTACTGCATAGCGCCGCCGGCATACACACAGGCATTTCGCCGTATACATCAATTCCTTTCGTTTACCGTGAATACACCGGCTCAATACGCACTGGCGCACATACTGGAGCATGGTACGGCAACACCTGTAAACGTAGTAATGCAGCAAAAGCGGGATTACTTCCTGTCGCTGATGAAGGATACTCCGTTTACAATTACAGCTCCTGCCAAGGGTAGCTACTTCCAGGTGGCCAGCTATGAGCGCATCAGCGATGTGCCTGATATGGAATTTGCGCAATGGCTCACCAAAGAGCATGGAGTAGCTACCATACCGGTAAGTGCATTCTATAGCGACAAGAAAGATGATAAGGTGATCCGTTTCTGTTTTGCCAAGAAAGAAGAGACCTTACTCGCTGCTGTAGAGCGCCTTAAGAAGTTAGGCTAATGAAAAATTAACGGTTTTGAGCTTGGCTGCATTATCGAAATGCAGTTATTTTGCCGTCGTTTAAACATAAAATTCTCCCAACAGATCAAAGATGAAAAAAACCTTTTTATTATCGCCGGTCAATACTGAAGCAACCATGCTTCCCGGTTTTGGTTTTTTTGCTGTTCCCGAAAGAACGGTTTTTTTGTACAGGTATGTTTCTTTTCCTGTCAGACGTTGATATTCAATGGAAAAGGAAAGTGTTATAGTTTCTACAACACTTAAACTTTCGTGCATTGTATTTGTCTTATAAGCCACCATTATGGCTTATACCTACTTTATTATTAATACCCGATAATGTCGCAAGAATTTAAGGTGCTGATCGCTGACAGCACCCACACAATATATGCTGAGCAGATCTGCAAAGAGATGGAGGAGTCTGCAAAGGCGCGTGGAACAGGCATTGCCAAACGCTCTCCTGGCTACCTGGAACTGAAGATGAATGAAGGCAAAGCAGTCATAGCCTTTGCTGCCGATGGCACATGGGCGGGCTTTTGCTATATAGAAAGCTGGAGCCATGGTGAATATGTTGCTAATTCGGGGCTTATTGTAGCACCGCAGTACAGGAAGGATGGCCTTGCCAAGCAGATCAAACAAAAGATATTTGAACTGAGCCGCAAGAAATATCCCGATGCAAAAATATTTGGGCTTACGACCGGGCTTGCCGTCATGAAAATAAACAGCGATCTGGGCTATGAGCCTGTTACCTATTCAGAGCTGTCGCAGGACGAGGCATTCTGGCAGGGCTGCAAGAGCTGCGTGAACTACGACATACTGATGAGCAAGGAGCGTAAGAACTGCCTTTGCACGGCCATGCTTTACGACCCCAAAGACCATTATACACCCGAAGAGACAAAGAAAGCATTTAAACGAAGAGAGCAAGTATATGAGCGCCTGCTGAGAGTGAAGCAATTTAAATTTCTTAAAAACATAAAGCGCAATCATTTTGTGGCGGCAATATATAGCTTCATCACTGGCATTTTCTTAAATCATTAATAGCACCATCCAAAACTAAATGAGTACCCATAAAACAATAAAAGCAGGTATCATAGGCGGGGCAGGATATACAGGCGGAGAAACGATCCGCTTGCTACTTAATCATCCTGCTGTAGAGTTGTCATATGTACACAGCAGGAGCAATGCAGGTGAGCCCATGTCAAAAGTGCATACTGACCTGGTGGGGGAAACTGAGCTGTGCTTTTCCGCAACGCACCACGACGATGTGGATGTATTATTCCTGTGCGTAGGTCATGGCGAAGCGCGGGCATGGTTTACAGGAAATAAAATTAAAGATACGGTAAAGGTCATCGATCTCTCTCAGGATTTCCGCCTGAAGAGCACTTCGGCAATGGACAACAGGCAATTCTTATATGGCCTGCCTGAACTAAATCGAGAGTGTATACAACAAGCAACGAGCATTGCTAACCCGGGATGTTTTGCTACAGCTATACAACTTGGCATTCTACCGCTTGCTAAAGCCAGACTGCTGCAGGAAGTGCATACTACGGGTATCACCGGCGCTACCGGCGCAGGACAAAAGCTGCAGGAAACCACACATTTCTCCTGGAGAGCCAATAATATACAAGCATATAAATCGCTGGCTCACCAGCACATGCAGGAGATCATGGAAACAATTACATTTCTGCAGCCATCGCATAAGCCGCTCAACTTTATACCGTGGCGCGGTGATTTTGCGCGCGGCATTTATGTTTCTTCTTATACACAGTGCGACCTTACCATAGAAGCGGTTTATGACCTTTATGAAACCTATTATGCCACTCACCCGTTCACTCATGTATGCAAGGATGCCACAGACATGAAGCAAGTAGTGAATACCAACAAATGTTTAGTGCACCTGGAAAAAGCAGATGATAAACTGATCATACACTCTATGATAGATAATCTGCTAAAAGGAGCCAGCGGACAGGCAGTACAAAACATGAACCTGATGTTCGGGCTAAAAGAAGACACAGGATTGAAATTAAAAGCGATCTCATTTTAAAATACTACAGCATGAATTTGTTTGATGTATATCCCATCAATGATATAACAATAGTAAAAGGCTCAGGCTCCTATATTACAGATAGCGAGGGCAATCAATACCTGGATTTCTATGGCGGCCATTCTGTAATATCCATAGGGCATGCTCACCCCCATTATATACATCGCATTACAGAGCAGCTAAACAAGATAGGTTTCTATTCCAACTCTATAAAGATACCGCAGCAACAGGAGCTGGCCGATAAGCTGGGCAGGCTATCGGGTAAAGAAGAGTATCAATTGTTTCTCTGCAACTCCGGGGCTGAAGCAAATGAGAATGCTATGAAGTTGGCTTCCTTTCATACGGGCAGAAAAAAAATAATTGCTTTTTCAAAAGCCTTTCATGGCCGCACGTCTTTAGCTGTTGCCGCAACCGATACTCCTTCTATTATTGCGCCGGTGAACGAGACCGACAATGTCTCGTTCCTTCCTTTCAATGATGTAGCCGCCCTGCAGGAGTACTTCAAAGAAAATGGAGATGAAGTGGCCGGAGTGATCACCGAAGGCATACAGGGTGTAGGGGGAATTAATGTAGCGAGTGAAGAATTTCTACAAACCATTCGGCTATTGTGTTCTACTCATGGAGCCGTATACATTGCAGACAGTGTGCAGTGTGGCTATGGCCGCACCGGTAAGTTCTTCTCGCATGACTATGCAGGTGTGCAGGCAGATATATATACTATGGCAAAGGGAATGGGCAATGGATTTCCTATCGGCGGTATCATTATCGCCCCGCACATAAAAGCAAAACACTCCCTGTTGGGCACTACTTTTGGCGGAAACCACCTGGCTTGTGCCGCAGCCATTGCTGTGCTGGAAGTAATGGAGCAGGATAACCTGATGCAGCATGCAGCAACAATGGGCAATTATATTATGGAAGCGCTGAAGCAAATACCCGAAATTCAAAATGTAAGAGGCAGAGGACTGATGATAGGATTTGATGTGCCGGACGCACTTAAGGACCTGAAGAAAAAGCTGCTTTCAGAACAATATATTTTTACGGGCGAAGCCAAACCAAATGTGATAAGATTGTTGCCTGCCCTCAACATCGGGAAAAGAGAAGCCGATATGTTGATTAACGCCATCAAGGAAGAAGTATCGGCAATAACACATCAACTCACATAAATGCAGCTCACGATAATAAAGATAGGCGGTAATATAATTGATGACACGAATAAACTTGAATCATTCCTTCGTTCATTTGCGGCCATTGACGGATATAAGATACTTGTTCACGGTGGTGGCAAAATAGCCTCCGACATTGGTACGAAATTGGGTATTAGCCCTAACTACATTGATGGAAGACGTATAACCGATGAACCAACATTGAGACTGGTAACGATGGTCTATGGCGGGCTTATCAACAAGAACATCGTTGCCTCATTACAAACTTACGGATGCAATGCTATAGGCCTGACGGGCGCCGATGGCAATACAATTGCTGCAGTTAAGCGGCCCGTAACAACTATTGACTATGGCTTTGCCGGAGATGTGACCAGCGATGGCGTAAATAGCGACCTGATCGGTAAACTCCTAAACATAGGCCTCACACCAGTGTTTGCACCGCTTACTTACAGCCATACCAGTGACATACTGAATACTAATGCAGACACTATAGCACAGGAATTGGCTAAAGCTATGGCTGCATCGATGACCGTGAAGCTGATCTATTGTTTTGAAAAAAAGGGGGTGCTGAGAAACGGAGACGATGACAACTCAGTAATACCCGTAATTACCAACGACATGTTCCTTTCATTGAAGAACCAGGGCATTATATCCGGAGGCATGATACCCAAACTTCAAAATGCATTTGAAGCGATAAGCAAAGGAGTAGATCAGGTGGTGATAGGCCATGCTGAAGAGCTTACAGAACTGATGACCGCAAATGCAGGAACCCTTATCCGATAATTTATACATTTTCACAAAATCAGTAGATTTGTGATCATGGAACTGCCTACCAAGCTCAGGATAAAACAAGACAAGCCTATATACATTATTAATCTACCCGATAGCTGCAGATCGCTTTTTGATTCGCTTGATGTAAAAGAAAAACCGGGCAGGATCAAACCGCTGGATCAGCTGATCATATTTGCTGGAGACAGTAAAATACTGGCTTATGAGCTAAACAGGCTTGCAGACTACATAGGGCATGATACGCTCTTATGGTTATGTTACCCTAAAAAAAGCGGTTCTGTCAGCACTTCAGACCTGGGAACGATGAAGGCCTGGGAGATGGTCTTCGACATGGGCTACAGGGGACAGTCATCTGCAGCTATTGATAGTGACTGGTCGGCATTACGTGTCACGAATGCTCCACCGAAAAAACCATCAACTTTTGGTATACCGGCAGAAGAACGCAAAGTAGACGGAATAGACTTTGTGAACCGAACGGTGCAGTTGCCCGCCGATGCCCTTGCGGCGGTAAAGAAGCACAAGGGAATGGATGCTTTTTTCATGTCTCAGTCATTTACCTGCAAGAAAGAATATGTGGTGGCAATAACAGATGCTAAGAAAGAAGAAACCCGCAAACGCAGGATAGACCAGATGGTGGATATGCTGCAGCAAAAGATGCATGCGAAATCAGTAAAAGCCGCTTCAAAAAAATAGACCGAGGCGTTACTTTAAACGACAACGGCTCCCGATATGGGAGCCGTTGCCATTTGTATGACTTGTTGTTGGTTATTGTTCGATAACTACATGGAACACTTCATGCTTGCTGCCTGAACGTAGGTTCAGGATGTACATGCCCGATGCTATGTTGCCATTAAGCTGTACCTGCTCGTTGATGTTGCCGCCATGGCTCATCGCCTGGCTGCTGTACACCACCTGGCCAAGCATGTTCGTCAGCTCAAGTGTTACTTCTTCGTCTGCCGTATTGCCAAGGTTGCCCTTAACCGTGAACGTGCCCTTGCTCGGGTTTGGTACTACCCGTACATCGCCGCCTGTGCTCACTTGCTGAACGCCTGCATTGCCTCTCACCCTGATCAGCATCGACTCCGATGTAGACAGGTCGCCGCACGTGTTATGGCTCGTTACCACAACTTTTACGTCCTCATTGTCCAGGTAGTAGTTATGCGTGAATGTTGGGTTCGTTTCGCCTGTCTGTA
>Ga0209023_10006491_pt1 | contig 12312 bp, 10 predicted proteins | sample LakOneMetagenome_FD_187468 | JGI IMG/M metagenome (GOLD analysis project Ga0209023, IMG submission 187468) | Freshwater and sediment microbial communities from Lake Erie, Canada (SPAdes) (version 2) | ecosystem: Environmental > Aquatic > Freshwater > Lentic | place: Lake Erie, Canada... | reverse complement strand
AAACCTGGCTATTGGTGAACGACGCACTCGACGACGCGCAGCGCGCCAGGCTGATGGCGCATCTGCGCAGCCTGCTCGAGCGCCAGCCGGGAGCACCGGGCGGCGAAGGCAGGCCTGAACGCGGCAACCGGCCGGAAGGCGCCGGCCGCGGCCGCGGCGGGCCCGGCGGCGCCGGCGGCATGCCGGGCGGCGGGAATCCGACCGGCGGAGTCAGTATCGGCGGCAGCCGCGGCGGATTCTGAACCTACATCGGCTTATTTCAGGCGGCAGGTCAGCGCCCAGCAGGAATCCCAGCGGCCGATCTTGATCTCGCGGACCGCCGTGCCGAGGCGCTTGCGCAGGGCGCTGTCGGTCGGGTAGTTCTTCGGCAGCTCATGGCGCTTGCCCTCGGCGTCGACGAACTGGGCCCAGGTATTGCCCTGGGCATCGGTGCGCGCGATGGTCGGGCTCGCGCCCTCGACGTATTCGTCGTCGATCAGCACCAACAGCGTATCCTTGCCGATGCGCGAGCGCAGGCCCGCCAGGAAGGCGTCCTGCTGCTCCTTGCGCAGGTGCGACCACAGGAAGCCGGCGAACACGGCCGTGATCTTGCCGCCCTCGGCGATGTCCGCCGGGATGTCCAGCGCGTCCACCACGCGGTAGCGCACGTTCTCCAGGCCCTCGCCGTGCTCGCGCGCCACGTTCAGCATGGCTTCGCTGGCGTCGGTGGCGATGACCTGCGCGGCCGTCTCGGCGATCACATCGGTCCAGTAGCCGGTGCCGCAGCCGAGCTCGAGCACGGTGTGCCCGCGCATCAGTTCGGCGACCTGCTCGGCCACGTCGTCGAGGTCGTCCTGGCGGTCTTCGTCGCTCTCGTCGTGGAACTGGGCGTCGTAGTGATCGGCGATCTGCGTGAAGAAATCGACGACAGTATTGCTAGTGCTCATTGCGTTTCCTTATTAAAGCTCGTAGTTCTCGCCGCCGCGCATTGCCGACTCGACCATCTTGCGGTTCAGGGTCGGCGCCAGCAGTTCGATGAAGGTGTAGATATAGCTGCGCAGGTAGGCGCCCTGCTTCACCGCCACCCGCGAGATGTTCATGCCGAACAGCTGGCCCACGGGAATGGCGCGCAGGTTGCGGTCGCGCTCCGGGTCGAAGGCCATGCCGGCGATGATGCCCACGCCCATGCCCAGCTCGACATAGGTCTTGATGACGTCCGCGTCGATGGCTTCCAGCAGCACGTCCGGTTTGAGGTTGCGCAGGCCGAAGGCGTGGTCGATCTTGCTGCGGCCGGCGAAGGCCGCGTCATAGGTGATGACCGGGTAGGTCGCGATTTCTTCCAGCGAGACCGCTTTCGAGCGCGTCAGCGGGTGGTCCGGCGGCACCACCAGCACGTGTTCCCACTGGTAGCACGGCAAGGTGATCAGGCCCTCGATGGCGGCGATCGACTCGGTCGCGATGGCCAGGTCGGCCTGGTCGTTCTTGACCATGTCGGCGATCTGTTTCGGATTGCCTTGCAACAAAGACAACCTCACCTTCGGGAATTTCACCATGAAGGCCTGCACCACCTTGGGCAGCATGTAGCGCGCCTGGGTGTGGGTGGTGGCGATGGTGAAGCTGCCGCTGTCGTGGGCCGCGTATTCCTTGCCGATGCGTTTCAGGCTGTCGATTTCCTGCATGATCAGCTCGACCGACTGCAGCACCAGGCGGCCCGGTTCGGTCAGCCCGCGGATGCGCTTGCCGTGGCGGGTGAAGATGTCGACCCCGAGCTCTTCCTCGAGCTCGATGATGGCTTTCGAGACCCCGGGCTGGGAGGTGAACAGCGCCTTGGCGGCGTCGGTCAGGTTGTAGTTCTGGCGGACGGCTTCGCGCACGAAGCGCAGCTGGTGAAGGTTCATGGGGTGTGGTCTGTTCTTATGTGGGTTCTTGCCAATCCTGCAGCAGATGACATTTTAAGATGCTTATTCGAGTTACGCATATAAGCAAATGAATTCTCCGTAGTTTGGAATATATAGGCAGGTCCGTACACTTGACCAAACATTTAACGGGTGGACAATGTTTGCCCCCATTGGACGAGACCATGTACCGCTACGACCACTACGACCATCTCATCGTGCGCGAACGCATTGCGCAGTACCGCAGCCAGGTGGAACGCCGCCTGTCGGGTGAGCTGCTGGAGGAAGAATTCCTGCCCCTGCGCCTGCAGAACGGCCTCTACATGCAGCGCCACGCCTACATGCTGCGCGTGGCCGTGCCCTATGGCCTGCTGGCCTCGCGCCAGATGCGCATGTTCGCCCATATCGCGCGCAAGTATGACCGCGGCTATGGCCACTTCACTACCCGCCAGAACATCCAGTACAACTGGATCGAGCTGGAAGACACCCCGCAGATCCTGGAAGACCTGGCCTCGGTCGAGATGCACGCCATCCAGACCTCGGGCAATTGCATCCGTAACATCACGACCGACGAATTCGCCGGCGTGGCGGCGGACGAGATCATCGATCCGCGTCCCTTCGCCGAGATCCTGCGCCAGTGGAGCACCTTCCACCCCGAGTTCATCGCCCTGCCCCGCAAGTTCAAGGTGGCGATCAACGGTGCGGTGGAAGACCGCGCGGCCATCGCCATCCACGACATCGGCCTGACCCTGGTGCGCAGCGAGGCGGGCGAAGTCGGCTTCAAGTTCATGGCCGGCGGCGGCATGGGCCGCACCCCGATCCTGGGTTCGGTCATCCGCGACTTCCTGCCCTGGCAGCACCTGCTGACCTATACCGAAGCCGTGATGCGCGTGTACAACCAGCACGGCCGCCGCGACAACAAGTACAAGGCCCGCATCAAGATCCTGCTGAAGGCCCTGGGCGTCGAGGAATTCACCCGCCAGGTCGAAGAAGAATGGGCCGACCTGAAGGACGGTCCGGAAACGCTCACCCAGGAAGAATTCGACCGCGTGGCCCAGTGGTTCCAGCCGCACGGCTATGCCGAACTGAACGACATCGATCCGGCCGCCGAGCATGCCGACAACCGGGCGTTTGCCAACTGGATCAACCGCAACGTCAAGCCGCACAAGGTGCCGGGCTATGCCGCCGTGGTGCTCTCGCTCAAGAAAACCGGCGTGCCGCCGGGCGATGCGACCGCCGAGCAGATGGACTTCGTGGCGGACCTGGCCGACAAGTACAGCTTCGGCGAGCTGCGCGTGACCCACGAGCAGAACCTGGTGCTGGCCGACGTCGAGCAAAGCAAGCTCTTCGAACTGTGGCAGCTGGCGAAGGCCAAGGGCCTGGCGACGCCGAACATCGGCCTGCTGACCGACATCATCGCCTGCCCGGGCGGCGATTTCTGCTCGCTGGCCAATGCCAAGTCGCTCCCGATCGCAGCCGCCATTGCCGAGCGTTTCGACAACCTCGACTTCCAGCACGACATCGGCGACATCGAACTGAACATCTCGGGCTGCATCAACGCCTGCGGCCACCACCACGTGGGCGCCATCGGCATCCTCGGCGTCGACAAGGACGGCAGCGAATGGTACCAGGTGTCGATCGGCGGCTCGCAGGGCAACAACTCAGCGATCGGCAAGATCATCGGCCCCTCCTTCTCGGCCGTGCAGATGCCGGAAGTGGTCGGCCGCCTGCTGGAAGTGTATGTGCGCGAACGCTTCGAAGGCGAGCGTTTCGTCGACACCGTGCAGCGCCTCGGCATCGCGCCATTCAAGGAACACGTCTATGCCACGCCGATCGCGGCGGGCGAACTCGTTGGGGAAGACCACTATGCCTGATTTTGTCGTTCACAAGCAGATCATCAAGCACCGCGAGGTGGTCGACGACGACTGGAGCGTGCTGCGCCTCGTCGAGGGCGAAACGCCCGAGGGCGTCGTGGTCCCGGAAGGCAAGTTCATCGTGCCTCTCGGCGTGTGGCAGGCGCAGCGCGCCGCCCTGTCCGGCCGCGCGCAGATCGGCGTCTGGCTGGCGCCCGACGAGCAGGCCGTGGCGATCCGCGACGACCTGCACCGCTTCGGCGTGATCGCCGTGGACTTCCCGAAGTTCTCGGACGGCCGCGGCTACTCGATCGCCTTCAATTTGCGCAAGCGCCTGGCCTACACGGGCGAACTGCGCGCCATCGGCGACGTGCTGCGTGACCAGCTGTGGCCGCTGTCGCGCGTGGGCTTCGACGCCTTCGCCCCCCGTCAGGACCGCAGCATCGTCGACGCCCTCAAGGGCCTGACGGTGTTCTCGGAAACCTACCAGGCATCGAGCGACCAGCCGCTGCCGCTGTTCCGCCGTGCGCCGCGCGGCACGCCGCCCGAGTTGACGGACATCGGCGCCGGAATCTGAGGAAGCATCATGAGCGACCTGCACCATCGTATCGAGGAAACCCAGGCCATCCTGGCGCGCATCGCCCGCGACTTCTCGCCCGCCGTGTTCGCATCGAGCCTGGCGGCCGAGGACATGGTCCTGACCGACCTGATCCTGAAAGCCAGGCTGCCGATCGGGATCTTCTCGCTCGAGACCGGCCGCCTGCACGCCGAAACGCTGGACATGCTGGCGAGAGTCCGCGCCACCTACGGCTATGAGATCGCCCTGTTCCGGCCGCAGCCGGAAGCCATCGCCGCCTATGTGGCGCAGAACGGCCTGAACGCCTTCTACGACAGCGTCGAGATGCGCAAGGAATGCTGCCGCGTGCGCAAGGTCGAGCCCCTCGGCCGCGCGCTGGCAGGCAACAAGGCCTGGATCACCGGCCAGCGCCGCGCCCAGTCGACGACCCGCGCCGAGCTGGCCGTGCAGGAAGACGATGCCGCCCACGGCATGCAGAAGTTCAATCCCCTCGCCGACTGGTCGGAGGAAAACATCTGGGAATACCTGCGCAGCGAGCAGGTGCCCTATAACGCCCTGCACGACCGCGGCTACCCCTCGATCGGCTGCGAACCCTGCACCCGCGCCATCCAGCCGGGCGAGGACGTGCGCGCCGGCCGCTGGTGGTGGGAAAACCCCGAGTCGAAGGAATGCGGCCTGCACGTGGTCGACGGCAAACTCATTCGCATCAAATCCGTGGCGGCGTAAGCAGCCAACAACAGGCAAAACACTATGACGACAGTATTCGACAACCCGGGCGTGCTCACCGACGTGAACGCGCGCCACCTCGACGCCCTGGAATCCGAGGCCATCCACATCCTGCGCGAAGTGGCGGCCGAATGCAGCAATCCGGCCCTGCTGTTCTCGGGCGGCAAGGATTCGGTTGTGCTGCTGCGCCTGGCCGAAAAGGCCTTCCGTCCGGGTAAATTCCCCTTCCCCCTGGTGCACATCGACACCGGGCACAACTTCGACGAAGTGATCGCCTTCCGCGACGCGCGGGTGGCGGAACTGGGCGAGCGCCTGATCGTCGGCTCGGTCGAGGATTCCATCCAGCGCGGCACCGTGCGCCTGCGTAACCCGGCCACCGACTCGCGCAACGCGGCGCAAGCCGTGACCCTGCTGGAAACCATCGCCGAACACGGCTTCGATGCCTGCATCGGCGGCGCCCGCCGCGACGAGGAAAAGGCGCGGGCGAAAGAGCGCATCTTCTCCTTCCGCGACGAATTCGGCCAGTGGGACCCGAAGGCCCAGCGCCCGGAGCTGTGGGACCTGTATAACACCCGCGTCCACCCGGGCGAGAACATGCGCGTGTTCCCGATCTCGAACTGGACCGAACTCGATGTGTGGCAGTACATCGCCAGAGAGAAGCTGGCCCTGCCCCCGATCTATTTTGCCCACGAGCGCCAGGTCATCCCGCGCAACGGCCTGCTGGTGCCCTTGACGCCCCTGACCCCGCCCCGGGAAGGCGAGACGGTCGAGATCCGCACCGTCCGCTTCCGCACGGTAGGCGACATCTCCTGCACCTGCCCGGTGGCGTCGAACGCCGCCACGGTCGAGAACATCATCGCCGAAACCGCCGTCACCGAAGTGACCGAGCGCGGCGCGACCCGGATGGACGACCAGACCTCCGAAGCCTCGATGGAAAAACGCAAGAAGCAAGGATATTTCTGATGAATGCCATGACCGATAACCTCAATCAACGTCGGAACGCCGAACCGGGCCTGCTGCGCTTCATCACCGCCGGTTCCGTCGACGACGGCAAGAGCACCCTGATCGGCCGCCTGCTGTTCGACAGCAAGGGCATCTTCGCCGACCAGCTGGCCGCCGTCTCGCGCTCGAAGCACAAGCGCACCGTGGGCGACACCATCGACCTGTCCCTGCTGACCGACGGCCTGGAAGCCGAACGCGAACAGGGCATCACCATCGACGTCGCCTACCGCTACTTCGCCACGCCGAAGCGCAAGTTCATCATCGCCGACACCCCCGGCCACGAGCAGTACACCCGCAATATGGTGACCGGCGCCTCGACCGCCGACGCCGTGATCATCCTGGTGGACGTCTCGAAGGTGAAGCTGGGTAGCGATGGTTCCGTGACCCTGCTCACCCAGACCAAGCGCCACTCGACCATCGCCAGGCTGCTGCAGATCGAGCACGTGATCGTGGCCGTCAACAAGATGGACCTGGTGAACTACGACCAGGCCGTGTACGAGCGCATCGTCGCGGCCTACCAGGAATTCGCCGCTTCCCTGGGCCTGAAGGACGTCACCGCGATCCCGCTGTCGGCACTGAGCGGCGACAATGTGGTCGATCGTTCCGAGAAGATGGCCTGGTACGAGGGCCCGACCCTGATCGAGCTGCTGGAAGGCCTGTCGGTCTACGACGAATCGCACGCCGCCCCCTTCCGCTTCCCGGTGCAGCTGGTCGCGCGCCACAACGGCCACGAGGCGAACGATTTCCGCGGCTATATGGGCCGCATCGAGTCGGGCAAGGTCTCCGTCGGCGACCGGCTGGTGGTGCAGCCTTCCGGCCAGCTTGCCACCGTCAAGGACATCGTGACCTTCGACGGCCCCCTGCAGTCCGCAAGCACCGGCCAGTCGGTGACCCTGCTGCTGAACGAATACCTGGACATCTCGCGCGGCGACCTGCTGGCCAGCCAGGACCAGCCGGCCACCCAGCTGAAACAGGTGGTGGCGGACGTGTGCTGGATGTCGGACGAACCGCTGGACGCGCGCCGCAAATACTGGATCAAGCACGGCACCCGCCAGACCGGCGCGAAGATCAAGGGGGTCGACAGCATCCTGGACGTCAACACCCAGCAGCGCCACGCCGCGGAGGGCCTGAAGCTGAACGACATCGCCACCGTGCAGCTGACCGTGCAGCAGCCGCTGGCGGCCGACGCCTATGCCGACAACCGCGCCACGGGCGCCTTCATCCTGATCGATGAAGTCACCCACCAGACCGTCGCTGCGGGTATGATCCGACTGGATCAATAAACGAAGGGCGAGGCACGGTGAAATCCGCGGAACTGGGCAAAGTCTATCTGGTAGGCGCCGGGCCCGGCGCCGCCGACCTCATCACCGTGCGCGGCGCGCGCCTGCTGGCGCAGGCCGACGTCGTGCTCTACGACGCCCTGGTCACCGCGGAGATGCTGGACCTGTGCCGCCAGGCCGAGCTGATTTCGGTCGGCAAGCGCTCCGGCCAACGCTCCACCGCGCAAACCATCATCAACCAGCAGCTGGTCGACTGCGCCGGCAAGTACCGGCACATCGTGCGCCTGAAAGGCGGCGACCCGATGCTCTTCGGCCGCGCCGACGAGGAATTGCGCGCGCTCGAAGCGGCCGGCATCGAGGTCGAAATCGTCCCCGGCATCACCACGGCCGTCGCCGCTGCCGCCGCATCGAAGCAGCCCCTCACCAAGCGCGGCGTGGCGCGCAGCGTCGCCTTCTTCACCTCGAGCACGGCGCCCGACCAGCCGGACCACCCTGCGCTGCCGGAAACCGACACCCTGGTGCAGTACATGGGCGGCCGCGAAGCCGCCGCCACCGCCGAGCGCCTGCTGGCCGAGGGCCGGCGCGCGGACCTGCCGGTCGTGATCGTCGAGAACTGCAGCCGGCCGGATGAACGCATCGAGCGCATGACCCTGCGCGAGCTGGCGCGCGGGCTGGAGCCGGGCCACGGCCCGGTGCTGGTGATGCTGGGCGAAGCCCTCGCCAGGCGCGAACACCAGTCCTGAACACACTGTTGTTGATTTTTCCTACCGGTAGTTACAAGCCCTATATTGACTGATACTATGATGTCTCCAAGATAATACTTCTGGGGATGCCATGGCGAATATCGAACTGAAACTCACGCAGGCGGCGTTTGACAGTGCGCTGCTGAACACGCCAGACCCTGACGAAGGCGACCTGCTCGACAGCCTCGGCATCATGATGGTGGACGCGGCGATGGGCGTGCAGGACGATTCGGGCGACGTGAGCAGCTTCGTGCTGGCGAACGGCAAGCTCCGTCTCGACTTCCCCGACAAATCCTACGACGAATTCACCGGCGTGACGGTCGCCGACCCGAATGCCCGCAAGGGCACGGGCACGGCCACCGGCGCCACCTTCCTCATCCCGCAGGAAGGCATGTCCGAGCAAACCGGCCTGTACCGCTTCAGCTACGACATGACGGGCCTGGCGCCGACCGCCACCCGCATCTCCTCGCTCACCGAATCCATCACGGTCACCTCGCTGCTGCCGGAAAGCTCGCCCTGGTACGATCCGATGCTGGGCAACGGCAGCCTCAGCGCCAGGGGCGCGATCACGGTCGACGCCGCCGGACGCCTGGGCGGCGCCATCGACAGCCTGAGCATGACGGCGGACAAGCTGCTGCTGTCCGCCAGCATCACGGGGCACTTCAACTTGTCGGGCAGCGTGCCGGACATCGTCGACGGCGAGGGCGAGCTGGGCGTGAACGGCGTGCTGAACAGCCTCGACCTGCGCTTCCGCGACGGCAGCCTGGCCAAGCTGGAAGGCTTCGCAGCCCAGGTCGACGAGCTGTCGCTGGGCGGCTCGCTCGCGCTGCTGGGCGCCGTCCTGGCAGGTAAGGACACCATCCGCGTCGAACTGCCGGCGCGGATCGGCGCGGCATTCACGGTCGCGTCCGGCGATGGCGACGACAGCATCGTGCTCGGTGGCGGGGGCGGCCTGCTGCATGCGCAAGGCGGCGCCGGCCGCGACACCATCACCCTGCTCTCGGACCACCACCACGTCGATGGCGGCGCCGGACTCGACACCGTGGTGTTCCAGGGCGCGCGCGGCGACTACACGATCCGCAAGAACGGCCTGCTGCAGGAAGTGGTCCACGCCAGCGGCGTCGACCAGCTCGGCAATGTCGAGCGCCTGCTGTTCGGCAGCAGCATGGTCGCCTTCGACGTCGACGGCACCGCCGGCCAGGCCTATCGCATCTACCAGGCCGCTTTCGATCGGGAGCCGGATGCGAGCGGCTTCGGTTTCTGGATCCACATCCTCGACAACGTGGCCACGCTGGACACCGTGGCGGGCGGCTTCCTGGCCGGCGAGGAGTTTGCCAGGCTCTACGGCAGCAACCCCACGAACGAGGAGTTCGTGACGCGCCTGTACCAGAATGTGCTGCACCGCGCGCCCGAACAGGGCGGCTACGATTTCTGGATGGAGGTGCTGGGCAAGGGCCTGTCGCGCGCGACCGTGCTGGCAACCTTCAGCGAGTCGGACGAGAACAAGGCGCAGGTGATCGCCGAGATCCGGGACGGCATGGAATACAGGCTGTACGGCGCCTGAAAAGAAGAGCTGCCGCGGCCAGTGTTTCCGTAGGGTGGGCCTGGGCGGCCCCGCGATTCCTCCGCCCACGCGTTCAACTCACCGATGCAGTGCGGCGGCGGCGCCAGCTGAACGCGTGGGCAAAGGATTGCCCACCCTACGATTTCACTGGACGGTGTTAGCGGCCGCCCTTCCCTTATCCGCCGTAGGGCGTGAACTCGATCCCGTTCTGGATCAAACCGATGACCTGGGCCTGGTTCTCCGCGCTTTCGCTGAAGAAGGCCAGCAGCTCGCCGCGCGAGAAGCCGAGGTTCAGCGCATTCATCCAGAAGTCGTAGCCGCCGGTTTCCGGCGCGCGGTGCAGGGTGTTCTCGTACAGCAGGGTGACGAATTCCGCGTTGCTGGTTTGCGCACCGTAGGTGCGGGCGAACTCGTCGCCCATGGTGAAGCCGGTCGCGGCCTGCGCCAGGGTCACGCCGTTGTCGATCATCTTGATCCAGAAACCCAGTCCGCCGGCATCCGGCTCGCGATCGAACGCCGCCTTGTACAGGCGGTAGGCCTTGCCCGCATTGCCGTCGATGTCCAGCGCCACCGTCACGTCGTTGAAGGCCAGGCGCTCGACGTTGACCAGGCTGTCGGTGCCCCCCAGGCCCGAGCGGTCGACCACGGTCGCGGCGTTGCCGGCGCGCGAGATCGCGTACATGCTCTTGTTCATGCCGTAGGCCACGGTGTCGATGCCGCCCAGGCCGTCGAACTTCTGGCTGCCGGCGCTGGAACTGAACATATTGGCGCTGTCGTTGGCCATGGCGCCGCCCTGGCCGGACAGCACGCGCGCCTCGATATACGACGAGCCGTCGGCCTGGGTGTCGACCCAGGCGCCGGCGAAGCCGCCACTGGCGAGCGCGGTGACGGCCACGTGCGACTGGTCGCCCTGGCGATACTCGTTGATCGCGAATTCGCGCGCGTCGCGGGCCGCGCCGTCGGCGCCGAAGCGGCGGCCGAAGACGCCGTTGCCGTCGAAGTCGCCCGACTGCGATTCCCAGCTGACGACGAAGCCGCCGTCGGACAGCGCGGTGACGTGGGCGTCGAAGCGGCCGCTGCCGCCGTCGACGTTCGCCTGGGTCATGCCGCCGACGCGGTTGCCGGCCGCGTCGAACAGCTGGAAGAAGATGTCGCTGGCCGCGTAGCCCCAGGGCGAGTTGGCATAGCTGTCCCAGGCCACGACGAAGCCGCCACCCGCGAGCGTGGTAATGGCCGGCAGCGGGGCCGCCGTCGCCAGGGTGGCGGCCAGGCCGTCGCCGCTGGCGACAAACGGCGCGCGGCCGTCCAGTGCCGCGTAGACGTTGCCGTCGCCGAGTTCGCCCCAGCTCACGACATAGCTGCCGCCGGCCGCCGCCAGGCTCGGGCTGAAGGCGGTGCCGAGGCTGCCGTAGACCTGTTCGCCGGCCAGCAGGTTGCCGAACGCGTCCGCCGTGCGTACGTGGACCTGGCCGCCGACGCGCCAGGCAAAGGCGAAGCCGCCGTTGGCAAGTGCGACCACGTCCGGCATGCCGGTGTCGCCGCCGGCGCCGACCACGACTTCCTGGCCGAGATTGCCCGCCGCATCCGTGATGCGGTAGCTCACGCGCGGCGTGCCCCAGGCCATGCTGGTGTAGGCGACCACGGCGCGGCCGTTCGAGAGCGCCGCCACGGTGGGCGCGCTGTCCTGCACGCCGTCGTTGGCGGCGGTGACCGCGAACACGCCGGTGCTTGCTCCGCCCGCGGCGTCGCGCACCTGGGCATTGATGGCGCCGTCGCGCCCTTCCCACACGGCCAGGAACTGCCCGGTCGACAGGGTGGCGAGATCCGGGCTGGCGCCGGCGCTGGCCGAGCCCAGGCCCAGGTCGCTGCCGAAGCCGTCGAGCTCGCGGGTGCTGCCCGCTTCCACGTTGTAGATCAGGGTTTCGGTGAAGCCGCTGCCGGCGCGCGGGTTGCCCCAGGCGTCGATCTGGTTCTTGTCGTAGTAGTGCACGGTCACCGTGGTGGCAGTGCCGACTGCAGGCAAGACGGCGGCATTGTTCAGCACCAGGCGCGCCGACTCATCGACCGAGGGGTTGTAGGCGATCGAGAACAGGCCGGGGGTCGACTGGGCGTCGATGACCCAGCGTCCGCCCGTCAGGGGACCGGAGTCGACCGCGGTCAGCGTGGCGGCGACGGCGCCGCTTTGCAGGGAAGTCAACAGGGTATCGCGATCGTCGACGATGCCGACGGGCGCGTAGTCGATAATACTCATGGGGAATTTTCCTGGAAAGCTGGCCGGGCAGAACGCGCTGGCCTGAACAGGTCCCATGATGCCGTACGGCAATTCGACTTGAAATGGAGAAATTACATTCCGTGTGGAAATATCGCGCGAATACAACGGAACATTGTCGCGCATGCCAGAGCTGTTAACGCCTTGCCAGCACCAGGCTGGACAGGCTGGCAAAACTCTGTCAAGGCGTCATGACAGCCTAGGAAACACCGAGACTGCGCATGCAATAGTCGCGCATCGCGGCCTGCACGCCGGGGTCTTCGCCGATCGCGCCGGCGAGCTGCAGGCGCAGGCCCGGGTGGGCCGTGCGGATCTGCTCGGCCAATGCCGGCAGGTCGCGCAGCAGGTGGCCGCCCTGTCCCAGGAACACCGGCACCACGGTGACGTCGACGGCCCCCTCTTCCACCAGCGCGGCCACCGATTC
>Ga0209023_10006490_pt1 | contig 12312 bp, 10 predicted proteins | sample LakOneMetagenome_FD_187468 | JGI IMG/M metagenome (GOLD analysis project Ga0209023, IMG submission 187468) | Freshwater and sediment microbial communities from Lake Erie, Canada (SPAdes) (version 2) | ecosystem: Environmental > Aquatic > Freshwater > Lentic | place: Lake Erie, Canada... | reverse complement strand
GATCCAGTGGACCTTGGAAGCGCGAAGCTGATCGAGCAGCTCGGGGGAGATCGAAAGCTGCTTGAGCAGGGTGGGGACCAGGAAGGTGTGGGTGACGTCCTGCTCGACCGCGGTCCGGACGATGTTTTCGACCCCGGTCTCACCGGTTGGCATCAGAACCGAACGCCCGCCGATCATGATCAGGGCGAGCACCACGTCGTGGAAGCCGGCAGCCCAGGAAAGTGACGGCACGCAGAGGTAGACGTCCTGGTTGGTCAGGTTGAAATCGCCGATCTGGGTGAACGAATTCCAGAGCACCCCGTCATGGGTGTGGACGGCCGCCTTGGGCAGCCCGGTGGTTCCGGACGTGTAGTAGTGGATGAAGGTGTCGGTCTTGGCCGGCATCGACTCCGGCAGCACCGGTTCGAGGCCCTTCGAGATCTCTTCGAGGGCGACCGCCTCGCAGCCATCGGGAAGGGCAACCTCACCCACCGTGACCACCTGGTCGGGCAGCTCGTCGAGTTCGGAGAGTGCCCGTTCGGCGGCGTGGTCTGCGACCAGCAGCGAGACGTCGCTGTCGTCAACCACATGCCTGACTTCTGGACCCCGCAGCAGCACGTTGACCGGCACGCAGATCGCCCCGAGTGCGGCCAGCGCGAAGAAAACCTCCGGCCACTCGTGCCGGTTGCTCATCAGCACCGCCACCCGGGTTCCGTGGCCGACACCCTGACCGGCGAGAGCCTGGGCGGTGATCAGGCTGCGGTCGTGGAGCTCCCGGTACGTCCTGCCCTCACCCCGGTAGACCAGCGCAACCCGGTCGCGTTCGGGCGAATGGATTCGCCGGATGAGGAGATCGAAGACGGTGTAGTTGAGGTCCATGTCCAGATCATGGACCGCGACCGGGAAATCGTCCGGGCGCGGTCGTCTCGTCTTTGTTTATGCCTCTAGCGGAGCCGCGTCGTCGGCTTCTTCCGGGACCTCGGCCTCCGACGGCATGCGCCCCTGGAGCCGGAGCACCAGCAGGGCCATCTGACCGGCGAGCTGGTCATCCGAATTGGAAGCGAGGTCGAGTCCGGTGATCTCTTCGATCCGGCCGAGCCGGTAGCGGATCGTGTTCTCGTGGACTTCGAGACTCGCGGCTGACTGGCGGATGCTGCGGGCATGGGTGTAGAAGGCGCCCATGGTGACCAGCAGGGTGACCATCGCCGGATCGCTCTCGTCGACCAGAGGCCCGAGCGTGTCATCGGCGAAGCGGCGGGTCTCCTCTCCATTCGGAGCGGCCAGCAGAAGGCGACCCGCACCGAGATCGTCGGCGGCAAGCACCGGCGAGTCGTCGGCGACCAGTTCGGTCGCGCACTTGAAGACCTGGCGGGCCTCCTCGTAACCACCGCTGAAGGAGTCGACTCCGCGACAGACGGTCGAGATCGAAATCGAGACTCCGTCGGAACCGGATTCCTCGGCGGCGGCGATCAGACGCTCCTTGGCCGAGGCGACCATGTGGCGGACCGCCGCGTCACCGGGAACTTCGACCACGGCGGCCACCCCGTCCTTGACGCTGCTGACACAGGACTGGAGATCCGGATCCTGGTCACGCAGGGCAAGCGCGAGACGGCGGGCCGACGGAGGGCGCCGTCGGCCGGTCGCGCCACGGGTGATCAGGGCGACCACATGGGGCCGGTCGAGATCCATGCCGTGGAAGTTCGCCCGCTTGGTCAGCGACGGAACACCGTCGGTGCCGAAGATCAGGTCCCGGGCGAGGGCGCCACGGGAGTGGACCTCGGCGTCGGCGGCCCGCTGTTCGGCGGTCAGCTCGAGGGCGATGATGGTCGAGGCCCGGCGGGCGACGATCGTGTCCATCGCGTTGAACTGGCTGGTCTGCGCGGTGATCACCAGGTAGCCCCAGTTGTCGTCATGGAGTGTCACCGGGGTGACCATGAAGCGGTGGGGGAGCCCGGCCGACTGGATCGGCCCGATCACGCTGGGACGCTTGGCCTTCAGTCCCGAGATCGCTTCGGCGACCGCGGGCCGGCGCCGCTTGTCTTCGTCGAAGATCTGCGCGGGCTTCTTTTCACCCTCCGGGGTGACCATCGCCAGGCGGTTGAACTTGTTGTCGTAAATCGCGCATGGCTTCGCGGTCAGGCTGGCGACCGTTGATGCGATCTCGCTCATGCCGGCTCCGTCGAGCACCAGATTGGTCAGGCGATCCTCGATCGCGGAGCTCTTGCGGAGCAGCTTGTTCTGCCGGGCGACAGTCTTGAAGCTCGAGGCGAGATGAGCGGTCCGCTGGCTCTGGGAAACGGCGATCGCCGCGAGGTTGGCGAAGGTGGCGGCCATTTCCTGTTCGGCCGGAAGGTAATCGTGGGGTTCGTCGGCGTTGTCGAGGAAGAGCAGTCCGATCACTTCCTGGTTGTGGACCATCGGCACACCGAGCATCGACTGGACATCCCACTCGCGCATGGTCGAGCGGACCGGGCGCGGGTCAGACTTCGCGTTGCGGATCAGCACCGGCTGCTTCTTGGCGAGGATCTCGCGGGTGAATCCGTCGGATTCGATGCCGGCGGTCAGCTTCTTGATCGCGGCGTCGACCCGGTGACCGGTCTCGGCGACCTGGCCGTGGAAGAGTCCGGTCTCCGGATCCTTCAGATAGACGGAACAGCGCCTGATCGAGAGCAGCGAACAGATCTTCGCGGCGATCAGGTGAAGCAGATCATCAGGGTCGGATTGATCGCTGATCGCGCCGGCAACCTGCCGAAACGCTTCGACGACTTCGCGGTAATCGGTCGATCCATCGGCCCCGCCATTCAAAGCGGCGTTTCCGGGGGCAGCCGGATCAGCCTGCTCGAGCAGTTCTGCCATGTGAAAGTAACCTCTCTCCTCGTCTCAGGCACCATCGCCATTGACGAGACAAAGGCTAGTCGATACCGACAAACACTCTGTTCACTAAGAGGCCCTGTTTGTAGGTTTCTACAAGGTCCCGGCAGGGCCTAGCGGTAGTTGAAACTGGCTTCCCGTTTGTCCTTGAAGGCCGCGACGGCCTCGGACATGTCTTCTGTCCGGGTCGCAATCACCTGGGTCCGGTTTTCCATCTCCACCGCTGCCTCCATCGAAGGCGCGTCAACCGAGAAGGCGAGTACCTCCTTGGTCATCCGCACGCCGAATGGGGAGTTGCGCGTGATGTCCTTGCCGAACTCGACCGCAGCTTCGACCAGGTCGCCGTCGACGACGCGGCTGACCAGTCCGATCCGCTCGGCCCAGCCGGCATCGACCAGATTGCCGGTCAGCATGATCTCGGATGCGGCGCCGTGACCGACGATCCGGGGCAGCATGTAGGAGACACCGACGTCGCAGGCCGAGATCCCGATCCGGACGAAGGCGGCGCTGAACTTCGCGTCCGGGCCGCAGAGCCGGATGTCGGAAGCCAGGGCGAGAGCGAAGCCGGCACCTGTCGCCGCACCATTGACCGCTGCGATCACCGGGATCGGCAGCTTGCGGATCTTGATCGCCAGGTTCGCAACCAGCTCCTGGCGTTCGAGCACGGTGAGGATGCTGTCGTCGCCACCGAGCGGATCGCCCCGCATGATGTCGAGGCCGCTGCAGAATCCCCGGCCGGCCCCGGTCAGGACCAGCAGCCGGATCGACTGGTCGGCGCGGATCTCGTCGAGCCGGTCGTGGAGTTCCCGCATCAGTTCCCAGGTCAGGGCGTTCAGGCGCTCGGGCCGGTTCAGGGTGAGGATCGCGGTGTCCCCGCGGAGTTCGACGCTGTACTGGTCCTTGATCGACTCGGATTCGCTCATGGGCCGACCATAGACCTCGCCCGGCGGTTTGACCTGTGTCTGGCCGGCCGCGCTTGTGGGGTTCACCATGAATCCGGGTTTTCCACGGTTGGCAGCGGGACCCGATCTGCGCGAGTGTGGAGGCATGAGCGAAACGATCAACAACGTCGCCGTGGTCGGTGGCGGATTCATGGGCTCGGGCATCGCCGAGTCGACAGCCACGGCGGGGCTGCCGGTCACGATCTTCGAAGCGGACCCGGAGCGCCGGCCGGGAGTGACCGACCGGATCGGCAAGTCCCTGGCGCGCGCGGTCAAGGGCGGCAAGATGGATCAGGCGGCGATGGACGAATCGCTGGCCCGGATCACGATCGCCGACGACCTGTCGGAGATCAAGGACGCCGACCTGGTGGTCGAGGTGGTGCCCGAGGACCTCGGCCTGAAGCTCGAAGTCATGGGCCAGATCGAGAAGATCGTTTCTCCGGAAGCAATCATCGCTTCCAACACTTCGTCGATCCCGATCGCCGAGCTGGCCGGTTCACTCGATCATCCCGAGCGGGTCTGCGGACTTCACTTCTTCGCCCCGGTGCCGGTGATGAAGCTGGTCGAGGTGGTGGTTGCCCTCGATTCCTCGGAGGACACGATCACCCGGGCCCGGGATTTCTCCAAACGGATCGGCAAGCGGCCGATCGAAACCAAGGACCGTTCCGGATTCGTGGTCAACATGCTGCTGGTCCCGTACCTGATGGCCGGGGTGCGGATGTACGAGGAAGAGTTCGCGACCCCGGAGGACATAGACGAAGGCATGCGGCTTGGCTGCGGCCATCCGATGGGTCCGCTCGAGCTCTGCGACTTCATCGGACTCGACGTTCTCTACAACGTCTGCGATTCGCTCTACGAAGAGTTCAAGCGCGACGAATACGCGCCGCCTCCGATCCTCAAGCGGATGGTCGCCACCGGTCGTTTTGGCCGGAAATCGGGCCGCGGTTTCTACGAATACGAAAACGGGAGCAAGTAGATGAAGGTTGATGGTGCCGTCGCCCTGATCGGCGGCGGGGCATCCGGTCTCGGCCGGGCCACGGCGGAACTGCTGCGTGAAAATGGGGCGGAGGTCTTGATCCTCGATCTGCCCTCGGCTGAAGAGAAGGCGGGTGACTTCAAGTTCGCTGCCGCCGATGTGCGGGATCCGGACCAGGTCCAGGCCGCGGTCGAGCAGGCGACTTCGCTGGGTGATCTCCGGATCGCCGTGAACTGCGCCGGGATCGGTGACCCGCAGCGGATCGTCCGCAAGGGAGTCGCCCATGACCTCGAACGTTTCCGCCGGGTGATCGAGATCAACCTGATCGGAACCTTCAACCTGATGAGGCTCGCGGCTACGGCGATGGCCGGAAACGAACCGCAGGATGAAGGCGGGCGGGGAGTGATCATCAACACCGCCTCGGTTGCCGCCTTCGACGGACAGGTCGGGCAGGCTTCCTACGCGGCTTCGAAGGGCGGGATCGTAGGCCTTACCCTGCCGGCAGCCCGTGACCTCGCCGATTCGCTGATCCGGGTTGCGACGATCGCCCCGGGCATCTTCGACACCCCGCTGCTCGGCGAGCTTCCCCAGGAGGTCCGGGATTCGCTGGGGCAGATGGTTCCCCATCCGTCCCGGCTCGGCCGGCCCGATGAATTCGCGGCGATGGCCCTCTCGATCGTCGAAAACGAGTACCTGAACGGCGAAGTGATCCGCCTCGACGGCGCGATCCGCATGGCTCCCCGCTGAGCCACCCCTCGAAACCACTTTCCTCAAATCGAAAGGCATTTCCTTGAGCACCGAAGCCACACCCAATGACACCGTCATCGTCGAAGCAGTCCGCAGTCCGATCGGCCGCGGCCACCCGGCGAAGGGTGATTTCCGTGACGTCCATGCCTCGAAGCTACTCGGCATCGCCTACTCCGAGGTGATCGACCGGGCCGGCATCGACGCTGCCGATGTCGACGAAGTTATCGCCGGCTGTGTCCAGCAGTTCGGGGAGCAGATGCTGAACGTGGGCCGGACCGCCTGGCTGGCCGAGGGCCTGCCGATCGAGACCGCCGGCACCACGATCGACTTTCAGTGCGGATCATCCCAGCAGGCGCTCAACCTCGCCTCGGGTCTGGTCAGCTCCGGTTCCCGGGATCTGGTGATCGGGGCTGGCCTCGAACACATGGGTCACATCCCGATCAGCGTCGGGCTCAAGTGGACCGACGAGGTGGGGGCTCCGTTCACCGAGGAGCTCTTCGAGCGTTACCCGCTGACCAATCAGGGTGTCGCCGCCGAGCGGGTTGCCGAGAAGTGGGACCTTTCAAGGGAAGAGCTGGACGAGTGGGCGCTCCGCTCGCATCAGAACGCTGCCCGCGCCCAGGACGAGGGCCGCTTCGACCGGGAGATCGTGGCGGTCCCGACCCCCGATGGTGAGGTGACCCTCGATCAGGGCATCCGGCGCGAAACCACCCTCGAGGCTCTGGGTGGCCTCCGCGCAGCTTTCGAAGAGGACGGAAAGATCACCGCCGGCAATGCCTCTCAGATCTCGGACGGCTCTGCGGCGATCCTGGTCGGGCGGGCCGAGGACGTCGCCGAGCGCGGCCTGAAGGCGAGGGCCCGGATCGTCGATGACGTAGTCATCGGAGTCGATCCGGTCCTGATGCTGACCGGACCGATCGACGCGACCCGGAAGATCCTCGAGAGAACCGGCATGACCCTCGATGACATCGATCTCTAAGAGGTAAACGAAGCCTTCGCCCCGGTGGTCGCCGCCTGGGTCAAGGAATTCGACGCCGACCCGGACCGAACCAACGTCAACGGCGGAGCGATGGCCCTCGGCCACCCGCTCGGCTGCTCCGGAGCCCGACTGATCACCACCGCCCTCCACGAACTCGAACGCACCGACAAGGAATACGCCCTGGTCACCATGTGCTGCGCCGGCGGCCTCGGGACGGCGACGCTTATTCAGCGGATTTGACCACGAGCTACGGAGCACGGGTGAAGTAAGCGCTGGCAGCAGCCCAAGTGAGAAGGCAACCAATCAAGAACGACCCGCAGAGTGAGACGGGAACAATTCCCAGTTCTTGAACGGCCCACATTGTTGCCTCCGCGCAGCCGCATACAGTCGCGATTGCTCCAGCCAGAATCAAAACACAAGCGAACAGGGTCTGGCCGAACTTTCTAGCCATCTTCATCATCGGCCTCCGGACGAAATGGCAAGGCCAGCTGGTAGTGGTTGATCTGGTTCACCCCGAGCCGGGAACGGGGGTCTTTGATCTTGCGAAGGTCCGCCTTCAGCAGTCCGACATCTTGGAGACGATCGAGACCTCTCCGAAGTGTGTCTTTCCCCAGGCCGGTTCGCTCTGACGTGATCTCTGGTCTCAGCGTGAACCACTCATCGCCGCGAGTTTGGCTCAGGCAGACAATGAGGACGGCGGTTCCGGCCAGGTTCAACTTTTCGAACCAAGCATCCAAGAAGTACTTGTTCGGCAGAATGAAGAAATGGCCGCCCGTGGGCCGAACTCTCTTCTTGCCTGAACCGCCTTCGTCCTTAAGTGACACGCTGAGGAAACGACTGCTGCGACGTGTGTCCACGAGGTCTTTTTCACGAAGCCAAGCCCAAGATCGAGACACGGTGGACTCTGCGCCGGGCTTCTGGCGACTCAGAGCTCGCGCCCACGCCCCCGCAGGAAGATTTACGTCCCAAGGATCTTTGAGAGCCAGGCAGTGCGCCAACAGAAACAGGTTGAGAGCAAAAGGACGACGCTCCTCCACAAAGTACCGAAGGGGCCCCGGCTTCCTGCTCCCTCCGATCTCCTGCACGAACGACGACTTGATCCCGGGACCCTTTCGTTCGATCTTTCCCAAGAGATCGCTCCGAGTCTCGTCGGGGGTCGCTGGTGCTACTTCCTTGTCATTCTGAACCTTTGTCATCGCTTCGAACATCTAAGCACATCGTCCCACCAAGATCCTAGGTTTCATCCGGCTCTGATTTGCGTTGTCAGCACCCGCCATATATGGTCGCGCGCCTGCAGCAGAAAGGGTAGAAATGGCAGAAAGGCCAGAATCGCCTAGAAGGATGATTTGGTGTTCCGGCCGGTGGACGTTGCGACGCTGATAGCCCAGGCCTCTCGTTTAGACGCGAGTTTCTTGATCTCGCCAGATGCCACTGAACTGCGGCTCCACTCGGTATCGGCGAGCGACTCTAACCCCACGGCTTGACCATCTTCTTCCCGACGGCTCTGCCGCGATCCTGGTCGGCCGGTCAGAAGACATTGCCGAACGTGGCCTGAAGGCGACGGCCCGGATCGTCGATGACGTGGTGATCGGAGTCGATCCGGTCCTGATGCTGACCGGCCCGATCGACGCGACCCGGAAGATCCTCGAGCGAACCGGCATGACCCTCGATGACATCGATCTCTACGAGGTCAACGAAGCCTTCGCCCCGGTGGTCGCCGCCTGGGTCAAGGAATTCGACGCCGACCCGGACCGAACCAACGTCAACGGCGGAGCGATGGCTCTCGGACACCCGCTCGGCTGCTCAGGCGCCCGACTGATCACCACCGCTCTACACGAACTGGAACGAACCGACAAGGAATACGCCCTGGTCACCATGTGCTGCGCCGGCGGCCTCGGCACCGCCACCCTGATCCAGCGGGTCTGACCCGTGAGGCAACTGGCCGGGATTTTCACCCCCACGGGGTCAAGATACCGGCCACCTGGTTCACAGGGTCAGCTTCTAGTCGACCCGTGTGGCGCGGACTGCGGTTCGCTTGACCTTGCCCGAGCTCGCGGTGACTTTGACCGTGAGTTTTCTGCCCCTGGGGGCATTGCGCTTGACCTTGATCTTCAGCTTGCGGGTGATCGACTTGCCGGGGGCGAGGGTGGATACCTTGATCGGCTTGGGTGCCTTCGCCATTTTGGCCGGGGCGGTGGCTTTGATGATCAGGGGCCTGGCGGCTGCGTCGCCCGTGTTCTTGACTACGGCGTTCACGACGAGGGTCTTGCCTCGTTTGACCTTGGCAGCGAACTTCAGGTTTACGACGAGCTTCGGCTTGCCCACCGGCGGGATCGGGTCCGTGGTCGCGGTTCCCGTCAGCGGGATCGTGGCCGGACCGGACGCGACGCTGCTGAAGGCGTCAACCACGAGGTTGGCGCTTCGAGTACCTGCGTCGCCGGTCGGGTTGAACTCGACCGTGATCGAGCAAGATCCGTCATGGGCCGGAATGGGTTCCTGGGTCGGGCAGTTGTTCAGCGTGATCTCGAAGGCGTCCGCGTTCGCGCCGGTGACCGAGGCACCGGTGAAGGGGACACCGGCGGCGCCGTTCGAATCGACCGTGAAAGTCTGGGTGGGTCGCGAAGTAACCTCATCGACTTTCGCCTCTCCGAAGTCGTGTGACGCGGGGGAGACCGTGTACTCGGCTTTCCTTCCGTAGCCCTCGAGCGCTACCGGGGCGGGCGGATCCGGATCGTTCGCCGACTCGAAATCGAGGTAGCCCTCGCGGAAACCGCTGCTGCTCGGGGCGAAGGTCACCGTCAGCGTGCATGAACTCCCGCTCGGGATTGGCGCGGCGGTGCAGTTGGCGGCGTTTTCTATCGAGAAATCGGATGCGTCAGGGCCTGTGATCAGGGGGTTGCCCAGTTCCAGCGCGTCGCCGCCGGTTGAATTGATCTGGACGTAATCGACACCCGTGTCGGGCTCGTACCCAACGATGGTCTCATCGAAATCGATGGTGTCAACGTCCGGCTCCATCCGGGCCGGTGTGTGGCCAGTCAGGGGAACCGAGACGGGCTCGACGCCCCCGGTGAAGGTGATCACCAGGTTCGCCGACGGAGTGTCGTACTCGAGTCCGGGTTTGAACACGACCTTGATGTTGCAACGCCCTCCACCGTAGAAAAAGCTGGGGCAGGCGGACGAATCTAATTCGAACTTGCCGTCATTGTTGGGTATCGATATCGAGTTGATGTACAGGTTCGGCGATCCTCCGTTTTCCAGCTTGACCGTCAGCGGATCCGATTCTCCGCCAAGCGGTGTGGCCGGGAAGTTGAGCGAGGCGGGAGTCATGACCGGAAGTGGACGGTTGATCATGACGTCGATGCCGCGTGCGATCCCGGAATCGCCCGGGTCGCTGCTGTATGCCGCCAGGTCCGATATGTCGTCCCCGTCGAAGTCACCCCCCATAACGATCTCCGGCCGGAACTCTTTGCCGCCGATTGGAGGCAGGTCGAAAGGCGAACCCGGAACGAGGTCGAGATTTCCGTCACCTCGGCTCTCGGCAAAGGTGAGGGAATGGTCGGCATAGAGGGAGATTCCGAGGTCTGCAACCCCGTCGCCACTCAATTTGGCGTTGACGACCGAGATGGGCCGGGTGTTCTGGCCCGTCTCCATGGTGCCGTTCGGAGCCGGGTTGGCGACGAGCCCCGTCGGGCTGCCGATCAGGGTCACGACCTGATCGGTGAATGGCGAGGCAACCGCGAGGTCATCCCACACATTCGTGTGGAGATCGATGGTGGCGATGGACGGCATGTCCTGAAACACAGCCTGGGTGTAGACCGGAGATCCAGTTGGTATGAGGACCCCGGTCCCGTTCCCGATCGCGGTGAAGATGGCGGGCGGGGCCTGGTCAGCTGAGTCGCTTGACGAGAATGCCACGTCCTCATGGCCGTTTCCGTTCCAGTCGCCGACGGACGCGGCTGTGAAGCTCTCACCGGCGAGGTTGTTCGTCGTGGGGACGTTGACCGGGCTTTCCGGCGTCACTGTGAACTGGCCGGTGGCACTGCCGAGCGCAACGGCGAACTTGTGGGCGGTCATCGGCACGACCAGGTCGGGTCGGGAATCCTCATTCAGGTCCCCGACCGCGGGGGGTCCGGAAGGTGCCGCGAAGTCGGGACCGACCGACGGCACGGAAAAGGTGAAATCGGGGTTCGTCGGGAAGGTGCCGTCGTCCGCTCCCAGATAAGTCTCGTAGGTGTGCGGATTACCCGTTCCCACCAGCAGGTCGATGGCGCTGTCGCCCCCGAAGTCTCCGGTCGTGACGCTGAAGCGCGTCGTGCCGGGCGTGCCAGTCCCGAACGGGCTTCCGGCTGCCGGTGTGAAGCCCTGACCGTCGTTGTCCGCGAGGAAGACATGGATGCCCTTCCCGCTCCCGACCCGGATGATGTCTTCGTTGCCGTTCCCGTCGACATCCGCGGTTGCGAAGTCGGTCACCAGATCGTTCGGTGCGTCGACGGTGAGCGGACCCCCCGGAGAGGGCTCGAAGTAATAAGCGGATGCTGCCTGCGGGGCAGCGAAGGCCGCGATCGCGACCACCGCGATGAGTCCCAGATGCTTCAGATTCATTCCCCGCATTCCCCCTCGATTCACTGGCCGGACCCGCAGTCTAAGCGAGGGTCAGACCCTGAGTCCATTAATTAGCGCGCCGAGAGCCTCGGCCGAATCAGCCTTGGCCTTTTTTTGATCCGGCGATCTGGCGATCGACATGATCGCTTCGCTGATCGAGGCCGAGATCAGGTTCGCCACGGCGTCGACGGGGAGGGGCCGCATGGAGCCTGCTTCGGTGGCCGCATTCAGCAGGGCCTTGATCACCGCGAGGCTGTGGTCGTCGGCGATTTCCCGCCAGCGGGCCCAGCCAAGCACGGAAGGTGAATCGATCAGGACGATCTGCTGGAGCTCCGAGTCGAGGCTCGCGTCAAGGGTGACCCCGATCGCCGCCTCCATTACGTCGAGTGGGTCGACGTCGCCCTCTCCGAGGGTGGGAAGGACCTGGGCGGCGATGTTCTCGGTGAACTCCGATTCGACCTGTTCGTAGACCGCTTCCATCAGGTCCTTCTTGCCGCCGGGAAAGTGGTGGTAGAGGGCTCCCTTGGTGACCCCGGAGGCCTCAACGATCTCAGCGAGGGAGACCTCGCCGTAGCTGCTTGTGCCGAACAGCCTGCGGGCCGACCCGATCAGCGCGAGCCGGGTTGCGTCGGAACGCTCGGATCGGGATTTTCCCTCTTCCATACCGACGGTATGTTATCTTGCGAGAAATACATACCGTTGGTATGTCAAATCGGAAGGATTCGTCTCATGAGTCAGCAAACCGTTGAACTGCCGCAGGGCAAGGTCGCCTACCGGGATGAAGGCGAAGGTCCGGTGATCCTCTTTTCCCACGGCGTCTTCGTCGACTCTTCCCTCTGGGACGGACTGGTGGAGCGACTGGTTCCGGCCGGTTTCCGCTGCGTCCGTCCGGAGACTCCGATGGGGGCGCACCAGATTCCGTTGAATCCGGACACCCAGCTATCGCCTCCGAAAGTTGCCGACCTGCTGGCCGATTTCATCGATGCCCTCGAACTCGGCCCCGTGACCGTGGTCGGAAGCGACTCCGGTGGTGCCATCTCCCAGATGCTCGCCGCCCGGCACCCGGAGAAAGTCGCCGCGATGGTCCTGGCCAACTGTGACGCTCTCGACGTCTATCCGCCTTTCCCGTTCAACTTCCTCCCGCCACTGGCCCGGATGCCCGGCGGCATCGCCCCGCTCGGACTGCTGATGAAGGTGAAGCCGATCCGCTGAGATCG
>Ga0209023_10006489_pt1 | contig 12314 bp, 10 predicted proteins | sample LakOneMetagenome_FD_187468 | JGI IMG/M metagenome (GOLD analysis project Ga0209023, IMG submission 187468) | Freshwater and sediment microbial communities from Lake Erie, Canada (SPAdes) (version 2) | ecosystem: Environmental > Aquatic > Freshwater > Lentic | place: Lake Erie, Canada... | reverse complement strand
AGTCCTTCACTCCTGTTGATGTATCCAGCAATGGCCTGTTGCTGACAAAATAAAGCCTTTTGCCATCTGGTGAAAATGCGGGTTCAAGATCGCTGAACTTTCCGCAAAAAAAAGCTACTTCGGGTTTGCTCCAATGGCCATTTATTTTTTTCGCATGCATGATTGTACTCACGATTCTGCCACCGAAATATTGAAGTGTATAAAATAGCTCATCGCCTCCGGTGGAAACGGCCATATCCCGGTTACCAAATTCATCACTCACAATACCGGGTGCAAATAGTTTGGGCAAATCGCCCGGCGAATCATTATCAAAAAATGTTTTTGAGTTTTGTGCTTGCGAAGATGTAGTGAAAACAAGAAGGCAAATTAATGCAACTATTTTTATTTCGAAGCTTCCTTTGATAAATGACTTTTTCATTTACGAATATACATTTATGCGGGTATATATTTATGCGGGCACGTTTTATTTCTCTAATCTTTCCAACATTGATTTCATTTCCGCGATTTCTTTTTTCTGCGCTTCTATGATACCATCAGCCAGTTTTCGCACTTCCGGATCTTTAATATTTGCATTTTCACTGGTCAGTATAGCGGAAGAGTGATGTGGTATCATGCCTTTCATATATTGCACATCACCAATTGGTGTTTGTGTTCTGATACCCGCCAGGGTTACAGCAAAAACCACTACACTAATAATCAGGATGCTATTGTTTTTCTTTTTATTTGAATACATTTTATACATCATGGCCATCATAATAAATGACATAGCCGAAGCCATTAAAAGCGCCATATAAATACGGTTGAAGCTGATATAGAAATGATTCAGTTCAACAATATTTAAGAACATAATTCCAAACATAAAAATGAAAGAAACTAAAATCATTAGAAAAAATTTGCTGTAAGTCATGTGTTTCATAATTTTTTTTAATTTAAGATTTAAAGAAAAAGTGATTGTATTATTTGAAGTTAAGTATTGATGAATTAATATACTAAAAATAATAAGATTAGGTATTTTAAGTTCAAGCCATTATCTGTATAGGCTTACAATACATTTACTCTTTTGTCTTGAAACAAAAAAGTAACAAAATGCCGATACCTATCGGCACAAGGCTGCATAAAAAAATTTAAAATCAATAAGTAAAAACAATACCTGCACCCAAACCCATATCACTATCATAATGCGATGAAACAGAAATATATTTCGTAGCAATATATCTTAAACCCGCCATGTATTCTTTATCCGTATTTATCATCCAGCTAAAACGCAAACGCGGCGTAACTGCAATGTCTTCCCTTGATAATTGAAAACGAAATTTACCATCACCATCCACCCTGAAATCTGCCACCGTTAATGTAGGTAATGTATAGGCAACACCAGCAACAACCGTGTGGCGATCGTTTTTATTGTTTACCTGCCCAAACAGGTTTTTTTCATCCGCATTCTTTCCAAAAATATTTCGCGGGCTGTGCATCCAGTCAAAAATACCATTTGCAACAGGCCCTTCAGTTTTATAATGATAGTCAAAACCAATATAAGGATACAGCCATTGCATTCTCCCAATATAACGGCCCAGCATTGTTTCACTTTCAAAACCATGTTCACTATGATATCCCAGGTGCCACAGTGTGCTTAGCTTCCAGCGTGTATTTGCAAACATGGCTTCGCCGTCACTGCCATTTGTTTCAATACCAACACGGCTCATAAAATGAAACATCCTGTCGTCATCTTTCAATTTTTTATAAGCATATTCCGGGTTGGGTAATTCGGGATTAGGTGCTGAATTTTCATACCTAAAAATTCTGCCCATGCCGCCCATCATATGGTATAAAATATGGCAGTGAAAAAACCAGTCGCCACCGCTTTCATTTGCTGCAAATTCAATCGTATCTCTTTCCATTGGCATGATGTCCAATACATTTTTTAACGGCGCATAATCGCCCTGCCCGTTCAATACGCGGAAGTCGTGGCCATGCAGGTGCATCGGGTGCCGCATCATGCTGTTATTAAAAAGTATTATCCTTACATTCTCTCCTTGTTTTATTAAAATTTTATCGCTTTCTGAAATGGTTTTATTATCCAGGCTCCAAACATACCGATTCATATTTCCCGTAAGGTCAAATTTCAATACTTTCAACGGGCCCTCGGGTAAAGTTGTTTTTTCCGGTGAACGCAACATTCCATAATTCAATGTAATAATATCCGCACTTTCACTTGCCATATTCATCCCCTGCATGCTGTTATTGTTGGGCATTTGCATTCCATGCATATCATTTCCTTTCATTTTGCCATGATCATTTTTCTTTCCTGGTTCTTCAGCGCCGGATATTTCCGGGTACATCACGTTATTCATATCCATCTCCTGGTTTTGCATTTTCATACCTTCCATTTCGACCATGTTTCCCTTCATGTCCATCATATTATTCATCATTTGCATGCCGGCGAAATATTTCAATTTGGGTAATTTTGTTGCGTACACTTTGTCACCTTTACCCAACCATAATGAGGCAGAACTTATCCGGTCTTCCGGTGTTACTAAAAACTCATAACTCTTATTTTCAGGAATCGTTACGACTACATCATAGGTTTCAGAAACGGCAATGATCAACCTGTCAACTTCCACCGGTTCCACATCATTCCCATCATTCGCCACCACCGTCATTTTACCACCTGCATAAGAAAGCCAGAAATAATCTGACGCGCCGCCATTTGCTATGCGTAAACGAACTTTATCGCCTGCTTTAAATTGTGGTTGTTCATTTTGATTTTTACCATTAAGTAAAAAATTATCATAATGCACATCACTCACATCCATCGCATTCATACGCTTCCATTCATTGGTAAGCTTGGTTTTTAAACTGCCGTTTTTTATTGCTTCTGCATAGCTTTGGGTAGTTCCTTTTTGTATAGCAAACCAATCTGTTTCATTGTGCAGGCTGCGGTTAATTTCCTGTGGTTTCATGTCTGCCCATTCACTTATCACCAAAGGAATAGTTGGTATATCCCATTCATTTCTTTTGTTCATGATAAACATTCCATACATGCCTATTTGTTCCTGCAATTCAAAATGACTATGATACCAATGTGTTCCATTTTGTTTTACAGGAAAGCGATATATATAGGTAGAATGTGGTGGAATAGGCATTTGCGTGAGATAAGCTACGCCGTCTTCTTTATTAGGTAAAAACACTCCATGCCAATGCAAAGAAGTTGGCTCATCCATTTCATTGTGCACATAAATTTCTGCGGTATCACCTTCGGTAAAAATGAGTGTAGGCATAGGTATCTGGCCGTTTACCGCGATGGCTCTTTTCGGTTTTTTTCCAAACAAAACGGTTGTATCTTTTACATATAAATCATACCGGACTGTACGTGGCGGCGTATTATTTACCAATCGTTTAATCACCCCTAAATTTGCTTTGGCTTTTGCAAAATCATCCATGCTGCTCCCGCCTTTGGGGCGGGCAGGTTTTTGCATACTACTCATATCCATCATTTCCTGCTTTGATGAATCATCAGTTTTCATTTGCATTGTTTGCTGCGCGTCGGCTGCAGAAAGCCAGCACATACTTATTAAAAATGGGATTATTTTTAATGATGTATTTGTATTCACTGAAAACATTTCTTTCATTTTAATTGTTTTAATATTATTCACAACATTTTTTCTTTCTTAGAAAAATTGATTGAAAGATCTTCCATATAAACTTCCCAATTCGTTTCATAGCTTATTTTTTGCCGTGAGTGAATCTTTAGTTTTGTTTGCCCATTCTATTATCAAAGCTTGTTCCTGTTTTGTAAGCCTTGCATTTTTATGCATAAGTTTGTAAGAAGAAACCGGCATTTCATCATCCTTCACCTCGCTGGCGATTGTTTTAAATTTGTGTTGCTGTTTACGTGCCGAATAGGAACCAAATTCGCTAAAGTTTAAATCTTTTTTCCCGTTTTTTACATGATATGCCATAAACCAGGCCATCGGTTGAATGTCTGCATACCAGGGATACATTGAATTGTTGCTGTGGCAATCATAGCATGCAGTAATTAAAACTTGCTGCACCTTACCAGGAATGTTATAGATCTTTGAAATGTCAGTTGGCAATACCTGTTCACTTGCATTATGAGCAGGCCGAATGAATTGGATAATCACCAACGCAATAAATATTCCCAACAGGATTTTTTTAAATAGCTTCATACTACTTAACTTCTTCTTTTACTGAGCCGCATGTCGGCATTTTTTTACCGAGATAAGGATTTTTTATTTCTTTTGTTTCACTCAGCCAGTAAGCACCTTTATTGTCATTGGCCATTGGACAAAAATCTTTATACATTATTGGCCCGCCTGTAAATGACTTTACAAGATCGTACATGTCCTGGCTCAGCATTTCAAAATGTTCACGCTGGTGGTCTATTTTACCGGCATTTTCGCTGATATGTTCTGCATTTTCTTTCAGGTCGTCCTGTAAATCGCTGTAAATTTTCTTTTGATCAGCAGTAAAAGATGATACATCAATATTACCTATTGCGGCAACCAATGCTTTACCTCCACTGGCAGCATCATTTCCATTATCGTTGACCAAACCATTTTTTATTTGCAGATAGCCTGCAACGAAGTCATTGACCGGCGAATTATTTTGTTGCATGGATGAGATTGAATCATTTACGCCCGCAGCACTTGTCGTACCCTTACTGTCGTTTACTTTTTGACTACCTGAATTATTAGTACATGCAGTGAATATTACTGCTGCAATTGCTATTGATGCGATGAAATACTTTTTCATTTTTTATTTATTAAGATGCTGAGAAAAGATGATGTAATGCAAAGCGCAGGAATTATTTGTCCTACACTTTACATTACATATACTATTTATGGATTGATCGTTTCTTTTACGGAGCCGCAGGTGAGCATAGCATTGCCATAATAAGGATTTTTTATTGCCATCGTACTGCTTAGCCAGCTTGCTTTTTTCATGGGGCAATATTGCTGGTAAACGGGTTCTGAACTGAGTTTAACAATTTTAGCAAGTGCAAACATATTATCTGAAAAAGCAGAAAATACTTCACGTTGTTTTTTCAAATCCTTTGTGCCGGCTATTGATCCGGCATCTTTCTGCAAAACATCTTTATTGGATTTTTGAACCATTTCCATACCGGAACTATTAAGGGCTTTTACAAATTGTTCAGCGCTTAGGGAAGCAGCATTCACATCACCACTTACCAAAGCATCTTTGATATTGTAATAGGAAGTTAGTAAATCAGCAGGCTGATCTTTTGAAGTTTGCTGCGCAAAAATTTGTTGCGCTGAAGCGGTTGCAAAAATAGCAACCATAAGAATTATTTTTTTCATTGTAATTTGATTTAATGTTAATATAAAAGTTAATCGCATAGAAATATATCTCTATGTTTGGAACAAAAGAAAAACAGTCAATCAAATTTGAAAACTCTGGATATAAATGCGGATATCCGGAATTGGCGGATGGTGGCTTCTTACAAAATATTTGGTGTGAGTAGCTGTACTTGAATAATATAAGCTTGAATTAAAAATATTATGCTGGGGTGTGAAAACAAATACAGGAAAATTTACCAATTTACCTGTATTCGGGAGTAACTTATCAGCCTGTGTAATTTGTACTACTTTATCGTGGCAGCAATTATCATCATCGCCTGTTTTATTTGTATCAGCATTTGCATGCTGATGATCCTTATCCGCAGTATGTGTATGATTGGTGCTATTTATAAATTCGTTTTCTTCATGGTGATGCGCATTGAAACCCATATTAATGCCTGAAGCACAGCCGAATCCAATAACCGAATTCACTGAGAAAACGAGCAGCAAAAAAAATGCTTTTATTTGTATGGATGTTTTTCTTTTCATTCGCTGAATTGTAAAACTACATTTTTTTGATTAAGGAAAATCCTAAAATATTTCCTGTCATTTAACAAAACTGAAGGCTACCTGTTTGACCGGAAAAATATGTATTAATTTGGCCATATTTACCGGCATTACAAAAATTTTCCTACTGATTAATTCAGGCTTTCAGCCTTGTATCCCAGTTTTGCCAGGACATTAATCACTTTACTTACATTTTCTTCATCAGCAGATACGGTCAGTATTTTTTGAGTATTTCCTGTATCCACATTCCAGTTTCCTTCCCCAAAATTTTCATTTAATGCGGGCGTTACTTTGCTGATACAGGAACCGCACATGATATTCGTTTTAAATTGTTCTTTTTTCATTTCTTAGTATCTTTTGATCATATAAAATTACATGGAGTTATACTTTTACAGGTATAGAATTTAGTGTATATTGTATAACCTGTTGGGATTCTATATTGCTATGGTTTAGGCTAATTAATATTTTGAAGTGCTGGGACAGCTGGCAAAAACATGAATTACCTGACATTTTTGAACCACATAGAATCATAGGCACATAGATTACCACATAGATAAATGCGAATAACTACGAAATATTTGAATGCGCTTACGTATAAAGTTATTGGTTGTGCCATAGAGGTTCATAAACAGCCTGGACCGGGTTTATTGGAAAGTATTTATGAGAAATGTTTTTTGAGTTTTGAACCACATAGAATCATAGGCACATAGATTAACACATAGATTAACACATAGATAAGTGTGCAGAAGCCAAAAGGAATCCTTATAAATTTTCATTGTGTAAATATTTTTAAAGAAGGTCAAAAAACCTTGGTCAATAATCTATTTTCTATATTACCTGGCGAATGATAAACCCTATGTGAAAGCCTATGTATCTATGTGCCTATGTGGTTCATTTATTCCCAATTTTCCTTTTCAGCAATTGCGCATTAATCGCTACTATAATCGTACTCAGGCTCATCAAAACAGCGCCCACTGCAGGGCCTAATACAAATCCTGCTTTATATAAAACACCCGCGGCCAATGGAATGGCAATCGCATTATAACCCGTAGCCCATGCGATGTTTTGTATCATCTTTTTGTAAGTGGCTTTGCCAAACAAAATAAGATTGGCAATATCTTTCGGATTGCTGTTTACCAAAATGATGTCCGCTGTTTCAGCAGCCACATCGGTACCGGAACCCACCGCTATGCCAACATTTGATTGTGCCAGGGCCGGTGCATCATTGACGCCGTCACCTGTCATTGCAACAAACTCTCCTTTGCTTTGGAAGTCCTTTACAATGTCCACTTTCTGATGTGGTAATACCTCTGCAAAAAAACCATCTAATCCTAATTCTTTGCTTACTGCTTCGCCCACCACTTTATTATCTCCGGTTGCCATATATACCTTAATATGATTCTTTTTAAAAGTCTGAATGGCTTCGGCACTTTCCGGCCTTATTGCATCTGCCAGCGCTATATATCCTGCCAGCTTTTCATCCACCAACACAAAGACAACCGTTTCAGCTTCTGAAGTAAATGCACCTTCGGGCTGATCTATATTTTTATCTTTCAGATAGCCAGGGCTTACCACTTTTACTGGCTTTCCTTCCACCATAGCTTCAACTCCTTTTCCTATAATAGCATTAAATTTTTCTGCTTTCGGAATTTCTATCTTCAACTCTTTTACTTTGTTGATGACACCCACGGCAATCGGGTGTTCAGATGTTTGCTCCAAAGCACTCGCCAACCGCAACACTTCTTCTTTTGAAAAATTATTATCAGCACTTTCATAACGGGTAACTCCAAACACGCCGGTAGTAAGGGTTCCTGTTTTATCAAACAACAAAACAGTTATTTTACGTGATTCCTCAAATGCAGTTCTGTTTCTTATCAGCAAACCATTTTGTGCGGATACTGCCGTTGAAATTGCAACAACCAATGGAATGGCTAAACCCAACGCATGCGGACATGCAATAACCATTACGGTTACCATTCTTTCCAATGCAAAAACAAACGGGTATCCTGCAATCAACCAGGTTGCCAATGTTCCAAAGCCAACAGCCAATGCAATATAGGTAAGCCATTTAGCCGCGCGGTCTGAAAGGTTTTGCATTTTTGATTTTGCTTTTTGTGCATCTTCCACCAGTTTAATTACTTTGTTCAGGTAACTATCTTTACCGGTGTGTTCCACTTTTATGGTGAGTGAACCATTGCCGTTGATAGAGCCCCCGATCACTTTGCTGTTCTTTTCTTTTTTCACCGGTTTTGATTCACCGGTCAGCATAGATTCATTTAAATAACTGTTTCCATCCACGATAATTCCATCAGCAGGAACTTTCTCTCCCGGCTTGATCAAAATGGTATCATTTATTTCTAAAACGCTAAGCGCCACATCTTCAATTTGTCCGCCTGCTTTTACCCTGTGTGCTTCTGCCGGCATCATACTTACCAATAATTGCAATGCTTTGGATGCGCCCAACACTGATTTCATTTCAAGCCAATGACCCAATAACATAATGTCTATTAATGTAGCCAACTCCCAGAAAAAATCCATTCCCTGTAAACCAAAAACAGTAGCGGTACTATAAAAATAAGCGACAGAAATAGCCATGGCTATCAGTGTCATCATACCCGGATTTTTGGATTTTATTTCATCAGCAAATCCTTTTAAAAATGGCCAGCCGCCCCAGAAATATACAATGGATGAAAGTGCAAAAAGTATATATGGATTTCCGGGCAAGAGCCAATTGTACCCAAAGAAATTTTGGATCATCGGCGAAAAAATCAATATCGGAACAGAGATAATTGTAGAAACCCAAAAGCGTTTTTTGAAATCCTGTATCATCATTTTATGATGATCATGGCCTGCCATTCCCATTGGGATAGCGCCATGGTCACCATGATCCATCTTTGAGTGATCCATTTTTGAGTGATCCATCTGTTTCATTTTTTTGTGTTCGCTATGATCCATAATTTTTAATTTTTAAGACTGAGAGAATTTATAAGTTTATTATTTGTTTTCTCATTGTCTTATTCGCCAGGTTTGTGTGAAACTAAAATCAATCGTGACATTTATTGAATCGAATACAAAATGCATTTTAAATCAACTTTCATTTTTTACAGTACATCACGGATCATTTTTTAAAATCTCAATTTACAATTTTTTGCTTTTTAATCGTAAACTATTACTCATAACACTTATAGAACTCAATGCCATCGCAGCTCCGGCAATCATCGGGTTTAACAGAAAACCATTGATAGGATATAAAATTCCGGCTGCTATTGGTATGCCAATCAAATTGTAAATAAATGCCCAGAATAAATTTTGCCTAATGGTAGCTACCGTATAGTGGCTCAATTTGATCGCTTGAGGAATTTTTAAAAGATTGGAGGAAATGATGGTCATGCGGGCAACATCAATCGCTATATCACTTCCTTTTCCCATCGCTATACTCACATCCGCCTGCGCCAGGGCGCTGCTGTCATTAATGCCATCGCCAACCATGGCAACAACATGACCTTGCTGTTGTAATTTTTTTACAAAGGAAGATTTATCTCCTGGCAGTATTTCAGATTGGTAATGTTCAATGCCGGCCTCTAAGGCAATGGCAGCAGCCGTTTCATTATTATCACCTGTCAGCATATATACAACCAGGCCTTCTTCTTTTAAAGCTTGAATTGCTTCCTTGGAATTTTCTTTTATTTTATCTCCAATAGCGATCGCTGCAAGCGCTTTTTTTTCTTTTGCAAAATAAACAACAGTAAATGCTTTCTTACGCCAGGCTGCTGCTTTACTTATTAAAAGTTCACTGATACTAATATTATTTTCACGGAGCAATTTTGCATTACCAATAAAAAACTTTTGATTTTGAATAAAGCCTGTAGCGCCCGCACCCGTGATGCTTTGAAAATCTTCCACAGGCAGGTAATTTTCTTCGCCAAAATAATTTACTACTGCCGCCGCTAAAGGATGTTCTGATTGTTTTTCAAGCGAAGCTAATTCACGGGTATAGGTTTCATTTTCTAACCAAACAATTTCTGCAACTTCCGGGCTGCCTTCTGTAATGGTACCGGTTTTATCAAGGATAATTACATCTGCTTTTTTTGCCAGTTCCAGGCTTTCAGCGTCTTTAATAAGGATTCCATTTTCAGCGCCCTTTCCAATACCGGCCATGATCGCAGTAGGCGTAGCAAGCCCAAGTGCGCATGGGCAGGCAATTACAAGCACTGTAACAAAAGCCAAAACGCCATGTGTAAGGCCATCAACGCCACCAAAAATGAACCAGGTAAAAAAACTTAATATGGCAAGGCCAATAACAACCGGCACAAATATTCCTGCAATTTTATCAACTAATTTCTGCACCGGCGCGCGGCTGCCCTGTGCATCCATCACTAATTGTATGATCTGCGCGAGCATTGTATCACCACCCACTTTTTCTGCTTTGAATTGTATGCTTCCTTTTTGATTGATCGTTCCAGCGAGTACTTTATCGCCGCCAGTTTTCTTTACCGGCAAAGGTTCTCCACTGATCATACTTTCATCAATAAAAGTATTTCCGGAAACTACAAGCCCGTCAACAGCAATTTTTTCCCCCGGCTTTACGAGTAAAATATTTCCGGGTATTACATCTTTAATAGGAATTAATTCCTGCCGCCCATCGGGAAAAATACGTGTTGTTGTTTTTGGCTGGAGTCCAACCAGTTTTTTTATAGCAGCAGATGTATTGCCTTTGGCTTTCTCTTCTAACATTTTTCCCAATAATATAAACGCTATGACAACACCTGCGGCTTCAAAATAGACATGTGGTGCAATGCCCCTGCTGATCCAGAATTGTGGATACAGCACATTGAAAACACTAAATAAATAGGCAAAGCCTGTACTCATTGCAACAAGTGTATCCATGTTGGCGCTAGCATGTTTTAGTTGCTTCCATGCGCCTCTGAAAAATTGCTGTCCAAACCAAAAAACAACCGGTGTTGCAAGGAACCACATTATATAATTGGCAAAGGGAATGTTCATAAAAAACATACCGATGAGCACGAGTGGAATAGATAATCCAATCGCGCTGTAAGTACGTCTTCGTAAAATTTTGAACTTCTCAAAATGAATGGCATCAAGCTTTTCAGCTACATTATCCTCCTGGCTGATTTCCAAATCATAACCAATGGATCGCATAGCTGATTTCATTTGTGCAGGAGTGGCAATCGTTGGAACGTATTCAACAATTGCAGAAGCATTTGCATAATTTACTGATACATTCAACACCCCGGGAATACTTTCCAATATGGTTTGCGAACTGGCAGCGCAGGAAGCACAGTTCATGTTTAAAACAGGAAATGTTTGCTTTATGGAAGGCACATCATATCCTGCACTTTTAATGGCTTTTACTGCGGCTGGAATTGCCTCATTGGCATCATTCGTTTCTATGATTGCCTGGTGGTTATTTACTTCTACTTTATGAGATTTTACTCCCTCCACTTTATCAAGGGCATTATTTACAATCAATGCGCAATGTTCACTATCTACACCGGATAAAGGAATTTCTATTATTGACTCGCTATTCATTTCTCAAAAAATTTATATGTACAAATTTCCTTTAAATAAAAGAAAGGCTGGTATAGCTTTTTGGAAAAGATGTATAGAATAAAGGGGAAACGAATTAAGCAGGCTTATTCAAAGAATCAATAGATTTACGATTAAAATTTCCAAGGGATTTGAATTTTGTTGGCGTCATACCAGTAATTTTTTTAAACTGCGCCGATAAATGCTGGCTGCTGCTATACCCAAGTTTAAAAGCGATATCACTCAATGGCGCTTCATCATACATTAATAATTCTTTGGCCTTTTCTATTTTTTGTAAAATAAAAAACTGTTCGATAGTGATGCCTTCCACTTCGGAAAACAATTTACTCAAAGAAGAATAATCTTTAAAAATGTTGGCAGATAAAAATTTAGTTACGCTGAAATGTTCTTCGATTCCTTTTTGCGCCTGCTCTATCAGGAGATTTTTGATTTTTTCTATTTGTTGTGTTTTAGCGTCATCCAGCAATTCAAAACCAACACGCTGAAGATCTTGCGAAAAGTGTGAAAGCTGTTGGGGAGTTGGCGGATCTTTTAATTCCACTTCGCCAAGACGCACCACATACGACTGCATGTTGTTGTCTTGCAAAAGCTGTTCTACGCTCATGATGCAGCGGGGGCAGACCATATTTTTAATGAATAATTTCACAGAATCTAAAAATAGTATAATATTTTATATTCAATTAAAATTTTAAGCCAAATAATTTTTTCAAATAAAACACTGCTTAAATTTGCTACTGAATCAACAGGTATATTAAATACATTTTTCCCAAAAATAAATTTCATGATAGCAGGTATTGGAATTGATTTAATTGAAGTAAATCGCGTGCAGGAAAAAATAGAAAAAGAAAATGGCTTTCGCGA
>Ga0209023_10006488_pt1 | contig 12315 bp, 11 predicted proteins | sample LakOneMetagenome_FD_187468 | JGI IMG/M metagenome (GOLD analysis project Ga0209023, IMG submission 187468) | Freshwater and sediment microbial communities from Lake Erie, Canada (SPAdes) (version 2) | ecosystem: Environmental > Aquatic > Freshwater > Lentic | place: Lake Erie, Canada... | reverse complement strand
CTTCGATGAATCGCTTCATGGGCACCTCGCTTGAATCGGGTGCCCATGATTTTAGTTTTGAGCTGCAATCGTGGGTGGGGTTTTCACACAGCCTCGGCCCACAGCGGACATTCAGGATTCCCAGAAGCGGAAGTTCGATCTCCTTCGAACGTCCGCCAGCCTCGCAGGTCAAGCCAAACTCTAAGCCGAGGCTTTAACGGCGACAGGCAGTAATCAATCAATGTCAGCGATGCACAGAAGCCACCATATCCCACGGGCACTCTGCCAAGCCGCGTAGGACGTAGATATGGTTGCCTCCTCAGTGGCTTGACACCACCGCGCGTCGTCGAGTCGGAACACGTGAATGTTGCATATGCCAGCCCCACTTGGTCACATACGCCATTTCCACGTGAACACCTAGTCCAATGGGACTTGATCGCGCGCGCCAGCGTTGTGAGCAGGCTGCGCCCGTCGTGATCACCGTTCCTGCTTCATGCGCGACCGCGCCAGCGTCTTGCGCATCGACTCTCCCTTGAGATTTACTCGGTGTGCTTGGTGGACTATGCGGTCAAGGATTGCGTCAGCCACAGTTGGGTCGGGGAACATCGAATGCCATTGTTCGGGTGGGTACTGGCTGGTGATCAGCAACGCGCCAGTCCGCATCCGGCGGTCCACGATATCGAGAAGCACATGCGCAATCGTTGCCGTCATCTCACCGACGCCCAGGTCATCGATCAGCAATAGGCTTGGCTTTGAGAGTGCAAGCTTCAGTTTTGGAAGTGACCCATCGAGCATTGCCACGTTGATATCACTGAATAGGTCGCTGGCCTTGTAGAACTTGACAACGAATTGGGATCGACAGGCCTGGTTGGCGAAGGCGCAGGCCAGCCAGGTTTTCCCCGCGCCAGTGGCGCCCAAAATGATGAGGTTTTGCTGGCGACGAATCCAATCGCAACTTCCCAATGAGGCCACCAGCGACTTGTCTAGGCCGCGAGTTGCCCGGAAATCCAGTGCCTCCAGATTGGCTGCTTCTGGAAGACCTGCAGAACTGACAAGCCGCTTCAGCTTTCGAGACTGTCGTTCTGTCCATTCAAAGTCCACCAGCAAGCCCAGACGTTCTTCGAATCCTAGGTCGTGCAAGCGTGGCTGCTCAAGCTGACGGACCAAAGCGTCCGCCATTGATACCAATCGCAGGTCGCGCAGTTGTGCCAGCGTTTGTTGTACGTTGCTCATTCAATCTCTCCAAAGTAGCTTGCGCCGCGAATGTTGTCGTGAGGTGTATGCGCAATCACGTGGCTTGGCGTGAGACGCTTGTCAGATCCAGTTTTGAGGATGGACTCGATAGAGCGCAAGGTGGTGATGTTGAGCGCCAGTGCATAGGCGCAGGCCTCCTCGAACCGCTTCTCTCCGTGGTCCCGGGCCAAGTCACGGAGGCGTCGCGCTGTCTTGAGCCCATTGGTCAAATCGGAACGCTGTTCAAGGTGATGCATCATCATTGCCTGCGTGCTCGGCTCCGCGTGCTTGGCCCAGTTGGCCAACGCCAGCGGCTCGCCTTCCAAAACACGTCGGTGGCCCACTGGCCGATGTTCATCAAGCGTCGTGACCTCTCCGCGAACCGTCGACAGCAGATGAAGGGCGAGACGGCGTCCCTCCATCAGAATCTCCAAGAGACTTTTCGTGAACCGGAGGTCCACTTGGCGGCCAGTTGCTTCGGACGGGACGGAGTAGTGGCAGCCTTCGTGCTCGATATGGTGATCGCGACCCACGCGAACGCCGTACCTCCATTCCTCAGCTTCATACGGAGTGGCCGGCAGCGGCATCAGGCTTTCACGCTCAGCGTCATCGAACCGTTCAGACCTACAGCCTGGCAGCTTCTTAAAGGGATGCGCGTTCAGCAATGCAGTCAGGCGGACCAACTCCGCGTTCAGTTCAGATCGGTCAAAAAATACCCGGTCGCGAAGGCGAAACAGCATCCACCGCTGTGCAATCTGTACCCCGACTTCTGCCTTGGGTTTGTCGCGTGGTCGCCGAGGTCTTGCAGGCAAAGCTGCCGTCCCATAGTGGGCGAGGCAGGAGCGGTACATCGTGTTGAGTTCCAGTTTTTCCCGTGTTCGCTTGATGACGGCCGCCTTGAGGTTGTCGGGAACAACCCACTTTGGCACGCCATTCATCGCCTCGAAGCATTTCACATGGCACTCTGCGAAGGATGGAGCCGTCTGATCGTCTACAGCCCAGGCGAACGTCCAGTTGGAGAACCCCAGCACAGCAATAAAAATTTGTGCGCTGTAGCTGGTGCCATCGGCATTGCGGATAGGAACCGTCCGTCCAGCGAAGTCAACGAACAGCCGCTCGCCAGGGCGATGCACCTGTCGCATTACGATGTTTCTGCTACCCAGCCACTTGCGGTACCCATCGGTGAAAGAGCTATAGCCGATTCCGGTTGGCATGCCTTCCCGCCACTCGCGCCACAACACTTCGAGGGTGGCGTCGGGCCGCTGAAGCTCGGCGTGTATGTACGCCCAGTGTGGCTTTGGCTTGCTTTGAGCGACTGAGCGATTCTTCGTGCCAAGCACCCTTTCCCATTCGGCATCGTCTAAGCTTTTCAACTCATCCCAAGTTTTGCCAAGTGGGTCAAGTCGATCGCGCAGCGATGACACTGTTCCGGGAGATATTTCCAGTGATTCGGCGATGGACCGGTGCGATTGGTTGGGGTCATGGAAGTGCAGACGTGCAATTTCACGCTGCACTCGGACAGGCAGTCTCATAGTCTATGTAATGAACAAGGGGGGCCCTGTACGGGCGAGTTCATCCAGCATCAGTCCCTCTATTGACGGACTGACGTTTCCGATAGACACTATGGATTCCACTACCAATGGATCCGGTGTCTTGTTTGCCGGACGCAAGCCCAAGGTTCGCGCCTTGGGCTTTTGCGTTTCTGGATGGTCGAAATTCTCTGCGTTAGGTCATAGGCGGTTCCTTCAGAAAACTCCCCAACAATCGGGAGCAATGAGTCGAGTCAGGCTCAGTGTCGTCATGCACTGAAAGTGCCGAGAACTTGGTTGCTCACTCCCCCTGATGACAGGAGTGCTCTGCCTTTGGGTTTGTGGAAGCCTCCTCCAGCCAGTGAGCGACCTCCAGCGTCCTTGCGAACAGTCCCCGCCGTCCATCGAGGTTGAACACCGGGAAAGGCAGGCGTCCTTGGCTGTGCGCTACGTTCAGCGCGTTGACTGATTTGAAATGAAGGATCTTGCAGAGACTTTTTCCGTCCATCAAGGGGCCAAAGTCTGCCCACAGCCTGTCCTGAAGGCACGGACCAATCGATTGCGCGGGACGACTTTCCATTCGTGTAGGTTCTGATCAGGTTGATATTGGGCGTGAAGTCCCTATGGGGGCTTTCTTTAATTAGTGCCTTCGCCCACGGGATTTCACCCGTTAGGCGTCTAATTATTGGCAATTCACGCTGAATGTACCCAATTCTGAAGAGGTAGGTCAAGTCACATTTCGTGAGGGGGGGCGCCCGGAAAATTTCAATTCTTGCAATGATCGTTTTTCTACATTTTTCGAGATAAACGCGTCAGTGGCGCAATTTTTTTGATTTCGCAAGATAATAAAATCCTGCCCTAATGAAAATCATCTGCGCAATAAAATTCATTTACATGAATGACTCCGCAAGCAGCCAATAATTTAACTTAAGGTGCTTTTTAAATTTGGATTTATGTATTAATAGTTATTATTATTCTCCCGTCGGTTTGCCAATTGAGATAAATCGTGCCGCGACGACTGCTCATCCCGCCAGCAGCGAGCCTGCGACAGCTGCTGAAGTTTGGGCAAGGCACATCATGCTGACGGGCAGGCAAAAAAATCGCACTCTCTAAGCAAATGCGACTAGTTGGTCGTGGTCTTTTTAGTCGCGTTGAGAGGAAATCGAGTCAATGCCGACTCGACACGCTACGCCCCTCAAAGCCAACTTTGGCCAGGCCATGAAAAGCCTGCGCTCGGCGCGCGGAGTCACGCAGGAGGACCTGATCAACGCCACGAGCAGGCGGCACATCGGCCGTATTGAGCAGGGCCAACAGATACCTAGCATTCGCTCCATCGAGAGCTTGGCAACGAGTTTGCAGATTCACCCACTGACTCTCGTGGCAGCCGCCTATTGTTCTGATCTAGATGCGAAGTGCTTAGCTGGGCTGTTGAGCACCGTTCAAGCGGATCTTTCCAGGCTTACTACTGGCGAAGGCACCTGAACCACCACGTCGAAGCCCTTTTCCGGTCTACTGGGTCAGCTCCGCAATGGCTTGCATGAGCGCAGCGCCCGAGTGCGCATTTGGCCGTTTAAGCACCCGGTCTACGATTTCGCGGTCAACACTGGCGCTGACCAGTTCGAGGACATCGTGAAGGGTTTCGATCTCAAGGTCTAGGCTGTTGCTGCGTCCCCAGCGGCTAGGCTGGTTTATGGCAATCAGCAGCAGCGTCATGGCGAGCGCGGCGCTGCCAGGCCCGCGCGTAGCGTTGGCGTTTTGGTCGAAAACGAGGTCACGCATTTCGTTCGCAACTGCGAGAAGCTGACCATCCTGCAGAGCACTTGGAAGAATAGCCTCCCAACCGCCAGCTTCGAGCAAAGCGGTCAGCTCTGTCTCCCCGAAATCGCCAAAATCGAAATTTTGCCCGTTCAGCATGGTGTTCTGTCCAAAAATTAGTGCGACCAACTAGTCCCATCAAGGGCCTTGCATGCGAAGATAGCTGAACTTCTCCTTCGAAAAAGCACAAGCTGCTTGCAGTGCTTCCAAAGGAAAGTGGCTGGTTGCTGGAGCGCTTTTTGCACGCAACCTAGCGGTTGCTCCACCTTGTATTTACCCGTCCTCTCTTGAAAAGCCGCTTGAACGTCACCCGCCTAGCAGAACTGGATTCGCAACTTCGCGAGTACGCGAAACTGCACCGTGAGGGCGCGCCTCGATGTGGGTGGGTGAGGACCATCCGCCTGGCTTTTGGCATGAGTTCCACAGCCCTGGGCCGGCGCATTGGAATCAGCGCCCAAGGGGTACGAAAGCTTGAGTTTGCAGAGGCTGAAGGCACCATCACGCTAAGAACTCTTTCCCGCATTGCTCACGGTTTGGATTGCGAGGTGCGGTATGTGCTGGTTCCACGAACGAGTTTGATCGAGCAGATCGCGCAAAGGGCAATGGAACATGAGGAAAGCACGATGAAGATGGACGCCCACACTGTCGTATGGGACGCGGAGGCACTTGTAGCCTTCGCCTCTGTCCTTGAGCGCCTTGGCCGCAAAGAATTTTGGTAACCGAAGCAGTCGACGTCGTACCCTCACCATAACGAGAAAAGTCCAGAGGTAGGATTGCTATGACGACCAAAGAAGCCCAGATCAAGCTCCCGTTCAATTGCCCTCGCTGCGATTGGTTCGGCGCGTTTGTCCAGTCGGGTGGAGAGACAACGTGCCCAGTGTGCGAGTCCACCGTCAGTCCCTTGCGACAAAAAGGATTGGACAATCTCCGGACCCACTACCGACTTCTGCTGAAGATTGGCTACAAGACCGACTGGACTATCGGGCAACGGTCTGCCGAGCAAGATCGGCTGGAACGCTTTTTCGAGAGCATTGGAGAGCCACTATGAGCCTTGCCGACCTAGAAGCGAAATACCCTCTGATCTACCCCCGCTGCCATCCCCGCGGCGGACCTGGATGGGTCGCTCTTCTCGACGTGCTGTTGGCGCAGCTTCAAGCGCGCGCGGACGCTGGTGGAATTCAGGCAAAAGCGCTTCACACGCGTGAGAAATGGGGGCGTCTTAGCCTGCGTTTTCTACCGCTGGACCCAGCCGATGAAGCGATGGTTACCTACGTGCAAGAGGTGTCGATGCGCGTGTGTGAAGTGTGCGGTGCTCCTGGCCAGTACATTGGCGAGAACTATCACCGCACCCGTTGTGAAGTCCATACCGATGTGCTGCCGACATGGCCGACCTCAGCTCGCTGAGTGCTCGCTCGACGTTTTGTGTCACTGCCGCTATTAGCTAGGCATGAATGCCTCCGCGAGCCAGCGTTCAAAATCCTAGACAAATGCATAGCGATTGCGACCATCACCAACGGGGACTGCAGAGCCACGCAGAAAGGACGTGAAGCGGTCTTGATATGGCTGAGGTAGTGATTCCACGATCACATACACCGAGTCGCCGAATCGGTAAGTCTGAGCCAGATGCTGAAGCTCTTCAGACGTCATCGCAAACCTTCACTTTGCAGGCCCGTTCGCAACACATCCACTCTCCAAATCATCTGCATGAAGCTGGCCGGAGTCCTGCCCCTGATATCAAGCACATGGACTGATTGAATGCATTGGAGAGATGGCAGGCCATGGAGCAAGACCATACCATGTGAGCCGACCTAAATGAAAGTGAACATGCCCAGCTATAAAGAGCTTCTTGCACAGCGCCAAAGCCTCGATGCCCAAATCGAAGTCTTGCGCAAGTCCGAAAGCCAAGATGCACTCACTACCGTGCGTCAATTGATTTCCGAGTTCGGACTCACGCATGAAGCCGTATTCCCCACCGGCCGTGCCAAAAACCCTCCCAAGGGCAATACCGTCGCGCCGAAGTACTGTGACCCGCAGACCGGCGCTACCTGGACCGGGCGCTGAAAGCCACCTCTGCGGATCGCAAATCAGGTTCGTGTCCAGTTCGAGATCAAGTAGCTCACATCCTTCGGCCATGGACAATGATCAACAGCCGGTCGATCCGCACATGACACCGGAGGCGCGTGCGCGCCGACGTCGGCTGTCGGAATCGTTTGACCGCGCGGCATCCACTCCAGAAGAGGCACTTGAGGAGGCCCGAGCCATGCTCGAAGAACTGAAGCGAGATCCTCGGTATAAGCCACTGCCGCCTTCCCACGTGATCCGAGTAGAGCTTGAGGATGGAGGCCATGAGCAACCACCCGAACCACCTCCAGTCTGATGACGTATATGAGCCCGCATAAGCAGGCCATGCAAGCCTTGTTCATGGCCACAGTTAACGCGGCCAAGCCCGCGCAGATACCAGCAACTACATAACTCCACAAAAGCTTTGCGCGAACTGGGGATTAGTGGGTCAGCATTCGATGGAAAACGCGGGGGTCAGATCTCAGTGGAATCCAACAGATTGCGCAAAATTCAGCAGAGCGGGATCGGCTGGAACGCTTTTTTGAGAGCATTGGAAAGCCACTATGAGTCGGATCTGGAAGCCAAATATCGAGTGTGATTGCTAATAGCCCCCTTGGCGCAGGCCCTGCTGCGCGGGACGCTGTCTGATCTGGCGCCTTGGAGCTGCTGGAACGTCGGTCTTCGCACTACACGTCGCTGTCGGCGCCTGTACTACAGGTATGACCAGGGTGGTCGCCAAGTTCATACTGCAGTTGGATCCCCGCCTCTGGTGCTGCCCTCGCCTGTATTGGTGCTAGTCATTGGGTGCCGCCACGGTGGTACTCGGATCGCTGGCTGCTTGTCACGAGCCTGTACATCCTCATGCCGCTCGTTATCAGGTTGCTTCCAGGTCAGATCGGCCACCAAGAAGTCCACCCATGCTGGCGTCAAGTTCAGGCCGTCGGCCTTGGTCAGTGGCGCGGGTTGCTGGAGGTGATCCTGCAAGCACACCATAATGCGCTGGCGAACCGCCGCTGGATCACCAAAGAAGGCTGCAAACGCGTCCAGCGCTGGCCCACCTGACTCAGCCGTCAAATTTCCAGCGTTTTTCTCCTTGAGCAGTTTTTCCAGAGCCGTTTCGAAGTTTTTATAACTATGCAAGGCCTCGTAGGGGGGCGGAAACGCTTCTGTGTTCAGCAGTCGCTTCAAGGCTTGGCAGCCTTTGTCGTCCCCGAGTTGATCTTCCAAGGCAGCCGCGAGCGCCGCCGCGTTTTCTTCTTTGCGCAAAACTTCTACGATGGGCAAATACGCCACCATGGACACGGGGTCGGGCAACAATTGCGGGCGCGGCTTGCCGCTCACTAGATGAACAGGGTCCAGATCCACCACCACCAGGGCTTGGTCCCCATCAGACAGCGCACCCTGGCATGACGGCTGCAGGATGCCGTGCTGCCAGCCGTGGTAGGGCGTGAGTAGACGCACAATCCCTGGATGTTCCTTCGGCTTCTGCACCGAGTCGCAGCCAATGAAACAACTGCCACCCACACTTAGCCCCTTGCTGACCGCATTGCAGAACACACTGGCGGTGCCCGAGGCCAGCACGCTAGCCTGGCCGGCGTGCCAATAGTCGTTGCTGCGGCTTGTGCAGGCCGGCACCAAGAGCACTGACCGCCGCTCGCGGTTTTCCTGAGTCACGGTCAACAATTCGCCTAGCGCGTAGATGTCCGCGTCGACGAGTTTCGCTGCCTCAGCTGGATTTTTATCAAACAGCGGCAACACCTTGGCCAGGTCTTGCAGCAACGGGCGACGGTTGGCCGGGCTGCTGAGCAGGAAAAGCTCCGAGCAGATCAGCTCCATGCAGTAACGCAGCTTCTGTGGGCCGTGGATAAGAGCGCGCAGCAGCTCTTTGGTCTCGTTAAATGTCCGTGTGCCAGTCCAGGATCCGCGAAGCTCTTCCAGCACCCGCTCCTCCTGGTAGAGAGGTGCCAGTGGGTCGCCACCAGGGCGAAACAGCTCGTGCGCCGCCACGGCACGGTATTTTTTGTCACGCTGAAACTGCATGACCAGGGCATCGCCTTGCAAACCAAAGGCCTTGGCTTCAGCTCTGGCGGGCTGCCACAGAAGGGTCAATTTCTCTTTCAAGTGCTCCGGGTGGTTACTCGTCGCTTCGAACTGACGGAAGGTGCCTGCCAATACTGCCAAACCTGGGTGGTGAATTAGCTCCCCCTTTAACCACTCCACTGTATCCGGTCGAACGGACACTTCTGGAAGCACCAATAGCTGCACTTTCAATTCGCGGCATGCACGCAAGGCTTGTCCCAGCAAGACGCGCCGCCGATGCTCAGGCCAGGAGAATAACTTTCGGTCCTCATCCCAATGAAACTCCGCACCGCGCTTCGCGGCCTTGTGAACAGCCTTGAAGTCGCCGCCCAAAAACGACAGCAACTCCTTCTGCGCCGTTGGAGCTAAGGGAAGACCGCCGAGCCCAACCTCGGCAATTGGGTGACTGTAACTGTCATCCACTCGCCACTGGAACAGCGCGACACGCAGGGGGCCTCGCGCGGCCAGTTCCTCGTCATCAATGCTTCTGCCAACGCCGAAGCGTTTGCTCCATGAGTCTCCTTGCCACTCCTCCAAGCGATCAATCCGGATCGCACTGGAAACAGCAGGAGCCACTGGTGGGGAGGGCTCCGTACGCTCAGCAGCTTGGTTGCGTTGCGCAGGTTCGCTCACTTCGCCAAGTACAGGGATGGGGGCTCGCACCTCGTCTGCCTCAGCCGCCACTGTGTGCTGAACAGAAGCTCCGGGCAAGCCTAGTAGTTGTAGTGCCGCCGAAGGCGCCACGGGCGCTACACCCTCAAAACTGAACCACCGCCCAAGCTTGTGATCCAGCGTGTGCACTGCCAGCAGTTCATCGTTACCACTGCTGCGGGTCTCGGACCACAGCGTCAGCTTGCGCCTACCAACGGACCGCTGCGGCAAGGTACTGGCAAACAAGCTAGTGAATTGCGGCGTGCTCATTTGCCAGCTTGCGCCACCACTGTCCGTAAATTCGTCGGTGTGCGGATTACGTCCAAACTTTGGGCCTTGCACGTTAACCACGCGCATACCGCGCAAGGCGTCAAGCGCGCACAGCGCCTTGGGCAAAGCGGCCATAACCTCGTCGAATCGCTGCAGCGAGAGCGTGGGCAAAGTATCAAAGGGCCAAATCGCCTCCTGTTCCTCGATACGTCCCTCTCCACGGACCGCATCGACTGGCGCGGTTTGCCACAGGGCCAAGGTGTAGTACACCTGCATCAAATCCGGTAGGTCAAAAGCCTGCGGCAATCCGGCATCCAGCAAGCCGATTAGCGCGAGCATCCACTGCCACGGGCTAGCCTTGCTCAGCGCGGACCAATCCCCGTCCAGCAGCCGCTTTCGCATGGCGATATAGTCGCCCTGATGGGCTAGGTGCTCCATGTCAGCCATGGCCCAATGTGCTGGCAGGCTCAGGTGTTCGGGCATGCGTGCACTGCCTGAGGCTTGTGAATAGCCCCAAAGCGCGGCCACACTGCCGCGTAGCCCAATGCCGACGGCGGTCAACGCCAGTGCCACTTGCAAGGACGCAGCATTGCCGCCGTGGACGACACCCGTGGCAGGGTATAACACTCGGTAAAGCGCCAGCATAAGGCCCAACTCAGGGCGAATAGCTGCGGCTTGGTCAGTGGGTGACTGCAGTGGCAGGCCCTGCAGTACCCACAGGGGCAGCCTGTTCAAAGCCTCGGGAAACACTCTGTGCAGGAAATAGCGCATGTCATCGCCACTGCCATGCTCTAGGCGGAGGGCCATGGCGCGGCTTTCGGCCTCCACCTCCAGCAGATGCCGCACCTGGGCATCCAAGCCCTGGTGCGCCGGAAATTTTTGCAGCGAGGCCAGCGCCCGCTCCACCGTGCGCGGCAGCTTGGCCTCATTCCTGCTTGTCAGGTCAATCTGGGCCGAAGACAGATAGCGGCCCTGCAGTTTACGCAGTTGCTGGCGCAGCACGTAGGCCTCAAGTTCCTGCTTGACCCGAGCTTCTTTTGATTCTGCGCTGTCTGCTTCGTCGCCTTGCGTCTTGCGCTCATCGAGCTGTTCGTCACGCTCTCCGGTCTCGCCGGCCATATCGGCAGCCACACCAAGCACATCAGCCACTGCCCAGCCCACGCGCCACAGTTCAGCCTCCGCAAAGGGTACCGTCACAGACTGCACACGGTCGTCCAGGTCGTGGTACCAGGCGTTGACGCCCAGTTGGTCGCGCTCGACGCGCTCAGCCAGTAGGTAGAGCGTTGTATCGTCGCCTTGGACTTGCTGGAACAACTGGGGCCGGAAGGGCACGTAGGTCAGTTTGCGCTCGCCATCCACCGTCATCTGGTGCATGGTCAGCAGGGCATGGTAGAGGCGCGCCGCCCGATGGGTGATGGGCGTTTGGGCAGGCTGCATACCAATTGCAGCGGGGGCCAGTTCAATCCACGGTCTCAGCTCGGCGCTCTTCGCCACAACAAGCCGTTGAGCGGCCGAATCCTCTCCGACGAAGCGCACGGTCGTTTCGTCGACTGGACAGGGCGGCTCGGCACGCATGGCCACCTGGGCAAATCGTTGCTCGACCTCGGGTGCTGATGACAAGGAATCTGACACTCGCAACGAGTATCGATAGAGAGAGCGCCCATTGGCGCTGGGCTGAGCCTCAATCGCGTACAGCGCCTCAATCTCGCTGACAGTCGGTAGGTGGGGGATCAGTTGCTTGTTTGCGTCAGACTGGGAAATGCAATGTGGAAACCATCGCGCCAGGGTGGCAAGTCGGCTCGCCGATGGCGAACTATTGATGACGAAGTCAATCGCCAGACCGATGTCCAAAGCGCTTCCGTTCGGCGGGACGGTACTGCCGTCATCGTTGGGCTGTGCCAGTTGATCAATGACCCGATGCGCGAGCACCAAGCCGTCATTGCTCGATCTCTCTGGTCGTCGTTTTCGCAGTGCGTTCAATGGATGATGGGCGGTGTCTTGCTGCGCCAGACTTTGTCCGGCCATGCACAGCCACTCGATGGCTGTCAAGGGGCGGCCTTGCTGCGGTGGCAGTGCCGCCGTGGCGCCCGGGTTGCCCAACAGGCGATGGGCCTTGCGCACCACCAGCCGTGCACGTCGAAGCAAGTGATCGCTGTTAGTCGCAGGCTTTACCTGGGATATGAATGCGGGCTCGCAGACCTGGCGGGCTAGATCCAAGCGCAGCTTGCGATCCTCCTCGCGCTCGTTCAGAAACATGCCGCTCTCCTGCCACGGATGGTTATCGAGCAACTTGTCCAACCCTTCCACGGCAAACAGCCAGTGGTAGCCACGTTGCGCAAATGCACTGGCCCAGGGATGCTCAGCGCAGACCTCGTTCCACAAGTTCCAGAAACGCTCCCACAAGCTCGCTGGCGTCCCCACGCTGTTTGCTGTGGCGGCCACCTGCCACCACAGCCAGCGCGCGCACAGACCCAGGTCACCCGCGCGCAGATCGGGCGCGCCCAAGACAGCCTTGACCTGTCCAGCAATCTCTATGGGCTCATACATTAGCGCAACACGCCGCAGCATCTGTAAGGCGCACTGGCGGTCCACTTCAGGCAGTTCGCCGCCCAGGCTGTAGTCGGTCTCGCCATCGCCCACAAGGGGAGGCTCCCAAGCTGGCACAGACGGCGCAAGCCCACGCCCGTCCTTAAGCTGG
>Ga0209023_10006487_pt1 | contig 12316 bp, 13 predicted proteins | sample LakOneMetagenome_FD_187468 | JGI IMG/M metagenome (GOLD analysis project Ga0209023, IMG submission 187468) | Freshwater and sediment microbial communities from Lake Erie, Canada (SPAdes) (version 2) | ecosystem: Environmental > Aquatic > Freshwater > Lentic | place: Lake Erie, Canada... | reverse complement strand
TGGGGCCTGACCTGCATTTTTCGCCTTGTTAGATGGTGGCGGGGGCAGGATTTGAACCTGCGACCTTCGGGTTATGAGCCGGATGTCCGGCCTCTCCCCCGGTCCCGTCCTGTCGCGTTTCGTACCTCTGGGCTGGGGTTTCGCGCACTCGACGTACCGTTCCGTGCCACTGCGGACCGGCCGATACCGGCCCGCGGTGTAGAAGAAAGTGTAGAAGTCGAGCGCACACGTCATCAACGAAGATTCCGTGTCACCGGCGCGAGCTGTGCTCTCCCTAAGCCGCCCTGCGCCAAGACCTAGGGCGGCTTGGGACGGGTGACACGCCGGGGGCGCCTGGTGGGGCTCCACCGACACCCTGTGACGAGCACGACTGCCGGTCGCGCGCCATACTCATGATGTGCACACCTGTCTCGCCCTGCTGCGGACCTGGACCCTCAAGATCGCCCGCGTCGTCCTGCAGTACGGAGACGAGCCTGCCCGGGCGCGGCTCGGCTGCCCGATCTCTCCAGACGAGATGATCGCCCGTGGCCGTCGAACTAGGTCCACATCGGATTGACGTCCTCTGATCGTCGCTCGAACGCTATCCCCCACAGCAGCCAAAGACCGGCGGCAATGTCCCACGAGAGTTCGCTCTTGGCGGTGGCCTCCGCAGCCCGCACGAGGCACACTCGGCTGAGTGCGTAGAAGACATGTCCGTGGAGGCGCCTACCTAGTGCTGGCAGAGTGGTCGGCCACCTGTGAAGCCACTGCAAAGTGAGGCGCAGCTCAACGTCATGCGCACGTGCAGCCAACTGTGTGTCGCCCGTCGACAACGAATGGAATGCAGCGGCCTCAAGCGCCTCCACGATATAGAAGTCGCGGAGTGCTAGGGCACTTGGGTCGACACCTGCACTTTCAGCCTCGCTCGCCGCTGACGAGAACTCAAGCAATGCGGCCATGTAGTCACCCTCGAAAAAATGATTCTCGCCTACGAGGTGGCGAACCTGGGCTCGAGTGATTGAGCGAGCCATCGGCACCTCACCCAGGCTGGAGGTCGCGACGAGGAAGTCGTCGTAGATCGCGGCCACCACCATGAAGGCACCCGGGCTAGGCGACCTGTAGGCAGCGTCGAGAAGGGTGGCTGCATCGTCGAGCATGGCCAGGTGGACTTCATCCGCACCAGAGCTGGCCCATAGCGAGGCGAGAATCTCGTCGGCACCAGACGGCATGGGCTACCCCCCGACGGACTCAATCCCTGCCGCGACTAGTTCTGGCACTTCGAGCGGCGCGTCCGGATGGACGAAGCAAAACCTGAGAACCCACCGCTCCTCGACCGGGAGCCAGCGCACTGAGCCAACCGGCCCTCCGAGTCGTTCGATCGCGGCCGCAGCGCTTAGACAGAGTTCCTTCGCCGCGGTGGAACTCGACGCCGGCGCGAGACAGACGATCGGGCCATGCGGTTGCGTCGGCGTTGCATACCAGCCGACCGCCGCTGCGAGAGTTGCCGACCGCCGAGCCAACAGGAGACCTCGCAGTGCTCGTCGACGTACCTGCATCCTCTCCTGACTCTGCATGTTCAGCAGCGCCGCAGCAGGTCCAGCAGCGGACCTCGTTGTGTCGACAACGAACTCGTGCGGTGACTCGTGGAGCGTGTCTGACATATCAGTCGGCGCCAGGTGCGCTAGGAGTTCGCGTCGTAGCAACAGGTGCGCAGCACCGAGCGGAGCACCCATCCACTTGTGAAAGTCAATCGCCCAGAAGTCGCTCGTGCGCATAGCGGAGAGACTGTCAAGATACGACGCCACAGACTCAGCTTCCTGAGGTTCCGAGACAGCTTGATAAACGTCCTCCCGAGACAACGACAGGAGTGGCCACGACAGCACGCAGTCGCAAATAAGCCGTGACGTGTGTCCATCGAGCCGAAGTGCTCGTTGCATCTCCTTCCAAGCTACGAAGTCATCGATTGTGCCGGTATCGGCATCCCCTGCGGTACCAACGAGCGCAGCGATGTGGACCGACCGGCCCATTGAGGCCACCTCACGTTGAACAAGGTCAACATCGATCACCGGGAGGCGAAGGACTGCATCGCTTCGAAGACCGCAGAATGAGCAAAGCTTCTCGATCGATGAGTGCGCGCGAGGGCCGACAAGTACAAGCAGATCATCGGCGCTATGACCGCCGCGCCCGGCCTCACGGGCCGCTGAGGCGATGGCGGCGTGAAGCGCCGCGGTTCCGCTGTACATCGAGAGCCCCTCAACCGGCGGCAGCCACATCAGTTCGCTCAGCAGGGCAGACAGCTCTGCGTCAAGCGCCCCAAATGATCCTGCATAGTCCGCACGCATCAAGTTCGGCGCGAGCATTCCTACGACGACTTGCGCTGCGAGAGCCTCAGCGGACGGAGGTGCTGACTGAGCGATCGCGCATCGCCGTTGGTACCAGTCAACTCTTCCCGCGAGTCGAGTTAGGAAGAAGTCGAGAAACTCTGCGGCCTCTCCAGTGCTCACCTCCGACACGGACATAGGGGAATCGGCAGAGGTGCGGACCCGTACCTCCTCGCGCCATGCCTGCAGAAGCCCGATCGTGACGTCGAGCGATGAGAGAAACTCAGGCGAGAACACACCATCCTGGGCCGGCGGACCGATGTCTTCATCGCCTTCCGACACGCCGATATCCATCTCGTCGTCCTGAACTAGGCGAGGGTGAAGAACTGTCCGAAGTAGGTAGCGCGCGCCCTCGCAGCACTAGCCTCGAGGTCCGACACCTCGCGTTCAGTCAGATCGGCTCGGAGCACACGCGTGACAGCCTCCGCCACGTCCAACGCGTCCGATGGTGTCATCGCCGGGTAGCACGGGACGAGTACATGACTAGAGATCACGCGTTGCGCATTCGGAAACGGACGCTCGGTGTGGACTCCACGTGCAGCGGCGACCGACGTCTGCGAGTGAAGCATCGGGTAGTACACGCCCGCTGGAATGCCCTCCGCCATGAGAGAGTAGAGCACAGCTCGCCGAGAGAGCCGAGAGTGGGTGAGCAGCAGTCCGCATCGGTTCGCCACGGGCTGCGACACCTCCGGAATCGCGAACGTGCTGACTCCGTCAACGCCCTGAACTGCTGCGGCGATCGTCGCGTAGTGCTGACTCCGCAGCTGATTCAGGTCGTCGAGGCGCTTCAGCTGTGCTCGACCAAGTGCCGCCTGAAGGCTATTCATTCGATAGTTGTGGCCAGCAAGGATGTAGTCCATTCCGCTGGTGAGTTCGTCTATCGATGAGGAGTAGTGTCCGATCGTTGACCGGCCAGATGCTTGCCACACTTCTCCAGCATGGCGAACGGCTCGCACGCGCTCAACCGCGGATGAGTCCGCTGCGGTCACCATGCCGCCCTCAGCAGATGTCATATTCTTGATCTCGCCAAATGAGTGGCACCCGATACCGAAGGACCCAACGGGCTGGTCCCTCCATCGAGCACCTACCGACTGAGCACAATCCTCGACGAGAGTCAGGCCAGACTCCGCGCAAAGAGCCTGCGCAGAATCACGGTCGAATGGAATCCCGAAGAGGTCAACCCCGAGCAGTGCCGTCACATCCTCCGAGCAGCGATCGGAGGCATCCGCCATCGAAAGATTCGGGGAGTCTGGCGCTAGGTCTACAAACTCGGGAACTAAACCCGCGAGGTAGATCGCGTTTACTGAAGCTGCGTAAGTGTAAACCGGCACGAGAACCTTGTAGCGCCCGTTTGTGGCAATCGCAGCCAGAGACGCATGCAGGGCCGCCGTTCCTGACGTCACCGCCACTGCGTGGTTCGTCCCAACGTACGACGCGAACTCCTCTTCGAAAGCCTGCACCTCTGAACTTGAGAAGATCGACAAGCACCGAGACCGAATAGCCGAGTCGACGGCGTGGAACTCTTCGTCAAGCAAGATCGGGTCTTCGATCGGGAATGGGCTCGTGCGCACAGGGTGCGCGCCCAGTGCAGCCAACTTTGTTGTCATGACGGTACAAGTCCCCCATCTACGTTAAGTGCCTGGCCAGTAATGTGACGCGACTGAGTGCTGCAAAGAAAGCCCACGACATCGGCGATGTCCTCAGGGGATGCCATTCGCCCCAAGGGAATCGTCGTCTTGAGAGACTCTTTAAACCATCCTGGAGCCTGTCCTTCTGCCTCGCTTACATCGGCATCGACCAGATTCATCATCGGTGTGTCGGTGTTGCCGGGGCAAACAGCGTTGACGCGAATCCCGCTCGGCGCTAGCTCGAGGGCAAGCACACGCATCAACCCGATGACACCAGCCTTGCTCGCGCAGTAGGCATGGTTACCGGGCCATCCCACCTTTCCTCCTGTTGATGAGATTAGCACCATCGTCCCTGTGCCGAGCGCCTTCATGCTAGCGACGCAGGCCTGCGCTGCGTAGAAGGTGCCGCTCAAGTTGGTCTCGAGTACGGAGGTCCAGTGATCATCAGTGACTTCCTCAAGGGGCGCACTCAGGTAGGAGCCGGCGGCCGTGACTAGAACTGACGGAGGTCCCAGCGCTTCCGTAACACGTTCGACCGCACCGACCACACTGGTCCTTGATCGTACATCGACATCCACGAGAGCGATTTGGTCGCGAGCGCCGAAGTCCGCTGCCGAGCGCGCCAATGCTGCATCCGTGTCGAGTACGCCCACCGACAAGTCCGAGTTCAACAAGCGCCGAACTATGGCCGTTCCCATGCCACCAGCGCCACCTGTCACGACGGCGCATCCGGCAGTGGTCCTCAGGTTCATCGGCCGACTCGGGCGACCAGTCGAGCGACGCCATGAGAGTGCGGACTGCCATGACTCCAATCTGGCTCGACGCCTTCGGCATAGTAGATAACCTCGGCATCAGGCATCACATCACGCAACTCGTTCGGCTCGTAATAGTGCTTCACAAACGATGCCGTATCACTTACGGGACCACCGACACATGCCGGATCACTCGTTGTGAACACCTCGAGCGCGACGATGCCACCGGGAATGAGGACACGTCGAATCTCACCTACAGCAATCCCTGCGTCTTGCGGCACAAGGTGATCGATCACGGTCGTGGCGTTGATGACGGACGCAGAAGCCGACCTACACGGAAGGGCGAGAATCGATCCCTGACACACTAGCAATCCCCCCGCTCGCGCCGCTCGCAGGCCCGCGAAGGACGTGTCGACGCACACAGCACTGAACCCCAGGGCAGCAAGCCACCGACCATCCCGCCCTTCACCACCTCCGACGTCGATGGCCATAGCAGTGTCCCTCGCGTCGCCGCGGAGAACATCCACACACGCGAGGAGGTGCGGTGACGGAACCGTACCATAGTACTGGGAGTCGGCCTCGTAATAGCGGTCGAACGATTCGCGCTGAGCGTTCACATCTGGACTTCCTCAATGTGTTCCGGCACGATGCCAAGATCGGAATACCGCACCCAGTCTGGGCTAAGGATGAGGAAGACGGTGTCTGGGTCATCCTTGAAGGCCGCAGACTGCGGGTGCTTGGCGTAGTGACACGCGTGTACGTCGGCGAGTTCGCGGTCAGATGCTGCGCGAATTGTTCCTCGAACCTGGAACGTCTTCCAATCATCCTCGGACCAGCCAGTAGCGAACGCTGCTCGGTTGTGTTCAGCAATCCCGCTGACCTTCACGGAGTTCCGGTCGGTACTGAAAAGGAGCTCGCGGCGAAGGTTGACAGAGAAGTGCATCACTGCGGCATGGGGGTCGCCACTCGGTCGTAGCATCGCGACAACCCCCACCCGGTGCGTGTCCAACATCGCCATCAACTCATCCAAGCTCATTGTCGTCCTCCAACCTGGTGCCCACAGAAGCGATCGCGGGAGGGAGGAGGTCCCTCAACCAGATGTCTAGCTCACGGGGCGTTCCATCTGGAAGCGTTCTGTTCGTGTACGTCGCGAGCTCCGACGCGAGAGGCGCTGGCGCCGGAGCGTCGGTCGATTCCTCGAACAGACCCGCTGACGACGCACGCTCGTAGTCGGCGGCGGTATAGCGATCCCGATCGCTCACGAACTCGCACTCGAACTCACGCCACTGACCCTCCTGGCGCCGAAAACGGTTGATTGCACGGACCGCCAACGCCGCTGACAGCAACGCGTTGCCCACTCCTTGACCTGTGACGGGGTCCATATACAGGCCAGCGTCTCCGATGAGGAGGCTGTTACCTATCCCCGGACGTTGCTTCCACATAGAACCGAGTGGCACTTCGACAGAGCGCCCCAGCCACTGCAGCCCGCCGCAATCTTCATGCAGCCGCTCAAGTTCACTTAGTTCGGCAAGAAAGGAAGGACGGCGACCGATGAGACGCGCCCCCTCAAGGCCTACGCCGACTTCACCTGAGTCAGCCGGCTGGATGAATCCGTGGGCAACCCTCGAGTTCCCGTGGTAGGTCCTGAACTCCGAAGCTAGGGGCCAGCCGACCGGAACACGCGCGTACTGGAAGCGCAGGCGGTTGTTCATGGTCCGGATGTCGTAGCGGTGCGCATGCATGAATCGGGCAACCGAGGAGAATCGCCCATCTGCCGCGACTAGAACGTCAGCCGTCACCGTGCGGCTCCCAGCCTGGTCTTGCGTGTGGACGGACCACTGCTTTCTCCTCGGGTTCCATTCGGCGGAAAGGACCCGCGTCGACCGTCGAAACTTGACTGCAGAGCGGGTCACTCGATCGTGCAAGACCGAGAGGAGCGTCGCTCTGCGAGGGCCGATCGCGTAGTCCCGTCCGAGGTAGTACGGAACCGGCCCCTCCGCCCTTGATCCGTCAGGGCGAGCAAACGAAACCCGGGCTACCCGTGGAAGCTGCCGGGCTTCGAGGTCTGGGCCGACGCCGATGGCATCGAGAAGGAATAGCGCGTCGGGCCAGAGCGTGGCTATGGCTGGCGGGGCGGATCCTGTCCGCAACCGCTCGAGCAAAAGCACCGAGGGGTCCCCTAGAAGCGCTGCCAAGAACGCCCCTGCGATACCCGCGCCCACTATTGCCACTTCGACCGCGTCACCCTTAGTCACCGCGACGACCTACGCGTAAGCCTTCAGCATCTCGTCGACGTATGCCGCCGAGGGATGGTCTGCATGCTCACTGAGCAGCCGCCGCATCAGTTCGACTGACCTGCCTTCCTCTATGCCACCCGTGACCTTGGGCGACGCGTGGTCGGCGAGCAGATGACCAAAGTTCGAGATCGCACCATCAGGTGTCGCCCTCATACCAAAATATATCTCATCCACCCCCACTTGCATTGCGGCGCCAAGACACATCAGGCAGGGCTCGAGGGTCGTGATAATCCGAAGCGGCCGTGCGGGCGTCCACAGCTGATTTTCGGCATTCAAGACGCACAGCAGCTCCGCGTGAGCTGCGAGGGTCCCCATTCGGCTGACGGAAGTCCAATGTCGGCCGAGTTCATCGTCGCCGGCCACAAGCAGAGCAGCCACAGGGATCTCGCCGCCCTCCATCGCGCGCTCAGCTTCGTCGAGAGCTAGCTCCATCCATCGGGTGATGTCCGGGTTATCCATTCGGCTTGCCTTTCGTAGCTGGAGATCTGTTATTGGCTGCCTTGCTCATAACGCGCCGTTCTCGTGCGCGCCGCATTAGAGCTCGGATCGGTGAGAGCACGACTTCTGTGAGAAGTGTGACCAGCACACCACCCAGAATCGTCAATACCGCGCCTCGCTGGCCTTTGCTGAGGTCGTTCCAGCGGTCGCCGAACCATGCAAATGCGTCGACGTAGAGCGCGAAGAAGGTCACGGCGGCGAGGGCGAGGACGATGTGTGCCACATCGAAGCGGCGCTGCGAGGCTACCGTTGCTGCCGCAACCTCCCGGGAAGCGAGGAGTGACCGGCCCGACGCCACGCCGAGGATCCACTCCGCTGTGGACCAGGTTGTAACATCTGCGTCCACACGCAGGGGCGACTGGAGCCGCCACAGCCCAGTCGGATCCTGCGTCGAGCGGAGCCAGCAGACCAGATCGGCGACTACTCCGACGTGTCGTTCGGGGTCTGGCATATCGAGCACTGCGAGCAGGGCGTCTACGTTCGTGTTCTGGTTGAAGACGATTGCGCCCGATGCATCTCCTTGCAGCACGTTCTCAACAGCGATCGACCAGAGAGACTCCTCAGATCGAGACTCCATCAAGAGTCCGACTAGTACCTCTGCTCGCTCACCCGTAAGCCAAGGATCCTTAGCTCGGGCAAGGGCGCTCATTGCGCGAGCGGTGCTCGCTGGGTCACATGCTGCGCCGGAGACCGCTGGCCACCCCGATCCCATGACATACCCATCGATGATCCAGGCGCTTGCCCTTCGCACGGTCGCCGATGTCGCGCTGCTCTCACCGAGGGCCGCGAGGCCGTGGACAGCGAGAGAGGTGGAGATCATCCGGCTGGCCGCTCCGTCGTGTCCGGACTCCGGCTCAGTTCCCCAACCACCATCGGTGTGCTGGGTCGCCTCGAGCCATTTCCCCGCTGCCTCGACAGCGCTATGGATCCTCGACTGGAGCGCATGGTCGTGATCCAACAGTGGCCGGACGCTGGCCAGCGCCGCGACCGCTTGGCCCGTCGCCATCGTCGACGCACGTCCGCCAGCGATGAGGGGCCAGCCAGCAGCACCTTGGGCATCTACGCTGAGTTGAGAATCCAAGAGGAACCCCACCAGTCCCAGAACAGCCTTCAGACCTGCGGCCTCCACCTGACCGGCCAGCACCACAGCCTCAAGCGTGCTAGCAGTCGTCCAGCAACCACTCGGATCGTTCGACTTGATAGCCGGGACGCCACCATCATCATTTCGTGTTGCTACTAGTGCGTGAACGGCCCGCGGAACTGGATCTAACAGTGCACTACGCACGAACATGTGGCACCCGGCCGGTCACGATCGCGAATCCGTCGTACAACTCGCGATCAAGTGGGACCATAGTCACGGTGGGCTCGTCGAGCCGTAGGGCCGAGACAAGCTTCGCCATGTCGTTCTCTGAGAGTGTTGTAGCCTCGACATGCGCTCCCGTCTCCCGCACCTTCCAAGTGTGCGCGCCTACAAGGTAAGCGGCAAAGAAGAGCCCGCCTTCAACTACCAGCGACGCAACTTCGGCGTTCTCGAGGATCCACTCGTCCACCGACTTGGCTTCCGCCTCGAGCGAGAAGTTCGCGACCACGGCGTTGAAGCCTCCGACCCGTCCCTGAAGCGGGCTCGTTTCGAGCACACGCGTCCTGGACCGGGCTGCGGCCATGACCTCTGCCGGCGTAGCCTCTCCTACCCCCTGCAACCCCGCGATGTATTCCGCGTACGGAGCCCAGAGCGCATCGTCCGCCCCCTGGGTCCACCGCCGCACATACCCGCGCGCATGTGGCGACGGATCCCACATATGGATTGTCGCGGCATACGGTGCTGCGAGCAGAGGAACATATGCGGTCGGTCCGCATCCGTAATCGAGAACCTCAGCCCTGACTGTGCATATCAACTTCGCCAGTTCAGCCAATAGAACCTGTGTTCCGGGGTCCGACGGATTGGCGTAGTACGTCATGGCGTACGCATCAGCCTCACCGTCAGTAGGGAAGGCGTCTGTGGGTACCCCCGGTTCACCAGGCACGGAGGCCCGGCCCGGTCGTTGCCATCCAGTCGTCCTCCTCGGCGATAGCCTCTCCGCGAGCGTGCTCGTAGTCAGGCCGGTCAAGAGTCGGACGACCAATGGTCACATGGCCGTAGCCACCCAAGGCCTCACCTATCCCGACCTCGACGCAGGTGGTGCGCTGCTCTGGTGGAACGGTCACCCGGCCCAAGCGTCGCTTGAGTTCGAAGACTGGACTAGGCGTTGATGGTGCTTGATCAGGATGGCGAACCATCGCAACCTTCCCCCGGCGGCTTGCAAGCGTTCCTTGAGCGTGGCGAAGTGTTTAGCAGACGAACCGGTTGGCGGCAACTGCATTTGCCAGTCTCGCGTGGAGAGACGTGCAGGTGGTGTCAGTCTGGCGATGCCCCCCGACCCCTAGAACACGCAGATCCAACGTGTTGCCGGGCCAATCTCGTGTCCCACGTGTCGACACCACGGGAGGATTGCCGCGCCCGCAGGAGTCCTCGGTGGATCGAGCGAACAGCTGCGAGAAGCGGACGGGGCGCTGCCAGCACAGGTGTGAGCTCCGCTACGTCTCCTCAAACATCATGGCGGTGTTCGCTTCGAATCCGCGCCGCTGGGTGCTTGTAGAGTCGCTTCGGTGGGAGCCCCCCAAGTTGCGACCAGACTGAGCGGCGCAGGTTTGTTCATCGCCTTCGCGCTCGTGCTCGGTGCGCCGCTGGCGCTGACTCGAATCGGTGAGGTTGACTCTGGCTCGGCTGCGGCAGACGGACCTCGATCAGGCGCGGGGGATCCCTGGTCGTCGAGCACGTCGATACCTCCGACGTCCGATCAGCGGCCGAGGGACGATCGACGGCTCGTTCCGGAGTCGATCCCAGCTCGGGGGTCGATCATCGAACCTGCGCAGCCAGTGCCAGCGAAGCCGGCTGACGCTCCGTTCAATCCCGTCGGCGAGGAAGCTGGATCGCCAGTGCGGTGGGACTCTTGCACACCGATCCGCTACGTCGTACGGCGCCAGGCCGGGCCAGAGCACGGCTTCGAGATGGTGCAGGAGGCTCTGAAGCGAACGGCCGATGCCAGCGGCCTTCGGTTCCAGTTCGAAGGGTTCACCAACGAACTGCTCGACGACTGGCAGGCCGATCCCAGAGCCGCGGGTACCGCGGACGTGTGGATCGGTTGGGCCTTCGACGACGAGGTACCGCGTTTGGGTCCACAGACGGAGGACACGTACGTCGCCGGTGTGGGTGGACCGTCCTGGCAGTCGGGCAGCCCTCGTATCCTCAGCGGCTCGGCTGTGCTGCGAGCTGACACAACGCTGGACCACCGCTTCGGCGCCGGTCTGACGTACGGCAACGTGCTGCTCCACGAGATCGGTCACATGGTCGGGCTCCATCACTCCGACTCGACCGCCGACATCATGTACCCGTCGACGAGCCCCGACACCCCGGAATCGTGGGGTCCAGGCGACCTCGCCGGCCTCTACGCGCTTGGCAGCTCACAGCCCTGCTTCTGAGGCACTGACCGCAGCGAGCCCACGCCCCGCCGGGCTCACGCTTCGGTGGGATCGCTCGCGTCGAGACGGAGTGGGCACACCCGGAGGTCCTTCGGGTCGACGTCCGCTGGCAACTGGCCGATGCGGAACCCGTTGGCGGTCGTCTCGCAGTAGTAGTACCGGTGGCCGTCGTGGTCGATGAAGGTTCCCGGTAGCCCGTCTGGTGCTGAGATGCCGATCGCCGCGTGGTTGCGCGTGACGAGCGGGAGCACGGCGTGGCCGAGTTCGTGCAGCACAGCTGCGGCGAGGATCGAGGAATCTTCGCAGTCGCCGGTCTGCTCGTAGATCGTTTCGATCGGGTACCGCCAATACTCCTCCTCCCCGGTGCTGTCGATGTCGAAGGAGTAGTCGACGGACTGAGCGAACCCGAGGACTGCGGAGGCTTCCTCGAACCGGGAGAACCCGTGGCTGTTCGCGAGCTTTCGGATCTCGTTCGCTGCGTGGATGACCTCAGCCGTCGATCCTGTGATGACCCACGGTGTCCAGTCGGGGTAGGGGTCGCCCATCGGACGTTTCGGGTTCGTGGAGGCCATGGACTCCACCCGTTCGGGGTCGACCGCGACGATGATGTCGAGCGCTTCGGTTCGCGTGGCTCGTGGGACCGACCAGTGGAAAGAGCGCAGCTCGGTGCCGTCGTCTTGCTCGCGGACCTCGTCGGGACCGGCACCGGGCCTCCCTGGATCGAAGGGCGTGACTTGCTCCGGGAGCGCGTCAGTGAGGCCACGGTCGCGGTACTCGCTCGCCATGAGGACCAGAAACCCGAGCGCCAGCATCAGCGGAGCCGCTGAGGCTTGCGCCCGCCCAAGGGTCAGGTACCAGCCGAGGAGAAGCAACACGAAGGCCCCGCGCTCGAACCAGATGAGGCCGGTTCGGTGATGCGTCGCGATGAGGAACGAGCTGATGCGTTTCGGGGGGTCACGTCGCATGAGCCAACGGAAGGCGAGGAACGTGACGACCCACGTCGCGGCGAGTGCACCGTTGAAACGCCAAGCGCTCAGGTCCAGGGAGTCGGCCAGCGGGAAGAGGTACCAGATGGTGACGGTGGCGACGGCGGCAAGCAGTGGTAACGCCTCGCGCCCCGGAGTATCACGCTTGTCGTCGGGAGTGCGTGGCGCCTTCTGCCAGATGCGGAGCCAGCCGTCGCGGAGGACATCGAGGAGCCGGCCCAGGAGTTCGATGATCTTGCGGGCGAGTCGCTCCAGCGCTCCGACGGGACCCTCGAA
>Ga0209023_10006486_pt1 | contig 12319 bp, 11 predicted proteins | sample LakOneMetagenome_FD_187468 | JGI IMG/M metagenome (GOLD analysis project Ga0209023, IMG submission 187468) | Freshwater and sediment microbial communities from Lake Erie, Canada (SPAdes) (version 2) | ecosystem: Environmental > Aquatic > Freshwater > Lentic | place: Lake Erie, Canada... | reverse complement strand
TCACCAGCTGAACGACGGCGCGGTCAACGGCTCGATCGCCATCTTCGACCGGGGCGACGCGGCAGGCTTCGCCAACCAGGGCGACAAGATCGGCGGCCTGTTTGACGCCTTCAACCCCGCCGCCGCCGCCTACTGCACCGACAAGGGCCGTGGCCTGCTAAAGATCAATGGTGACCCGGCCGGGACCTTGAGCTTCGGCTGCCAGGGGGACAGCACCCCGACCTATGTGGAGACGGCGGGACCGATCATGGCGCGGATCCTCGCCCGCGCCGGCGTGCCGGCTGGGCGGATCAGCGCCAGCGTGGCGGCCCTGGCCTCGACCGCGCCGGTCGGGATCTTCTCGGCTGAGCCCGTCAACGCCAGCGAGCTGATCAAGCCGTTGGCGCGCGCCGCCCTGACCGCCCTGATCCCCGACCGCCTGGGCGTCTGGGAAGCCCTGCCGATCACGCCGCCGGCCGCGATCGCCGACTTCACTCTGGACTATGACCAGGTCCGTAACCTGCAGGCAGACCGCAGCGCGCCGGCGCCGGCCGGGGCGATCCGCGTGGGATGGGGGCAGATCCATACGACCTTCGCCGGGTCGGACCTGGCGCCGGCCCTGCGCAACACCTCTGCCGCAGAACGGCTGGGCAGCGCCTGGCGCTGGGCTGTGCTGGAGGACGCCGCCGTCAAGGCGCGGGCGCCGGGCGCGTGGCGCACCATCCAGATCGAGACCGCGCTGCGCGTCGAGGCCGACGCCCTGGCGCTGGCCGCCAATCTGAAGGCGCTGTTTGGCCTACGGCCCGACGGCGCCCCGCGCCGCCAGTGGCGGGTCGAGATCGAGTGGACCGCGCAGGCCCTGGCTCTGCCGCTGGGTTCGACGGTGCGCCTGATCTATCCGCCGCGCGATCTGGACGGGAATTTCCTGCTGCTGGGCGAAGAGCCGATGCGGCCCACCCGCGACGCCGTCATCTGGACTTTGTGGGGCTGACCATGGCGCTGGGCAAACTCGCAACCCGCAACCTTCTGCCTTTCCTGACGCTGGGCGGCACGGCCGGCTCGGTCGCGCTTCCGCGCGCCAACCTGATGGCCAACGCCCTGGCGATCAGCCCCCGACACCTGACCTTGCCGATGCGCCAGACCGATATCGTCACCCTGTCGCAGAACGTGCTGGAGATCACCTTCGATCGCCCGCGCGCCATCGACCTGGTCGGCATGCTTTTCCACACCATGGACCTGACGGCGAAGTGCCGCCTGACCGTCGCCGGCGCGGGCGGCACGCTGGCCGCGCCGGTCTATCAGTCGGCCTGGACGAAGGTTCACCCACGCCGCACGCCCTCGTTGTTGATCCCTTGGGAAGAGCCCAACTTCTGGACGGGCCAGGCCCAGGTCGCCGACCTCGATGTCTTCCGCCGGCACTGCCTGATCGGGCTGGATCCCAAGCTGGTGGCCAGCGCCATCCGCATCGAGCTGGACAACCGCGACAACGACGCCGGGTTCTATGACCTGGGCAACCTTTGGATCTCGTCGTCCTTCACCCCGGCCGGGAACTTCGACCGTGGCCGTCGCCTGGGGCTGAAAGCCCGCGACAAGGTCCAGGAGGGGCCATCGGGCCGGCGTTTCGCCGAGCGTCGCCAGCCCGTGCGCGAGATCGCCTTCACCTGGTCGAGCCTGACCGAGGCCGAGGCCTGGCAGGTCTATGACGACTGCGCCCGCGTGGGCACCACCGGCATGGTCATCTTCGTTCCTGACGTCGCCAACGTGGCGGGCACGGCCCGCGAGGCGTTCCCCGGCACCTTCATCGAGGGCTCGCTGGCCGAGCCCGTCTTCACCTTCGAAAAGCAGCACACGGTTTCCGTGGCTATCCGGGAGATCATCGCGTGACCAGCGCCGCCTTCGACCGCCTGAACTCCGGCTATTACAATTCCGACCCGGTCTCGCCGACCAATCCCGGCGGGTTCGGCGATGACGGTCACCAGGAGAATTTCCCGGCGGCCCTGGCCGACATCGCCACGGTCGCTGCCGAGGCCAGCGACTCGTCCGGAGACGCCGCCGACCAGGTGGTGCTGGCCGCTGCCTACGCCGCCACGGCCCTCAACGCGCCCGGCACGTTCGCAACCTCGACCAGCAACGTCGCCATGCCGGTCGTGGGTGGGACGTTCCCGCTCACCATCCAGCTCAACAAACTCTTCACGCCGCTGCAGAAGATCGGCGCGGCCAGGACCGGGTCTGAGACGACGACGGCGGTCTATGGGACCGTCCAGTCCTACAATCCTGCGACCGGCGCGCTGGTGATCTTCGTGGAAGGCGTCATCGGCGCGGGTGGCCCCTACAACACCTGGACCGTCGCTCTCAGCCTCTATGGCGTGATCACGTCGCGCCAGATCCTGGTCAGTGGCGGGATGCTGTCAGGCGGCGGCAATCTGGCGGCCGACCGGACGATCACGCTGACCCCGGCCAGTGCGGCGGACGCCTGGGGCAACAACAACACCGACCCTTTGACGGGCGCGACCCTGCGCCTGATGGCGGCCAAACAGGCCTTGGCCTATGCCGCGACCATCGCCTGGGACACCAATGCCGGATGGTTCCGCGAGGTGACGCTGACGGCCAACGCCATCATGGGCCTGCCGACCAATATCTTTGACGGCCAGTCGCTGCGACTCTCCCTTGGCCAGGGCGGCGCCGGCGGCTTCGTGATTACGGCCTGGAATACCTTTTTCGACTTCGGGCTGGACGGCTTCCCGGTCCTGTCGACGGTCACCGGCAAGACCGACTTCGTGTACGTCGACGTGGTCAATGTCGGCGGCACGCTCAAAGGTCTCAGCAGGTTCAGGAAGGCCGCCTGATGCTGGGCCTTTCAAAAATGGGGATGATGGGTGGCGCGCCCTATATCGCGCCGGGCGTGACCTTCACTGGCTACGCCCACGGCATGGCCTCGACGCCTATGTGCATCGGCTATGGCCTGGACAAATGGTGGGTCGGGTGCCTGGGCGGGCAGCTCTACAGCTCGCCAAGCGGCAAGGCAGGCTCCTGGACCCTGGTCACCACCTTCTCCAGCTTTGTCCCCGGCAAGATCGAATACGCCGCCGGCCGGCTGATCATCATCGCGACCGATCAGGTGAAGTGGTCGATCGATGGATCGACCTTCAACTCCTACGCCTACACGGCCATCGGCAGTTCCCAAGGGATCAGCGCCTGCTATGCGGGCGGCTATTTCCTGGTCGCTTTTGGCGATGCCTCGGCCGGAAAGTATCTCTGGACCGCCGACTTCACGACCTGGACCGTTACGACCAACACCAACCCGTCCCACATTGCCGGGTTCGTCTGGGATGGGTCCAATTTCCTGGCCGCTAGCGTCACCAACCAGGCCCTGCGGGCGTTCACGGATCCCGCGCCGACGACGGCCTGGCCGACGCAGGGCGTGGCGCCGGGGATCAACCGCTTCAACACTGTGGTGATGACTGGCGCGCGCATCCTCGGCCTGGGCTACATCGTCGGAACCAGCCAGGCCCAGCAGGCCTACACCGACGACGGCGGCGCGACCTGGACGACAGGGACTACCCCTGGCCCGAGCGGCACGGACTCGTGGGTCGATGGCTATTCGGCGGGAGGCTTGGTCTTCGCGATCATGAACCCGACGGGATCCAACGGCTGGCTCTACAAATCGACTGACGGCGGCGCGACCATCTCGCTGCTGTTCTCCGTGACCGCCGAGGTGTTTCGCGACGTGGCCTATGGCGACGGCCGGTTCACGGTCGTCAGCTCCACCAAAATCTACATCGATCGATAGGAGGCGGGCATGCGCTACGCGATCATTCATGACGGCGCGCCCGTCGAGATCTTCCCCAACCAAGGCTTTGAGGTCTGGCTTCTGGTGGAGACGCCGCCGGCCGAAGAGGACGGCGAGCCGGGCTCCGAGCTGCAGTCTTTCAACGCGCCCGCCAACTGGCGCGACTTCTTCACCGAGGTCGAGTTCGAGCAGTTCGGCGTCCAGCTGGTGACGCCGGCCACCGCGCCGGCCGGTCAGCGGTTGGCATCCAGAGACCTGCTGATCGGCTTTGACGGCGGGCGCCCGGTCATCGTCGAGCCCGCGATATTCGAGCCGATCCCGCCGGCGCCGTTGGAGCCGGCCCAGGCCCAGGCCCTGGCGATGCTGGACGCGGCCCGCGAGGCACGGATCTCCACGGACTTCGACTATGACTTCGGCGCCACCGTGGCGATCGACGACCAGGGCGGTGAAGAGCCGGCCGGGGTCCGCGCCCTGCAGATGGGCGTCAACAACCGGCGCGACTGGCAGGCCCTGCAGGGCCTGGCCCTGACAGTCGGCGGCGGGGCGACCCTGCTGCCGATCCGCTGCTCGGACAACGTCAACGTCCAGACCACAGCCGCCCAGGTGCTGCAGGTGCTTGCGGCCGCCACCGTGAGGGGCTCGGCGATCGTCTTCTACGCCGCCGCCCGCAAGGCCCTGGTCCGCCAGGCGACCACGGCCGCGCAGGTCGACCAGGTCGTCGCCGACAGCACCGAATGGCCTGCCTGATGGCCGGCTCTATCCATCCCGCATTGAAGGCCGCGACTGGCGGCAAGGAGCACTGACATGGCCAAGGCCCGTATCGAATATGTCCGACTTCGCCGAGGCGGCGATCAGGGGGCGATGGACGCCTCGGTGATCGCCCTGAACGGCGGCTCGGCGGAGGTTTTGACTGTCGGCGCGGTCAGCGTGCAGGCGGCCGCCGCGCCGAGCTTTCCGGATGGCGCGTGGAATTCCGGCATACATGCCAAAATCACCTGCCTGTCGGGCGCTGTGATCGCCGAGGTCGGCGCCAGTCCTGACGCCGATTTTGCGGGTGGCACGCTGATCCTCGCGGGCCGCGAGGCGTTTCTGCCGATCGAGGCCGGCGAGAAGGTGGCCCTGATCGAGGCCACTGTGGCCATGGGGCAGCGGGCATCGGCGGTGGAGACGGCGGCCGTCGCCGGCAGCACGGCCCCGTATGCCGCCGGCGATGTGGTCGGAACCAAGATGACCTTCGCCAACATGGCCGACGAGGCAGGTGGCGCGGGCCTGTTGCAGACCGTCTCGGTGCTCAGCAAGTCGGCTCAGACGGCGCTGCTGGACCTGATCCTGTTCAACGCCGATCCGGTAACGACCTTCGTCGACAACGCGCCGCTGGCCTTGAACACCGCCGATGCCGACAAGCTGATCGGCGTGGTCCACCTGTCCGACTGGACCGCCCTGGGTGGCCCGTCGATCGCCCAGGCCGATGGCCTGGCCAAGGTCTACAAGGTGGCTACCACGGGCATCATCGGCGTGCTGGTCACCCGCGCTGCGATGACCTTGTTGTCGGCGGGCGACCTGACGGTGGTGGTCAAGGGATTGCCCGACTGATGGCCGCTCTCGGCTCACGAAAGGTCGCGACCCTGCTGACCCCCAGGAAGGCGGTGGGCTTCTCGCTTGCGGACTTCATGGCGACGCAGGGCGACGGCTTCTGGTTCGACTTCGGACAGACCGACCGACTGTTCCAGGAGAACGTGGGATCAACGCCGGCCGATGATCCGAATGAGGTCATCGGCTTGGCGCTGGATCAGCGGGCATGGGGCGGCAGGTCACTGGCCCAGGTCGCAGCAGCCGGGCCCGAGCTGCTCGTAAACGGCGACGGAACGAACGCGGCTGGGTGGTCAGCCAACTTCGCCAATGTCTCGTCGGTCGCGGGAAGGTTTCGGGTGGAAAACACCGACGCCGCCAACACCACTGCTGGGCGAATTTTTCGAACGGTGCCTTGCGTCGTGGGGCGTACCTATCGGCTAGTTGCCTCCGGCTTTCAGGTGACCTCCACGGCTCGCATCGCCGTCAACGCCGGAAGCGCCAACTTCGGCGACGCGCAGGTCGATGCGAACACTACTAACGGCACCATCACGAAATACTTCGTCGCGACCTCAACGTTGATGACCATCATACTTGGCCTGTCCAGCGCCACGCTTGGGCACGTGGCCGAGTTCGACGAAGTCTCCGTCAAGGAGGTTTCACCGAGGCAGGCGCTTCAAGCGACCGCTAGCTTCAAGCCTAAGTTCCAGGCGACCGGCGCGGCGTTCGATGGGACCGACGACAACCTGCTGACCGGGTATCTGGCGGCGGCAGGCGCGAATTTCCTAATCACGAAAGTAGCAGTGCCGGCGACCATACCGGCGTTCCAGTATATTGCCGGCCTGAACGGCGCTTCGGCTCAAACCCGGTTCGGGCTGGGCATCAACACTGATGGCACGGTCGGTTTCGCAGCAGGTAACACCGCGCCGATTGTCTCTAGGGGCACAATAGATGTGCGCGGCCAGACCGTCGTCGTGGGGCTGTCGCTCGACGCGGCCTCCGTTCGCGGTTTCGTCGGCACATCGCAAGACTATTCGGGTGCCCTAGTCGGCGCGGTCGATACGGCCACGCCAGTTCGGCTGGGCTCCTTCAACTCCAACGGCACCGCCAGCACCTTCTTTGCTGGTTCCATCAAGGCCATCGTCGCCGGCCGCCAGTTCCTCGACCTCGAAACCTTTAACAAGATCGCAGCAGCGCTCTAGGAGAGCATCGTCATGTCTATCAATATCATTGGCATCGCCACCGCCGCCGCCCTGACCAACGTAAACCTCGTCCTTCAGGCGATGGGGCGTGGGCCGGGGAATATCAGCCGCAAGGCGACCACGGTCGCCGACCCGGCCTGGGACGCCACCCCGACCCACTACTTCATGTCCGACCAGGGCGTGACGCCGGAGTTTCAGGCGCAACTGCTGGGCTTCTCCAACGGCGACCTGCCGCCGCTGCCCGAGGGCGTGGTGTGGGGTGTCGATGGCGTGATTTCGGCCAGTGACGCCCTGGCGGCCATCAGCTCGGCGCACTTCGCCTTCGCTGCCTTCAACGACGGCTTCACGCCCGGCGAGCAGGTGGCGGCGGCGCTCGATGCGCTGGGCCTGCACATCATCCCGTTCCCGGAGGTCTAAAGCGCGAGGGCGACCATCAACCGCCGAAGTCGGCGGGGGTTGGGGCGCTGGAACGCCCCAAGCCGAGGGGGAGTGAACCCCTCACGTCCGGGGTGTACCGCCCCTTTCGCCCCGCCACCGATCCGATCGGCGGGGTCTTTCTGAGTAACCAGACGCATGGAGTCGAGTCCCCCTTTCCAGGCCGTCGCGCCCATAAAGCCGGCGGCCCCCTATCTCGGAGGCAAACGCAACCTGGCCAAGCGCCTGGTCGCCGTCATCGAGACCATCCCCCACCGCACCTATGCCGAGCCGTTCGTGGGCATGGGCGGGGTGTTCTTCCGCCGCCGGCAGCGTCCCCAGGCCGAGGTGATCAACGACTACAGCCGGGACATCTGGACGTTCTTCCGGGTGCTCCAGGACCACTACCTGGCCTTCATCGAGCTGATCCGGTTTCAGGTCAGCTCGCGGGCCGAGTTCGACAGGCTGAAGACGTTGGACCCGGCCAAGATGACCGACATGCAGCGGGCCGCCCGATTCCTGTTCCTCCAGCGTCAGGCGTTCGGCGGGAAGATCACCAGCCGGAATTTCGGTGTCTCGCTGCACCGGCCGGCCAGGTTCGACGTCACCCGCCTGGCTGGCGATCTTGAGGACATCCACGCCCGCCTCGCCGGCGTCGATATCGAGTGCCAGACCTGGTCGGACTTCATGGCCAGGCGCGACAGCCCTGAGACCCTCTTCTACCTCGACCCGCCCTATTGGGACTGCGAGGGCGACTATGGTCCCGGCATGTTCAGGCGGGAGGATTTCGCGGCCCTGAACGAGACTTTGAAGGGCCTTAGAGGGCGCTTCGTAATGTCTTTGAACGACGTTCCAGGGGTGCGCGAGACGTTCGCCGGCTTCCAGTTCGAAGCGGTCGGCACCCACTACGGCATCGCGGGATCGGGCTCAGCCCCGGCCCGCGAGGTGATTATCACCAACGCCTGACGAAAAGGCCCCGGCGCTTTGCGGCGTCGGGGCTGGGCTGGGGGCTCGAATTATGAGAGCACTGCGAAACCATGTGTCTCGCGCTGCGAAACCAAATGTCGCGCTACATCCGGCCCTCTGGGCCACCTCCCCCAGAGGGGGAGGATCCATCTATTTCAGACCTTGGACGGCCTTCTCCAGCAGGTCCGCCATCATCCGCTCGTCGGCGGCGGAGGGATGGGCGTGGCAGGCGGTGCGCTCCATGCCGGTGACCCGCACGGGGGTGGCCAGACCGTTCAGCCGCCTGGCGACCTGCTCGACATCGTCCGCGAAGGTGTCGCCCGCCAGCAGCAGGAACCGCGCCTGCGGGTCGCGCCGCGCCAGGGCGGCGACGAAGGCCACATAGCTGTCGCGATAGTCGGCGCGCAGATCAGCCTCGTCGCGCCAGGCCTCGCCGGCCTTCAGCGGCGTCGAGAAGTCATTGGTGCCCAGGCCGACGACGATCAGGTCGGGCTTCCACGGATCGGCGGGATCGACGCGCGGCTCGGCCTGGCCCGGGATCAGGCGCGGATAGAGGACCGGCAGGGGCTCGCCCGGCGCCAGGCCGCTGTAGTTGCGAACAACGCCCCGGCCGGAGAAGGCGATGATGCGGTAGTCGGCGTTCAGGCGTCCCGCCAGGATCGGCGCGAAGGACTGGCTGGTGTCGGTGAGGTCGTGGACCTCCTGCTCGGTGCAGGCGAAGCGGGTCGAGCGCACCCCATAGGCCACGGTGTAGGAGTCGCCGATGAACTCGATGCGGCGGGGCCGCGCGACCGGCCGCAGGGGCCGTCCCTCGGGCCCGACGAAGAAGCCGATGAAGCGAGCGCTGCCCGTATGGCTCTCGGTCAGCTTGTCCAGCCGCACCACGTGCTCGCCGGGCGAAAGATGGTCGAAGGTCAGGCGGGCCAGGCCGGGCTTGCGCAGCTCGGCGCGGACTTGGCCGTCGATGCTGACCGCCAGGTGTTCCGAGCCCGTCTCGACCGCCACCGTCACGGAGGTCCCAGAAAACCGTCCCTCGAAATAGACGCCGGGCCAGCCGAACGACAGGCCGCCGTCCGGCGCCGGGGCGACCCGTCCGCCGATGTTCGGAGCCAGGGCGGTCTCGGGGGCGGTCTGGGCGGAGGCCGGCGCGGCCGACAGCACAAAGGCGCCCAGCGCGGCGAGGAGGATGGATCGCATGGTCGACTCCAGCAGACTGCCCGCTCCATCTGTCACAGCCGCGCGATCCCGGCTAACAGGAAATCATGCGCCCCGACCTCGACCAGTTCCACGCCATCGCTATCAGCCGGCTAGCCCACCAGCTGAAGGCCGAAGGTCGATCCGTCATCCACATGGAGTTTGGCCAGCCCTCGACCGGCGCGCCCAAGGCCGCAATCGAACGCGCCCACCATGTGCTGGACACCGACGGCCTGGGCTATTGGGAAAGCCCGGCGCTGAAGGCCCGCATCGCCCGTCACTATGACGACCGGCACGGCGTCAAGGTCGATCCCGAACAGATCATCCTCACCTGCGGCGCCTCGCCGGCCCTGGTCATGGCCCTGGCGTCGTCGTTCGAGGCCGGCGACCGCGTCGCCCTGGCCCGTCCCGGCTATGTGGCCTACCGCAACACCCTGAAGGCCCTGAACCTGGTTCCGGTCGAGATCGCCTGCGGGCCGGAGGATCGCTACCAGCTGACCGCCGCGCACCTGGCGGCGCTGGATCCCGCCCCGGCCGGGGTCATCGTGGCCAGCCCCGCCAACCCGACCGGCACCATCATCGCCGACGACCAAATGGCCGCCATCGCCGCCGTCTGCCGCGAGCGCAATATCCGCATCGTCAGCGACGAGATCTATCACGGCCTGTCTTACGTTGGACCGGTCCGCTCGATGCTGGAGTTCGAACCCGACACCCTGGTGGTCAACAGTTTCTCGAAATATTTCAGCATGGTGGGCTGGCGACTGGGCTGGCTACTGTCGCCGCTAGAGCACGTGCACCGGGCGCGGGCCTATATGGGCAACCTGTTCCTTACCGCCCCGTCGCTGAGCCAGCATGCCGGACTGGTGGCCATGGACTGCCACGAGGAGCTCGACGGCCATGTCGAGGTCTATCGCCGGAACCGCCAGATGCTGCTCGACGCCCTGCCCTCGCTGGGTCTGGCTAGGATCGCGCCGCCGGACGGCGCCTTCTACATCTGGGCCGATATCGGACATCTGACCGACGACTCGATGGCGTTCTGCAAGCAACTGCTGACCGATACCGGCGTAGCGACGGCGCCAGGCATCGACTTCGACCCGGTCGAAGGTCACCGGTTCATGCGCTTCAGCTTCGCGGTCTCGACGGCGGAGGTCGAGGAGGCGTTGCGGCGACTGGTTCCGTGGTTTGCGGCAAAGGCGGCGGTCTAGCCGACCACTTGCCCCCTACGGATCGCTACGCGATCGTCTTCCCCCGAAGGGGGAAGATGAAAAGCGCCGACCTTATCTTCCCCCTCCGGGGGAGGAGCGCCGCAGGCGCGGAGGGGGCGAGTCTTTCGCCCCCTACTTCTTCTCCAGATAATCCAGCGCCATGAACACCTCGGCCTTCACGCCGGTTTCCAGCACCGCCTCGTCGATGTCGAAATAGGGCGAGTGATTGGCCGGCGCGCCCTGCGCCGGAACGCTGGCCGGGCGACCGCCCAGCTGGATGAACACGCCCGGGATCTTCTCGGCGTACATCGAGAAATCCTCGGCCCCCGTCACCAGGGCGGCGTTGTCATCGACCTTGCCGGGCGAGGCCTTGGACAGCGAGGCCTTGACCCACTTCGACAGCGCCGGATCGTTGTAGGTCACCGGATAGGGCTGGGTGAACACGGCCTCGGCCTTGGCGCCGTAACGATCGCCGATGGCGGAGACGCTCTTTTGCACCCTGGAAATCAGGTCAGCGCGGCGCTCGGTGGAGAAGGTGCGCATGGTGCCGCCCATCACCAGGTCTTCTGGGATGATGTTCTGGCGCATGCCCATGTTGATGGTGGCGATGGTCACGACCGAGGGCGACACCCCGACATCGACCTGACGGGCGGCGATCTGGTTCATGGCCTGGATGATGTCGGCCGCGATGCTGGCCATGTCGATGCCGGCCCAGGGCCGCGCGCCGTGGGTCTGCTTGCCCTTCACCGTGATCGCGATGCGGTCGGACGAGGCGTAGAAGCCCATCGGCCGGTAGTTCAGCAGGTGGGCGTCGGCCGGGCCGATATGCAGGCCGAAGATGGCGTCGACCTTGGGCTGGTCCAGCGCGCCGTCGCGGATCATCAGCTTGGCGCCGCCTTCCTCGCCGGCCTGCGGGCCTTCCTCTGCGGGCTGGAAGATCAGGACGACCGTACCCTTGATGTCGGCCTTCATGCCGGCCAGCACCGTCGCGGTTCCCAGCAGCATGGCCACATGGGTGTCGTGGCCGCAGGCGTGCATCACGGGCACCGTGCGGCCTTCCCAGGTGGCGGTGGCCTTGGAGGCGAAGGCCAAGCCGGTCTTTTCCTCGACCGGCAGGGCATCCATGTCGGCGCGCAGGGCGACCACCTTGCCGGGCTTGCCACCCTTGAGGATGCCGACCACGCCGGTCTTGCCCACGCCCTCGCGGACCTCGAAGCCCAGAGCCTTCAGCTCCTTGGCGACGAGGGCGGCGGTGCGGACCTCCTGGTTGCCCAGCTCGGGGTTCTGGTGAAGGTCGCGACGCCAGGCGACGACCTTGGGCTGCACCGCCTTGGCGGCGGCCTCGACCTTGGCGGCCGAAGGCGCGGCCAGGGCCGGCGCGCCGAACGCCAGGCCGGCCATGATCGCCAGCGTCGAAACCCGTCCAAACATGCGCGTCTTCCTCTGAAAAGCCGGCGGACATTGGGGTGCTTGCATCGGGGCGGTCAAGCTGACGTAAGGGGCGGCTTTGCGAATGGCGCGATCGGACTAAGCTTGAGCCATGGACGAGCCGATCGACGCCAAATTCGACACGATCAACGACGCCGCCGTGCGCGAGCCCGGGACCGGCGTGCTGCGACCGCGACACGCCGCCACCCTGATCATCGTCCGCACCGACGCGGCCAAGCCGCGCCTGCTGATGGGACGCCGGGCCGGCGGCCACGCCTTCATGCCCGACAAGTGGGTGTTTCCCGGCGGCCGGGTGGATCGCGGCGACTATCGCGCGCCCTCGGCCAGTGAACTGGCGCCCGAGGTCGCCGCCCGCCTGACCCACCAGCCGCGCCATCCCAGCCCCGCCGCCCTGGCCCGCGCCCTGGGCCTGGCGGCCATCCGCGAGACGTTCGAGGAAACAGGCCTGCTGCTGGCCCGCCCCGCCCCCTCACGGCCTGCCGCAGGAGCCTGGCGGCCGTTCCTGGCCCAGGGCGCCCTGCCCGACCTGGCGCCGCTGTCCTTCGTGGCTC
>Ga0209023_10006485_pt1 | contig 12319 bp, 7 predicted proteins | sample LakOneMetagenome_FD_187468 | JGI IMG/M metagenome (GOLD analysis project Ga0209023, IMG submission 187468) | Freshwater and sediment microbial communities from Lake Erie, Canada (SPAdes) (version 2) | ecosystem: Environmental > Aquatic > Freshwater > Lentic | place: Lake Erie, Canada | collected... | reverse complement strand
CCGAGCACGGCCCTGAGTACCGCCGACAACCTGCCGCCGAGACTGTCCCGGCGCTGGCTGTGGCTGGTCTCGGCGGTCGCCCTGGCCACCACCTTCGGCCAGTCCCCCGGCCTGATCTCGCCGGACACCAAGCTGGATCTGACGGCCAACCCGCTACAGTTCCTGGCCCGCGCCGCCAACCTGTGGAATTCCGACCTGCCGTTCGGCCAGACGCAGAATCAGTCCTACGGTTACCTGTTCCCGCACGGCGCGTTCTTCGTCCTCGGCGACGTGCTCGGCCTGCCCGGCTGGGTCACCCAGCGCCTGTGGTGGGCCCTGCTGTTGACGGTCGGCTTCTGGGGGCTGCTGCGGCTGGCCGAGGCGCTGCGCATCGGCAGCACGTCGTCGCGGGTGGTCGCGGCAACCGCGTTCATTGTCTCGCCGCGGGTGCTGACCACGCTGGGCTCCATCAGCTCCGAAACCCTGCCGATGATGCTGGCGCCGTGGGTGGCGCTGCCGGTGGTGCTGGCCCTGCGCGACGACGGGCGCTCGCTGCGCCGGCTGGCCGGCCAGGCCGGGATCGCACTGGCCCTGATGGGCGCGGTCAACGCCGTCGCCACCCTGCTGGCGTGCCTGCCGGCGATCATCTGGTGGGCCTGCCACCGCCCGGACGGCCGCTGGTGGAAGTTCAGCGGCTGGTGGCTGGCGGCATCGGCGCTGGCGGTCACCTGGTGGGTGATCCCGCTGCTGCTGCTGGGCCGGATATCGCCACCGTTTCTGGACTTCATCGAATCCTCCCGGGTGACCACCCGGTGGACGTCGCTGACCGAGGTGCTGCGCGGCACCGACGCCTGGACCCCGTTCGTCGCACCGGATGCCACCGCGGCCTCGTCGCTGGTCACCGGGACGACGGCGGTGCTGGCCACCACCCTGGTCGCCGCCGGCGGGCTGGCCGGCCTGGCGCTGAAGACCATGCCGGCGCGGGGCCGGCTGATCGTCATGGCGTTCGTCGGGATCACGCTGCTGGCCATCGGCTACTCCGGTGTGCTCGGCTCGCCGATCGCCGAGAGCGTCCAGGACTTCCTCGACGCGTCCGGGGCCCCGCTGCGCAATGTGCACAAGCTCGAACCGGTGGTGCGGATCCCGCTGATCCTGGGCCTGGCCCACCTGCTGGGCCGGATCCCGCTGCCCGGCAGCGCGCCGGTGGCGGTGTGGCGGCGCGCCTTCACCCACCCCGAGGACGACAAGCGGGTCGCGGTGGGCATCGTCGTGCTGACCGCGCTGGCGGTGGCGTCGTCGCTGGCCTGGTCCGGCCGGCTGATGCCGCCCGGCGGGTTCAGCAAGATCCCCGACTACTGGCAGCAGACCGCCGACTGGCTCGCCGAGAACAACACCGGCCACCCCACCCCGGGCCGGGTGCTGGTGGTGCCCGGCGCGCCGTTCGCCACCCAGGTGTGGGGCAACAGCCACGACGAGCCGCTGCAGGTGCTCGGCCGCACCCCGTGGGGGGTGCGCGACTCCATCCCGCTGAACCCGCCGCAGACCATTCGGGCGCTGGACTCGGTGCAGCGTCAGCTCGCCGCGGGACGGCCGTCGGCGGGGCTGGCCGACACCCTGGCCCGTCAAGGCATCTCCTATCTGGTGCTGCGCAACGACCTGGACCCCGACACCTCCCGCTCGGCACGGCCGATCCTGGTGCACCGCGCCATCGAGGGCTCCCCCGGCCTGCACAAGGCGGCCCAGTTCGGTGACCCGGTCGGACCGGGCCGACTCGAGGGCTTCGTCTCCGACAGCGGGCTGCGGCCGTTGTACCCGGCGGTGGAGATCTACCGGGTGTCCTCGGCCGGCAATCCGGGTGCGCCGTATCTGACCGACATCGACGCGATGGCCCGCATCGACGGCGGCCCCGAGGCGCTGCTGCGGATCGACGAGCGACGCCGGCTGCTCGCCCGCGCACCGCTGGGCCCGGTGCTGCTGACCGGCGACGCCGCCGCGGCCGGTCTGCCCACCCCGCTGGTCACAGTCACCGACACCCCGGTGCGCCGGGAAACCGACTACGGCCGGGTGGACAACCATTCGTCGGCCGCCCGGGCCGACGGCGACGAACGCCACACCACCAACCGGGTGCCGGACTACCCGGCCCCCGGCACCGACCAGGTGCGCGCCGGCTGGTCCGGCGGGCGGCTGAGCGCCTCCAGTTCGTCGTCGGACGCCACCACCCTGCCGTCGGTGACGCCCGGGTCCGGCCCGGCGGCCGCCATCGACGGGGACAGCGGCACCGCGTGGGTGTCCAATGCGCTGGAGCCCGCCGTAGGGCAATGGCTGCAGGTGGATTTCGACCACCCGGTGACCAACGCGATCCTGACCATCACCCCCAGCGCCACGGCCGTCGGCGCGCAGATCCGCCGCCTGGAGATCTCCACCGTCAACGGGACCAGCACGCTGCGGTTCACCGAGCCGGGCAAGCCGCTGACCGTCGCGCTGCCCTACGGCGAGACCCCGTGGGTGCGGATCACCGCCGCCGGCACCGACGACGGCAGCTCCGGCGTGCAGTTCGCCGTCACCGACCTGAGCGTCACCCAGTACGACGCCTCCGGTTTCGCGCACCCGGTCAACCTGCGGCACACGCTGCTGGTGCCCGGCCCACCGGCCGGTGCGACGGTCGCCGGCTGGGATCTGGGCCCCGAGCTGCTCGGCCGGCCCGGCTGCGCGGACGCCCCCGACGGCGTGCACTGCGCGGCGGCGATGACCCTGGCCCCCGAGGAACCGGTCAATATGAGCCGGACGCTGACCGTCCCGCAGACCACCACCGTCACCCCGACCGTGTGGGTGATGCCGCGTCAGGGCCCCAAGCTCGCCGACCTGATCCGGGAGCCGGGCAAGGCCTACACGCTGGGCGACGCCGACCTGATCGACGTGCTGGGGTCGGCCTACGCCGCCGCCGACGGCGATCCGCGCACCTCGTGGACGGCGCCGCAGCACATTGTGCCCAGCCACGCCGACCCCACCCTGACGCTGAAGCTGCCGTCGCAGACCCGGGTCGGCGGGCTGCGGCTGACCCCGGCCGCGTCTGCGCTGCCCGCGCACCCGAGCCTGGTCGCCGTCGACCTGGGCAACGGGCCGCAGGTCCGCGAACTGGCCCCGGACGGGTCGACCACGGTGAGCCTGTACCCGCACGACACCGACACCGTGTCGATCAGCCTGCTGAACTGGACCGACATCATCGACCGCACGTCACTGGGCTTCGACCAGGTCAAGCCGCCCGGGCTGGCCGAGGTGGTGGCGCTGCGGCCGGACGGCAGCCCGATCGCCCCGGCCGACGCCGCCGTCAACCGCAACCGGGTCATCACATTGGCGTGCGGTCAGGGCCCGGTGATCGGGCTGGCCGGCCGGTTCGTGCAGACCTCGGTGCAGACCACCGTGGGCGCGTTGCTCGACGGCGACCCGGTGCCGGCCCGCCCGTGCATCTCCGGGCCGATCCAGCTGCCGGCCGGGCAGCAGGAACTGATCGTCTCCCCCGGCCCGGCCTTCTTCATCGACGGCGCGGAACTCGACACGCCCGCGGCAGCCCGGGTGCCGTCCGCCACGGCCACCCCCGCCGCGGTGGACGCCTGGAGCCCGGACCGCCGGGACATCACCGTCGGCCCCGCCCCGAGCGCGCGGGCGCTGGTGGTACCCGAAAGCGTGAGTCCCGGGTGGGTCGCCCGCGGGCCCGACGGGTCGGCGCTGACCCCGGTGGTGGTCAACGGCTGGCAGCAGGGCTGGGTGCTGCCGGCCGGCACCGACGGCACCATCACCCTGCGCTTCGAGTCCAACACCGGCTACCGGGCCGGGCTGTTCGGCGGTCTGGCGCTGCTGCCGATGCTGGCGCTGCTGGCCTGGTGGCCGGCCCGGAGGTTGACCGGCGGTACGCCGTGCCGGCCGTGGACGCCGCCGCCGGGCGTGTGCGCCGCCGCGGTGATCGGCGTCGGCACGCTGATCGCCGGGATCCCCGGCGCGGTCATCTTCGCCGCGGCCACCGGGGGGCTGTACCTGCTGCGCGACCAGCCCGCGGCCACCCGCCGGCTGACCCTGGGCGGGGCGCCGACCGCGCTGATACTCGCGGGTGCGCTGCTGTCGCGGCATCCGTGGCGGTCGGTCGACGGCTACGCAGGCAACAGCATGTGGGTGCAGCTGTTCGCGCTGATCTCGCTGGCGCTGCTGGCCGCCTCGGCCGTGCCGCTGCTACACCGCGACGGCGGGCTCGGGGGTGTCGGTGACGGAACTGTCCAGGGGCGGGGCGGCGCGCCGTGAGCGCTCCCAGTTGCGCAGCGCCTGCCGGCACGGTTGCTCCACCAACGCGTAGCTGACCGCCGCCATCGCGAAACCGAAGATCAGTGTCAGCACCAGGATGACGACCATGTCGCCGCTGAACACGAACCGGCCGACCGCCGGGAACGCCATCGTCAGGGCGGCCAGGTGCCAGACGAACAACCCGTAAGACCATCGGCCCAGGGTCACCATGGCCGGACTGCCCAGCAACCGGTGCGGCGTGTCCGGGCGGTCGAGCACCAGCGGGGCCAGCAGCCCGAACGCGATGATCGCGCCCATCGCGGTGCGCACGACGAATTGGCCCAGCGTCGCCGGGGTGAGCCCCTCCGGGCCGGCCACCGGCGACGCCGAGATGCCGTAGGCGACCAGCACGACGGCGGCCATCAGGATCCGACGGCGGGCCAACCGGTGCACCCAGCCGACCCGGCTGACCGTCAGCTCGGCCAGCAGCATCCCCGCGGCGAACCAGGAACCGTAGGCCGGCGGCCAGTTCAGGAAGTTGACCCCGGCGGCCGTCGTGATCGGCAGCAGTCCCCAGGCCAGACTGGCCGCCCCGACGCCGACGATCACCGGGATCCGGGCGCGCACCGGCAGCAAGGCGGCCAGCAACGCCAGCAGCGGCAGCACCAGATAGAAGGTCACCTCCACCGACAGGCTCCACATCTGGGTGAGGCCGGGCGTCAGCGTCAACGGCACGTAGATCTGGGTCAGGGTCAGGTTGGCCAGCCACACCGTCGGGCTGGCGTCCCGGGCGTCGGGCAGCAGCAACAGGATGACCACCACCGCCACCAGGTAGCCGGGCATGATCCGGACCAGCCGGGACCGCAGGTAGTGCACCGTCGGCGGCCGGTGCCGCAGTCCGCGGGCAGCGGCGGCGTGCCCGCGCCACAGCAGGAACCCCGACAGCGCGAAGAACACCGCGACCGCCAGGTCGAAGCGCCCCAGCAACCGGCCCAACGGGCCGTGTGACGCCGCGGTCTGGAAGGAGACGTGTGTGATCACCACCCCAATGGCGGCCCAGGCGCGCAAGCCCTCCACCGCGGGCAGGAAGCTCCGGGTGCCACCGACCTGCTGGTCGACGGCCTCGGGTGCCCGCGGCGCTGCCATGGCATCATCTTGCCGGACGCCGCCGCGCGGCCCATCGGGAGCGGGCTCGATGGCCCGTATTCCAGAATCGACTGTTAGGGTCGCAGCGGACTGTTTTGCCGCCTACTCCCGGGTTTTGAAGGAAGGTACCGCCACGTGAATCGTGCAGTGCTCTTGCGCATCGCGGCGTGCGGATTGCTGGGCTTGGGTTCCGGGTTGCTGATCGCGGCACTGCTGTTGTCCACCTACACCTCCAGCCGCATTCAGCAGATACCGCTGAACCTGGACGCCCGGCTGGTCAGCTCGGGCACCGGCACGGTCCTGGACCCGCAGTCGCTGTCCACCCCGCATTTCCGGACCACCGAGAACACCCCGGTGGAGGCCGTGCGCGCCATCACCGTCGAACAGCCGTCGGGCCCGACCAAGGTGACGCTGCAGGTCGGCGACCTGGTGCGGCGCACCGACAAGCAGGAGGACCAGGGGCTGCTGCTGGCGCTGGTGGACACCGTGTCGCTGGACCGCTCGACCGCCCTGCCGATTCCCGACAGCGGTTTCCTGCAGCGGCCGCGCACCATCGAGCACCCCGAGCCGGCCGTGCCCAAGCCGCTGCCGCACGAGGGCCTGACCTACCGGTTCCCGTTCGACACCGAGAAGAAGTCGTATCAGGTGTTCGACCCGATCGCCCAGGTCGCCGAGGACGCCAACTACGTCGGCGAGGACGACGTCAACGGGCTGACCGCCTACAAGTTCGTGCAGAACATCGGCTACGACTCGACCGGCGAGAAGCTGGCCAAGCCGGTCGCCTACCGGTCGCTGTACGAGAACGACGAGGACGCCGAGGTCACCGCGCTGGCCTCGATGTGGGGGCTCGAGGGCGTCGATCCCGAAGAGCAGATCACCATGAAGCGCTTCTACGCCGCGTCCCGCACCTTCTGGGTGGACCCGGTGTCGGGCACCATCGTGAAGACCAAGGAACACGCCAACCACTACTACGCCCGCGACGGCCTGCACCCCGAGCGCACACTGTCGGACTACACGGTCACGTCGACGTCGGACACCGTCGAGCACCAGGTGGCTGCCGCGCGCAGTGAGCGGGACCGGATCGGGCTGTGGACCCGGGTGCTGCCGATCTCGTTCACCGCGGCCGGGCTGGTCGCGCTGATCTCCGGCGCCGTGCTGGGCGCCTTCGGGCTGCGCACCGAGGCCGCGCTGATCGACCCGGGTCTGGACAACGGTGGCGGGCTGTTCGGCCGACGGCCGCCGGATACCGGCCCGATGCCCGCGGCCGAGGCCGAGACCGAGAAACTGCCCGCGCATCGGCCCGACCTGATGCTCGATCAGGGGCCGTCCAGCGACCCCAAGTAGGGGCTGGTCGAGGGTGACCCGGGCGCGCCGCCGCGCGGTGCCCTGCTACGCGCTGCTGCTCAGTCTGCTGATCACCGCGCCGTTGCTGGCGCCGGGCTATCTGCTGCTGCGCGACGCGGTGTCCACCCCGCGCTCGTGGTTGTCCGACACCGCCCTGGGGCTGTCCGAGTCGGCCGCGCGCGCGGTGCCGCAGGACTTCGCGGTGGCGCTGGGTTCGGCGGTGCTCGACGGCGGGGTGCTGGTCAAGGCGCTGCTGATCCTGGGTCTGTGGCTGGCCGGCTGGGGGGCGGCGCGGCTGGCCGCGGACCTGGTCGACGCCGGTCTGCCGGGGCAGTTCCTGGCCGCGACGGTGGCGATCTGGAATCCCTATGTGGCCGAGCGGCTGTTGCAGGGGCACTGGAGCCTGCTGCTGGGATTCGGCTGTCTGCCGTGGGTCGCGGTGTCCGTGTTGGCGCTGCGCAAAAACACCCGGCAGGTGCACTGGTGGTCACTCGGCTTCTGGCTGGCGCTGGCCGGGTTGACGCCGACGGGCGGGTTGATGGCCGCGGTCGTGGCGCTGGTGTGCTGCGCGTCGCCGGGAGCCGGGGCCCGGTGGCGTGACGTGCTCGGGGTGACCGGGCTGGCGACGGTGGCGGCGCTGCCGTGGCTGGTGGCCTCCGCCGGCGGGTCGTTGCGGACCTACGGGGCGGCCGGCGCACCGGGTTTCGACGTCTTCGCGTCGCGTGCCGAGCCCGGGCTCGGCACCCTCGGGACACTGGCCGGCCTCGGCGGCATCTGGAACGCCGATTCCGTGCCGGGGTCACGGACGACGTGGTTCGCGCTGGTCGGAACGCTGGCGCTGGTGGCGTTGGTGGCCGCCGGGGTGCACGCCGCCTGGCATACCCGGGCCCGGCCGCTGCTGGTACTGGCGCTGATCGCGGTGGTGGCTCCGGCGCTGGCCGCCACCGCGCCCGGCCTGGCCGTCCTGCAGGCCGCCGCCGAGTTCGCGCCCGGGCTCGGGGTGCTGCGCGATTCGCAGAAGTGGGTGGGCCTGGCGATCCCCGGCTACGCGGTGTGCGCGGCCGCCGCGGTGCCGGTGATCGCGCGCCGAGTGCCGGTCCTGCGGCCGGCCGTCGTCGCCGCCGCGGGCTGCGCGGCGCTGCTGGCGGCACTGCCGGATCTGGCGTTCGGGGTGGGCGGTGCGGTGCATTCGGTGCGCTATCCCGGCGGGTACGCCGCCGTCGCGCTGCGGATCAATGCCGATCCGGCCCCGGTGGCGGTACTGCCCGCCGACTCCATGCGGGAGTTCTCCTGGGCGCCGGGGGCTCCGGTGCTCGACCCGCTGCCGCGCTGGGTGTCGGCCGAGGTGCTGACCACCGGGGATCTGCTCATCGCCGGTGTGCCGGTTCCCGGCGAGGGGAACCACGCCCGCACGGTGCAGTGGTTGCTGCTGGACGGCGCTACCCCGGAGGCGCTGGCCCGGGCCGGGGTCGGCTGGCTGGTGGTGGAGACCTCCGCCGGGGAGATGGGATCGGCGGTGACGACTTTGGCGGCACTGACGCCGGTGTACGCCGACGATCAGATCCGGCTGTACCGGGTCTCCGACGTCGGCCAGACCCCCTCGCCGCGGCGGGGGGTGCTGATCGCCGCGCACCTGTGCTGGCTGGCGCTTCTGGTCGCCGGCGCGGTGGGAGCCGTCGTCAGAGCACGCCGCTGACGTAGCCGCCGGCGGCGACGGTCGCCAGCACGGTGCTCATCGCCTCGGCGCTCTGCGGCCAGGAGAATTCGGCGGCCCGGGCGGCGGCCTTGCGGCCCAGTTCGGTGCGGGCCACCTCGTCGTCGAGCAGGTCGGCGAGGCTGTCCACCAGTTCTCGGTGGTCGGACACCAGGAGGCCGGTCACCCCGTCGACGATGGAGTCGGTCAGGCCGCCGGCGTGCCGGTAGCCGATGGTCGGCACCTGGTGCTGGGCGGCCTCGATCACCGCGAGTCCCCAGCCTTCCTTGCGCGACGGCAGCACCTGCACCCAGGCTCGTTGCACCAGTTCATGTTTGGTCACGTCGTCGACGTGGCCGTGGAAGGTGACGGCGTCGGCGATGCCCAGCGCGGCGGCCTGCTCAGCCAGCCGGTCCGACCACCAGCCGCCCCCGATGACGTCCAGATGCAGGCCCGGGAACCGGGGCGCCAGGGCGGCGACGGCCGACAGCGCGTCCTCGATCTGCTTGTGCGGCACCAGCCGGGACAGCACCACCACCCGCGGCGTCGCCGACCGCGGGGCGTCCAGGGTCCCCGGCGGCGCCTCGTCGACCCCGTTGCGGACCACCGCGATCCGGTCGGACCCGACACCCAGCTCGGTCAGTTCGCGGGCCGACGGCAGCGACACCGTGACGTACTGGTTGCGCCGGTGCAGCCAGGGCGACAGTTTCGACTCGACGAACCAGCCGACGCGGGCCAGCCGCTCCCCGGCGACCGGCCACTGTTCGCGGTGGCAGTGGTGCACCAGCAGCACCGACCGGCGTCCGTAGGCCAGCCGGGCCAGGAACGGCAGCCCGTTCTGCGCGTCGATCACCACGTCGGGTTTGACGCGCCGCAGCGGGCCGAGACCGGCGCGGGCGGCGACCATGGCCAGCCCGGCCCGGATGTAGACGGTGTAGCGGCCGCCACCGCGGCTGATGGTCACGCCGTCGACCTGCCCGCGGGGCGCCGCGCCCGGATAACGGGCGGTGCGCAGGGTGACCGCGACCCCCGAGGCGGCCAGCTGCGCCCCGATGCGCTGCAGGTACGCCTCGCTGCCGCCGCCCTGGGGGTGCCCGGTGTCGCGCCAGCACAAGAGCAGCACGGAGCGGATCGGGACCTCGGACATCCCGGACAGCCTATAGCGGGCGGCGCGGGTCGCCCAAAGACGGCAACCCATAGGGTGGACCGATGCGCCGCCCCGCGTCACCTGCGCCGACCCGGTTCCTGGCGCGCCGCGCGGACCTGCGCCGGTCGGTGCGGCTGCTGGGGGAATTCCGGTTCGAGCAGTCCGCGCCGGACCGGTTCTACGGTGCGCTGGCCGCCGATACCGCGGCGATGGTCGACGAGTTGTGGCGCGGGGCGACCGGAACCGCGCTGGACGGGCGGACGGTGCTCGACGTCGGCGGCGGCCCGGGTTATTTCGCCGACGCGTTCGCCGCCCGCGGCGCGGCCTACATCGGGGTGGAGCCCGATCCGGCCGAGATACACGCCGGCCCGACGCCGCCGTCGGGCCGCTCCGGGACCCTGGTGCGGGCGTCCGGGCTGGCGCTGCCGTTCGCCGACGCCACCGTGGACGTCACGCTGTCGTCGAATGTCGCCGAGCACGTGCCGGACCCGTGGCGTCTGGGCAACGAGATGCTGCGGGTGACCCGGCCGGGTGGGCTGGCGATCCTGTCCTACACGGTGTGGCTGGGGCCGTTCGGCGGTCACGAGATGGGGTTGACGCACTATCTCGGCGGGGCGCGGGCGGCGGCCCGGTACACCCGCAGGCACGGCCATCCGCCGAAGAACAACTACGGGTCGTCGCTGTTCGCGGTGTCGGTGGCCGACGGGCTGGACTGGGCGCGCAGCACCGGGATGCTGGTGGCCGCTTTTCCCCGCTACCACCCACGATGGGCCTGGGGATTGACGGCTGTTCCGGTGCTGCGGGAGTTCCTGGTGAGCAATCTGGTGCTGGTGCTGCGGCCCGGTTCGGCACCGGACTGAAACAGGTTCTCGTTTTGCCGCGCAGTGGGTAGGGTGTGTTTCATGACACAGACCGCCACCCCCGGCTACCGCACCGATTTCGACAAGCTGTTCATCGGCGGACGGTGGGTCGAACCCGCCGGCTCCGAGGTCATCGAGGTGTTCTCCCCGGCGACCGGCGAGAAGGTGGGCCAGACGCCGCTGGCCACCGCCGCCGACGTCGACGCCGCCTGCGCCGCGGCGCGCAAGGCCTTCGACGAGGGCCCGTGGCCCCGGATGACGCCGCACGAGCGGCAAGCCGTCATCGCCAAGGCGGTCGAGCTGATCACCGCGCGCGCCGACGAGTTCAAGCACCTGCTGACGTGCGAGACCGGGCAGCCGGGGACCATCGTCGACATCATGCAGTTCGGCGCCGGGGTGACCGGACTGCAGTACTACGCCGGGGCGGCCGACAAGTACACCTGGCGCGACATCCGCGACGGCGTGTACGGACAGACGCTGGTGCTGCGCGAACCGATCGGCGTGGTCGGCGCGGTGGTGGCGTGGAACGTGCCGTTCTTCCTGGCCTGCAACAAGCTCGGCCCGGCGCTGCTGGCCGGCTGCACCGTCGTGCTCAAGCCGGCCGCGGAGACCCCGCTGTCGACCAACCTGCTGGCCGAGGTGTTCGCCGAGGCCGGGCTGCCCGAGGGTGTGCTGTCGGTGGTCCCCGGCGGCCCGGAGACCGGCCGCGCGCTGACCGCGAACCCGCAGATCGACAAGTTCACCTTCACCGGGTCCTCGGCCGTCGGCAAGGAGGTCGGCAAGATCGCCGCCGAGCGGCTCAAGCCGTGCACGCTGGAGCTCGGCGGGAAGTCCGCCGCGATCATCCTGGAGGACGCCGACCTGGACTCCACCCTGCCGATGCTGGTCTTCTCCGGGTTGATGAACTGCGGGCAGGCGTGCGTGGGCCAGACCCGGATCCTGGCCCCGACCTCGCGCTACGACGAGGTGGTGGAGAAGGTCGCCGCCGCCGTCGCCGCCATGCCGGTCGGCCGGCCGGATGACCCGACAGCCGCGATCGGGCCGCTGATCAGCGAGAAGCAGCGCGACCGGGTGGAGCGCTACATCCTCACCGGCGTCGAGGAGGGTGCCCGCATCGTCACCGGCGGCCAGCGCCCGAAGGGCCTGGAGGGCGGCTGGTTCGTGGAGCCGACGGTGTTCGCCGACGTCGACAACTCGATGGCCATCGCGCAGGAGGAGATCTTCGGGCCGGTGCTCGTGGTGATCCCCTACGAGGACGAGGACGACGCGGTGCGCATCGCCAACGACTCGGTGTACGGGCTGGCCGGTTCTGTGTGGACCACGGACAACGACAAGGCCATCGAGATCGCCCGCAAAATCCGCACCGGCACCTACGCGGTGAACATGTACGCCTTCGACCCGGGTGCGCCGTTCGGCGGCTACAAGAACTCCGGCATCGGCCGGGAGAACGGTCCCGAGGGCATCGACGCGTACTGCGAGGCCAAGAGCGTGCTGCTGCCCTTCGGCTACACCCCCGCGGAGTAGTTCTTCACAGCAGATTGACAGCGAGTTCCACTAGCTTGGGCCCACTCGCCGCCCGGCGATGCACGTCACACGTGCGCCAGTACCTGTAAGGAGTTCGCATGGCTGTATCGGTCGATCTGACCAAGTCCCTGGACAAGGCCTACGAGGAGAAGTCGCTCAAGGAGATCCTGGACGCTTCCCCGGCCGCGCTGGCCGGAGTGACCGACAAGGACGCCGAACTGCTGCAGCAGGCGTTCAACATCAAGACCGTCCGCCAGCTGGGCGCCAACAAGTTCTTCGCCATCGCCAAGGCGCTGGTGGCCCTGGAGAACGCGGGCTGACGCTGCCTGCACCTCGGCTGTCTCCGCGAGCGTG
>Ga0209023_10006483_pt1 | contig 12322 bp, 11 predicted proteins | sample LakOneMetagenome_FD_187468 | JGI IMG/M metagenome (GOLD analysis project Ga0209023, IMG submission 187468) | Freshwater and sediment microbial communities from Lake Erie, Canada (SPAdes) (version 2) | ecosystem: Environmental > Aquatic > Freshwater > Lentic | place: Lake Erie, Canada... | reverse complement strand
GGTTGTGCTTTTGGACGACGGCTACGCTTCGACGGCGGTGATGCCGATCGAGATCTTCCATTCCGCCGGCGCGTTGTGGCGCGAGATCAAGGGCGAGCAACCCGAGCCCCGGTTTCGCGTCACCACAGCCTCGCTCGACGGCGGCGCGGTGAAAAGCCCCTACGCGGGCCTGAAGATGTCGCCTCAATACGCCATCAACGATGTCCCGCGCACTGACGTGATTGTCGTGCCAACGTCGGGGCTCGCGATGGACGAGAAGCTCATCGAGAACAGCACACTGTTGCCATGGCTGCAGTATCATTATGCGCGCGGCGCCTACGTCGCCGGCGTTTGCATGGGCGCAGGCTATTTGGCGGAAGCCGGTTTGCTCGATGGCAAGCAAGCCACCACGCATTGGGCCATCGCTCCTGACTTCGCCAAACGCTGGCCCAAGGTGGATTGGCGGTCGGACATGTTTGTCACCGAAGATTCGCGCTTGTTGTGCAGCGGCGGTCTAACTGCTGCAGCTGACGTGAGCCTGTACCTCGTCGAAAAACTCTGCGGGCATGACGTCGCCGTGCAGACAGCGAAGTCTCTCTTGCTCAATATGCCGCGCACGAGCCAATCCGGTTATTCGATGCTGCCGCTCTCACCGCCGCACAATGACGACGCAGTGCGCGCCGCCGAACAGACGCTGCAAACCGGCTATCGCAATGATGTGCCCGTTGAATCACTTGCCGACAGCGTGGGCATGAGTCCGCGAAACTTCCTGCGCCGCTTCAAAGCGGCAACCGGCAAGTTGCCGGGAGAGTATCTGCGCGCCGTGCGCGTCGAGATCGCCAAAGCAATGTTGGAGTGCGATCGCGCTTCGGTGCAGAGCATCGCGAGTTCAGTTGGCTATGAAGATGTTTCGTTCTTTCGCTCGCTGTTCAAACGCTCGACTGGCATGACGCCAGCAGAATATCGCGGGCGCTTTGCAGCGATGAATGTGCGTCAGCAAGAAACAGCCGACGTCACGAAAAGCTGAGATTGCGCATTTTTTGCGTGCAAACGCGCGACTCTCGTGTTACGAGCCGCGCCCTCTGAGGAAATGATGTCGCTGATAAAAAACCTTCGCCACGCCAACCCGATGTTCGTCGCATACAGCGACGAGCAAGGTATTGCGCGCGCCTGGAGGGCCTTCAGCACCTGATTTCTTCGGACATCGGAGCATGAAAAACCCCTCCCGGCGCGGCCTGGAGGGGTTTTTCGTATGTGCTCCAGGCCGTTCAACACATCGCCCGAAGGAGGCGAGGATGACCTATGTGCAATGCCGTTTCCGCCGTGGCGTGGAGCATACCGTCGCGTGGATTGAACAACGCGGCGCCAGGCTCGGCGCGCGTGTCGAACTGTTGAGCCTTGATGATGGCGGCCCGTGGTTGGTCGAAGCAGTGGGCGACGCCTCACTCTCCGACGCTGCGTTTCGCGAGATGCAAGAGCTCAACTACGGCACCTTCAACAACGACAAACGCAAACGAACGCGTGGACACAAAGATAGAAAAGGAGACCGGCCATGACCAATGACGCCGGTTACGATCTCATTGCGAGCGAACGCATGCCCATCAAGGCGTGGACGCGCGGCGTGCCGATTGAAGACTCGGCGCTCGCGCAACTGCGCAACGTTGCATCGCTGCCATTCATCCACTCCCACGTCGCGGTGATGCCGGACGTGCACTGGGGTATGGGCGCGACCGTCGGTTCGGTGATCCCGACCGTTGGCGCGATCATCCCGGCGGCCGTCGGCGTCGACATCGGGTGCGGTATGATGGCGGTGCGGACGAGCATTCGCGCGGAGCGATTGCCGGATTCGCTGGCGCACCTTCGTTCGGCGATCGAAGCGGCGGTGCCGCATGGGCGTTCCGACAATGGCGGACGCAACGACGTCGGCTCCTGGCAAAAGGAGCCGCCGGACGCGGCGAAGGCGCGCTATGCGGAGCTCGATGAGGGCTACAAGGCCGTTGTCGATAAGCACCCGAAGGCCGCGCACCAACGCGGTTTCGGCCAGCTCGGCACGCTCGGCACCGGCAACCACTTCATCGAGCTTTGTCTCGATGAATCGGGCGCCGTGTGGGTGATGTTGCACTCCGGTTCGCGCGGCGTTGGCAACAAGTTTGGCACGTACTTCATCGAGCGCGCGAAGCACGAGATGAAGCGCTGGTTCATCAACCTGCCGGACGAAGACCTCGCCTACTTCGCCGAAGGCAGCGAAGGCTTCATCGACTACATCCGCGCGGTGTCGTGGGCGCAAAAGTATGCGCGCGCGAACCGCGAGACGATGATGGAGCTGGTGCTCGACGTGTTGCGCACGGAATGGCCCGACTTGGCCGTGGATGAGATGGCGGTGAACTGCCACCACAACTACGTCACCAAGGAACGCCACTTCGGCAAGGACGTGTTCGTGACCCGCAAGGGCGCGGTGCGTGCTGGCTTGGGCGAGCTTGGCATCATCCCGGGTTCGATGGGCGCAAAATCGTTCATCGTGCGCGGCAAGGGCAACCCGCATTCGTTCTGCACGTGCTCGCACGGCGCCGGACGGGCGATGAGCCGTAACGAAGCCAGGCGCCGCTTCACGGTCGAAGACCACGTTAAGGCGACCGAAGGGGTCGAGTGCCGCAAGGACGCCGGCGTGATCGACGAAACGCCGATGGCCTACAAGGACATCGACGCCGTGATGGAAGCGCAAAGCGATCTCGTCGAGATCGTGCACACGTTGCGTCAGATCGTGTGCGTGAAGGGCTGAAGGTGTGCGCGGGCGAAAGCTCGCGCACATCGAGGCTCTGCTGCCTGATCGTCTAATTGGTAGGACATCGGAATTTGGCTCCGACAATCCACGTTCGAATCGTGGTCGGGCAACCAGCCTCGCAAATGACAAAGTGAACTGAGAAAAGATTGTTATGTTTCGACCGCGACCCTTCCGAGAGATCAGCTAGCGCTGCGAGGCGCTGGCCGCGTCTGGGCGTAGCTCAGGTGGTTAGAGCGCCTGCCTTGGAAGCAGGAGGTTCGTTGGTTCGAGTCCAGCCGCCCAGACCATTTTTCAATTGCCGCGCTGCGCCGCGTGAAAGGCGCGCAGCATTTCCGTTGCGACTTTGCGTGTGCGCCCCGGCGGCTTGCCGATTAGCTCGGCTAGCGCATGCCCAAACAGACCCGCACCCATCGCCAGCGTCACACTGACAAGCACCAGATCTTCCGCCTGCTTCGGCGTCACATCCCCGAACGACGCGCGGCGCACCACCACTTCGCGCACGGCCTCGCGAATGTGCGTCATGCGCCGCCATTCTCCTGTGAGCTCAAGCCACGCCGCCAGTCGCGCCGCGCCGCGCTTTTCGAAAACGTCGAACAGCGCCTGAAACACCGCCTCTTGCTTGTCGTCGGCCCCGCCGTCGGCGTCCGCGAGCGCCATGACGTCGGCGATCAATTGGGCAACCATCCGCTCCATCAGCGCCGCATGAAGGCCGTCGATCGAACCGAAATGATGCAGCACGCTCGCATTTGCCACGCCCGCCGCGTTCGCGACCTGCGCCAACTTGAGCGCCAAAGGCCCTTGTTCGAGCAGAAGTTTTTCCGCAGCGGAAAGGATGTTGGCGCGCGCATCTTCTGGAGCGCGGCGCACACGAACCTTACCAGTTTTTCTTATTGACATTTTTGTCAGTAGAGTCCAAATCTAAGCCTGAGGCAATGCCTCACCCGAGTTTGGCCGCGAGATTCCGCCCATGACAACCAAAACCACGCCCGCCGATGTGAAGGTCCCGCCCCGCGACATACATTTCGATGTCGCCGCCGCCAGAGGCCACTGGCTCGGCGGTGATCCGGTCGGCACGGCCGTGTTCAACGCGCTTTCGATTACCTTCCCGGACGGTGAGCGCATGTTCATCGACGCGGTGCGCCACTATCGCGGCCAAGTCAGCGGCAAGCTTGCTGATGACGTGAAGGGGTTCATCGCACAGGAAGCCATCCACTCGCGCGAGCACCACTCGCTCAATCAAGTGATCGATCGCAACAAATACCCCGTCGCCGAAATTGAAGCGGCGATGAAGGAGCGGCTCACGTTCGCCCGATCGCGCGGTCCGATGCCGATGTTGATCTCGACCATCGCGCTCGAGCACTTCACCGCCATGATGGCCGACGCGCATGCGCGCCATCGCGATCTTTTTGACAATGTCGAACCCGACATTGAGCGGATGTGGCGCTGGCATGCCGTCGAAGAAACGGAGCACAAGGCCGTGGCGTTCGACGTTTTCATGCAGGCGACGCGGCATTGGTCTCCCTTGCAGCGTTACATGCGCCGCTGCATTGCCATGGCGATGATCAGCTTCTTCTTTACCCGCAATATCACGCACTATGCCGCACGCCTGCTTGAAGCGGACGGCTACAGCTACAAGGCGGCAGTCAGAGCCGTGAAGCGCTATGTCTGGCGTACGCCCGGCCTCTTCAGCCGCAACGCGAAGACTTATTTCGCTTGGTATCGCCCAGGCTTCCATCCGTGGGATCAGGACAATCGCGCGCTTGTCGCTGGGTGGAAGGCTGAGTTTGATGCGGACGTCGCGCCGGCTGCCGCAGCGATGGCGGATTAAGGCGAACCGCGCCGGCGCGATCGCACCGGCGCCGTCGGCATTCAGCGGCTCTGCGGCCGCATTGGGTTTTTGTCAAACATGCCGCCGAACATCTCGTCGTTGAGATAGTCCGGCCGGCGCGCGACGAAGCCTTCTGACCCCGCGAGCTGCAGCGCCATCAAAGAACGATCCATCTTGCGCAGATTGTCCTCGGAAAAATCGCCAAGCACCGGCGCCAGATCAGCCGCCATCAAATGGTTCGGCACGCCGAACACTTGAATGCCGGCCGTGTTGGTCAACACCGTCGGCCATTCCTGCCCGAGCAGGCGTTTGATCTGCGCCAGATCCTGGAAGAACGACCACACGCGCACGCCGTATGACCGCGCCAACGTGTAGACCATCGACAGCATGGCGAAGTCGCCAAGCTGTGCGCATTCGTCGATCGCAAACAGCGTCCGGTATTGCGGCAGCTGCTCCTTGCGCGACAGCACGGTCGACATCAGCACCGACGTCCACAAGCGGAACAGCGGCGCGTGACTGGCGAGCTTGGTCGGCGGTACCACCATGTAGATGGTCATGGGATCGCCGCGCGCGACGGCGTTGAGATCGATGCTGGACGACATGATCGTTTTTTGCGCCGCATCCGAGCCGATGACTGAAAAATAGCTGCACGCGGTGGCGTGAATGCCGGAGCGGCAGCGATCTTCGGTCTGCAAAAAGCTGGCGATCTCTTCGTAAGCGAAGCGATGCAAATCCTTGCCCTTGGTGTCGAGCAAGACGGCCAGCCCATACACGCAATCGTCGGTTTTAAGATATTTGCGCGCCCTGCTCATGGTGCGGTTGCCGGGCTCCTCCGTTGACGCCACTGCGGAAATGACGCCCGCCGCGAGATCGTGCCCGCGCAAATCCCAAAACGGCTCTTTCAGCGACATGCAGCCGCCCGAGAGCTGCTTGGCGATGTCCATCGCCAGCGCAGATGGATCGATGCCCGGCACATCGAAGCCATCCATCGGATTCAGGCTGTCGGTCTCATCGGTCACCACACCAAACGGATCAATGACATAAACCTGCTGCCCCATCTCGCGCCGGCGCCGCGCCGTAACGCGATATGCCTCGCCCTTCGGATCAATGATGATCGCCGGGCCTTCATAGGTGAGCAAATTCGGAATGAGCGCACCGCGTCCTTTGCCTGCTCCGGTTGGCGCAATGGTGATCAGATGCCCTTCGCCCTCGAGCCAGATGGGCTGTCCGGGCGCGTCGCTTGGCGGCAGCGCGTCACCAAAGCCAAAGCGTCCCTTGCTCTCGTCCAATCGATAGCCGAGCAGCAGAGCATCGCCCGCGCCCTTCCGCGCCCGCGCGTTTCGCGCGCGGCGACCCTTTCTGTTGGTTTTCGGCGCCCGTTTCTCGTTGTCGTTGCTGGTCATGGTCAAACCCCTCGAATGAGTGTCGCGGTCTAGCGCCGCGATCGACCCAACAAGCTGCGCCGCAAAACCAAGCGAGATAAAGCCTGTAGAGCAGTAACATACGTGCGAATCGCACGTATTGTACAACTCGTACTCTTGTTAACGATTGTCGAAGCGGTTGACTTTGCTTGCTAATTTCGCGCGCGCCCGCATGCGCGCGCCGCACGCCGGTTTCACCGAATGGATAGAGTTTAATTCAGCGAGAGCGGGAAGTTTAGAAACCCAGCAATCTGGCGTAGCGATCTCGATGGAAAGACGCCCCGCCGTAGAGCGCTTCAGCCACACGCGCCCGCTTCAGGTAGAGCCCCGCGTCATGCGCATCGGTCATGCCGATGCCGCCATGCATCTGCACCAGCTCGTTAGACACCAGATGCAACGTCTCGCCGGCTCGCGCCTTGGCGAGGCTGGCGTATTCGGAGACATCATCCGCGTTGCGATCGAGCGCATCGAGCGCGGCGTAGACGCAAGACCGCGTCAGCTCGATATCCGTAAACATCTTGGCGGCGCGATGCTGCAGCGCTTGAAAGCTGCCGATCACCTGGCCGAATTGCTTGCGGGTTTTGAGATACTCGGTGGTGATCTCAAACGCAGCCTGCGCCTGGCCCAGCATCTCAGCCGCCAAACCAATTCGGGCGCGATCGAGGATTTGGTCCAGCACCGGCGTCGCCTTCGCCCATGGCAGGATATCGACGCCGCCCGACTTGGCTGAAGCCCACGGCAAGATGTCGACACCCTCTGTTTTGGCAGCGCCCCAGGGCAAAATATCGACGCCGTCAAAGGTGATGTCCGCCGCGCCGCGGCTATCGGCGGTGGTCAGCTCGCGGCGCGTAACGCCCGCCGCGTCAGCTTTCACCAGAACCGGTCCAATCTGGCCATCCGGAAACCGGGCGGCAACGACCAACAAATTCGCCAAGTGACCATCAGCTACATACTTCTTCTTGCCGGTCAGCTTGTAGCCACCGCTCGTCTTTTCGGCCTTCAGTGCGGTTTTGCCAGGCGCATGATGCGAGCCCTCGTCAATGGCGAGCGCAACGATCACTTCGCCCGCCGCAATCTTCGGCAGCCATTCGGCTTTCTGCGCGTCGCTACCCGCCAACATCAACGCGCTCGCGCCAATCATCGCTGTCGAGTGCAGCGGTGATACCACCAGCGTCCGCCCGGTCTCTTCAAGCACTACGCCCAAAGCAACATAGCCAAGGCCTGCGCCGCCGTGTTCCTCGGGCACAATCACGCCCGACCAACCCAGCTGACCCATCTCGCGCCAGAGGGCAGGATCGCGGCCGTTTTTCTTTTCGTCGCGCTCTTTGCGCAGACGCGACACCGGCGCTTGCTCGCCGCAAAAATCGCGCGCCGCATCTTTCAGCAGGCGCTGTTCGTCGTTCAACGTGAAGGTCATTGTGTGTCTCGCAGTCCAAGCACGCGCTTAGCGACGACGTTGAGATTGACTTCAGTGGTGCCGCCTTCGATCGAATTGCCTTTCGAGCGTAGCCAACCGCGCGTCACCGCGAGTTCCTCCGGGGTGAAGCCCTCGCCTGACCAGCCGAGCCCGCGATTACCTGCGGCCTCCACCATCAACTCACAGCGCTCAATGTTGAGCGTCGCGCCCGCGACTTTGAACAGCGACGATAAGGCGCTGACATTCGCGCCCGCCTTCGCTTCTTCCTGTGCTCGCGCGACGGACAGCGCGTAAGCGCGTTCAGTCATTTTGTGCGCCGCAATGCGCGCGCGGAGATCGGCATCGGCAAGTTTCTCGCCGTCCAGGCCCACATGGTCCTTGGCCAGATCGACCACATCGACCCGAGTGTTGGAGCCGAAGCCGGAAATGTTCGTGCGTTCGTACTGCAAAAGCCGCTTGGCGATTTCCCAGCCGCCGTTCAGGCGCCCGACCATTTGTTGCTTCGGGATCTTCACGTCGGTGAAGAACGTCTCGCAGAACGGCGAGGAGCCGGAGATCAGCTTGATCGGTCGCGTTTCGACGCCCGAGGTGGTCATATCGATCAGCACGAAAGAAATGCCTTCATGCTTCACGCTGGTGTCGGTGCGCACCAGACAGAAGCACCAATCGGCGTAGTTGGCGTAGGACGTCCAGACTTTCTGGCCATTGATCAGCCAGTGATCGCCCTTGTCCTCGCACTTGGTTTGCAAACCGGCGAGATCAGAACCCGCGCCCGGCTCCGAGTAACCCTGACACCAGCGGATTTCGCCACGCACGATTTTCGGCAGATATTCCTTCTTCTGCTCTTCGTTCGCGTACTCGAGAAGCACCGGTCCCAGCATCCAGATGCCGAACGAGAAGAGCGGCGGCCGCGCATTGATCCGCTTCATCTCGCTTTGCAAGACGCAGTTCTCGTCGTTCGAGAGACCGCCGCCGCCGTATTCCTTGGGCCACATCGGCGCTGTCCAGCCCTTTGCGCCCATGCGCTCAAGCCAGAGCTTCGCTTCAGGATTTTTGAATTCGAAATTCTTGCCGCCCCAGACGGCGTCGTCCTCGCCCGTCATCGGCGTCCGCATCGAAGGCGGACAGTTCGCCTCAAGCCAGGCGCGCGTTTCCGCACGAAATGCATCCAGATCGGCCATCGCGTTTCCTCTTTTCGCGATGGTTTAGCACTGCGCACGCGCCGCGCCAGTGGACGCCGCGGAAACCGGGGCCGCCTTGAAATCGCCGCGCCGGGCGCCACCCTCTCCCACAACACTGGAGGGTTCATGCGCAGAGTTTTTATGTCGGTGGCGGTTGTTGCAATGCTGGCCGCGTGTTCGCCGCCCTCACAGCAAACGAGCGAAACGACAACGGCGCCGCCGCCACCGGTGGTCGCCGCATGCAATGATGTGCATCCGGACGCGAGCAAGCAGGTTGCCGTCGAAGAAGCGCAAGCCGTGGCCGCAGCGGCTGTCGACCTTCGCGGCGGGCGTATCACGCCCGGCACGTACGATCTCACGCGCGCACAGCGTCTGGGTCAGGCGACAGGATGGAGCGGCACACGCGCGGTAGCGCTGTCGGTTGCGGAGAACCCCGGCGGTGGCACGCTCTTCAATTGGGCGGGCGCCGCGCCGAATGGCGCAGCTGACACGTGGACGGCGTCGTTCACCGACACGCCGCATGCACAGGTGACGTTCACGTGCGGACGTACGGGGACGGTGGACGCGGATTTCAACGCCAGCGCCAACGCACTCGATTTGCGGCTTCCGGACGGCGCCAACGGCCAGCTGCACCTGACCTTCGCGCGGCGCAGTTAGTCCAGCGTGGCGATGTACGGGAGACCGCGATAGCGACCAGCATCGTCCATGCCGTACCCGACGAGGAATGCGTCAGGCGCATCCCAGCCGATGGCGTCGATCGGCTCGTTGGCTGCTTGCGGCTTGCGCACGAAGGCGCACGCGAGCGTTTGTTTCGCGCCTTTCGCCATGAGGTGTGCGCGGGCATACGCGATGGTGCGACCGCTATCGAAAACGTCGTCGATGATGAGCGCTGAGCGGCCCTCGATAGCGCGCGAGATGTCAGCGCGGACCACGACTTTGCCGGAACTTTCGCGCGCGTCGCGATAACTCTCTAGCCAGAGGGAATCGTAGATCGGATGACGGTCGCGCATCTCGATGGCGCGCATCAAATCCGCGGCAAAGGGAATTGCGCCCTGCAACAGCGCGACGACGGTCCAGCTGTCATCGACTTGCGCAGCAAAGCCGTCAGCGAGTGCATCAACGCGACGCGCGATCTCATCCGCTTCAAGGAGAATGCGCAGCGGCGCCTCAGCCGTTGGTGAAGCGCAGCTGCAGACCTTCGACCGGACCGATCGTGTTCGACGCTGTCGGCGTACCCGCACCCGGCTGCACGCCGTCGTCCATCGGTTGATCGAGCACCAGCGGTTCTTCAGCGTGCTGCTGCGTCGGCGACACGTGTGGCGCACCGCCCCCTGCAGTCGTGATGTCGGAGAAGCTCGCAAAGGTGGCCTCGAGATCGACGGCGTCGGCCGGCGGGTTCTCAACACGGATCTGGAACGGCACCGCAGCCCCAGCCGCGATCGGCTGATCCGAAACCGCGTTCACGAGTTCAAAGATTTCGTGCGAGCGGGTGTCACGCAGTGAAATGCGAACCGGCGGGACGAGCTTTTCGTCGCGACCGATGTTGCGAACTTCGCCGCTCACCATCAGCACCGGCGTCGGGCCGTCGAATTGGCGTTCAACCGCCAAGTCGTAGAACTCGAGACCGTAGACGTTCACGTCCAGGCCTAGCGCGGCGAAGGCGCTGGCCGAGCGCGGCCACAACTCGGCGACGTCCTGCCGGAACATGACCATGCCAGCGGCCGAAGCCGCCAGGGCGGCGCCGGTCGCGCCCCACACTACCACGGCGGCGCGGGTGCGATCCTTACGCATGCGCTCAGCCTGCTGGGCGCGGAATTTGGCGGCGGCCGATGGGGCTGGACCAGGCTGTTCAGCGGCCCGGCGCAATCTTTCGACACGTTCACGTGTCAAAGGTTCATTGGCGGCGGTGACCGGCTCTCGGGCCTCGGTGGCGGTCGCAACCGGGGCGCGCAGCTCAAGCTGCGGCTCGGCGAACCAGGAGAAGCCGCATGCGGCACAGCGCACAGTACGCCCGGCGGGCCCAATGGCCGCGTCATCAGCGTAGTAGCGCGTCGAGCAAGACGTGCAGGTCAAGATCATGTTAACGATACGCCCATAAGCCCAGATAACTTATCTCGGTGCATTGATTCTATTTGGCTTGTCTAGTCATGCCGCGTCCGAACAACACCGATTACGAACTGTTCGAGCGCGGTATTCTTGTCCGCCTTTCAGGCGTTGATTCAGGCTACGGCGCAACCACAGTTCTGAGGTCGATCGACTTCGAGGCCCGTGCAGGCGAAGTCGCACTCGTCACTGGTCCCGCCGCTGCGGGCAAAACTACATTGATGCACTTGCTGCGCCTAGCGTTGTCGCCGCGCTCTGGCCGCGATGTAATCCTTGGCGTGGACATTGGTAGAGCAACCTCTTCCGTGCGCGCACACGTGAAGCGCCGCATCGGTTATGTTGCTGAAAATCCAACATTCATCGAAGGCTGGACAGCATTCGACAACATCGCCATGCCGCTGCGCATGCTTGGCAGAAAGCCGCGCGACTACGAACACGACGTGCGCGAACTTGTGGATTTCGTCGGCCTCGGCAACGCAGCGGATCTTACGGTCGAGAAACTTTCGGGTGCGGAACGGCATCGGGCTGCCATAGCGCGCGCGCTCGCCGGCAAACCTGATCTCATTCTCGCCGACGATCCTACCTCCGGTATGGGGCCGAGTGATGGGCGTCGCGTGATCCGATTACTTGCCGAGATGCGTCGCGTCGGCGCGGGTGTTGTGATCACCAGCCAAGATGAAACCTTGGCGGACGCAGCACCCATGCTGCGCTGGCGCATCGAGCGCGGCCGGCTTTCACAATTGGACTCCGCTGCCCCCGAAGAAGCCGAGGAGGCATTCGAATGAGGAATGCGCTCTCGGGCGTCGAGCGCGCCCTCTTCTGGACACTGGCGTTCGCCGCCTTTGCCGCCGCAGCCGCAGGTCTAGGCGCGCGGGCGGTGGATCGCATGGCGGCAGGCTACGAGGAGGCTCGGGCTAACTACGCCATTGTCCGGGTGGTAGCCCCCGAGGGTCCCACGGCGGTGGCCGCGGCGCAGGCGGCTCTGGCGCAGTCGCCTCAAGTGCGCAGCGCCGCGCCTATGACCGCTGGTCGCGCTGCCGCCCTGTTGGGGCAATGGAGTGGTCAGCAGATCAACGAGGCTGACGTTCCAGCGCTTTCGCTGATCGAAGTGGAGCTCACGCCGAGCGATGGAGCGCCGGGCGACATTTCCGGCGATCTCGAAGCGACCCTTGCGCAAGGTGGCGTCACCGCGCAGGTGATCGAAGCGCCAGCTGGATCAAACGGCGGTGGGCTGGCGACACGCGTCCGTGCAGCGGCGCTGTGGGGCGCGCTGGCGTTTGGTTTAGTGATGGCGGTGATCGTCTGGCTCGCAGCGCGCGGTCTCGCGGCGCGCAAGCGCGAACTGGTGACCGTGATGGCTGATCTCGGCGCGACGCGCAGCCAAGCCGCCGGACGCATCGCCGATGAAGCCGCCGTGCTTGGGCTCTATGCTGGCACGGTTGGCGGTGTGCTTGCGGCGATCGTCGGACTGATCGTGTTGATGGTGAGCATTCCGCATCTCGGGTTCGGTGATCTGCGCGGTCTGATCTTGCCCATCGATCTTTCTCCAATCATTGCAGCGCCACTGGGCGCAGCGATCGCCGCGGGCGCTGGCGCGCGTGCGGCGGCTGG
>Ga0209023_10006482_pt1 | contig 12324 bp, 8 predicted proteins | sample LakOneMetagenome_FD_187468 | JGI IMG/M metagenome (GOLD analysis project Ga0209023, IMG submission 187468) | Freshwater and sediment microbial communities from Lake Erie, Canada (SPAdes) (version 2) | ecosystem: Environmental > Aquatic > Freshwater > Lentic | place: Lake Erie, Canada | collected... | reverse complement strand
AGCAGCGTACCTGGCCACTCCACCAGCTGTTCCTCGAGCAGTTCGAGGGTCTCGAGGTCGAGGTCGTTGGTGGGTTCGTCCATCACCAGCACGTTCGCCGGACGCGTGAACAGCCGTGCCAGCAGCAGTCGGTTGCGTTCGCCGCCCGACAGCGCCTTCACTGGCGAGCGGGCGCGCTCGGGACCAAACAGGAAGTCTCGCAAGTAGCCGTGCACATGCTTTTCCTGGCCGTTGACGGTGACGGTATCGCTGCCGTCGCCCACGGTCTCGAAGACGGTCTTGTCGGGATCGAGCTGCTCACGCTGCTGATCGAAATAGGCCACCTGCACGCTGGCGCCATGACGGACAGTGCCAGCGTCTGGTGTGATGACACCGAGCAGCAGCTTCAACAGCGTGGTCTTGCCGGCGCCGTTGGCTCCGATGAGACCGACGCGATCGCCGCGCATGATGCGCGTCGAGAAGTCGGCCACCACTGTGCGTTCACCGTACGTCTTGCGAAGGTGCTCGGCCTCGAACACCATCTTGCCCGACGCATCGGCACGGTCGATCCGCATTGAGACGGTGCCCATCACGTCGCGGCGCGCGGCGCGCTCGTTGCGCATGGCGATCAGCGCGCGCACGCGGCCTTCGTTGCGCGTCCGACGCGCCTTGATGCCCTGGCGCAGCCACACTTCTTCCTGCGCCAGCTTCTTGTCGAACTTCTCCTGCTGAATGGCCTCGTTCGCCAGCCATTCATCTTTCTTGGCCAGGAACGTGACGTAGTCGCCGGGCCACGACGTCAGCATGCCGCGGTCGAGTTCGACGATGCGCGTGGCGAGGCGCTGGAGAAACGCGCGGTCGTGCGTGACGAAGACCACGGCACCGGCGTAGTCCGCGAGAAAGTTCTCGAGCCAGGAAATCGCCTCGATGTCGAGATGATTGGTTGGCTCGTCGAGCAGCAGCACATCAGGCTCTGCGACAAGGGCCCGCGCCAGCAGCACGCGGCGGCGCCATCCGCCAGACAGCGTGTCCACGCGCACCTCACCGTCGAGGTCGAGCCGTGTCAGCACGAGATCCACCTTGTGCGCGCGGCGCCAGTCTTCGGCGTCGTGTCCCGACAGGCCCGCGAGCCCTTCGGCAACCACCTCGAAGACCGTGCTTGCTGACGTCAGCGGCACGTCCTGAACGAGCCTGGCGACACGCAGCGCCGGCTGACGCCAGACGCTGCCCTCATCAGGCTGCAGTTCACCGCTGATGATCTGCAGCAGCGTGGACTTGCCGGTTCCATTGCGTCCGATGATCGAGACGCGCTCGCGTGGCTCGAGCTGCATCGACACATCGTCGAGCAGCGGCAGGTGACCGTAGGCGTGAGAGAGATGATCGAGAGTCAGCAGAGGCACAGGGGACCGTAAAATTCAGGCGTGGAACGCGAAGGACGAGCTCGGCTCATGCGCGACCGAGCAGGTGCAGGAGCCCGAGCGTCAGCCACGGGACGTAGGTGATGACCAGGACGCCGACGGCAAGAATGCCGGCCATCGGCAATGCGGCGCGCGCCACTTCGAGCACCGGACGCTTGAAGCGATACGACGCCAGCAGGATGTTGAGTCCGACAAGCGGCGTCAGGTATCCGAGTTCGAGGTTCGCAATGAAGATGATACCGAGGTGAACCGGATGCACGTCGAACGCCGCACCGAGCGGCACGATGAGCGGCACGACGACCACGATAGCCGGGAAGATCTCCATCAGGCAGCCGACCAGAATCAGGAACACGTTGAGCGCGAGGAGGAACGTGGTGCGCGATTCGATATGCGCACGCGTGAACTCGACCAGATGCATCGGCACCTGCGCGCCGACCAGCCAGCTGGTGAGACCGACAGCCACACCAAGAATGACCAGCACGCCGCCAACCAGCCCGACGCACTCTGCGAACACACGCAGGAGGTCGCGGCGAATGGACAGGTCGCGATGAATCACCGACTGCGTGAAGAGCGCGTAGAGGCACGTGAGCGCTGCCGCTTCCACTGAGGTGGCGAGGCCGCTGAAGAGCGCGACGAGCACCACCACGGGCATGGCCAGCTCCCACTTCGCCTCCCACAGCGCTGCAACGGCTTCGCGCCCGACAAACGGCTGGCGTCCGGCGCCAGAGACCACGCCCTCGCGCATGCCCCACGCGGCCACCATCGTCGTCAGCAGGATGCCAGGCAACAGACCGCCGATGAAGAGGTCCTCGATCGGCATCTGCGCAACGACGCCGTAGAGCATCAAGGGCAGCGACGGCGGCAGGAGCAGTCCGAGTGAACCCGACGCGGTGAGCAGACCAAGAGCGAAGCGCTCGCGGTAGCCGTCGCGCACGAGCGCGGGAAACAGCACGCCGCCGAGCGCGAGAATCGTGATGCCCGAGCCGCCTGTGAACGCGGTGAAGAAGGAACACAGCACCGCACAGACGACAGCCGTGCCGCCGGGAATCCACCCGACGAGCGCGCGAAACACGCGCAGCAGCCGCTCAGACGCATGTCCTTCCGCCAGCAGGAATCCGGTTAACGTGAAGAGCGGAATCGCGGCGAGCGTGGGCGAGACACTGAGTGAATAGGTCTCGATGAGAATGGCGGCTGGCGTCACGCCGTCCGACATGAAGAGGACGGCAGCGGCGCCGCCGAGAATCGCGAAGATGGGCGAGCCGAGCGCACCGCCAAGCAGCACGAGCGCAAGGCCCGGCAACGGTGACCGGCCCTCGAGCATCGATGGATGCGTGCCCACCACCCAACCGACGACCAGTCCGAGAGAGGCGACCAGGCGACCCGCCCAGCCGTCGGACGCGCGCCAGGCCAGGCGCAGCGCAATGAGCCCGAACCCGACCGGCAGCACGAGTTCTGCGACCCACGTCGGAATGCCGGCGCCAAACGACGATCCCGTGCCGCGCTCGGATTCGACGAACTCCACGGCCGCGTGCATCAGGATGACGGCCACCGCTGAACCGATGGCGGCGGCGATGATGCCGGTCACACGTCGCGGCCAGCCTTGCGGCACGAGCGAGCCCGTGGCGAGCGACAGCAGCTTGCCTTCACGTGCGGCGATCGCAGCGCCGAGGAAGCCGACCCACAGCACCAGGTGTTGAACGATCGGACCGGCGCCGGGAATGCCGATGCCGGCCGTGCGGCGCAGCACGATTTCGAGCAGCGGAATGACCGTCATCACGGCCAGGGCACAGGCCGCAACGGCGTCCTCGATCCGCGAGAACAGTCGGCTCACTTGCGCGTGGACGGTGGTTTTGCGGCGGGCGTCTGCGGGGCCGCGGCCGGTTTGGCCGGTGGCGTGGACGCCGCGGCAGCCTTGCGGGCGCGGAAGGCGTCGCGCTCCTTGAGCGCCATGTCGTAGACGTCGGGCGGCACCATCTTGCCGCGCATCGTCTGTCCAAGATTGTCAGCCAATTGCTGCCACTCGGGGCCCGTGCCCTTGGTGACCTTGAGGCCCTGGTTCTGCATCATCAACGTGGCCAGGCCATCGCCCTTGGGCACGTCCGCCTGCAACTGCTTCTCGACCTTGAGTGAAATCTCCGTCAGCTTCGCGCGGTCGACCGGCGAGATCGCGTCCCACGTCTTCTTGTTCACGACAGTCGCGCCAACGACGGGGCTGATGCCCAGGTCGAGCATGTAGGGCGTCTGCTTGAACCACTGAAAGGACATCGAGGCGAGAGGTGTGGTGGGCAACGCGTCGATCATGCCGGTGGTCAGTCCCGTCAACACGTCGGTCATGGCCATGGCACGTGGCTGAAAGCCGTTAGCCTTGTACCACTGCGTCATCGAGTCGTCGCCCGCGGAGGTATAGAGCCTGGCGCGCTTCAGATCAGCGACGGCCTGCACGGGCTGCTTCGAGAAAATCTGCAGCCAGCCGCCGTGCCCCCAGTGCACCAGCACGAAGCCCTTGGCTTCCACCCGCTGCTTGAGCGTCGGCGTCAGCTTCTCGATGACGTCGTTCAGCTCGTCGTACGACTGGAAGAAGAACGGGATGTTGAAGACGTTGAAAGACCAGTCGATGCTGGCGAGGCCGACGACCGTGAGCGATGCGCCCTGCAGGGCGTTCAGCCGCATCTTGCGCAGGACGGTGGATTCGTCGCCCTGCGTTCCGCCACTGAAGACCGTCAACGAGACGCGGTCCTGCGTCGCCGTCTTCCAGTCCGTGCCCATCTGCTTCAGGCTCTTGTCCCAGACCGAACCGTCGGGAACAACGGTCGCAAGCTTGATGGAGGCTGGAGACTGCGCGAGTGGCACCCGCACACAGGCGAGTGCCACCAGCACGACCACGATGAGTCGAGCGCGCCAGGACACGACCGCTTCCGTTGTCTATTGCACCGCGCGCGTGGCGGTCCAGTCCGCCTCGCCCATGCCGGCAATGCTGGCCTTGCCTGTGACCGAGGTCGCGCCGATATCGCCGGTCATCGTGACCGGGAGTTTGCCCTGGGGCGTCTCGGCTTCGAAATCGATCTTGACCGACTTGCCCGTCACCGTGCCGGCAATCGGGAGTTCACCAGCAGGCCCCGTGAGGGTGCCGGTAATCTTGTTGCCGTCCTGCTTCATCACGGCAGTCGCCGGCATTTCGCCCATGCCCGCGATGACCAGCTTGATGTCCCACTTGCCGTTCAGATCGGTGATGGGTGCGGCGCTCGCGGCAGAGGCGGCAGCGGCTGGTGCGGCTGCGGCCTTGGCGGCTGCGCGCTTACCGGTGAAGGGGAACTCGCCAAAGTCGCCCACCTTCACGTTACCGTCCATGGCGTCGCCATTCACTTTGCCGTCAATGGCAAAGGTCAGCGCCATGCCCTGGATATTGATGTCGGCCGTCACCTTGACGTCGTTACCCGCCGCCGTTCCCACGACGGGCACAGCACCCATGGGGCTCAACAATTCGCCGGATACCTTGTCACCAGTCAGGGCAAGGGTCAGGCCGACTGTGGTATTGCCCTGAGGCGTGCTCATGGACAGTTCCCACTCACCCGCCGGTCCTGACTGCGCGAGGGCCGCCACCGGGCTGAGTGCCAGGAGTGCCGCGGCCAGAACACCAAGTGAATACTTCATCAAACGCTCCTAACGTGTTGAGGACCGAGGATATCACGGTGATAATACGCCGATGAGATCTTTGCACGCCGTCGCTGGCGCGCTCTGCACCGCCGTCGTCACACTCACGGTCGCGTCTGCACAGCAGCCGGCAATCGAATACCAGGAGCGGGACTTCCTCTCGCGAACCCGTCGCCTGACTGTCGAGGGGCGCCGCTCCGGCGAAGGCTACTTCTCGCCTGACGGCAAACGTCTGGTGTTTCAGAGCGAGCGCGATCCGTCGAACCCCTGGTACGAAATCTTCACCATGGATTTGACGAGCGGCGACGTGAAACGGATCTCTCCTGGCGTCGGAAAAACGACATGTTCGTACTTCCGGCCGAACAGCAGCGAGATCCTCTTCTCTTCTACACATCTTGATCCGAAGTCCAAGCAGTATCAGGAAGAAGAGCTGGCCTTTCGCGCCTCAGGCAAACAGCGTCGGTACTCGTGGGACTACGACCCCGAGATGGACATCTTCGCGCTCGACGAGAAGACGGGTGCGATGAAGCGCCTCACAACGGCCAAGGGGTACGACGCCGAGTCGGCCTATTCGCCCGACGGTCAGTGGATCGTGTTCACGTCGATGCGCGATGCATACAACCGCACGCTCAATCCGACGGAGCAGAAGGCTCTCGAAAACGACCCGAGTCTCTTCGCCGAGATCTACATCATGAAGGCGGACGGCACGGGTCAGAAGCGCCTCACCACCGAGTTCGGGTACGACGGTGGACCGTTCTTCACGCACGACGGCTCACGTATCGTGTGGCGTCACTTCGACGACACGGGCCTGCTTGCCGACATCTGGACGATGAAGCTCGATGGAACCGATCAGCGCCAGGTGACCACCTTCGGGTCCATGAGCTGGTCGCCGTTTGCGCATCCCTCGGGCGAATACTTCATCTTCTCGTCCAACAAGCTCGGTTTCGAGAACTTCGAGCTCTTCATCGTCGACACGGCTGGGAAGAAGGAACCGGTGCGCGTCACCTACACCGACGGATTCGACAGCCTGCCGGTGTTCACCCCTGACGGCAAGCAGTTGTCGTGGACGTCGACGCGGTCCGGCGGCGGCGAAGGACAGATTTTCCTCGCCCAGTGGAATCACGAGAAGGCGATGGAGGCGTTGCGAAACGCACCGCCGAGAAAGGTGAACACGAGATGAACCGGCGCGTTCTCGCGGGTCTCGGCATCCTCGGTCTGACGGCGACGCTGCAGGCGCAGGCGCCTGCGACGACAGCCACGCACACCAAACAGGACGTGATGCGCCTGGCGTCTGACGACCTCGAAGGGCGTTTGACAGGTTCGCCTGGTGAAAAGCGCGCGAGCGACTTCATCAGCTCGGAGTTGCGGCGAATTGGCGCGAAGCCGCTGCCTGGACATGCGGACTTCACGCTGCCCTTCGAGTTCACGGCCGGAAGCCGCGACGGTGGGTCCTGGTTACAGCTGTCCGGCGCGGCGTCGCGCTTCGACCAGCGCACCGACATTCAGGCACTGTCTTTCTCTGACAACGGGGACGTGACAGGTGCGCCAGTCGTCTTCGCCGGCTACGGCATCGTCGTGCCCGACAGCCAGGGTTTCCCGTACGACAGCTACGCCACCCTGGACGTGAAGGACAAGGTGGTGCTGGTGCTGCGCTACTTCCCCGAGGACGCCGAACCAAAGAGCAAGGGCATCCTCGCGCGCTACGCCGACCTTCGCTACAAGGCGATGGCGGCGCGGCAACACGGCGCCAAGGCCATTCTCGTCGTCGCTGGCCCCACCTCGCCCAATGCGGGAGAGATCATCCCGATGTCGTTCGACACAGCGCTGTCGGGTTCGGGCATCGTGGCTGCCAGCGTGAGCGGCCGGCTCGCGAATGCGATGTTCGCGTCACTCGGCGATCCGTCGAAGACCCTCGCTGCCGCGCAAAAGGCGATGGACGACGCGAATCCGCATGCGGCGGGATTCGACCTGCCGGCACTGACGGTGAACGTGCACACCGACGTCGTGCGCGAGAAGAAGACCGGGCACAACCTCGTGGCGTACCTGCCGGCGACCCGCACAGTCGCGGGGCTGCAGAAGCCGTGGCTGGCGGTCGGCGCACACTACGACCACCTCGGACAAGGTGAGATCGGTAACTCGCTTGCCGAGAAGTCCGACCTCTCGAAGGTCCATCACGGCGCCGACGACAACGCGTCGGGCACCGCCGCGGTACTGTCGCTCGCCGAGTCGCTGGCCGCACAGCCGCGCACACGGAATCTGCTCCTTCAGTTCTGGTCGGGCGAGGAACTGGGTCTCGTAGGTTCGAGCGCGTACGTGAACGCGCCAGCGGTCCCTCTGGATCAGCTCGCGGCGTACGTGAACTTCGACATGGTGGGGCGCATGCAGGACAACAAGCTCACCGTGCAGGCCACAGGCAGCAGCCCGGTATGGGCCAGGGTGATCGAGCAGGCGAATGTCGCCGCTGGCTTCGACCTGCAGCTGCAGCAGGATCCCAATCAGCCAACCGACGTGTCCAGCTTCAACCAGGCGGGCATTCCGAGCTTGAACTTCTTCACCGGCACACACGCCGATTACCACAAGCCCACTGACACAGCCGACAAGATCAACTACGAGGATCTCGATCGCATCGTCGACATGGCGGTGGCCGTGGTCAAGCGAGTGGGCGAGACGCTCGAGCCGCCGCAGTTCACCAAGGTCGAACAGGCATCCGATGCGGGCAGCCGGGCAGGTGTGCGCCTGTTCACGGGCACCATTCCCGACTACTCGACCGAGGTCAAAGGACTGCTGCTGAGCGGTGTCATCGGCGGTGGTCCCGCCGAGCAGGCAGGGCTTCAGAAGGGCGACGTGATCGTGGAGATCGCCGGACAGTCGATCACCAACATCTACGACTACACGTTTGCGTTGGAAGTGCTGAAGATTGGGGAACCGGTGAAGGTGGTCTACCAGCGCGGAGGCCAGCGCAAGGAAACGACCCTCACACCGAGCGCTCGAAAGTAACCCCGTGATAGCCGCCGGACGCAGCCAGAACTTCGCGAATGCGCAGGCTGCTGCCCCCGGCGACTGTCGATGCGACGACTTGCTGTAATCCCTCGCTGGTCCTAGAGGGATTGGTGTTGCTTATTCAGGTCTGACGTTGCCCGCGCGCGGGCCCTTCGGCGACTGTTCCTCGTCGAAGCTCACTCGCTGTCCTTCCGAGAGCGAATCGAAGCTCCCCTGCACAGCGCTGCGGTGGAAGAAGTACTCCTGTCCGCTCGTGTCACGAATAAACCCGAAACCCTTGTCACGTTGAATACGCTTGATCGTACCGCTCGCCATCCGAGACTCCTTCCCGTCGCCTCCGCTCGCTCGTGTGCGGACTGCGCGTGCCCAAAGACTGGACATACTCGTTATACGTGAACAACCGCCGGACCGTTTACCGGCTGCAGCTCATCCAGTCCCTGGCTCGGGGCGCTCCCCGAGACTCTATTAGACGAGATAAGGACGTAGTTGTCCCCATCGAATTGCACTACCCATGCAAGGACGATGCAAACTCCCGGAAGGTTGCGACGGCAACAATCGTTTTGTGTGATGGGATGCAAAAAAAGATCGCCAATCAGAGGGCGGCGCGCCGTTCCCGGTAAAAGACGATCAAGTCAGTGCTCGTCACAGGGGCCGCTCCGAGCTGGCGCAGCATCGTCGTCACCTGGCCGCGATGGTAGGTAGCGTGATTCACAACATGTTGAATCATTTCCCATAGTTGGGAAGTTGCGTTCACACCCGTGAATGACTGGTACGCGAGCGACGTCGTCACCGTTTCGTCGGTCAAGCCCGCAAGAAATGCGCGCATTCTCACCTCGTGTTCACTCCAGGCAACACGAAGCGACTGCACATCCGGATAGTCTGCAGGATTGAGGTGGGCGGTTGGCGAGACGCCGCGCCACCGCTGGTACCACGCCCACTCCGCCGAGTACGAGTGAACGAGCGTGTCTCGAACTGAGGCAAAGCTGTTTCCAAGGTTTCGGGTGTACTGCTCCGGTGTCAACGGGCTGACGGCGTCCAGCACGCGGTCACGTGCCCAGTAATGGAAATCGAGCAGCGCGGTCAGGTCGGCGTGGGTCATGGCGCGACTATGCCAGCACCTGGAACGCGCTGCAAGCGAACGCGACCCCATCGAGTTGGTGAGTGGGATCTGTGAAGGAGGAGTGGGTGAAGTGGGAACCCGAATGCCCCGCAAGCCACCAAGACCGTCAAGCGCGGACGGTTTCTGTAAGTTTCGGCTGGGTCAAACGGGTTTGTGGGGTACGAAGTGTGTCTTGGGCAAAAGACCGATGGCGTTAGAAAGGGCGGAGGTCGAGCGATAGCTGGCGGGGACGAACGACTTCCGGACCGGGCCGCAAGTGAGGAGGAGAACTCCCTCGCGACCCGGTCCAGATCAACGCCGTGGTGGCCACGGCGTGCGCGGCTTGTTACTGAGGACGAACCGTTACATAGAGGTCGTGACCTTCATCACCCGCGGAGCGACGGACGAGCAGCAGCGTGGGCTTCTCCGCTGCACGACGCACGGCGCTGCGAAGTTCATCGACCGACTGAATCGACTGACGGTTCACTTCGAGAATGATGTCTCCGGGCTGGATGCCGGCATCAGCCGCGCGTCCATCCGGGTTCACCTGCTGCACCACGACGCCGTGAGCGTCCTTGCCGAGACCGGCGCGTCGTGCGGCTTCGGCCGACAGTGGCGCCACCGCGACGCCGAGTGCGGCGTGATCGTCAGCCGACGCTTCCGACTGCTCCCGCGCCTCGCGCGACACCGCCGCTTCGTCCAGCTTCACATTGAGCGTCTTCTCAGAGCTGTCGCGAACGACCACCACCGATGCGTTCGAACCCGGCAGTGCATCGGCCACGCGGTTGCGCAGCGTGTTGAAGTCCGGAACCGGCTGACCGTTGAACGACTTGATGACGTCGCCGCGCTTCACGCCGGCCCGTTCAGCTGCGCTGCCCGAAGCCACCGACGAAACGATGGCGCCTGATACGTCCTTGAGGCCAAGGCTGTCGGCGAGGTCCGACGTCATCGGCTGCACCGTGACGCCAAGCTGCGAGCGACGCACACGTCCGTCGGTCTTCAGCTGGTCCATCACGTGATGCACCATGTTGGCGGGAATCGCGAAGCCGATGCCGATGTTGCCGTCGCCAGGCGACACGATCTGCGAGTTGATACCGACCAGTTCGCCCTTCATGTTGACCAGCGCACCGCCGGAGTTGCCGTGGTTGATCGGCGCGTCGGTCTGCAGGAAGTCTTCGTAGCTGCCGTCACCCGTGCCGGTCGACCGACCCTTGGCGCTGATGATGCCCATCGTGACCGTCTGACCGATTCCGAGCGGGTTGCCGACGGCGAGCACGACGTCGCCGACCTGCACCGTGTCGGAGTTGCCGACGGGCAGTGTCGGCAGCCCCGACGCCTCTACCTTCAGAAGGGCCAGATCGCTCGGCTTGTCGGCACCGACCACGCGCGCCTTGAAGCTGCGACCATCGGTCAATTCGACGCGCACCGTATCGGCCGAGTCGATGACGTGGTTGTTCGTCATGATGTAGCCGTCAGGCGTGACGATGACGCCGGAGCCGAGCCCGCGCTGCTTGCGCATCTGCGGCATCTCCGGAGCCTGGCCTCGGCCTTGTCCGAAGAAGCGCCGCAGCATGTCCTCATCGTCGCCGTCGAATTGCGTCGGGCGAACACGGGCGCGCCCCTCGACCTGGACGGTGACGACGGCAGGCGCGACGTTCTTGACGACATCGGCGTACGAATCGCGGCCCGATGCCAGCATGGCGCCGCGTGAACCGCTCGGTGCCTGTTGCGCCTGGGCGACGGACGCGGTCAGTGTGGACGCGTGCGTCACTGGTTCGGCCGCGAGGCCACGCCACGTGGCGCCGGCCACCAGGAGCGCCGCCGCCCCCAGTGCCACGGCGCCCCGGATCGTCCGCGAATGCAGGGTGGAAGGAGTGGTGTCCATGGTTGTGATGTCCTCTCGAAATTGCGGAAAGTGTCCGCGCACATTCGATTAGACGGCCGGAGGCCTGTCATGGACGTGGCCGGAGGATTACATCTGTGAAAGGTTGGCGGGTCGGGCTGTGCCGACCCGCCTCTCTGGCGGAAGAGAACTGACGCGGCTTACCGGGCGTCGGTGGCGATGTTGATCACGCGGATGTCAACCGCGAACAGCGAATCGTTGTAGGTGGACGAGCGAATCCACGACGCGGTGCCGTTGACCACGAACCGACGAGAGATCTCGAAGCCCGCTTCCACGCTCGGATGGTGGTAGAGGACGCCGTGATTGTCGGTGCCTTCGAGAAACGACACCTGCAGGCTCTTCTGCCGGTCGCCACCAAAGCGGGGCTTCTCGACCAGATGCGTATACGCAACACCGCCGTCGACACGCAGGAACCGCGACGGACTGAAGTAGAGCGCTGACGGTGTGGCGTATCCGAGCGTTTCCGCCCAGCCGACGACTCGCAGACCTCGGAGTCGCTCGCTGACGATGCGACTGGCGGTCGCGGTGAACCGCGTCCGGTTGTTGCCGTCAGACAGTCGCTGCCAGGCGCCGCGCACTTCGACGGAGGTATTCGGCGACGCCGCGCGCAGTTGTGCGAAGGGACCCGCGGCGGTCAACCCCTGCTCCACCGTGTTCAGGTTCTCCTGAACCGGCTCGAGGTTCACACCAGCCTGCATGTTGAGTCGATCGGTGGCGTTCCACATGCCGAGCGCCTGCGCCTCGAACGTCGCATTCGTGTTGAAGACCCACGCACCCGCCCGCGCATCGATCGAGAGTCGTGGTCCAAACAGATAGGACGCCTGCACGCCGCCACGATACCCGTTGATGGTGCGCAGGTCGGAGGATGCGCGGACCTGGTCGACCGACGCGCCGAGCTTCAGGTTCGAGTGTCCGCTGAAGGTCAGGTTCACACGACCACCTTCGGTCTTCATGTTCAGGAGCCGCTGACCGTCGTAGCCATTCGCGTTGCTCGACATCGTCGCGTACGAGAACACCGGACGACGCGCATCGAAGTTGCGGGCGAGCGCAGCCGCCGCGAGGCGATGCCCCGTGTCGGAGACCAGATCCTGCAGCGCCGTCTCGGAGGCTTCGATTTGTCCCGAGTTCTTCAACGCGGCTGCTCGTTCGAAACGAGCCTCGCTGTTGTTGGGTTCGAAGGCCAGCCACCTGTCATAGGAGCTGACGGCCGAATGCCAGCGTCCGTCGAAGAAGGCCGTCTTGGCGTCCACTTCCGCCGCGATGGCCGAGATCGG
>Ga0209023_10006480_pt1 | contig 12326 bp, 5 predicted proteins | sample LakOneMetagenome_FD_187468 | JGI IMG/M metagenome (GOLD analysis project Ga0209023, IMG submission 187468) | Freshwater and sediment microbial communities from Lake Erie, Canada (SPAdes) (version 2) | ecosystem: Environmental > Aquatic > Freshwater > Lentic | place: Lake Erie, Canada | collected... | reverse complement strand
GGGGCTGGACGGTCAGGTGTCGGGCATCCGGTTGGGCGGAGCGCCGGTCCTGCATTGCGACGCGGTTCTGGTCGGCGTCGGCGCCATTCCCAACGACGATCTGGCGAAGGCCGCCGGTCTGGTCTGCGACAATGGGGTGGTGGTGGACGGCCAGGCGCGGACGTCGGACCCGGACATCTTCGCCCTGGGCGACATGACGCAGCGACCGATGCCCCTCTATGATCGGTCGGTGCGGCTGGAGAGCGTGCCCAATGCGCTGGAGCAGGCGCGTCAGGCCGCGGCCGCCATCTGCGGCAAGCCGGAGCCGAAACCCGAAACCCCGTGGTTCTGGTCCGACCAGTACGATCTCAAGCTCCAGATCGCGGGCCTGCCGTTCGACGTCGACCAGACCGTGGTGCGCGGCGATCCGGCGGCGCGCAAATTCGCAGTCTTCCACCTGTCGGCCGGTCGGGTCCAGGCCGTCGAGGCCATCAATTCCCCGCCGGAGTTCATGGTCGGGCGGCAATGGCTGGCGTCACGGCGCGAGGTCGATGCCGCGCGGCTCGCCGATATTTCGATCCCGATCAAGGACGTCTGATCCCTGAAGATCGGTGTGAGCGGCGCCCGCAGCAGACCGGGCGCGGGGACTGAACTCTCCCGGCAAACCCCCGGGGATCGAACGCGTCGGCGTGTCGCGCCATTGACGCTATCGCTTTCGGCGTTCCAGCACGGCGGCCGACAGGCCGCCGTGCTGGCGTCCGGTTCTCGATCTTGCGGCAGTCAGAAGTCCATGCGGGCTGAGAACGAGATCGTGCGACCGTTCGCGGCCCGTCCCAGACCGACCCCGTTGGCGGGGACCGAGGGGGTGGTGATCTCGATCCAGGCGACCTCGTCGAACAGGTTGTTGGCGTTCAGCATCAGCTGGACCCGCTCCACCGGACGGTACTGGAGGAAGGCGTTGACCAGGAGATAGCCCGGCATCCGCATCAGATCGTTGTCCGTCGCATAGCTGCTGGTGGCGCCGATCAGGTTGGCTCCCACAGTGAACTCGCGCGTCTGGAACTGCGGTGTCGCCTGATACAGGAAGTCCGGCTGCCGGCGCGGGACCATGCCGGCCACCGTCGCGTTCAGCTTGTCGTCGACGATCTCGGCCTGGGTCCAGGTCACCCCGCCGGTCAGGCTGAACGGGCCGTGCTGATATCCGCCCTCGGCCTCCACGCCATAGGCGGTATAGTTCCGGTCGGTCGTGATGGCCCCGGCCTGGACGTTGGTGTCCTCGGTGTCGGCCGAGAAGGCGGTGACATTCAGGGTCAGGCCGGACCTGCGGTACTTGAAGCCGCCTTCCAGCTGTTCGACGATATCGTAGCCATCGGCCGCGTCGGGCATGCTGCCGTCGACCGTGCTGACCTTGCTCGAATACAGCACCTTGTCGGCGCCGGCCCGCGCCCCGCGGCTGTAGCGCGCGAACACCGCGAACGGCTCCGATACCCGGAAGTTGATGCCGGTCGAATAGCTGACGTAGCCGTAGTCGTAGTCCACCGGCGCCGGGCGGTCGAGCGGCGTCAGGGCGGTCCGGGATTCGGCCACCGAGATCACGCCGTCGCCGTTGAAGTCGAAGGGCACGATGCCGACGCGGCCGCCGCCGAGATCCGCGCCATACAGCTGGCCGCTCACGTCGCCGGAGTCGTAACGCACGCTGGCCCCGACCGCGATCCGGCCGAAGCGGTAGTTGAGGGACCCGTACGGAGCCACGATGTTATACTGGACGTCGTATTTCCGCCGATAGAAGGCCGTGTTGCCTGATCGGTTGAAACCCAGATAGCCGCCCTGCGTCTGCGGAATGCCGCCCGCATTGGTATAGTTGATCAGCGCCGACGTCCCGTCGCCCCCGACGAGCTGGAGGTGGTTGCCGTAAAGCCAGTCGCTCCCCAGGTTCTGCAGCGAGTTGTAGAGCCCGGCGGTCACCGTCAGCTCATTGTCGCCCACCGCAAAGGCGCGGCTCGCGCGGATGTCGTTGATGACGTTGTCGAGTTTGCTCGCATCGATCCGGTTCAGCGAACTGGCGACCACCAGGCCGTTGCCGTTCACTGTGCCCAGGTTCGTGATGACCTGGCCCGCAAGCGGACCGGTGGCGTAGCTGAAGGTTCCCGTTCCGCCGCCCAGCGACGCCGGCAGGGCGCTGCCCGAATAGACGGCGGAGATCAGATTGCGGGTGGTGCCGCCCGAGATCTGCGAATACCGGGCCCGCTGGGTGATCGTCCAGTCGCGCACTGTGAACTGCGACTCGAGCCCGATCGATTTGACCAGAGAATCCATGCCTGTGCTGAGCGGGATCTGGGTCGGATTGTTGTTGGCGTCCAGCGTGGTCAGATTGGGGAGAGCGCCCGACAGCATGGAGTCGCGCCGGACGTCAAAGCCGTTGAAGCTCTCGAAGACCGGATGCTCGTTGGTGCCTGTGATCTTCACGGGACCGGACAGATACTGCGGTGAACGATCGTCCAGATATTTGCCCGAGAGACGAACATAGCCGCCGGTAAATGTCTTCGTGAGGTTGAACTTCAGCTGGCCGCCTTCAAAGGCGTTGTAGCCGACCCGGCGCGGGCCTTCGCCGGTCCTGTAGAACCCCCCGACGTGAAAGCGCAGTGTGTCGCTGATCGGCGCGCCATAGTCGAAATCGATCCGCGTGGTCTCATAGTCGAGCCCGGTGGTCAGCTGGATCGCGCCGCCTTCGACATCGCCGGTTTTGGACAGCAGATTGATCACGCCGCCGGGCGAGTTCGACGCGAATGTCGATGAGGACCCGCCGCGGATCGCCTCGACGGCCGCCAGATTGAAGTCTGCCCTGATGAAGATGTCGGACGCGACGTTGAAAAAGTCGCCGAACTCGAGAACGGGCAGGCCGTCTTCCTGGATCTGCATGTACTTCGATCCACTGGACGCCAGTGGAAGGCCGCGGATGGTGTAGGCGGAGTTGCCGTCGCCGGTTGACGACTCGGTGCGAACCCCCGGGATGTTGCGGATGATGTCGGCCAGCGAGCGGGCGCCCAGCGCCTCGATCTCGTTCTGCCTCAAGGCGCTGGTCGAGGTCGCGCTGTCCAGCCTGTCCCGTCCCCGGGCGACGCCGGTCGAGAAAACCGCTTCGGTGCTTGCGGCGGTCCGAGGCCCCGTGGCCGGGGTTTGCGCCTGCGTCCGGATCACTTCGCCGGCTTCGGGCTTGCCATCGGGTTGAGCGGCCTCGGCTGAGCTAAAGGCTGACACCAGGACAACCGGCGCAAACGCCAACAGCAATGACTTCTTGTTCATGGTTTCCCTCCCGGATTAAACACCGTGCTCCGCTACATTGAACAAGAATGATAATTACCGATTAAACCACTTTAAGCGAATCTACCTAACTTAAGTACTATGCGGACACGCGAATGGCGCTCATCCGGCCCATTATGGCCGTAAGTGATCTGCCATCATGTTCGGCTCTACTTCGGCGTCAGAATGACGCTGAGCCAGGTGGGCGAGCGGCTCCGGCGGTTCGAGACCATTTCGCGCCTCGACCTGAGGCGCCCGGGATATGGATCGTTGTGTAGGAAGAGCCGGCCCACGCGGGGATCCGGCGCCAAGCCGCGAGACTCCTGCATGCGCCATGACCACCATTTCCCGACGGCCGGGGCCGTCCGCTGGCTCGCAGCTTTTGCGGCTTGTACGGGTCTCATGTCGGCGGCGGGTCAGGCATTGGCGCAAGACGTCGACGCCCCGCGCTGGCTGGCGGGCGACCATCACGTTCATAGCCGTTTCAGCGCCACCTATGCCGCAGATCCGGCGAATGGGGATGCGATCCCCCAGGCGGCTATCGGAGGCGACGGCCCGCATACGATCGTGCAGAACGGCGCCATGGCCGGGCGGTTCGGGCTGAGCTGGATGGTTTCGACCGATCACGGCGGACCGCATCACTCCCGGATCAATGCCGAGCAGGCCTACCCTGAGCTTCTGGAATCCCGGGCCCGGACGCCGGGCGTGATCCAGTTTTACGGCATGGAACTCGACACACCGGGCAGCGAGCATTCGAGCTTGATCATCCCGATCCACGCCGGCGAACGCGACATGCTTCGTGGCATCGAATCCCGGTGGGGGTCACGCGAACCGTGGCCCGCCGACACGACCCGTGACACGCGCGCGGCGATGCTGGAATTGCTGCGGACCATCGATGGATACACGCCCCGGCCCATCATTATCGCCAACCATCCCTCCCGTTCAGCCGGGGGCTTTGGCGTCTGGGGCGAGCACGACGCTGCGTCCCTGCGCGATTGGCAGGATGCCGCGCCGCGCGTGGCGATCGGCATGGAGGGGGCGCCCGGCCATCAGGCGACCAGTCTGAAGCCCGGGGGCCAGCGCGGCATCTACCGGCGCTACCCGACGATGGGCGGGTTCGACCAGATGACGGCGACGCTTGGCGGTCTATGGGACGCGATGCTGGGCGAAGGCCGCCACTGGTGGATCACGGCCACATCGGACTCGCATCGTCATTCCAGCGAGGGCGGAGACGACTTCTGGCCCGGCGAGTATTCCAAGACCTGGGTCATGGCCCGGCCCGATCCCGACGCCGTTCTGGAAGGCCTGCGATCCGGCCGGATCTTCGTCGCGACCGGTGATCTGGTCAGCGAGATGGATGTGACGGTCACGGAGGCGGGCGCCGAGGCCCGAATGGGGCAGGACCTGTCGATCCCGAAGGGCGCGGACGTCGTGGTGACCATCCGCATCCGCGATCCGCAGGCGCCCAATGCGGCGGGCCGCAGCCCGGACGTCAAGCGCATTGACCTGATCGTCGGCGACGTCACGGGGCCGGGACCCGACAGGGCAGGGGACAAGAACGCGACCACACGCGTGGAGCGGCGCTTCACCGGATCCGACTGGACCCGCGACGGCGAGGTCCTGACGATGCGCCACGTCCTGTCCGCTGTTGACCATCCCCTTTACCTGAGGGTGCGCGCGACGGGTGGGACGGAACTGGAACCGACCGCCGATCCGGCCGGCGAAGATCCGTGGTCCGACCTGTGGGCCTATGGCAATCCGGTCTTCATCCGTCTGCGCTGAGACGCGCTAGAGGCTGAATTTCAGCCCGAGGCCAAACGATCGTCCTGAGCGGGTGAGCTGCAACGGGCGGCTGCGGATTCCGTCATAGGCGACATCGACGGCGTCAGTGATGTTGCTCGCCTCGGCGAAGGCCGTCACCTGGGGGACCAGTCGATAGGAGGCCGCGAAATCCAGGACACCGGATTCGTCGACGACGAAGGCGGTGACCCCGCCCCCCTGAAGGTCCGCGATGGACCGGAATGGCGACCGCCAGGTCCAGCTGAGGTGGGCTTCAAGCGGGCCGCGTTCGACGAAGGGGCTGATCGAAAAGGACAGGCGCGAGACGCCTTGAAGGTCAGAGGTCGAACCGCCGCCCTCCTCGCGACTGGCGGCATCGGTCAGGGTTGCGCTGGCCCAGACGCCGAGCCCGGAAGACCAGCGCTGACTATACCCCGCCTCAAGGCCGGTGACCCTGGCCCGACCGACATTGCGCGGCCGCGACATCATCACATCCGCAGTTACGGGCTGGCCCGATCGCGTGGCGAAGGTCAGCCGCTCGTTCTGGTTCACCACCAGCACATAGTCATCCACGACCTTGTGGAAGACGGCCACGCTGAGCGCGCCGAACGTCTCGAAATAGCGTTCGAACGAGACATCGATACTGATTGCCGAATAGGGCTTGAGGTCCGGATTGCCGCCAACGCCGGTGAAGATGGTCGCGGGAGAGGGGTGGTCGATCTCGGCCTGCCCGCGCTCGTACACGGCGCTGACGAGTGTGCTGGCCGGCACCGTGGCGGCCCCCAGATCGGCGAGGGAGGGGCGGGTGATCGTTCGTGACGCCGCCAGTCGAACCAGGGTGCGGGGACCCAGCTCGATGGCCAGATTGGCGCTCGGCAACCAGTCCAGGCCCGACCCGCGGTGAGCCAGGGGGCGAACCTGCAGCGCCCCGGCCGGATCGACGCCAAGGATGGAGCCGACGACCTCGGTACGGGCCGCCACGCCCCGCAGGCCAATATTGCCGGACGCCGGCAGGCCGCCGATGAAGCCGGAAAGGTCAAGTCGCGCGTAAGCGGCGGCCAGGGTCTCCGAAACGCTGTAGGACCCCTGAAGGTCGGTTCCGGTCGGGACCAGATCGGCGGCGCTGAAGATGACCCCGTCATACTCCCCCGGTACGACGAAGGCGGCCCGGAACCGCTCGAAGGCGGCAGCGGTCCAGCCCCCTTGGCCGTCGCGGATCACGCCCGAAAAAGCATTGCTGGGGACCAGAACGTCGAAGAAGGAGGGGTCGACGGTTCGCCCCGGTCGCAGGGCCGCTTCGCGGTCGCGTCTCTGGTAGTCCCGCCCCCTGTCGCTGATCTGCCCCCCGATCCGCAGGGCCTCGAACGTCAGCTCGCCGATGGACTGGTCCAGTCTGTGTTCGGCGGCGACTTGCAGCGTCAGGTCGTCATCGTCGACGTCGATGGCGCGTACGCCATAGCGGGACTGGGTCAGACCGAGGGGGTCCGTGAGATCGAAGCGGGTGCGCAAACGCTCGATGGTGCGATCGCCCAGCGGATCCGCGCCAAAGTCGAAGCCATAGGCGATCCCTTCGGGAGACACGGCTGAGATACGCTGCAGCGGCGTCGCCAGCCTGGACAGGGCTTGCGAATAGCTGAGCCGCGCTTGCAGGCGCCAGCCGGCCACCTCGGTCTCCAGGGCCAGACTGCTGGCGATATTGTCGTGGATCTGGTCCGAGACCTCGAGATTGTTGCTGATGCGGCCATTCGTCAGTTCAACGCCGGTCAGGACGCCGTCGTTGACGCGGATGGTCCCTGGAACGACCGAGCCGTTGGTCAACCGTTCGCCGAGGTCATAGACGATCCGGTCTTCCCGGATGGCGTTCTCGAATCGGGAGGCGAGCGCATCGAAGTCGATGGTGAGGTGGTCGTCAGGCCGCCACTGCGCTCCGGCAAACAGACTGATACGGCTGCGATCCTCGCGTTCGAGCGTGGTCCGGATGTCATTCGGCACGGCGACCAGGCGACCGTCCAGGACTATGTCCCGATAGCGTTGGGTCTGCAGTCGGTCGAATTGGACGTTCCGGTCCTGTGAGGACGCTCCGGCGACCAGGCCGAGCCGTCGGTCGCGGTCCCGCCAACGGCCTGAAAGACTGAACTCTCCGGTGGTGTCGCCCGAGCGGGCTTCATGATGCGTCACAGCCTGGCCGCTGATGAAGGCCGGTCCGTCCAGGCCGCGGATCGTCCGGATGTCGATATTGGAGCCGATGCCTCCATCGACGAGATCCGCAGTCGCCGATTTCGTCAGGGTGGCGCCGGCCAGCAGGTCGGCCGACAGCGCCCGAAAGCGAAACTGCCGCCCGCTCTGGGTCGAGTTGCGGATGTTCTCGTTGAACGCCACGGGCGCGCCGTTCAGCGTCACCGATTGAAACAGGGGCCCCAGACCGCGCACGCTGACGAACTGGCCTTCGCCGACCTCGCGTTCGACGGCCACACCCGGAATGCGCTGCAACGCCTCGGCCAGATTGGCGGCTGGAAGCTCGCCTATGCGGGCGGCAGAGACCGAGTCCTGGATGCTGTCGGCGCGGCGCTTTTCGCTCAGGGCCGTGTCGATGCCTTCGGCGAAACGGCCGATGACGAGAACGGGCAGCAGCACCGTGGGTTCAGGATCAGGGGCGGGCTGCACAGGGCGCGGGTTCACCCAGACGCGCGCCGACCCGCCGTCGAGAATCCGGTAGCTGAGCCCGGCGCCGTCCAGCATGGCCGCCAGCGCCGCCTGCCAGGTCTGCGCGCCACTCACCGCATTGGTGCGATGGCGGGTCCCGGGCTCAGAGACGAAGCTGATGGCGCACCCCGTCTGCAGGCACAGGGCCACCAGCGCCGAGCGGGCGTCCTGGGCGGGGATGTCTATCGAACCCTGAACTTGCGCCCGGGCCGGCGCGGGAGCCGCGACCGCAAACGCGGCGGCTGCGACGAGGGCGAGCGCTCTGTGGGTCGGCATGCGACGGCTGACGGGGAGGCGCGACGCGATCCGTCGCTCAAACCCGTCTAAATGGTCCAGATGACAGGTCTGCGATGGTTATTCCGCTCGAACTGTGACGACTCCGGGTCCTGAGGGAGTCGTCGAGACCGGCAGAAGCTTGTCGATCCGTTCGACGATCGAACCTTCCCCGTCCAGGGGAAAGACCGCCGTGACCCGCACTCTTCGCAAGGCGGGATCATCCGACTGCAGCCGAACCGGGGTGTAGCGCGCCAGTTCGGCCAGAACCTCGGACACGGGTTCATCACGGAAGACCAGTCGGCGGTCGCGCCATGGCGCTGTCTGGGCCGGATCGACCCGCGACACCGTCTGCACCCGTTGTCCGGCGCGATAGGTGACGGCGTCTCCCGGTCGCATGCGAACGACCGGCCCCGATCTTGATGACAGCGACACGGAGCCTTCCAGCAATGCGACCGAGGCGGTCCCGCTGGCCAGGGTGGTGGTGAAACGGGTGCCGGTCACGGTGACCTGACGATCGGCCAACCCGACCTCGAAGGGGCGCGAAGCATCGTGGAAGACATCGAAATAGGCCTGTCCCCGGTCGACGACGACATGGCGAACATCGTCCGCAAGGATCACCCGGATGGCCGAGCCTGTGTCGAGGGTGACCCGCGATCCGTCTGCCAGCCGCACCTCGCGTATCTCGCCTGTTTCGGTCGCGTAGATCGCCGCTCCGGCCATGGGATCGGTGGGGCTGAAGACCGGCAGTCGGGGCCAGAGCGCCGCGACCAGAACAGCGACGCTCAGCGCGGCGAGAACGGGGCCGCCGATCAATAATCCGCGGGAGCGTGCGGCCGCCGGCCGGCGTCTGCGGGGTATCTCCGCCAGCTCTGCCGTAAGACTGGATTTCAGCGCCCGGGCGTGCCGTTGGGTCGCCTTCAGCGCCTGATAGTCTTCCAGACGGTCGGGATCGCCGTCGAGCCAGGCCTCGAATGCCGCAAGGTCGCGCGCGCTCACCCGCGGTCGGCCCATACGGACCAACCACGCCTCAACCGTGCGAGGTTTCGGTTCGAACAGGTGGCTCAGGCGATCAGGCATCAAGGCGAATGGCCCCTTCCAGGGCAGGTGAACGTCCGGGGCGATGCGCCTGGACTGTCTTCTCAACGACACAAATGGCGACCACCTCAGTGGCCTCTTGCCGATTTCAGCCGCTTGAGGGCCTCGGCAAGGTGCTTTTCGATCATGCTGACCGATACGCCAAGACGATCCGCGATCTGACGATAAGTCAGGTCCTCGAACCGATGCAGCAGGAACGCGTCACGGGTTCGGGGCGGAAGGCTGCGGATCACGTCCAGCGCCTGATCCAGTTGCTCGCGTCCGAGGATACGCCTGTCCGGCGCGGGGCCGTCGTCGGCCATGGCCTGGCCGGTTGTTTCGAGATCGTCCGGTGACACAGTGGCTCGCCGACTGTGTTCGCGCCCTGCGCTTTTCCAGTGATCCTTGAGAAGGTTCCTGGCGATGACGAAGATCAGCGGACGGGCGTCAGTATCCGTGGTGTGGTTTCCGGCGCGGTGAAACCGGAGGAAGGTCTCTTGTACGATATCCTCAGCCGTCTCGATCGGCTGTCCGCGTCGCAGCAGGAACCCGACAAGTTCCTGACGCAGGCGCCCGGTCGCCTCCTGATCCCCCGGACGCGCGAAAACGCCCCCTCGCGAGGAGGGGGCGTCGCCGGGGATGACCGGTGCGGTGTTCAGAACGTCGCCCGCAGGCCGAGGTTGAAGCTCCGGCCGTACTCATGGGTCTGGAACGGGCGATCCTCGTTGCCCTGATAGACGGCCTGACGTTCGTCGCTGATGTTGGTGCCTTCCGCGAAGATCTGGAAATTGTCGGTCACCTGCCACGACGCGCCGAAGTCGAGGGAGCCGAAGCCGTCGGCGACGATGGCCGAGTTCTCATCGAGCACGGCGTTGGATCCCGGAGTGATGTTGCCGTTTGCGGTGAAGTCCGAGCGGTAGGTATAGCTGAAGTGGACCTCGAACGGACCGTGTTCGAAGAAGGGGCTGATCGAGAAGCTCTGGTCAGACACGCCTTGCAGCCCCGCCGAGGTGATGACACCCGGCGTGGCCTCGATCTCCGCTGACGAGTCGGTGAAGGTGGCGCTCGCCGCAAGGCCCAGCCCCCAGTCCAGCTTGTACGAGAAGCCGACTTCGAACCCTTCCACGGTGGCGTCGCCGATGTTCTGCGGGCGGGTGATCAGCAGGTCCGCCGTCAGGGTTTGACCGGCCTGGGTCGCGAACAGGATTTGTTCGGTGCGTCCGATCCCGCCGATGAAGTCGGAGATGTCCTTCCTGAACACAGCGCCGTACAGGGCGCCGAAATCATCGAAATACCATTCGAGCGAGGCGTCGTAGTTGACCGCCGTATAGGGGCGCAGTTCGGGGTTGCCGCCGACGCCGACCTTGGTGCTGGCCGTGGCGGTGTCGAGGGCGGTCTGGCCGTTCAGGAACACCTGGGTGATCAGCGAACTGTTCGGCACCACCGCCGTGCGCAGATCGGCCAGCGACGGACGGGTCAGTGTCCGCGAGGCGCCGAGGCGGAACAGGACGTTCTCACGCAGTTCGAAATTCAGGTTCAGGCTGGGGAGGAACTCTTCGTACGACCCTTCGAACGTCTGCGGATTGACGATCGTGGTCACCGCACCGAGCGCATTGCGACCGGCGGTCAGGAGGGTGCCCTTGACGGTGGTGTCGGTCGAGACCCAGCGCAGGCCCAGGTTACCGGTCAGGGGGAAGGGGCCGACGAGGGCGCTGAAGTCGCTGCGGCCATAGGCGGCCGAAACCGTCTCATCGACGCCATAGGATTGCTGCAGGTCGGCGCCGGTCGGGGCCAGATCGTCCGACTGGGCGTTGGTGTCGTCCGACTCGCCGGGGATCACATAGGCGATGCCGAACAGGGCGCGGTTGTAGGTCAGCCCCATCGGATACAGGTTGCCGATCGACTGGTTGAAGGCGTTGCCCGGAAGCTGCTGGTTCAGATACTCGGGGGTGTTGACGTTGACGCCCGGCCGCAGGGCAAGCACCCGGTCGCGACGCTGATAGTCGCGCGAACGCTCGGTATACTGGCCGCCGAACCGAAGCGTTCCGAGTTCCAGCGCGCCGAACTTCGCGCCCAGATCGCGTTGGATGTTCAGCAGGGCCGTGGTGTCCTTGTCCTCGGAGTTGATCGGACGGGTGCGATAGGTGGTGACGGTCGTCGAGGTCGGGCTGCCCAGGTTGAGGTTGGTCAGGACCGAGGCGTACTCGCGATTGCCGACCGGATCGTCGCCGAAATCATAGCTGTAGGTCAGGCCCGCAGGGTTCTCGGCGGTCGAGCCGCTGATCCGCTGGAGCGGGACAGGCAGGTGCGAGAGGGCTTGCGAATAGCTGATCGACGGCGTGATCGTCCAGCCGGCGAGGTTCCAGTCGACCTGGGCCCGCAACGACAGGTTTTCGTGCTGCTGTTCCGAATATTCAGCGTTGCGATCGACGCGGCCGCCGTTGATCTGGCCGGCGTACAGGACACCGTTTACGACGCGGGCGCTGGAGGCCACGAACCGGGTGGTGAAGTCCGACCGGCCGCCGAAGCCGAAGCTGATCCGGTCCTCGTCGATGACGTTGTTGAATCTGGAGTACAGGGCGTCCATGCGCAGGGCGAAGGCGTCACCGGGCTTCCATGACAGGCCGGCCATGGCGCTGATGCGCGTCCGCTCCTCCTGCTCGAGCGTCAGCTGGATTTCGTTCGGCACCGCGACGGTCTGGCCGTTGATGACGCGGTTGGTGTAGCCCGTGGTCTGCAGGCGGTCGAACTGCACGTCGCGCGTCGCCAGCGACACGCCGGCGATGATGCCGAGGGTGCGGTCGGCGTTGCGCCAGCCGGCCGACAGCGAACCGTTCGGCGTATTGGCTTCGGTGCGGTTTTCGTAGTGGGTGTAGGCGCGGGCCGTGACGAAGGGCTTGGTTTCAAGCGCGTCGGCGGTGCGGATGTCGATGTTGGAGCCGATGCCGCCGTCCAGCAGATCGGCGGTCGGGGCCTTGGTCACGACGATGGCCGAGATCAGGTCGGCGGGGATGACCCGGAACTGGAACTGGCGACCGCTCTGGTCGGAGTTGCGGATGTTTTCGTTATAGGCGATCGGCGAGCCGTTCAGCGTCACCGACTGAAAGTTCGGGCCGAGGCCCCGGACGCTGACGAACTGGCCTTCACCGGCTTCGCGTGAGATCGAGACGCCCGGAACGCGCTGAAGCGCCTCTGCGACGTTCACGGCAGGGAAG
>Ga0209023_10006479_pt1 | contig 12329 bp, 8 predicted proteins | sample LakOneMetagenome_FD_187468 | JGI IMG/M metagenome (GOLD analysis project Ga0209023, IMG submission 187468) | Freshwater and sediment microbial communities from Lake Erie, Canada (SPAdes) (version 2) | ecosystem: Environmental > Aquatic > Freshwater > Lentic | place: Lake Erie, Canada | collected... | reverse complement strand
TCGGCCATATGGCTCGCCTCAACAACAAAAACGCCTGCGCCAACCTCGTTGCCCGCGCGGCGGGGTCATCAACCCTCGAATTCAAGAGCGCGGGTCATTACACGCATCGTACCGCAGGCGCAACCGCCTCGGCCCGACTCCGTAAAGACTCTTGGACGTCAGTGTCCGGAGGCGGCCGGAGTCTGGTTCAGGCTGGCAGTGGAGCCGGGCTGCGGCAGGCTGACGGTGGGCGTTGGCTGGCCGGTGGTGTCTTCCGGGGCCGAGACGGTCGTAGTCGACGTCCGGGTCGAAGACGAGGCGCAGGTGGCCAGGTCGCGGACGATGTGGCGGCCGACGCAGAACATGTCCTCATAGCTGGGGCGTGAGGCCGCGAGGCACTGGAACAGGTTCAGCTTGGACATGCTCAGACAGAATTCGCTGTTCGTCTCCGCGGTCAGCGCGTCGGTGTTGGCCTTTGCCTCTTCGCCGGCGGCGCCCAGGGCGGCCAGGGCGGCGATGGCCAGGGCGTTGGCGACGGCCGGCGTATAGGGCGCGCGCGCGGGGCTGGCCGAAAGATTCAGGCCCTGGCCAGCGTTGCCGGCAGCGAACAGCCGGGCCGATTCGTCAGCCGAGGGCAGCATCTGGCCCTCGGAGATGGTCTTGGCCGTCTGCAGCCGCACCTCGCGATTGGGGATGGGGGTCACGGCCCAGCGGCGGCGCGGGTCCTGGCGTTCCTGAATCGTATAGGCGTCGCCCTCGACGGCGTCGGCGATGGTGGTCAGGGCGGCGATGTCCTGGCCCAGGGTCGAGATGATCAGGCCGGCGGCATAATCGGCGCCCGGCAGGGTGGCGGCATAGGCCGGGTCGGCGACGATGGCGTTGATGACCTGACGGCGCTGGACGGGATCGACGGCGTACTGGCGCACGCCCATCACAAACTCGGGCGACTGCAGCGCCAGGATGGAGGCGTAGGCGATCATGCCGCGCGACAATTGGGCAGGATCATAGGCGGCGCCCTTGCGCATGGCCTGCTGGATCGATTCGGCGTCGGGGAAGCCGGCCCGGATGGTGCCGACGTCGCGGATGAAGGTCACATAGATGGAGGCGGCCTGGGCCACGCTGGCGTTCAGGGTCACCGGCGGCGGCGGGGCGATGGCCGGCGGCGGGGCGGCCTCGACAACGGCGGGCTCGGGTGTCGAGCAACTGGCCAGAAGGCTCGCGACGGCGACAGCGACGACGGCGGCGCCGCGACGGAGGTGGACCAGAGACATCGAGGATTTCCCCACAAGAACGCGGGCGTCGTCGCCGACGCCCCTTACTCAGGAGGGTCTTATAACGCCTTCGAAGTGGTTTTCCGACCGTTAATCGAACAGCTTGGAAACCGATTCCTCGTTCGCGATCCGCCGGATAGCTTCACCTATGAGGGGAGCGACCGGAACCGTACGGATCTTGGAGCAGGTCAGAACCTCGTGCGGCTGTTCGATCGAGTCCGTGATCACCAGCTCCTTGAGCGGTCCGTCGGTGACCCGCTGGACCGCAGGTCCGGACAGGACGCCGTGGCTGATATAGGCCGAGACCTCCGTGGCGCCCGCGGCGATCAGGGCCTTGGCGGCGTTCACCAGGGTGCCGCCCGAATCGACGATGTCGTCGAACAGGATGCATTGGCGGCCCGAGACGTCGCCGATGATGTTCATCACTTCGCTCTCGCCGGCCTTGGGACGGCGCTTGTCGACGATGGCGAGGTCGACGTTCAGCCGCTCGGCCAGGCTGCGGGCGCGCACCACCCCGCCGACGTCGGGCGAGACGATCATCAGATTTCCGCGCTGGTAGTTTTCCTTGATGTCATTCGCCAGCACCGGCGTCGCCACCAGATTGTCGGTCGGAATGTCGAAGAAGCCCTGGATCTGGCCGGCGTGCAGATCCATCGTCAGCACCCGGTCGGCGCCGGCGCGGGTGATCATGTTTGCGACCAGCTTGGCCGAGATCGGCGTGCGGCCGCCGGTCTTCCGATCCTGCCGGGCATAGCCGAAATAGGGCATGACGGCCGTGATCCGCCGCGCCGAGGCCCGCACCAGGGCGTCGATGCAGATCAGCAGTTCCATCAGGTTGTCGTTGGCCGGATAGGAGGTCGACTGGATGACGAAAACGTCCTCGCCGCGAACATTTTCCTCAATGACAACGAAGACCTCGTTGTCGGCGAACCGCTTCACCTGGGACTTGGTCAGGGGCATGTCGAGGTGGGCGGCGATGGCCTGGGCGAGTTGCCGGTTAGAGTTGCCTGCGAGCAGCTTCATCGCCGGTCATCCTTTCGCCGTCATCGGACCGCCAATGACGCCTGTTCAATTCTCGCGCTCCTTTACCAGCGCGCCGGACGGGAGCAAGCCGTATACGATCGATTTCAGCCTTAACGGGCCGATTTGGGCGGATTGGCTTGGGACCGGTGGCTGGTATAGAGGTCGCGGTCATCACCGGGGCGACGCGCGGACGCGCCGTCCCTTGCGGCGTGTCATGAGGTCTTCTTTGTTTGCTACCCCCACGTCTGTCGTCGCCGCCAAGGGTTCGAAAACCCGCACCGGTCTGACCCTTGCGGCCATGGTGCTGATGACGGTGTCGATCGCCGCCTGTTCGAACAGCCGCAATCGCCCGAAGCTGGCCTATGAAGAGCGCCCGGTGGAGCTGCTCTACAACACCGGCTACGACCGGCTGCAGAGCCATCGCTGGGCCGACGCCGTCGACTATTTCCAGGAGGTGGAGCGCCAGCACCCCTATTCGGAATGGTCGCGTCGCGCGATCCTGATGCAGATCTACGCCTATTATCAGGACGGTTCCTACGCCGACTCGATCGCGGCGTCGGACCGGTTCATCCAGCTGTTCCCGGGTAGCCCCTCGGCCGCCTACGCCTTCTATATGAAGGCGACCTGCAACTTCGAGCAGATCGTCGACGTCGGTCGTGACCAGGCCTATGCCCAGGCGGCGCTGGACGGGCTGAAGGACGTGGTGCGCCGCTATCCGCGCTCGGCCTACGCGACCGATGCCTCGGTCAAGATCGACATGGTCAATGACCAGCTGGCCGGCAAGGAAATGAATATCGGCCGCTACTATCAGCGCTCGAACCAGCCGCTGGCGGCCATCGGCCGCTACAAGGCCGTCATCGACAACCCGGCCTATCAGCGCACCTCGCACACGCCGGAAGCCCTCTACCGCCTGGTCGAGGTCTATTTGTCGCTGGGCCTGAAGGAGGAGGCGACCCGCAACGGCGCGGTCCTGGGCTTCAACTATCCGGGCAGCCCCTGGTACGCCGAGGCCTATGCCCTGCTGACCGAACAGGGCCAGAAGCCGGGTGCAGCCCCGACCGGACAACGCGAAGGCTGGCTGCACAGGATTATTCCGGGCTGATCCCTCCGCGACAGGGCTGTTCTGGGTTGGTTCCTCGCGGCATAGAGTGACCTCGATGCCGAATCACGCGCCCCAATGCTGACCGCCCTCTCCATCCGGGATATTGTCCTGGTCGATGTTCTCGACCTGGAGGTCGATGCCGGCCTGACTGTGCTGACCGGCGAGACCGGGGCCGGCAAGTCGATCATCCTCGATGCGCTCGGCCTGGCCCTGGGCGGGCGCGGGGAGGCCGGCCTCGTGCGCGCGGGCGCCAAACAGGCCAGCGCCACCGCCGTCTTCACGACCCCCGACGATCCCGACCTGATCGCCCTGATCGCCGAGCGCGGCTTCGACCTGACCATGGGCGAGGACCTGATCCTGCGCCGCGTTCTGTCCGCCGACGGCCGCAGCCGGGCGTACGTCAATGACCAGCCTGCGGGGGTCGCGGCCCTGCGCGAGATCGGCTCGCGCCTGGTCGAGGTGCACGGCCAGCATGAGACCGTCGGCCTGCTGGACTGGCGCACCCATCGGTCCCTGCTCGACGCCTACGGCGGTCTGTCGCCCCAGCTTTCTGCGGTCAGCGCCGCTGCAGAGACTCTGAAGGCCGCCGAGGCCAGGCTGGCCGAACTCCGCGCCGCCGCCGCCGATGCTGCGGCCCGGGCAGAAGAGATCGCCCTCAATCTCGCAGATCTCGACGCGCTGGATCCGCGCGACGACGAGGAGACGGAGTTGGCGGGGGAGCGCGCCATCCTCGGCGCCGCCGAAAAGGCGATGGCCGATCTGGCCGACGCCCGCACGCAGCTGGGCGGCGACAAGCTGAGCCAGAAGCTCTCCGCGGCCCTGCGCGCCGTCGAACACGCGCGCCAGCGCGCGGCACAGGCCGGTGCGGACGCCGACCATCCGGTGATGGCCCGTCTGGCCGCCGCCGCCGAGGCCATCGATCGCACCATCGTCGAGGCGGTGGAGGCCATCGCGGAGGTCGACGCCGCCGCCGCCGCCTTCGATTTCGAGCCCGGCCGCCTCGACAAGGCCGAGGAGCGGCTGTTCGCCCTGCGCGCCGCCGCCCGCAAGCTGAACACCACCGTGCCTGCCCTGCCGAAGCTGCGCATCGCCCTGCGGGAACAGCTGAGATTGATCGAGGACGGCGCTGACGCCCTGACCGCCGCCCAGCGCGAGACGACCGTGGCGCGCGAGAATTACGACGTCGCGGCGACCTTCCTGACGTCGGCGCGCGAGGCGGCGGGCGAGCGGCTGACCGCCGCCGTGATGGCCGAGCTGGGCCCGCTGAAGCTGGACCGGGCGCGTTTCCGGGTGGCTTTCGAGCCCGTCGGGGAGGGCAGGCGGGGTCCCCTGGGCGTTGAAACCGTTCGCTTCCAGATCGCCACGAATGCGGGGGACGGCTTCGGCCCTCTGGACGCCATTGCGTCAGGCGGCGAACTGGCGCGCTTCGCCCTGGCCATGAAGGCGGCGCTTGCGGGCCGTGAGGATCAGCGCCAGCCGGTCATGATCTTCGATGAGGTCGATCAGGGCGTCGGCGGTGCTGTCGCCGAGGCGGTCGGTCAGCGGCTCAAGCGGTTGTCGAGCGGGGCCCAGGTTCTGGTCGTGACCCACAGCCCCCAGGTCGCGGCCCGGGGTCATGTCCACTGGAAGGTGATGAAGTCCGATCAGGGCGGCGCCACCACCACCACCGTCGTCCCCCTCGACGACGAGCGTCGCCGCGAAGAAATCGCCCGTATGCTGTCCGGCGCCGTCATCACCGACGAGGCCCGCGCGGCGGCAAAGGCCCTGATCGGCTGATTTCAATATTGCAGCGTTGAAGCGCGTTCGGGTGAAATCTACCCCCGTTGCGCCGGCCCTTCGTCAGATTTGACCGTTAGCACCGCAAATCGCACAGGTTGTGCGAACGCGCAGAAATTCGTCCGGTTCCGTCGCGATATAAGACCTTTTTCATACGAATTCTGCAAATTTGACTATTGACACCGCAAAGACACGGTTTTTCGAATAACGTCGATACAACCGCAGTTAAGTTTACGGCCAAGCTTGACGTGTCACCTCCATGAAATGTTTGTGTCCCCATCGCGGCATCTCTGCGTCAGGGATGCGAACGAGCTTCACGGCTCCATTTGAGAAACGGTTGTTATGCGTAAGCACTTGCTGGCCTCCACAATCTTCACGACGGCCATCGCCTTCGGCGCTCCTGCCCTGGCCCAGACCCAGCCGGCTCCGGCCGCCGGCGCCCAGGACGACACCACCACGGTCGAGGAAGTCGTCGTCACCGGTTCGCGCATTCGTCGTGACGCCACCAACGCTCCGACCCCGCTGATCCAGGTGTCCCAGGAGCAGCTGCTGTCGACGGGCCAGTCGACGGTCATCGACTATCTGGCGACCATCCCCGCCCTGTCGAACTCGGTGGTGCCCTCCGACACCACGGGCTCCAATCTGGGCGACGGCGGCCTGTCGCTGCCGAACCTGCGCTCGCTGGGCTCCAACCGCACCCTGACCCTTGTCGATGGCCGTCGCCATGTCGGCTCGAGCGGCGGCTCGCTGTCGGTCGACATCGACACCATCCCGCGCCTGCTGATCCAGAACATCGAGATCGTCACCGGCGGCGCCGCCTCGGTCTATGGGGCTGACGCCGTGTCCGGCGTGCTGAACTTCATCCTGAAGAAGGATTTCGAAGGTCTCGAGATCGACGCCAACTACGGCATGATCAACGAGGACGGCCAGGCCAACCGCCGCATCTCGGGCCTGATCGGCAAGAATTTCTTCGACGACCGGCTGAACGTCTACGCCCACGGCGAATACGAGAAGATCGACGAGGTCACGTCGCTGGACATCGACTGGCTGCGCCGCGCCCCGGTCCGCATTGGCGTTGACGCCGATCCGACCAACAGCCCCTACGACGGCCTGCTGGACGCTCGCCTGTTCACCGGCGTCAGCCGCATCGACCGTCCGCGCTGGGGCCAGACCACCCTGGCCAATGTCCAGCAGCCCAGCGACCTGACCAACCCCAACGTCCCGTATGAAAACTGCTTCCCGGGTGGGAACGCCGCCGGCAACTTCAGCTATTCCGCCAACTGCTTTGGCGTGACGCCCGGCAAGACGTTCTGGTTCGACGGCGCGACGGCCCGTCCGGCGAACTTCGGCGCCCGCGTCGGGAACACCGGCGCCAACCGCCCCTACAACATCGGCGGCGACGGCGAGAACCCGGCGGAATTCTCCACCGGTTCGCGCGTGCCCCGTTCGGAATCGCAGCGCTATCAGGTCGGCGCCAACTTCAAGATCACGGACAACATCACCGCCTATGGTGAAGCGAAGTACGTCACCGAGGACACCTTCGACGTCGGCCAGCCGACCTTCTTCGATATCGATCTGGTCAACTCCTACGGCGCCGGCAGCACCAACCCGATCTATGCGGTGAACAATTTCGACCTGCGCTGGTCGGACAACGCCTTCCTTGCGCAGAACGTCAAGGACGCCATCCGCACGAACCTGGTGACGCCCTACACGCCGCCGACGGCGACCTCGCCTGGCGTGGCCGGGACCCCGTTCCTCGTCCAGAACGCTCGTCACAGCATGTTCGGCCCCGACCGGACCCAGGACAACACCCGTGATCTCCAGCGCTACGTCGCCGGCGTTCGCGGCGATCTGGGCAACTTCTCGGTCGTCAAGGATATCAGCTTCGACATCGGTTATACGTACGGCAAGGTCGAGGTCGAAAACCGCGAGCGCGGCGTCGATGGTCAGCGCTTCGCCCTGGCCATCGACTCGGTCGTCGACACCGCCGGCATCGTCAACGGCACGCCGGGCCAGATCGTCTGCCGCGCGCAGCTGCTGGCCAAGGGCGCGGGTCCCGTCACCGACCAGAACCCCGACTCGGCCAACTACCTCGGCGATCTGCGCGACACGGCCTACGGTCGCGCCGCCATCTCCGAGTGCCAGCCGCTGAACGTGTTCGGCAAGGGCAACCAGAGCCAGGCCGCTCTGGATTATGTTGACGCGACCATTGAGGTGACCGAGCGCAACGAGCAGCAGCAGGGGATCGCCTCGATCTCCGGCAATCTGTGGGACTTCTGGGGCGCCGGCCCGATCGGCGTCGCCCTGGGCGGCGAGTACCGCAAGGAAACGACCGAAGCGACCGGCCGCGACCGCGACACTGCCGGCCGTCTGCTGTTCCTCAACACCGGCCCGGACTTCCCGGAAGCCAGCTATGAGAGCAAGGAAGTCTTCGCCGAGGTCTCGCTGCCGCTGTTCCGCGACAGCTTCCTGGGTGAATACGCCGAGCTCAGCGGCTCCTACCGCTACTCGGACTATTCGACCGTGGGCGGCGCCGACGTCTATGGCGTGAACCTGGTCTACCGTCCGATCCCGGACATCACCTTCAAGACCAGCTACAACACCTCGATCCGGGTGCCCGACCTCGGCGAGAATTTCGCGCCGAACAGCGAAACCTTCGCCAACGGCATCGTCGATCCCTGCACCACGCTGAACATCGCGGCCGTGAACGATGCGGCGACCAAGACCAACCGGATCAACAACTGTACGGCTCTGGCGGCCGCTCAGGGGCTGAGCTTCGACTTCGCGGGCGCCACGGCGACCAACCTCGACGACTTCCGTCCGAACTACACCTCGGGCATTTCGGGCCTCAGCGGCGGCAACCCGAATCTGAAGCCGGAAGAATCGGACTCCTTCACCTTCTCCACGGTGCTGCGTCCGCGCTTCATCCCGAACTTCAGCCTGGTGCTCGACTACTACGAGATCACCATCGATGACGTGATCGCGGCGGTCACCGCCGATACGGCGGCGGCCAACTGCGTTGACGGCCCTTCGCTGAACACCGACGCCTGCTCGACCATCTTCCGTGACGGTGGCGTGAGCCCCTTCGCCGTCGGCAGCTTCATCGAGCGGTCGTTCAACTACGCCTCGCTCAAGACCCGTGGTCTGGACTTCACCGCCCGCTATCGCCTCGACACGGCGGACATGTTCGGCCGCGACTTCGGTCGTCTCGACTACTCGCTGGGCGGCTCCTGGCTGATCACCCAGCAGCAGTACCTGAACGAGTCGGATGCGTCGGACTATGACGAACTGGCCGGCACCCTGTTCTACCCGCGCGTCCGGATGACCTCGTCGCTGACCTGGACGCCGAACGAGGTGTGGAGCGTCAACTGGACGGCAGACTGGCAGACGGCCCAGAACATCGTCTATGCGCGCGACTATGTGTCCAACATGGACTCGCGTCAGCCGAACGAGCTGAGCACGGGCAACTTCGTCCGGAACGACTTCACCCTGCGCTACAACGTCTCCGACGACCTGTCGCTGCGGGCCGGCGTGGTCAACGCCTTCGACGCCGAACAGGCGCCGTACCTGGGCACGACGCTGTACTCGAACTTCGACCCCTACGGCCGCCGCTTCTTCTTCGGCCTGAACTACAAGGCCTGGTAAGCCCGACCTCTGACGACCCGACGGGAGGTGTTCCAGCGCCTCCCGTCATCGACTTTCGGCGTACGGAGAGGTGCGCCGAAGCCGGGATTCCCGATCAGCCAACCGTTCTTCTCTTTCGGGAGATGCACGCCAGGAAGGGCCCAGGGATCACCCCGCGAAAAGAAGGCCCGACGGACATCGCCCCATGTCCGTCGGGCTTTTTTCGTTCGCGCTGGTGTCGTCGGCCTGTGGGCCGGGCCTGACGGTTACTGGACCCCGAGGATCCAGCCTTCTTCCTGCTCGACCTGTTCGATCAGTTCGGGAGAGGCGGTCTTCGGCGGACCGAAGGCCTTGGCCAGGTCGCCCTTGTCGTCCATCTCGGCGAAGGCCAGGGCCGTGGTGCGCACCTGGGCCTGATCCTTGAACTCGCCCTCGGCGACCGTGGCCGGCCACATCGACGGCCACACCTCGGCGACGAGGACCGACAGGGGGTCGACATCGGCGGCGTCCAGGGCGCGCCAGCCCGTGCCGAACGGCCAGACGGCGGCGGATGAGCCCAGGCTCTCCAGCAGGCGACGAACGGCCGGAATGCCGACAAGGGTCTGGCCGCCGACGGCGCCGGCGCCGTGCATCTGCCAGTTTGACTTGGGCTGCAGCCGGCCCTTGCGCACGGCGTTCTCGGTCGCGCGGTATTCGGGGATGTCGGCGCCCGAGCCGACCGGCGGCTTGGTCGTGGTCAGCCAGCGCTGCGCCTGATTGGCGGGCGAGCCCCAGAAGGGCCAGGCCTCGTCGGTCATCAGCCGGTTCATCTTGGCCGCGACCTGATAGCGGTTGTTGGTGTTGTCGGCCTTGTCGACGATGTTCGAGGCGATGAATTTCCACATCGCGGACCAGACGGGTTCGCCCGTCAGCTTGAGGCGCGCCGCCGTGCCGGCCGGATAGCCGAGCGAGAAGTCGAAGCCGACCAGAACCCGGTCTCCGCGTTTCCTGTGATCGGCCAGGATCGTGGCCAGCAGGGCCTCGCCCTCGGCCCGGGTCGCGACATTGTGGGTCTCGGTGTAGAGGCGGAAGCGCACGTCGCGCTTGGCCACGCCGATCCATACGGAATTCTCGCCGAGTTTCTTGCCCTCGGCGGCGGTCCAGTCAGCGATCACATAGGCGTCGAAAAGGCGGGCCACGGCGGGCTCCTCAATACTCAAGGCGCAGGAAGGAATGGGGGCTTCTAGCCTTCCCCGGCGCTGGCCGAAAGGGCGATCAGCCCTTGAGCAGCGCTTCGAGGTGGGACAACCAGCGTCGGCCCAGCCTCAGAGCCTCGGCGGGGGAGCCGGTCTGGGCCGGGGCGGTCGCATTCCACAGGGCCAGTTCGAACTCGGGATAGCGGGCGTCCGCGAACATCAGCCGCAGGGTCACCTGTTCGGCGTCAGGGGCCAGAACGTCCAGCGACTTGCGCGGTTCGCCGCGCCGGATGCGGGCCAGGACGTGGCCGTCGACGATGACCTCGCCGCCCTCGACCTCGTCGAAGCCATAGACCAGGCCGTGGGCGCCCCGGTCCCAGAGGACGGCGATCTGGCCGCCATCGAAGTCGAGGCCGGCGGCGCGGCCCTCGGCGGGGGACAGGGCTTCGGCCTCCGGCTGCACGCCCAGCGACTTGAGCAGGGCCCTGCGCATGCGCCGCTCGGGCTCCATCCACCAGTTCAGGGTCAGGGCGCCGGTCGTCAGGGCCGCGGCGGCCAGACCGACCAGCAGGATGACCCGCAGCGCCTCGCCCATCAGGCGTCGAGCGCCAGCTCGACCACCACGGGAACGTGGTCCGAGGGCTTGTCCATGTCGCGCGCGTCGCGATGGGTCTCCACGCCGCGGAACCGGTCGGCGGCCTGGGGCGAGAGCAGGTGGAAGTCGATCCGGATGCCGTTGTCGCGCTGCCAGGCGCCCGCCTGATAGTCCCAGAAGGTCCAGGTCCCGGGCGGCTGTTCGCCCAGTTCCCCGGCCTCTGACAGGCCCAGCCATTTCAGAGCCTTGAAAGCGGCCCGGCTCTCGGGCTGGAACAGGGCGTCGCCGACCCAGTTCGCCGGGGTCTTCGCGTCCTCGGGCTCGGGAATGACATTGTAGTCGCCGCAGAGGACGAACGGCTCTTCGAGCGCCAGCAAATCGCGGGCGTGGGCGTTCAGCCGATCGAACCAGGCCAGTTTGTAGGGAAACTTGCCCGTCTGGACGGGATTTCCGTTGGGCAGGTAGATGGCTCCGACGCGCACGGGAACCGGCGCCTCGACCAGGGCCTCGATATAGCGGGCCTGATCGTCATCCGCGCCGTCGATGCCCGCCCCCTCGGCCCCGGGCAGGCCGCGTCGCACATCGGACAGCGGATATTTCGAGAGGATGGCCACGCCGTTGTAGGTCTTCTGGCCGTGGGTTTCGATGTTGTAGCCCAGCCGCTCGAACGCCTCGCGCGGGAACTTTTCGTCGATCGTCTTGATCTCCTGGAAGCAGACGACGTCGGGCGCGGCGGCCTCGAGCCAGGCCAGCACCGTCGGCAGGCGGGCGTTGACGGAATTGACGTTCCAGGTGGCGATACGCATGGCCCGACGCTAGGGCGATCCGGGGAAAAGGGAAACCCGGTTTGCGGGCGGTCCTCCTGCGGAAGGCCGGTCCGGAAAGCAAAAGAGCCGCCCCGCTTTCGCAGGACGGCTCTTCAAGGCTTCAAGCTGAAGGTCGGCGCGTTAGCGGGTCGCCGGGGCGGCGGCCGGGGCGGGAGCCGCCGCCGGGACCACGGTCAGGGTGCAGCCGCCGCCGATGCGCTGGGCCTCGGCGCAGGGATAGACCTGCTGCACGGCCATAGCGGTGTCGAAGCGGGCGATCAGGCCATCGCCGGCCGCGCATTTGGCTTCGTAGAAGGAGCCGTTGGCGTTGGAGCCCATGTAGCGGGCCTCGGAGACGTCGCAGGCGGAGGCGGCGCTGCCCTCGAACCACTTCTTGAGCGTTGCGGCCTGCTCGGCGGCGGTGGTGTATTTGCAGGCGGAGTTGCGGCTGGTCAGCTTCATGCATTCGGTCGTGGTCCAGCCCGTGGGCGTCTTTTCGAGCCAATAGCCGTCCGCGCCGGCGCACCCGATCTCATAGATGACGTTGTCGCTGGCCGACTTGCCGACCGAGGAGCCCTGGTCGACCGTGCAGCGGACGCCGGCTTCGGTCGCATAGGCGGCCACGACGGCCAGGACGTTCTTGTTGGGCTCCATCATGCATTGCAGGCCCACGTCGGCGGCCGGGTCGCGCGAACGGCTGATGTCGGCCTGACCGGACAGGATCACGCAGTCGACCGCCGTGGGCGGGGTGGCGCCGATCAGGATATAGCCGGGGCCGGTGGTGCAGGCGGCTTCATAGACCGACTGCTTTTCGGCATTCTCGCCGCGCAGGGTCGCCTCACTGACCGTGCATCCGGTGCTGGCGGTGGTCGCCAGCGCCTGGGCGGCGGCCTTGATCTGTTCCGGGTTCGGGCCGGCGCCGCGGCCCCGTTGCGGGCGCGGCGCCGTGTCCGTGTTGGAGCGACCGCCGCCGATCCG
>Ga0209023_10006478_pt1 | contig 12329 bp, 10 predicted proteins | sample LakOneMetagenome_FD_187468 | JGI IMG/M metagenome (GOLD analysis project Ga0209023, IMG submission 187468) | Freshwater and sediment microbial communities from Lake Erie, Canada (SPAdes) (version 2) | ecosystem: Environmental > Aquatic > Freshwater > Lentic | place: Lake Erie, Canada... | reverse complement strand
AAACAATATTTTTAAATCAGCAGTTGAAGAATTTTATGATTTTGAAGCAGCCAGTGAAAGTACTGTTGAAAAATTAAATAATAATAACCGCGTAGTGGCCCCTGTTGCTTTAGAATCTCCTGCATTGGCGGTAGATTTTTACAATAGCCAGAATTATGAGCAGCAGGCATTGAAAGAACTGCTGCAAGCGAAAGAAAATATTGTTTCCATAAACCTGGCGCACATGCCTGTAAAGGATGAAGACCTTTCTGTAATTGCACAATTTAGCAACCTGCGAACGCTTAATCTAAGCTTTAGCGCTATTACCGGCAAAACCATTGCGGCCTTGAATAAGCTATCATATCTCAGGCAGCTTTCTTTGGCAGGAACAGCCGTTACTGCAAAAGATATACAGTCACTTGCAGCAATGCCAAAACTGAAAAATGTTTTTGTATGGAATACATCACTTACCGAAAATGATATCGCTGCTTTACAAAAAGGCAATACACAAATAAGATTTGAAAATGGGTTTCGCAGCGATACGATCATAATGAAACTGACACCTCCAATTTTACAAAATGAGGAAACAGTAATGCTGCAGTCAATGAAACTTAAATTAAAGCATTATATAAAAGGCGTTACCATTCGTTATACCTTAGATGGCAAAGATCCGGACAGTCTTAGTTCCCCGGTTTATGACAGCAGTGTAGTACTTACAAAAAATGGTTTATTAAAAGCCAAAGCATTTAAACCCGGCTGGATAAGCAGCGATATAACCGAATCTTATTTTTACAGATCAACATTTGCACCTGATTCTGTGAACCTGCTGTTACCCCCCGATGCAGCTTACAAAGGGGATGGAGCCAGAACCTTAACCGATCACATAAAGAGCGACCTCAATTTTAAAAATGGTAAATGGCTTGGCTATCATGCCACAAAAATGGAAGTGCTTCTTAGCTATGATAAACCTGTAAATATTTCAAGTGTAACGCTTAGTTCGGTTGTTGATATTGGAGGCTATATTTTTCCGCCGGTGAATGTGGAGGTGTGGGGTGGCGATGACCCTCAAAAATTAAAACTGCTTGGCAGCATTATACCAAAACAGCCAACAGCAATAAAGCCTGGTTACCTTATCGGCTTCGATTGTTTGTTTAAGCCTACCCCGTTAAAATATATAAAAGTAAAAGCTGCAGCCGTTTCAAAATTGCCGCAGTGGCATCCTGGAAAAGGGGAGAAGGGCTGGTTTTTTATTGATGAAATTTTTGTGAATTAAAATCAGATTATAACAGCCGGTGTTTTATTTCGGTCTTTTTTTTATTTGGCCTTAGTAAATGCAGAGAATTTAATAATATATGCCTCGGTATTTTATGCCATCTTCATTGCATCGCAAGTCGGCAAAGGAGATTTGGGAATGCAAAAAGGCAAAGATGCCATTCGCAGTTCTTTCATCTGCGTTTTTATATTTGCCTTAAGGCATAAGCAAGTTCCGCTTCGGTAAAAGTCGGCTACAATTATTGCAGTACAAGTGTGCGACGCAAGGAACGGTTATAAAAGATTTGCAGCCAGGTTCAAAAAAAATTCTTTCTGATCGGCACATGCTGCCAATGCCTGGTAACTATTTAGAAAACATTTATTACTTTTATTGCCGCAAAAATTGAGCACCCGTTTTATGACAACTACGCTCGTAAAAGATACCAACCAGTTACCTGACCTGCTGAAATTAAAAAGCCGTGAAGCATTTGAATCACTGTACGATAATTTTTCGCCGGCACTTTACGGTGTCATTTGCAAAATGGTGCAGAACACCGGTACCGGAGAAGAATTGCTGCAGGACGTTTTTGTAAAAATCTGGAAGAATATTGACAGGTATGATGCATCCAGGGGAACTTTATTTACCTGGATGCTTAATATTACCCGCAATACCTGTATTGATTACCTGCGCAGCAGCCGGCACAAAATGCAGATGCAGCTTAATGGTGCACCTCTGGAATCAATTTCAGTTGGTGCAGAATTAAATTACAATCCCGAGAATAGCGAACTGCGTGGCCTGGCGCTTAAACTGGAGCACAAATACAGGCAGATCATTGATCTTGTATATTTTTGGGGCTACTCTCAGGAAGAGGTTTCGCAAATGCTTAATATACCATTGGGCACTGTTAAAACAAGGAGCCGCAATGGCCTTCAGGAACTGCGGAAACTGTATCAAAACTTTAATAATAATTCGTAAACTTTAACCTGTTTGTAAAATGAATTTAAACACATATTTACCACCGGGCATTATTGAAGATTATTGTCTTGGTTTGCTTAACGGAGAAGATTGTAAAACAGTAGAGCAATACCGGGAATCGTACCCTTACGTAAAAGAAGAGATAGATTCTTTTATGGCTTCTCTGGAGCAGTACGCACTTGATTGTGCAGTACTTCCAGGCAAAGACATTAAAAATAAAACCCTGCGTTTTGCTGACAACCAGGCAATGGAGGATCAGGCAAATATTCAAAACCTTCCGCTGCTTAATAAATATTCAAGCCATGAGAACTGGCTGAAGATAGTAAAGCCGCTATTGCCAGCGCAACTGATGAACGATAAAATGTTTATTCATGAATTAAGGAACAGTAACGGTATAGCGCAGATGGTTATTTGGACTGCAATAGATTACCCCGATGAAGTGCATTCTGACGAACAGGAATGTTTTATAATTCTTGAAGGCAGGTGCAGGTGCTATATTGATGACAGAATAACAGAAATGGGTCCAGGCGATTTTCTTGAAATACCATTGCATGCCCACCACGATGTGCAGGTGCTGGAACCTGTACTGGCCTTGGTGCAAAGGATAAAAGCTGCTTAACATATTTTTTTGAACCCGGCTGCAAATCTTTTATAACCGTTCCTTGCGTCGCACACTTGTACTGAGGATTATAATTCGGCAACGATACCATACAGCGTAAAATTTACCCTGAAAAAATTGAAGCTTACATGCTCAATCGAATGCCAAACCTTTTTTGAACAGGTAAAAAATATGCACTGGTTAAACGGTCTGTTATTACAGCCCGTAAGCTTCTGATGGCGATACCTTCTTTAACTGCTCATTTATAACTTCGCGGTGCAGCGGAACATATCCTGCGGTATGAACAAATTTTTGCCCGTCTTTTAATACCCACTCAAAGAAATCCATGATGACTTTATTCTGCGGTCTTCCTTTGGTAATAAAATATAAATCCCGTGCAGGTGGGGAAGGGTATTTTCCTTCGTTCAATGCATCAAGAAAAGTTGGAAGATCCTGGTAAATATTTTCTGATGAATCAATTCTTCCATTACCATTTACATCAATCGGCACCACTTCAATTCCGGGTATTTTTTCGCCGGTTTTCATATCATATACAAACAGTGTATTGTTGTAGCCAATACCATTCTTATCCTTCTTTACAGCATCCGCCACACCGGGGTCACCAGCCACACCTATACCTTTCAGGTCTTCCTGGTTTTTTCCAAAATAAGCGGCCCATGAATCTGCCGCACCGGCAGCATCCGCCCTTGTATAAACAGATATGGGATTTCTTACTGCACTGTTTACTTTAAAAATACTGTCCCATGTTGGCGGATGATTTTCCGTAAAAATATATTTGAATTCTTCCTTTTTTAAACCTCGCAGCATTAGCATTTCTCTGTAAGGGTTTTGCGAATTCATTGTTGGCAGTACGGCGTCTTTGCAAAGTGATATCCACCAGATTCCTTTGCTTTTCTCGGCACCGGTAATTTCTCTTGAGAACATGCCCACATCTACAGCGCCATTAATTGCATCAGTCAGCCCTTTGCCTGCACCGCCGGCTTGAATATCAAATCTTATATTGGGATGTATTTTATTATATTCTTCTGCCCATTTTTGCACCAGGGGATACAAAGCAAAAGCGCCGGAAAAAGAAATGGAAACTTCTTTGTCTTCTGTTGAATTGCTGCTGCCACATGAATTAAAAATTAAGGCAATCAATACAATGGACAGTGTGAGTAGCCTTGCTTTCATAATACTAAGTTTGAGTTTGAATATTTTATTTACTACAACACTTTCAGGCAATTCATTTTAGAAATGATTTGCAGAAAACGAATCAAAAAATTATATCTATATGAAGATGGTATGCTTAAGTTTGGTGTTGCTGAATCATATTCCTACAGTACAAGAGTGCGACGCAAGTAAAGCTGCACAAAGGTTTCAGCCCGGCCCATAAAATACTTTATTGAAAATTTAGCTGTTCTGTATTTTATGAGTTTAGAAATAAGAGCCACCTGGAAAGGCGGCTCGCTTTTAGTAGAACTAAAACTCAAACTTAAGAAATCCAAATACCCCTTTTGTATCCTAACCTGTAAAATTATTTTAATGCCCTACCCTTAAATATTCTTTTAAAATATCCGTTTTAGGGTTTTCAAAAATCTCTGATGCAGGCCCGTACTCCACGATTTCGCCGTAGTACATGAATACTACAAAATCGGCCAAACGTTTTGCCTGTCTTAAAATATGTGTTACAAGGATGATGGTATAATCATCTTTCAGTTTTAAAAATTCTTCTTCAATTACACGGCTTGAAATGGGATCGAGTGCAGAAGTAGGTTCATCTGCCAGGATAATTTCCGGTTCAACTGCCAAGCCTCTTGCCAAACACAACCTTTGCTGCTGGCCAATAGAAAGCCTTTGCGCAGATGTTTTTAAACGGTCCTTTACTTCATCCCATAAGGCTACTTCGCGTAAATGTTTTTCTACTTTTTCACTGATGATACTTTTTTTGCGGATGCCTTTTATTTTTAAACCGTAAGCGATGTTATCATAAATGCTCATAGGCAACGGAAACGGCCTTTGCATTACCAAACCCATCTTTTGGCGTATTTGGGTAATATCATATTTACCACTTAAGATATCTTCTCCGTCAATTTCTATGGAGCCATCTAATTTTAATTCGCTGTACAGGTCTGTAAGCCTGTTCATGCATTTCAATAAAGTTGTTTTACCACAACCTGATGGACCAAGTAATACAGTGATCTTATTTTTGGGTACAACAAGGTTGATGTTTTTAAGTATTTGCGCATTCTTGCTGCGCACGTTCAGGTTACGGATATTCAGAACGGGCACTTCACCTGGTACAACCTGGAAATGAGCAGTTTCTTTTAATGTATCTGTTGTTGCTGTTACTGTTGTCATAATTCTATTTTTAAAGTTTGAGTTTGATGTTTTATTTGTTCTGCTGATTTTTATTTCTTCCGGTAAAGAACCCTTGCACTAATACTGATGCACAATACAATAAAAGTGAGTACAATGGCCGCTGCATAAGCGCGGTTTTGCACTTCTTCTATCGGCGATCCTAACTGGAAGAAAATAGACAATGGTAATGTTGCAGTTGGGTCACTTAAATTCCTTGGTACATGGTCTGTATAGCCTGCTGTAAACAATACGGATGCAGCATCGCCGATACCCCTGCCAAATGCAAGTAAAACTGCTGTAGCAAAACCAGGTAAAGCCTGCTTAAAAAATATCTTATAAGCTGTTTCGGTTTTGTTTGAACCAAGAGAATAAGACGCTTCCTGCAAACCGATTGGAATTGTTTTCAGTACTTCATCCATGGCACGTATCATAATGGGGGCGATTAATGCCCCAACGGTTACTATACCTGCCCCCAATGAATTTCTTAACCCAAAAAATATCATGATGGTAAATGCAAAAGCGCCATATACAATTGAAGGGATTCCCCAAAGTACATCAAGGAAAAAACGGATACCGATAAGCAAACGGTGGTATCTTATAAGGTAAATATTGATAAATAAAGCAACAGGTAAGCTAACAACAAAGGCAAGTATTGAAGCGCCGATAGCAAGATAAAAAGAACCTGCAATGGCATTTAAAATACCACCACCGCCGCCCATATAAAAACCACCTTTGGGTTCCTGTGAAAGTATTTCCCAGGAAAGTGATGATGCCCCTTTGCTGATTATTGTAAATAAAATATGTGCCAATACAAAAACCACGAGCAATGCAACCAATGCCGTTACGATACGGAAAAATTTCTCTTCCCATTTTCTTCTTAGTGTCATTTTTCTTCGGATTTATAGATGAGGTAACGAAATACAATATTTATAACAAGGATGATAACAAACAAAAGCAGTGAACCAAACATGAGCGCCGAATCGTACGATGGTATGCTCATCATTTCGCCATAATTGTTTGCAATCAGCGCGGGCAGCGGATAACCGGCATCGAATACGGATGCAGGCTCCTGCACCACGTTGCCGATCACCATCATCACCGCAATGGTTTCGCCCAATGCTTTGGAAAAACCCAAACCGTAGGCCGATAAAATTCCGGTTGCACCTTTACGTATAAATACATGCTTAATGGTTTCCCACTTGGTGGCACCAAGAGATAATGAAGCTTCACCAAGTTCTACAGGCACCTGCCTGAAAACTTCGAGCAGCATATTAAGAATATAAGGGATGCTCATTACAGAAAGTACCAGTGCACCTGCCAGTATACTGTAACCCAAAGATTCGTTGTTGAAGAAAGGTGCAATCACATCACCAACCAATGGAACGATTACCAGCACGCCCCACACACCATAAACCACAGAAGGTATGCCTGCAAGAATATCTATTACGGGGCGCATAAATTCTAGCAGCCATTTAGGGGCAAACTGAGAAAGATAAATTGCTGCAAGCAGGCACAAAGGCATTGAAATGATGAGTGCAATTATAGTTACCCATAACGAACTTAGAATAAATGGCCAGAAGCCAAACTTATCCTCCGTTGGAGACCAGTCTGCTGAGAAAATCAATGTGCTTAAAGAATGATGGCTTGTAAAAAGATCCGAAGATTTTAGTACAAGACCTGTACCGATTGCAAGTGGCAAAAGCAGAAAGAAGCTTAGGCACACCAGCATCCATTTGGATGAAATGTTATCAATAAGTATTCGCTTTGTCATTTTGTTTGAGTTTGTAGTTTTAGTTCTTTTAAGGTTCCATTTTTTTGCCCGGCTGCACTACTCTGTGATGCTTTACTTGCGTCGCACTTTTGTACTGAAGAATTTATATCAGCAGGGGGAGAAGTAATAAATGACCGTAAGGTTAGCAACGGACTTTCTCCACCTTTAAAATACCAGTTCGGAAAAGTTGAATATTATTCCGAACGTACAAGTGTGCGACGCAAGAGGTGATGCCATCTGATCAATGAGCCGGGACCAGTCACCTTTATACAAAGGCATCTGCTTTTAAGAACTTATTATTTTGCCAGTTTCTTTACCTGGTCGCCAAGAGCACCTTTTGGCAATGGCACAAAACCCGCTGAGTTTACAAATGCCTGGCCATCGGTTAAGCACCATTTAAAGAAATCGAGTATTTCTTTTTTCTGTGTTTTACCTTTTGTAATAAAATACAACTGTCTTGCAGGCGGTGAAGGATATTTTCCATCGTTAACCGCTTTTAAAAACTGGTGAAGGTTACCGTAAAAATTTTCATCGGCATCAATGGTTCCGTTACCGTTTACATCAACGGGAACTACTTCAATACCCGGAAGTTTTTTTCCACTTTTGGCATCGAAAACAAAGAGTGTATTGTTATAACCAATTGCGTTAAGGTCTTTACGCACTGCATCTGCTACACCGGGGTCGCCTGATACGCCAATGCCTTTAATATTCTCCTGTTTCTTACCAAAGAAAGAAGCCCAGGAATCTGCGGCACCTGCAGCATCTGCCCTTGTATAGACATTTATTTTTTTAGTGGTTTTGCTGGCTGTTCCCAGCAGTTGATCCCATGTTTCAATCGTGTGATCTGCAAAGATGCTTTTGAATTCGTCTTTCTTTACACCACGTATTTGTATTGATTTTAAATTGGCATTTTTAGCATTCATGGTTGGCAGCACAGCATCTTTGCAAAGGGCAATCCACCAAACACCTTTTGCTTTTTCAGCATCAGTAAGTTCGCGGGAAAACATACCTACATCTACTGCACCGGTAAGGCAATCAGTTAATCCTTTACCTGCACCACCGGCCTGTATATCGAAGCGTATATCGGGGTGTGTTTTATTGTATTCTTCTGCCCATACCTGTGCTAAAGGATAAAGTGCAAATGCACCGGAAAAAGAAATAGATACTGTTTTTACGCCAGGATTGCCACCGGGGTCATCACCCGGTTTACCTGAAAAATTTAAAGCCAGTGCCAGAATTGCTGTTACAATGATCTGTGATCTTTTTTTCATTTAATTTAGTTTAAGTTATTAATTGTTTAGTTCTATCGGTTTAATAGGAATTTGAATCAGAACATTCATTTTATTTTTAACCTCTTTGCTATAATGTTGGATAAACGAATGTGATGCTGAACGATATTTTAAACCTGCTGCATATTGCCCGGTGAAGAGCAAAGCGTACAAGTGTGCGACGCAACGAAGTTTAATAACTGTTTGCAGCCAGGCTCAAAAAAAAATATTGATCTTACTGTTGCAATAAACTAAAAACTGAACTTGCCTATGGTGGGTGTAAACCTTAATGTAAGGTAGCCCCAATATGGAAATGCTTTTGTATCGCCACTTTTCTTAATTGCTACCATTGCGTCAGTTATAGCAGCCCAGCAAAAACCACTTTCAATTTCAAATGCAGGGGTTACTTTATAATTTATGCGCCAGTCATTTTCAAAGCCAAGATATTTTTTTTGTTCTACGCCTTTGTTAAGAAATCTTGATTGTGAATAAAAAAGATGACTCTCGAAACGCAGCCATATTTTGTTTTTTTGATACCAGAGAAACAAATAAGGGTTTATAAGGCCTGCATTGTTTACATCAGTTGGAAAAGTGGCAAAAAGATCCATGTTGCCCATGAAGCGGTGTGCTACACCATACAGCGGTACAAAACTTTTGTCTTCACTAAGATGCTCTGAACTATCTTGGCCACTCAAATATTCAACGCCAAGCCTTGCAGTAAAACTTTTGTTGGTATATTTTATTTCGGGTTGTAAATAATATGCATTTAGTTTTTTACCTGAAGAGTCTCTGCCATATTGTTTATAACCGCTCATAGTAAAATACCAGTTATAGGTTGAATACTCAAGACGGCCGCCACTGGTAAAACGCATCCAGGTTGTTTTAGCATCATTGGGCAGTGAACTTTGGAATCCATCCCCTGAATTGATTGTAAGGAAGGTAAGCTTATCGGTTACTTTCCAGTTGAGATAATGCACAAGCAGGGTTTTGTAATTTATAAACCCCGTTGGTTTATAATTACTGCCAAAACTGTTTTCTCCAAACTGGTTATATGCTGCGAAGAATTCTGTTGTAAGATTTATTTTGTTGTTGTAAATAAATCTTACGGCATCATGCGAATTGCCTGGAAGGCGCCAGTCGTTTTCTGCAAACAGGCGCTGGTTATCATAAATTAAACGCTGGCGACCTACACGAACGGAGAATTTATCGCCAAAGCGTGGTTCAGCATATATTTCAAACAAATAGAGTGGATAAGTTGTAGCTTCGGTAGGCGTTGCTACCGTTTGTCCTTCACGGGGATCCTGCTGCCCCCATTGTCTTGTATCCTGCAGAGATGCAAAAAAATCTACTTTCTTGTTTTTGTAGTCGAAGTTTAAACGTGTACGTTGATTTGTGAAAGCTGCAATACCGGTGTCTTTTGTGGGCAGTACGCGATATCCATGCCTTATTTCTGTTCTGGTACGCATGTCAACAGAAATGGTTAAGGTGTTTTCTTTTTTTGTAGGTGCCGTTGCAGCTTTAAGCGAATCAAGCTTTGCAAATGCAATCCGTAGTGAATCACTTAAAGTAAGTTTGGCCTTTGTAGAATCCTGTGCAGTTGCAGTTATTACACTTAAAAATGCCAAAGCAATTAGTGTAAGTTTTGGTTGTTTTTTCCTCATGACGTTAGTAATTTTTTTCAAATATATAATTCCTATCGAAATAATAGGAATTTATTTAAAAAAAATTATTTTTCTTTTCCCATCTTGTCTGCCCGGTACATTATTTCTGTAAGAGTAGCATTTTTAAGCATATTTACAGTTTCATTTCGTACATCAGCAAATATGGAACGTATGCCGCAGGTAGCTTCATCTTTACATTCTTCGCAACGTTCATAATAGGTATGTGTAACACAGGGGAGTAAAGCAATAGGGCCATCAAACAAACGCATTACATCTGCAATATTTATTTCATCGGGGTGCTTGTGAAGGTAATATCCGCCGGTTTTTCCTTTACGGCTGCTTAGCATACCCGCATTTTTTAAAACAAGCAAAATGGCTTCTAAAAATTTACGTGGAATATTTTCACTTTCGGCAATGCGGCTTATCTGTATAGGCTCACTTCCTTTGTTTTCTTTTGCAAGGTAAACCAGGGCGTTAATGGCATATTTCGTTTTCTTAGAGATCATGGGCTAAAACAATGGATTGGTAAATATGGCTGATCAATGAATGGCTGTAAATTTAAGCAAAGTTTTTTGCTGTATATAATTTGTATATCCACTGTTGTCAATAACTATAAACCAAATATCCCCATGATGGCAATTCAAGCGGATTTTTTATTGCTTCCGGTTTACCTGTAAAAACATTTTCCAGCTCTTTTGTTGCATCGAGACCCGGTATAGTAACGGATTGTGGCTTAGCTGTAAGGTTAAGCAATAACATTACTTTACTGTTGCCACTTTCACGGGTATAAGCATATATTGCCGCATCATTGCTTGTTTTTAATTTGATGAAAGCTGCATTTGCTGCAAGAGCCGGATTGTTCTTTCTTAAATTTAAAAGTGTGTGGTAAAAACCTGCCCTGGCATATTTACTGAAAGTAATGGTGTCTTTATAGAAGAAACTGATACTGTCAAGAAAAGGTTCTTCCTGGCCGCTGTATATGAGTGGCACACTTTCTCCTATCGTTTGCGTGAGCACTGCAAATGGAGCATGGCTTTCTCCGGGCATTGTCGCATAGTCTGCTTTATTCCAGCTATTCTCATCATGGTTACTTGTGAAATACATCAGCAGCCTTGTTTTAGGGAAAGTTGAATCTACACGGTTTAGCACACTATCTAATGCAAAAGCAGGCCGCTGCCCTTTCGCTATCATTTTCATCATAGAAAATTCATCCCATGTATAAGTGGCATCAAAGCCATCTTCCTGTAAAGAAGCTTTATTTCCTTCTGCAAGCATGAAAATGTTTTTCATGCTTTTTAATTCAGGGATACATTTTTTCCAGAACTTGTCAGGCACATCGCCTGCCACATCGCAGCGAAAACCATCAATGTCACTTTCCTTTAACCAAAACTTCATGGCGTTTATCATGGTATCTGTAAAAACAGGGTTGTCATAATCAAGCTTTCGCGTATCGCTCCAGTTGTATGGCGAAACTGCTTTACCGGTTGCAGAATCCCGTACATAAAAATCAGGATGTTGTTCCAGCCAGTAATGATCGCCACCAGTATGATTGGGTACCCAGTCAATAATTACTTTGAAACCCATTTCATGGCTTTTTTTTACAAGCGCTTTCCAGTCGTCCATACTACCAAATTCAGGATTGATGGCATCGTAATTGGAAACGGCGTAATAACTGCCCAGTTCACCTTTGCGGTCAATTTTACTGATGGGATTGATTGGCATAAACCAAAGCGTGTGTACACCCATATCTTTTAAACGCTGCAGGTTGGGCTCAAAGGCTTTGAAAGTACCTTCGGGTGTATATTGCCGCACATTTACTTCATATATATTTCCCTGCATTATCCAGGATGGGTGCCCGTCTGTCTTGGCTGTATCAACATTTGTTGCAGCAGTTTCTTGTTGTTTCGGGTTGGGGTTATTACAGGAAATTACAGCAAACGTTATTACGAATGCCAGGATCAAATGACTGCAGCGTTTCATATAATTAAGATTGTTCGTTAGAATTATTAAAACTGAATATTGTACAAACATAGATAATTAACTATTGTGTACAAAATACACTGTAAATAAACCTGGCCTGATTATAAGTTGATCTTATATTCCCTGGTTGCAGTAGATGATAAGGGCCGATACAATGAATGATGCTGTACGATGGTCATGAGAATTTCCTCAGTACAAGTGTGCGACGCAACGATGTTGATATGATGATTTAATGATGGGCTCATTTAATAATGTATTCAATTGCCCCAAATCACCAAATCACCAAATTAATTCCTTCTGCCCCGCTCAAAAAACCATTGCGCATATTAACGGGCTCAAAATTAAACCTGCAGCTTTGCAGTTATATTTGCGCACAAAAGAGCAAAATGGAAAGTAAAAAAGCGGCTGAAAGTTTTATAATAATGAACGAACTGGTGCTACCCAACGATACCAACACTTTTGGCGACCTGATGGGTGGCCGTTT
>Ga0209023_10006477_pt1 | contig 12330 bp, 11 predicted proteins | sample LakOneMetagenome_FD_187468 | JGI IMG/M metagenome (GOLD analysis project Ga0209023, IMG submission 187468) | Freshwater and sediment microbial communities from Lake Erie, Canada (SPAdes) (version 2) | ecosystem: Environmental > Aquatic > Freshwater > Lentic | place: Lake Erie, Canada... | reverse complement strand
TGTTGGTGTGTTTGTTCTGGCATGTGCGGTTGCGGCGGCGCTTATAGGCAGTTTTCCGCTGGCGGCGTCGATCGGGACGATCTTTGTGTTTGCGGGTGTCCATAATTTGATGGAGTTTCGCTACTTCGCCGCCCGGATGCCGTTGCGTTGGGGCAAGTCGCGTTTGTTTTACAGCGTCGGCATCGGCGGCGTGATCGTGCTGGCTGCGGCGTATGTAACGCTCTATTTTGCCAGCGGAAACTGGCTTTGGAGCGAATGGGGCTGGGCGATGTTTGCGGCGACCTGGAACACGGCGTTTGTACTGTGGATTGGACTGCTTTTCTATCTTCGCGGGAAACAGCGACCGAATAGCGATTGGGCATTGGCGTTTCCGGCGGCGTTTTTGCTCGCGGCACTCGCATGGATTGTTCCCCAATACTGGAGTTTGGCTCTCGTTTACATTCATCCATTTATTGCGATGTGGTTTTTGGAGCGGCAGATTCGACGAACAAAGCCGGAATGGCTGCGGGCCTATCATTTCTGTTTGGCGACGATCCCGCTTTTTGTCGTGGCGATCTGGCTGGCATTTTCGTCGCGGCCGAATTTGTCCGAAGAAACAAACCTCTTCTGGCGAATATCGCAGCACGCCGGCAGCCAGATATTGCCTGGAATTTCGAGTCATGTTCTGGTCGCGACGCATGTATTTCTTGAATCGATACATTATTTTGTCTGGATATTATTGATCCCGCTGGTTGACCGCCGTGCGATACCGTGGCGGCTGAGCGAGATCCCACTGCTGTCGAACAAACGCGGATTTCCGAAGATCGTGCTTGCGGTTTTCGCGGTCAGCATCTTGCTCGTGATCGCGTTTTGGGCGGGGTTTGCAATCGATTACACGACGACCCGCGACGTGTATTTTGCATTTGCAATTGCTCACGTCATGGCCGAGTTTCCATTTTTGATAAAGATGCTTTAGAAATATTTTCTGCCGCAGATTTACGCGGATAACTCAGATCAGAAAAGGTCGAATTTTTTTTCTAATCCGCGTTATCCGCGTTATCCGCGTAGATCTGCGGCCAACATCCTTATGCTCTTATTCGACGAGGTCGATTTTGTTCAGACTCAGAACTTGCCGCTGGCCGATCTGTGGAAGTTTTTGCCGGTCGGATATCTTGTAACGATCATTATCGAGACGCCGGTGTTGCTTGTCGGGCTGTCGCCAAAGGTCACTTTCCGGCAAAAGCTCGCGTGCGGTGCGTGGCTGACGGCTTGTACCTATCCGATCGTCGTGCTCGTTTTACCGGCAATCTTTTGGGGTCAATCGCGTGCTTTGTATCTGACGGTGGCAGAGATATTCGCTCCCGTTGGTGAGTGCTTTCTCTTTTGGCTCGCCTTTCGCGGCAAAGGTCTGCTCGAATCAGGAGATTGGACCCGCTGCATGATCGCGATCGTCATCGCCAACCTTGCTTCGTTCGGATTTGGGGAGGTGATGGGCTACTTTGGCTGGTTTGGGTTGTTTTAGAAGCAATCTACAGGGATAAAAGGGACTCAGGGGATCAAACAAAGCAATTTGAATTCTTAAATCCCTTCCATCCCTTCTTCCCTGCTAAAATATCACAGTGGATCTCCGCATTACAGAAATTTTCCTGTCGATCCAGGGCGAGTCCTCTCATGCGGGACGGCCTTGCTCGTTTGTACGTCTGACGGGCTGTCCGATGCGGTGTGTTTGGTGCGACAGCGAGTATACATTCACGGGCGGCGAGCGAATTGCATTCAAAGACATCTTTAAGCAACTCGACGAATATGGCTGTAATCTGGTCGAGGTCACCGGGGGCGAACCGCTTGCTCAAAAGAACGTTTTTCCGTTCATCACCGAACTCTGCGATCGCGGCCACGAGGTTCTCATCGAAACCGGCGGTTATGTCTCTACCGAACATGTTGATCCGCGAGCAAAGATCATACTCGACATAAAATGCCCTGCTTCGGGCGAAGCGGACCGAAACCACTGGCCCAACCTCGACCGCCTGCGACCCGATCTTGACGAAGTAAAATTTGTCATCGCCGACCTGGCCGATTGGGAATTCGTTAAAGAAACAATAGCGAATCACGACCTAGCGAACCGGGCAAAAGAGATATTAATATCACCCGTACACGGAGTCGAAAATCTCGCCGAGATCGCCGAATTGGTCTCGCAGAGCGGTCTAAAACTGAGATTAAATTTACAATTACATAAACACATCTGGGGGGCGGATGCCCGGGGAGTTTAAGTTCAGAGTGCAAGCTTTAGCTTGTCTAACGTTGTGACAAGCTAAAGCTTGCACTCTGAACTTGGGTTATGAAAGGAAGATCGATAGTGTTGGTTTCGGGGGGAATGGATTCGTGTGTCACGGCGGCGATCGCTAAGGCTGACAATGATGAATTGGCATTTCTGCATATTTCCTACGCCCAGCGAACCGAGGCTCGCGAGCGGCGTGCATTTAACGATCTCGCCGATCATTTCGGCGTCAAAAAGCTACTTGATATCTCGATCGAGTATCTGGCAAAGATCGGTGGTTCGTCGCTGACTGATGAAAATATCGCAGTCACCGAGGCTGATCTGTCATCAACTGAAATTCCAACCAGCTACGTTCCGTTTCGCAATGCGAATATGCTCGCTATCGCGACGAGTTGGGCCGAGGTCATCGGGGCGAGCGCCATTTACATCGGTGCCGTTGCCGAAGACTCGAGCGGATATCCTGATTGCCGGCCCGAGTTTTATGCGGCCTTCCAGCAGACAATAAATACCGGCACAAAGCCTGATACGCACATCGAGATCCGAACGCCGATCATCGAGTACACGAAATCCGAGATCGTACAAAAGGGAATCGAACTTGACGCACCGCTGCATCTCACATGGTCGTGCTATCGCGGCGAAGAACTAGCTTGCGGCACGTGCGATTCGTGTGCGTTAAGGCTGCGGGGGTTTGAGCTGGCTGGTGTTCGAGACCCGATTGAGTATAATGTCCAAAAACAATCCGGAGGAAAACAATGACAATTAGATCCATCTTTTTCGCGGCTTTCGCGGTCTCGTGTTTCGCCGTTTCGATTTGTGCACAGAAGACCGTGCCGGTGAAGTTTACATCTGTGATCACAAATCTTGGCACGGGCTGCAAAACGCTCAAGGGCGGCGACGGGCAGGATGACGCTTCGGTATGCAAAGGGCCGGGCGGTTACCAGCTTCGGATATATTCGTCGGCGATGACGACCGAGATCGTCGCGGAGCTAAAAGGCAAAGATTTTAATTTTCCGATCGCCACGGTTGCGCTCGATTTTAATCAAAGCCGATCCAAGGTCGAATGGCGACTCGCCAACGGCAAGCCATTTGCGGTCATTATGCGTGTGCCAAAATACGCCGACAAACCCAACGGCGAAGCAGGACTCGGGAAAAAGACCGGCGAAGAATTTGCGATCAGCGGCTTGTACGAATACGATGCGTTCACCGCCGAGATCGATGCAAAGGCGAAAAATGCGGAGGTTTTGGCACGCCGCGAGGCTGACAAGATCTACTCAAAAAAACAATGACCGGAATTAGGGCTGAGCTTACTCGAGGATAGTGCGGGTTAGCTCGGCCTTTCTCGCTTCGAGTTTGTCGAGTCTTTGTCGAAGATCGCCGATCTCCGCATCGATTGTTTCGATCTCCGACCTGCTCTCGCCGTGACTTAGCTTGTGAAAAACAGGCGTCATTACCGTGACCGTCGCGATCAGGATCGACAGGACGCCGATAGTTCGTGCGACCACGTCGCTTTCGCCCGACGGCTCGAACCACAGAATAAACAGCAGTATCGCGTCGAGCATGGCGACAAATACAAATGCCGCGAGCCGCGACCAAGCAAATCGCCTATCGAGCCGCGCCATCGATAGCAATGATAGATGCGAGAACGAAACGGCGAGCATCATCATCGTCATGGTCGATTTAAGAAACGTGTGGTTGTCGTTGAGCACATTCCAGATGATCAAAAATGTCATCAGCGCCGCCGTGATGGTAAACGTGATACCGGCCATTGGCAAATAACGCCCGCGTCCCGACTCGTAATAAACCCCGCACGCCAGCCCCAGAATGCTAGTCACCGTGACCGTCAGCGTCGTCAACAGCACACGCACTGAAAGCTCACCAAATTCACCTATCAGCAGAGCACCAATGCCCAGCAAAGCACTGACCGCCACCGACGCAATTAGTAAATATAGGAATAGCCGCTTTAGATTCATGACGATATCATACGCTTGTTTGGATATATTTTGACCACGAGCTCATAAAGCATCATGATGCTTTTATGTTGACATCAAAACATCATCGTTTATAATAAGGTTATGAGAACCACGATCACACTTGACGATGACGTAGCAATAACGGTACGTGAGGAGATGCGCTCCGGAAACGGCAAAACGTTTAAGGCGGCAGTCAACGACCTTATTCGGAACGGTCGATATGCATCAAAAAATGGAGGTGCCCCAGCTAAACGATTTGTTGTAAAAGCCAAGAAGCTGGGAACGTTTCCTCATATAAATTACGATAAGACCTCGGAATTGCTAAATATGTTGGATCAGGAAGAAAACCGATGATCTTATCCGATATTAATTTGCTACTATATGCTTTCAATGTGGACGATGAGCGACACGCTCAAGCAAAGAATTGGTTAGAGCAATCGCTTAACGACGACAAATTGTGCGTGTCGTGGCATATTCTAATGGGCTTTCTGCGAATATCCACAAGTCCCACCAGTTTCCCGACTCCTTATTCAGCAACCGAATCGCTTGCCATTATTCAATCTTTGTTAGAGCACCCAAATACGATACTCCTGGCTCCGGGGAAAAATCACTTCGCCATCCTAAGAAAGATCGTTATTGAATCTCAGACCCGAGGCCCTCGAATTATGGATGCCCATATTGCTGCTCTGGCGATTGAGAACGGAGTCACGCTTGCATCCAATGACAGAGATTTTCGTCTTTTTGATGGATTGAAATTGATTAGTCCGTTAACAATTTCTAATTGATCGCAAACCTTTCCCGATCTACTATTAATCCTCCTAGATCACCCAATGCCGCGAACATTACATTCTCCGTCCGAAAATGACCGGTTGCGAGGGCGTGAATATCTAGCGTCGTGACCGCGTTGATGGCGTCGAGGGCTTCGTCGAGGGTGATCTGGCGGCCGTGGACCATTTCGGATTGAGCGAGGGTGGCGGCGCGTCCGGCGGAGTCTTCGAGGCCGAGTAATATCGACGCCGTTGTTTGAGCTTTTGCGAGGTCGAGTTCGTCCTGCGTTACTCCGTTTTGGGCTACATCTCGCATCTCGGCGACGGCGAGTTCGAGGACTTCCTCGACCTGATCGGGCGATGTTCCGGCAAATATCGAAAACATCCCGACATCGTGATACATCACCGCCGAAGCTCCGACGCTGTACGCCAGGCCACGTTCCTCACGGATCTTTTGCCACAATCGGCTCGAAGTTCCGCCGCCGATGATGTTCGACAACAGATCTGCGGCGTAACGGCGTTCGTCAGTTGCCGAAACCAGCGGCGTTGCGATGATGAGGTGTGCTTGTTCGAGGTTTGGATTTTGTTTAATTACGATCGGCGCGGCCATTTCCGGAGTTGAGAGTGCAAGCTTTAGCTTGTCTTCACGTGGCGTAGGAGACAGGCTAAAGCCTGCACTCTGAACCAACGCGACGAGCGCCTCATGATTCACATTCCCGGCGGCGGCGATGACGAGGTTCGACGCATTGTACGTTTGGCCAAAATATTTCAGCGTCTTTTCGCGGTCAAAGCTCCTGACCGTTTCCGGTGTTCCGGCGATCGACATTCCGAGCGGGTGCGTGCCGAACACGGCTTCGTTGAAGATGTCGCCGAGGTGGTCTTCGGGGGAATCTTCGACCATTTTCATCTCTTCGATTATGACCTTTTGTTCTGCTTTAAGGTCCGTCTCGTCAAAACGCGGATTGACTAGCATATCCGCGATGAGGTCGAAGGCACGCGGCAGTTGGTCGTCGATCACCTTGATCGCAAAACCAGTCTCTTCGTGCGAAGTGAACGCATCGAGATTGCCGCCCAGGCGGTCCTGTTCTATGGCGATGTCGAGAGCGGAGCGTTTCGCGGTGCCCTTAAAAACTGTGTGCTCAATAAAATGCGATATACCGTTTAGCTCGTTCGGTTCCTGCCGCGAACCGACCCGAAAAAAGAACCCAAGCGTCGCCGAACGCACGCCGGGCATCCGGTCGGTGAGAATCGTAAGGCCATTTTCGAGGCGTGTTTGTTGTATATCTTCTTTCATTAAAATCTTAGACACGAACGGACACAAACGGTCACGAACAAAGAATTTATGCTACTTCGCAAGACAACAATTGGCTAATTCATATAGAAGTTTCTTGTTCGCGGCTGTTCGTGTTAGTTCGTGTCAAAATTTCTTACTGACTGATCGCATTAAACAGCAGCGGAAATGTCGCCAAGCTTTGGCCGCGATATTGCGGGCGAAAGCCAAATAGTATTATTTTGCCTTTGCCCATAGAGACCTCGACCAGTGCTGCTTTTCCCGCGATCTTTTCGGCTCCGAGGGCCCAGCCGGAGAGTAGGATCTGTTTTGGGTCGGATGGATAGCTGGCGATGACGCGGATTTTGTCAGTACCACCTACGGTAGTGGGTGGTTGAACTTGCTCGGTATTCGACGTTAAACCACTTGCTACCGCAGGTGGTTCTGACAGTTCGAACGCGGGGCCGTTTTCGAACCAGGCGATCGACTCTTTCGGCATTCCTTTGGCGATGGGCGAGGTCAGGTCGAGTTCGGTGCGGAGGATCGAGCCGGGGATGTAGAAATCCTTTCGCGCGAGGCCTTTGGTTACGTCGCGGAGCGGCAGGTTAAACTGCTCGATGGCAAAATCGGACGAGCGGTTTAGAAAAACGAGCGTGCCGCCAGCCTCGACAAATTTCTTGAGATTCTCAACGCCTTCCTTCCCAACGCCGCCCGTGTACTCATCCGGCATCGAGCCTTTTGCATAGCCATTGAGGATCTGGTTGGGCGATTGGTCGGGAATGATAATTGTTTGAACTTTTCTGGCGATCTCGTTCATTCGAATTTCAAAGTTTTCGACGGATCTGACGCAAGTATTCGAGAAACTTGGAATCATGTAGCTATATGATTCAAACGTCCAGCGTGTCCAACCCTCGTCCATGGACGGCACGGGGCCCCTATAAATACCGTAATTATGCGAATTCGGACAGGGCCATTCAGACGGACTAGGCCGATCCATCAACGCTACCGATCTGGTCTTGGTTTCAGGAACATCTTCATACACCGGTTTGACCTGCGCGTCCATCAGCAGCGGCAACGTATGGGCCGTCACATCATACGGAGCAATTGGTTGTCCTTTGGCGGAAAAGAGATCAGGATAAACCTGCTTTTCAAACAACGCTTTTGCGAAAGCGAAGTACGGCTGCCTGGCTTTGATCAAAATTGCCGGAGCGAGCCCCGACCGAAGCGTTCGTGCATTTCCGATTTCAACGCCAGCAGTTGCTAGGATGTTGGCAATCGTGTGTTCCCGAACACCTCTTTCCATCACGAAACCGGAAATCTCACCGGCATTCCTAGGCCGGACGGCTTCTTTCCCGATCTCATAAAATCTCGACAGCCATTTCTCCCGATTATCCGCTGCGTTGTTTAGTAGGCTGAACGCGGCGGTGGTCATGTAGTTGGTGATGTCGCGGAGATGCCATTCGCCGCCTTTCCAGACGGGGCCGAAGTTGGGCGATTCGGTGCGGGCGTCGTAGCCTTCGCCGCCGCGGATGTCTTCCCATTTTACGGTGATCGGCGTGGCGAGTTTGCATGAGGCCGTTTCACTTAGGATGCGGACGCCGCCATGGTAGTGCGAGTACGCTCGCGAAGGCGTCCATGCGTCGTAGGTCGAGTTTGTGGTGATGCCTTGGAAACCTTGTTTTCGGAGGTCGGCGGCCATGTAATTGCCGAGTTCGGTGTAGCCTTCGACGATCTGTTTTGGGACGTTCGGTTCGACGGGCTGCATGTAGGGCGGCAGGAAGAGGCGTGAACCGTTTGGGCCTTGCTGGTGGATGTCGTTGACGATCTGCGGGTGCCAGACGTTGTGAATCTTATCGACCGTGAGCTGCGTCTCGACCTGCGTAAAGGCGTACCAGTCGCGATTGTCATCGTGGCCGACGTATTTGTGATAAAGCTCAGGCGGCTCGCTGCCCTCGAACGGCGTGCCAAGCGTTTTGTCGTACCAGTTTTTGACGATATCGACGCCATCGGGGTTTAGGCTTGGCACGAGCAGAATGATCGTGTTGTCGAGAATTTTCTTGATCTCAGGCTCGTTGCTGCTTGCTAACCGATGAGCGATCAGCATAGATGAAAGTGTCGAGCCGACCTCGGTCGAGTGGACGCCGCAGGTGATCAGAACGATAGTTTTGCCCAGAAGTATGTCGGACATAACTGCAGGCTTGGTCAGTAGGCCCACACCCCGCGGTTGGTAAAGTCGCGGGTCGGCCAGACGAGCATTGATCTGTTTGTATTTCTCCAGATTCTTCAGATTTTCCGGACTGCTGATCGTTGCATACGCAAATGGAGCACCCATCGTGCTCTTGCCGATCTCCTCGAAAATCACGCGGTCGCTCGCGGCGTCGAGTTTCTTGAAATAATCCACGATACTCGCCCAACTGGCCAGTTTCCGGTCATCGCCGGGCGTGAAGCCAAGCGTGTCCTTTGGGGCGGGGATGGTTTGGCCGAAGGCGGTTAGGGAAAAGAGTAGAATGAAAAGAGAGAAGCACCCCGTCAGCCGAAGCGGCTGCCATCCCACCTTGATAAGGAGGGGAGCTTTTAAACCACCGAGCCAAAGAGATATGGAGAGCAAGAAAGATCGTTTCATAATTTCCTCATTCTAGTCGATTTTGAAATCTTTGGATATTTTCAGGCAAAACTCCACGCAGAGGACGCCGAGATTTTCGCGGGGAGAGAGGACTTTGTCTCGTGTCCTACTCTCCCAGCATGCGTTTCATCTAAATGAAAATCCTTTCAGCGTTTGGGCCGATTCTTTGGAACGCCGTCCGCTGATCTGTAACGTGCTGAGAACATTAGAGATAGCGAGCCTGCCATCCTCGTTCCACCGTTCCACGCGTTCCAGAGCTGGTGGAACGCTGTAAAGTGTTGCATTTGTTAGAGTTGCGGTGATATTTTGTGTCTCATTCCACGTTCCAGAAAAAAAATTCAAATTGTAAGACACGTGTCTTACAGCCGCTTATTACCCGAATCGATCATCAAAGATCGGGATAGACAGACTATCACAAATTGCAATGCTTGTCGAACATTTTATTTATGAAACGTACGGCGACTCTGTCCCGAGTCATTTACTTTCCTGGCGGAGGGTTGTCAGAACACGGCTTTTAATCCAAAGGCGCAAAAGGCCGCGAAGAAAAGAAGAAAAATACCCTTTTGTTCGCCATCGCAGAATTTCGCGGATGTTGGCGTGAATGATTTTCGTCGACAGAAAACGACGGTTAGAAGAAAGAACCTCGCTAGCGCTTGGGTTTCTGCCCATTTAAAGGTAAATTAAGCCAAGTTCAAATCCTTTCCCCGAAATTTACGCGCCCGTCGAAACACGAGGGCGGCAGACATACAATCAGGAGACACAGAAGGCATGAAGAATCCTTTTCTCGAGAATTTCCGCTCGTATATTCCGGACTCAGCGAATTTGCGCGAATTGACGCCGCTGCCGCTGATCGTCGGTACATTGCTCGGCATTATTTTTGGCGCTTCGTCGCTTTACCTTGTTTTGAAAACGGGTTTGACGGTTTCTGCATCTATCCCGGTGGCCGTTATCGCGATCACGGTGTTTCGGCTTTTGTCGAAGATCGGGATGAAAGACGCGACAATTCTCGAGGCCAACATGATGCAGACCGCCGGGTCTGCGGGCGAATCGATCGCCTTTGGCATCGGTGTGACGATGCCGGCGATCATGATCCTCGGGTTTGATCTCGATATCACACGAGTGATGCTCGTCGCGGTGATGGGCGGCCTGCTCGGCATTCTGATGATGATCCCGCTGCGTCGGGCTCTGATCAAAGACCAGCACGGTTATCTAAAATATCCAGAAGGCACGGCCTGTGCCGAGGTCCTCAAGGCCGGTGCGTCAAAAGAATCGCGTGACGCGTCGATCGAGAGCCATATCGAGGGCAACGACGACGCGGCGCTTCGCGGCGGCAAGATCATTTCGATCGGTTTTGCGATCGGTTTTCTCTTTAATTCGCTGATGAAGGTGCTTTTCTTTTGGAAGGAAACGCCCGCCTACGACATGACCGAAAAAGGGTTTAAGGGCGGATCGATCAGCTCTGACAACGATCCGACCTTGCTCGGTGTCGGCTACATCATCGGTCCAAAGATCGCAGGACTGATGATGGGCGGCGGCGTGTTGTCGTATTTGGTACTGATACCGATCATCAAATTCTTTGGCGATTCTGCCGCCGGGCCGATCGCTCCGGAACTCGGCAAAACGATCGCGCAAATGTCGCCTTCAAATGTGCGTAGCGCGTACGTTCTATATATCGGTGCCGGTGCGGTCGCCATGGCCGGTATGATATCGCTCGGCCGTAGTTTGCCGACGATCTGGCATGGACTTAAAGCCGGACTCGCCGATCTTCGCGGCGGCAAGGACGAAGAGGGCAGCGTTCTGCCGCGAACCGATACGGACATCTCGATCAAATGGGTCGTCGTCGGCGTCATCGGTTTGATCGCGGCGATCATGCTGTTTCCGCAGTTGGGATTGAGCGTTTTCGTCAGTCCGTTCGTATCGTTTTTTGGGGCGATCCTGATCATCATTCTCGGATTTTTGTTCGTGACTGTTTCGTCGCGTCTGACGGGCGAGGTTGGTTCGTCGTCAAACCCGATCTCGGGTATGACGGTGGCAACGCTACTTATCACCTGTCTTGTATTTCTCGGTTTGGGCTGGACGGCGGCTGATCCGTACTTTGTAACGGCCCTGTCGATCGGCGGTATCGTGTGTATCGCGGCTTCGAATGGCGGTACGACTTCGCAGGATCTCAAAACGGGGTTCTGGGTCGGCGGTACGCCGTGGCGTCAGCAGATCGCGATCTTGGTCGGAGCACTCGCGTCGGCGCTCGTGCTTGGTTCGCTGCTCATCTTCCTTAATGACTCGCGTACTTATTATAAAAAGGTCGATGCGGCTTCGCCTGAGGCACGTGTCGTAGTTTCACCTGACAAGTTTTTCCACGAGAACGGACAGATCAAAACCGAAAAGGCCGGCGGTAAATACAAAGAGACGGACACTGCCGAGTATCACGTCTGGCAGAACACCGAACCGAAAGAAGGACAGGTCGGCAAATATCTGATCGACGCTTCGGGCAAGCCGGTTTATTTTGTCGATCCGGGCATCAACGGCATTCTCAAAGTCGATGACGAAGGCAAGGACCTCGAACGTTTTGACGCTCCAAAGGCGACGCTGATGAGCTATATCATCAAGGGCGTTTTGGGCCAGAATCTGCCGTGGGGACTCGTGATCCTCGGTGCTATGCTCGCCATCGTGCTCGAACTCGCGGGTGTGCCGTCGCTCGCATTTGCGGTCGGTATTTATCTGCCGATCTCGACGTCGGCGCCGATATTCCTCGGCGGCATAGTCAGGTATCTCGTTGATATCTATCTCAAACGCAAACTCGCCAGCCAAAATCTGACCGAGGACCAGATCATCGCCGAGACCGACAAATCCAACGGCGTCCTTATGGCCTCAGGCTATATCGCCGGCGGTGCGATCGCGGGTATTCTTATCGCGGTCTTTGCGGTAGTGCCGAGCCTGAAAGCATTTCAGGACGGCATGGAAAAATGGGCTGCGGGCGGCAATCCATTTTACGAAGGCGGCGGCTCTGATTTCCTCGGCCTAATGCCGATGGTCGTCCTCATGATCATCCTCTACATGGTGGGCCGCGAGTGGTGGCTGGCTGGGAAAAAGGCTGACCAGTAAGACGTTTCAGTAAAATTTTGTTTTACCTTTTTGTGCGCGGTACGTATAATGAAAATTATAATACCGCGCATTTTTCTTTTTAGCGGTTCCTCATTCAAAACAAGCAAAGGTCTGCAATCGATGAATAGACAATCTATGTTTTCCGCTATTTCAAACGCCACGCCACGCATTGTTGTAATGGGTCTTGTGTTGACGTTTGCATGCTCTTGTTCGGTAGCCGAGCCGAAAGCGAACGCAAAAACGGCCGATCCGGCGGTCAATGCAAACTCGAAACCTGCCGAGCCCGTAGGTGCGACGATACCGATCGATAAAGATGGCCCGGCCGACACGGTGCGTTTGTTTTA
>Ga0209023_10006476_pt1 | contig 12332 bp, 11 predicted proteins | sample LakOneMetagenome_FD_187468 | JGI IMG/M metagenome (GOLD analysis project Ga0209023, IMG submission 187468) | Freshwater and sediment microbial communities from Lake Erie, Canada (SPAdes) (version 2) | ecosystem: Environmental > Aquatic > Freshwater > Lentic | place: Lake Erie, Canada... | reverse complement strand
TAAACAAAAAACCCGCACTTCGGTGCGGGTTTTTTGTTCGCGAATCTGGCGCCCGAAGTTGGACTCGAACCAACGACCCCCTGATTAACAGTTTCCTTGTAAATCAATAGGTTATTGATAATCAACGGAAAGGTACGTCAAGACACGTAAAGCCAAATCACTTTAGAAACATCAACTTACGTCAACCTATGACCTTGCGCGAAAGTTGAGCGTTGTACCTCTCCTGTACATCTAGAAGCATCTTCGAGTTGTGGCTCCTGCTCAGCGCCGGATGCCGTACCCGGCGACGCTGCTGGTCGCCGTAGGGTGGAAGCCTGCAGCCAACCTAAGGTGGCGTGGGCGCGGCTCTAGCCAAGGTTCCGTTTTGCATCCTCGTAGCGGGAGTACACGGTTGGGACGCGCCCTTCAAAGGTCATTCGCCCGACCGTACGCCTATCTGTCCAGTACTCGGCCGTCATCGACTCGGGTTTGTACTTGGTGCCATGGGTAGAGACCGTCGCAGCGCCGACGTGGCGCTCGCTCCGTACACCGCGAAGCTCGACGCCTGGCGTGTTGGCGTAGACGACCGAAACGTTAAAGCGGTTACCGCAGGGAGTCGGCTCGATAGCATGAGCGAGTAGGCAGGACTCGGATTCTGGCGTCATAAGCTGAATTTGCAGCTTGCTCAACGTCTGCACGATGCCAGCGTATGCGGTAATCGGCGGAACTTTCTCGCCTGTTTCCGGGTTGACCCACTCCGAATGGATCGTCACCTTCCAAGTGCCGCGAAGGTTGGGGCGGTCGAACAGCCAACCCTGAAACACTCGCAGCCGCCAGAGAAGATGTTCCATCGCCAGAGCGACGATTACGAGAACGCCGACTACCGTGGTGAAGGGCGCAAGGTGATTCCATGAGAGCGGGGTTCCTTGCAGCCAAAGAACCGCGCCCCATGCGACAGTGGCGACGGCGAGCGCGGCGGTAATCTGTAGGCGCGTAAACATGGCTCAGACGATCCCGATGTATCGGCGGGCGCGATCAACGAAGGTTTCAAACTGCATGCGCTTGGTATCGTTGCCCTTCAGCAGATATTTCCATTCGCTCACTTCGCCCCATTCCCCGCAGAGCGTCATGCTCGACAGGTTGTAAGACAGGTGATTCAGCACTGCGGATACGTCCTCGTACCACGTGGCATGCGTGAAGCAGCTATTGGGGGCGTTCCAAACAAGGCATTCGATGTTGAATCCCTTGACCGGCTTGGCTTCGGCGATGCCATCTTCGTCCATGATGTTGCGTAGCTTCTTCACGATGCGAACAACGCCACGATATGCCCTGCGAGTATCGTTGTTTTTGCCGTTGCCGTTCTCGTAATGTTGACGTGGCCACTCGCGGGTGTCGTAGAGGCGTTCAGGCCAGTTGATGATCCGGCCGCCGCTGTCCGGCCGCAGTTCTGTTCCGCAGATAAATGTGCCATCTGCTGAATAGCGGCGGTGCACCATGAGCGGCACTACGTCGGCATCAACGCGGTAGGTGTTCTCGTGAATGTCGAACGCTTTATTCCCACGAGTGACATGGGCCGCGCCAAAGTAAGATGTCAGTGCCTTGCCGATATCGTTCTTGTAGTCAGCGTACGAGTAATCGGACGAACTGTTTCCAAAGTCCGAATCTTTTTTGCCTTCTGGGTAGGTAGTGAAGAACGTGCTTCCGGTGTATAGCACTCCGATATCAACGTCGCTATCCTGCCGAACGTTCACCCGATTGCGGTAGGAACCCTGAACAAACACCTTGGTCATCGACGCCACTTTCGCGTCAGCGGCGAGTGCTTTTTTGATTGCGGTGATTGCGTTGTCGATCCTGTCGCTTTCGGTTTGGCTCGGGGCCTGTGCCCACGCGGCGAAACGGTCATTCCATGTTGTGCTCACGGTTCCCCCTAGATTCCTGCCGTAATCAATTAATAGTCTTCTGCCAATGTCCCACCAAAGAGAGCCGAAAGATTTGCGGTGTCTGTCGTAGCCGCAATCGCCTTGCGAACAGCTTCGTTCATCAAGTCCAGCACCCGCAGCTTGCCCTTCACCTCGGCGACGGATTCGATTCGCCGATACGTCTTGGCGTGTGATTCGGCGTAGGTAGCCAACCCTTTCAGCTTGGGCACCGCATCGGCCAGGTGCAGGCCATGGGGATCAACGAGGTCAACCACCACCTTTCCATCCTGCTCGGCGAAGAAAACGAAATCGGGGCGGACGATCTTGTATTGCTCGCCATCGAGGTAGGCAATGCCTAGCGACGACTGCCCAGGTTGCCCTGGGTTGCGATACCAGAAGGTAAAGCCTTTGCGCTTGCATTCGGCTTCGACAACCGCACGCTCCCAACCCTTCAGTTCTGCCGGATAGTTGCCGGCATCGTCGCAAAGCAGGTGCTGCTTCCAGGTCGGGAGCACGGTCACCTGGTCGTTCTCTCTCGCCTTGGTCGCTTCAAAGCGGGCCTCTGGCTTGACCAGTTCCACGTCCTGCGGCTCGGTGCTCATCTCGACGATCTGCCGGTAGGACTCCCTGCGGTCGTCGCTGAGCGTCTTCATCTGCGGCCCGTACTGCACCAGCCATGCCTTCGCCAGCTTGTCGGCTTCGGTATCGAAGTAGTCCTGAACCTCCATCACCAGGCCCAGCCCCGCGACGGTCACCCGCGCCTCGACAATGGCTTCCAGGAATTCTTCCGCGTCCTCATCCGGGTCGGCCACCTTGTAGGCCAGGTGATCGACATAGGTGCGCGAAATGTCCGGGCTGAAAATGCGTGCCGCTCGCCGGTAGGCGTCGTCGATCACCGCCATGTCGGCGTCTTCCCAGAACTCGTCCAGGCTCTTGGCCTTGCCCTTCATGTCGGCGACCACGGTCTTGCCGTCCACGGTCAGCACAGCCTTGCGCTTGGCCTCGATCTTCTCCTTCTGGCTTTCCTGGAACTCATCCAGCGCCTTGTGCATGTGGGCGTGGGCCTTCTTGCCCGCGCCGGGAAGGATGTCATCGGAAGCCAGCTCGTGCGCCAATGCTGTCAAGCGCTTCGCCGGCTTCGCGCCACGCTGCGGCCGGGTCTGCGACGGCAATGCCTCGAAAGCCGCCCACACGGCTGCCGACGCGGCGAGGTTGGGCGTCACCTCCACATAGTCGATGAGGATGCGCCCAGGCGTCGCCGGCAGCGTGTCGTCGCCCTTCATCAAGGCATCGACCACTTCTTCAACCGTCTTGCGATTGAATTTCGGCAGCAGGCAGTCCACCGCGTTCAAGCGGTCATTGCCGGGGATGCGCCGCGCCAAGGGCGAACGCACCATGCGGCCCAGCAATTGGGTGATGTGGGTGCGGTCGCTGGCGGCGCGGAAGGACACCATCACTTCGGCGCGGGGGCAGTCCCAGCCGGTGCTGATGGCGTCCTTGGCGATCAATACCCGCACCCAGGTCGATTCCTGGACGCGCTGCGGCTCGATGTAGGGCACGTCGCGGTTGCCGAACCGCTGCGTGGTGTGCTCGCCCAGCACGTGCGCCACGCTTGCCGCGGGCAACTCGGGATATCGCTCGAAAATGGTGTCCAGGGCGCGCCCGATTTCGTTGGGGTCGGGCGTGTTCGGAACCTGCAATACCATCAGCGGAACGACGACGTGCGCCTCCTCCTGCTGCTTGGCGTATTCGGCCCAGGCCGCCGTGGACTCCTTCAGCTTGTCGGTGGCACGGCGCACCAGCACCGTGTCGAAGTCGCCGGTTTCGTCGGGAATGTCCAGCAGGATCGTGTCCTTGATGAGACCGGACTCCTGCACCTTCGTCGAGTCCACCACGACGTTCGGCAGCTTGATGTGCTTGCCTGCGAACTCGATGGCCTTGTTGAAGCGTTCCACCGTGGCCGAGATACCCCAGACCGCCGGGATGCCCGGCATGCCAGCGGAGCCATTGATAAGCCGCTGCACGATGGTGCTCTTGGCGGTCTGGTTGGCCGTCGTCGGCGCGCCCATGCCGCGGTGTGCTTCGTCCAGTACCAGGTACAGGGTCAGGTCCGGGTCTTCGATGGTGTTCTGGATCGTGTCCCACATCGTGTAAGACCGCAGGTCCGGGCGGGTGTCCGGCAACAACTCACCGGCCTTGGCTTCCAGCGCTTCCTGGTCATGCCCGCGCACCAACAGGCTATTCTTGCCCAGCTTCTGGGTGTTGAGGAAGTAGATTTTTCCGGCTTCGAGCTTTGGCCGGTTGAAGGTGTTCTCCACCACCACCAGGTCGCTGTGATTGATGCGGTCGCTGGCTTCCATCAAGCGGAAGCGGGTCTGCTCGTTCAACGAAGGATCGTCGCTGAACCAGATCACCACTGCGCCCGGGTCGGCATCGAAGTCGAATTCATCGTCGCCGTGGAATAGCGCCTCAAACGCAGCAGCGGCCATGACGGTTTTACCCGCGCCGGTCACGGCGGTCAGCGAGAACGCGGTCTTGTCGGACTCGCCGTGCCACAGCCGGCGTGCCTTCCCGAGATTGGCCAGGGCATCGCGGACGGCATCGCGCTGGTAGTCCTTGAGGGTGAACTTCATCCGTCAATCCCCGTTGGCGAAGCTGAAATTGGTCAGGTAGGACTCGTACAGGCGCACTGGCTCCACGCCATCGGGCAGGCGCTTGGCGATGGCCTGGAAACGGCGGTCGTCGTCGGTGACGATGTAGGCGATCCGCAGTCCATCGGCCTTCTTGATGGCCTTGATGAAGGGCGTGGCCTTGTCTACCTCAGTCAGCAGGCCGTAGGCGTCGGCTACCGCCCAGCCATCGGAAGGCAGCTTGTCGATGCGCTTGCCGCTCGCGCCGGCGCGCAGCCACAACAGTGGCGCGATGCGGGCAAAGGCCAGGTTATGGCTGACCGAGACTGGGGTTTCGTAGGTCAGGGTGAAGAACTCTGCGTTCTCCTCGAAGCCGTCAGCCATCGGAAATTCGTCAGTGAACTTGTAGTCGCCGTTGATCGGCTGCCCATCCGGCGTCATTCCGGTGATGGCCGCCTCGACGCGCGGCTTAGTGATGTAGTCGCAGATGCCAAGTTGCTCCCACTCGGCATCGCCGGGGCGCAGTCCTTGTTCGCGCAGCCTCTTTTGCTCGTCGGCGGCCACTTCGTTGTTGGTCACGCTGATGCAGTGGCGGTGGCCGCCGTCTTGCTTGTTCAGACGCATGACAGCGTGAGCGGTTGTACCAGAGCCAGAGAAGAAATCCAGAGTGATGGCGTCTGGCTTGTCTTTGACGAAGAACCGAAGCACGTCTTCGACTGCGTAGAGTGACTTAGGAAACGGGAACCTGCGATCTGGGAGGAAACTCAGAAGTAGCCGCGTTCCATATTGAGTAGCATCATGTGAGCTAAGACGCCATTGCGTGCCCGGCACCGCCACTACCGTGCCTACGTCCTTGGATTCGACCTCCAAGGCCCCATTCTTGTCTGAGCCTGTAAGAGTGAATTCTCCTCGCTGGATTTTCCCGTACTCGCCATCCTTGAGAATGTAAACAACGAATCCTCGCTTCGTTGTGCCTCCTATGCGGACGCGTCCTTGCGCCATCCGATCCTTGAGCGTTTGGGGATACCACTGCCAGTTGCCTTCGCTGCCGTTCTTGCGTATCGGCAGCACAGGCACTAGGCCTGAAATTTTCGTTGGTTCAGACACACCTTCCGGCAACGGTGTCCCGACACTCGCTATGCGTGGACCTGCTGGGTCAACATAGATCGGATAGAAGAGTCCTGGGCGATCACGTCTTGCCGCGTTTGTCCCTGACCGACGAAGCAAGTCCCAACGAACCGTGCCAGTGTGCGTTCTGCCACGCGCAGAAACCCATTCCCTATCAAGAGCAACTCGCTTCGGCGCAGCGCCACCGAACATCACGACGAAGATGTACTCGTCAGCGCGTCCGAATCCGTTTGCCTTTGCAACAACAGCCGGATTGATCTGGCTGCTGACCATCTGAATTCGCGCCTCCGGGAACAATTGCTCCAGCAACAACCCCAACCGCAGGTATTCCTTCTCGTCGATGGTGACAATCAACACCGAATCCGCCGGATTCAGCAGTTCCTTGGCCACCAGCAAACGCCGCTCCATCATCGCCAGCCACTTGCTGTGGCGATACAGGTCGTCGCCTTCGACGTAATCGTTGTTGTACTTCCAGTCCTTCGCTCCGGTGTTGTACGGCGGGTCGATGTAGATGGCATCCACCCGGCCGCGGTGCGTGTAGGTCAGCGCCTTCAGGACGTGGTAGTTCTCGCCATTGATGACCGTGTGGAATGGCTTGTCGCCACCACGCTGCACCTTGCCGGTGCTGACCAGGCCCGGATAGATGGTGTCGCGGAATTCGGCGATCACCACCAGGTCATCCAGCGCCACTGTTTGCGTTTCTGCTTGGTCTGCGCCGGGCAGTTCCAGGTCGGCGGTTTTCTTCGCCCTGTGGATGGCCTTCACCTGCCAAAGCCGATGGTCGCCGGGCTTGGTGGAACCGCGGTCCGGCAGGACGCGCACCTTGTCGCCCTTGCGAATGGGGCGCAACGGCAGTTCCACCGCTTCCGGGCGATGGCGCTCGAAGTTCAGGCCGAACGGCAGGCGCGACGACAGCACCTTGAATTCCTTGTCCAGGTCAGCCCCCAACTTCGGGTCTTTGGACTTGGCCTGGGCGATCAAGTCGGTCAGTCGTGACACAGCGCCCCCTGTAACGTGTTCATGCATTCCCCAACGGCAAATACAACGTGTGCGAATTCGCCATGGCTTCGCGGAAGCCATAAGCGCGATAGAAGCGGGCCGCTTTCTCGTGCAGCGTGTCCACCAGCAGCACGCGCACGCCAAGCTGCTCGCGCAGGCCCAGACTGCGCGCGACGGCATGTGCCAGCAAGTAGTCGCCATGCCCCTTGCCTTGCTCACTGGCAGCTACGGCCAGCCGCCCCATGCGGATGGCGGGCACCGGGTAGGCGGGCAGGCGCTTGCGATCCGCTTCCTGCAAGTCGGTCAGCAGGAGTTGGGCGGCAGACAGGCTGTAGTAGCCCAGGATGCGGGACGGTTCGGCGTCATCGACCAGGACGTGGGTGGTGCTGATGCCGTCGCGGTGATGCTGCGCAGCCTGCTGGCGCAGGTAGGCATCCAGCGTGGGTTCGCCACACGTGAACCCGTCGCGGTTGTGCCGCTTGGACTTGAGCTGCTCAACAACCAGCACGAATCAGGCCTGCCCGACGCGGGCGAGGGCCTTCTTCAGCTTGGCGTTCGGCTGGAAGGGAGCATCCAGCGCCTTGAGGAAGCGCCGGGATTCTTCCGCCGACAAGGTGACGGTCAACTCGGCTGCCATGACGTTCTCAGCTTCGCGCAGTACCGCGTCGCGCACGAACGCAGACAACGGCACGCCGCGCAGGTCGGCGGCGCGGGTAATGCGCGCCTTGTCCGTGGGGTTCAGGCGCAGGTCGAGACGGGCGGCGGCAGTGGTCATGGCGGTTCTCCTTGTACGGAATAATACCGTACATGGGCCGCAAGTCAATGGCCAGTCCTGGACTTCTTCACAGGCCAGGTGGTGGGGCTGAACGGGCCGGTCAGCCGGAGGGCGACGGGCGCCAGCATTTACCCATGAATAAATCTGGCGACGATAGGGGCGATGACCGTGACTCGCATGGCTAGCCAGTTCAGTTGGCGGGCGGCTTCAGACCCTCGCCTGGGGTGATGGACCCACGCGCGGCCCCCGCCGGTACTTGGCGGTAATGGCGCTGACGGCGGCATCGTCGGTCAATTCCATCTGTTCCCGTTCGTGGAAGAGCGCATCCATCTTCCGATGCGCATGCTCAATGCGCGCATGGTCTGGCTCCGCTTTTTCTTCCTCTTCGCCTAATACCGCGGAGCAATCCGCAATGTGCGAATTGATCAGTTCACGGGCCACTTCGTAGGCCAGTACCTGCTCGTAGGTGTAGGTCATTTCATCCTCGTGGAAGGTGCTGCATCAACTGCGGAATTTGTCATGGCAAACAAAAGTGGCACCACTTTGGCGGCGACAGCCTATCCTGCCTTAGTCCACTTCAATCAGCTGGTTTCGTACTTACGAAAATTGATGCCTCACTATACTCCGGACATGCGGCGCAATTCGCAGCCGTAGATTTTGTACGTGCAAAAAGTTGATGCCTCAATCGACTCCGGAAAACAGGGTTGGGATTTCGTCATGACGAAATTTGAAGGTGGTCAGCGGTCTTTGTCTTTCGATCTTTTGCTGAGCCTGTCCTGTGGCTGCGCTGGTGCCTTGCCCTGACGCTCGCCTTCTTGTGGCGGTTGCATCGCAGACACAACCTTGGTGATGGCAATGGCCAGGGAGCGGTCTTCAGCCTCGCCACGAGCCAACACTCGTGCGAGCGTGCCGTACGCCCCGGTGGTCCGCGGGGGCGGCGTAGCGGGACGTGCAGCGCGTTCCTGCGGCATGGGCGATCTCGCCGCATGCCGACCCGCCTGCTTTACGGTTCTGTGCCGTGAACCGCGCATGCCGCGCGGCGTGGCGTTCGCATCGATGCCATGCTCGTGCAATGCTTCGGCGAACCGCTCCCGCCACCGCTGCAAGTCCGGCTTGCGAGGGTTCAAGCGTGTGCCGTCCACGCCCAGCGCTTTCACGCACAAGTGGACGTGCGGGTGCACCTCGTCATGGTGGGTGGCAAAGACGTACTGGTGGTTGTTGCCGAATTCGGCCACGGCAAACGCCCGGGCTGCATCGGTGACAGCATTGCGGTCAGTGCCGGGTGGCATCGACAGCACAATGTTGAATGCTTCCTTCCGATGGCTCTCCTCGGGGATGCCGTACAGGCCGTACTTCCATTCATCCCGCAGGTCTCGCACGGCATCACGGCCAGCGATGATGTGGCCGGCTTCGTTCTCAAGCGCAACGTCGCCATTGCGTGAGATGTAATCGAGGTGCGCCTTGATCCTGCTCATCCCGCGGCCGCCGCCCGAAACCTTGACTACGACTTCTGGAGCCTTGCGCACGATCCTGGTCAGCCGCGACCGCGCTGCGGGCGCTCCCCTGACGCGCAGTGGCGTCGCGTCGGGCGGATTCACCTTCGATCGGGTGAGAGTCAGTTTGCAGGCGCGGCCCTTGCGAGGCTTGAAGCGGAACGCGTCGTCCCAGTCGATCAGGGCGTCATCGATGAGTTTCATCGGATAACCCAGCGCTGACGGTTGGCGAGCATGACTTTGTTCACGGCCGCCAGGTGGCTCATGATTTCATGCCGGAACGCGAGCACGCGTTCCGCATCCGCGTTCGCCCCCTCGGCATTCAGTCGCCTGGCCATCTGATTGAGGTTGGTGCCGATGGCGGCTAGCTGTCTGTTGGATTGCCCGAGTGCTGTCAGTTCGGCCATTCCTAACTGGGGTTCACCAGTCAGGTTCTTCCGGATGAGGTTCACCACCCACTGCGTCGCGGATTCGCCAGCCACCCTGGCGAATCCGTCGATCTTGTCGAATTCGGATTGGGTAAGCCGCAGCTGCATGCGCCGCCGCGACCTGTCGGGCGTGTCCTCCACCGACGCACAGGCAGGTGCTGGACCGGCATGTTCTGGTGCCGTCGTGAGTTTCCGCACCACCTGCTTGATCGCGCTGCTGCTCGTTGTCGAATGCTGCCTGCAATACCTTGTCCACCGTTCCAGCAGATCGGGCGACAGGTACGCCTTGATCGTTGGCCGTGTGCTGCTCATGGTCTACCGCCACATGCCTGCCTGCGTACTTCGGCAACTCTCCGATCACGCTCTTGCTTGTCGATCAGTCCAAGGCGGCAGTCGTTCTCGGCATTCAGGATGATCGCTTCAATCCGGTAGGTGCTGGCTCTGGCTTCTGCCGTCAACCGTTGCTTCCTCTCCGCCTCAACTCGAAGCCCGCGACTCAGGTTGAAGTTTCCGTCACGTACAGCCTGTACCAATCTATCGAGCAGGCCGAGTGGGGACGTTGCTTTGCCATCCTCGATGCACCCCGCAAGCTCGTCCAGAACGCTTTGCTGCAACGGCAGGTCCAAGCCTTTCAACTTCCTGGCGACTACTACCTGGTCGAGACCAAGCAGGCCATTGGCGCCCATGTCCGGCGTGTTTCGCGTAGTAGTAGTTCTTTCTGTACTTACTGCGCTTTCTGTATTTAGTAAGGAGGCGGATTTGCCGGCAGTGGGTTTTGCCGTCGACGGGTTTCCAGTCCGTGGGCTTCCACCACGGAGTAGTGCCCATTCAGTTCGGATGTATCGGCCTTTCTCATCCCGGATTTCATCCTTGCGCAGGCGGCCGGCCTCGATCAGCTCTCGGACGATTCGACGCAGGGCATCCCGGCCAATACCCAGGCGACCAGTCAACCAGGCTTCCCGGAACACCCAGTCCCTCGGCAGGCTGCACATGAGGACATACACACCGAGCGTTGCGGGGCGAAGCAGGGCTTTTCTATACCGCCCGGTACCGTCCCAGAGGTCGCGGTTGTCCAGGAGTGAGAACCCTTCCGGGAATCCGTCGTCATATCTCAGATGGATTTGCTCACCCATGACGTTCGCTCACGCGCCGGATTCGTCGAGGAACCGCGCTACGTCGAGCACGCTGAACAACCGGCGTCGCCCAATCTTCCGCGCCGCCGGCAACAGCTTCCTGGACAGCTCGTTGTCCTGGCAAAGAATCGTTCTCAGCCCTTTGGGGCTGCGGTCGAGGACTGCGGCCAATTGATCGTAGGAGAGAAGTGGCCTGCCGCCGGTGACCCTGAGTAGTAGATCAACCGTCGTTGTCTCGTGTGTGTTCACGTTGTTCCCGCTTGGCGCCGCGTGGCGTTCGGGAACAGGAATCCACGCCGATATCGGCGACGCAACACGCCGTTTAGAAAAGTCTGCTGAAAATGCCAAAACGTAGAATTTTGGCGTTTTGCGAAACGTCTAGCCCATCCTTGCGAATAGGGCACGCACGCCACATTTCGCAAATGTCAAGCGCGACGAGAAGTCTGAATGAATCAATACTCAGTGCATCACTCAACATGCGCGAATTGCGCGGAAGCGAACGCCAAAATCATGATCTTGGCGTTATCAGGAATCGCCTTCCTGCCTACTGCGCAGCGTGGTAGCGGGTGATTTTCTGGTTCTGTCCGTACTTTCAATGTCGTCTAATCGATCAACCAGGTCTTCAGCCCGAAGATGCGTGTAGCGCTTCAGCATCTGCATCGACTTGTGGCCGCTGATGGCGGACACCTCTTGGTCGCTAAAGCCGGCTTCTACCAAGCGGCTGACGGCTTCGTGTCGAAGGTCATGGAAGTGCAAGTCGCCCAGGCCAAGCGATGTTTTGATTCCGTTCCAGACCTTGGCGAACGTGTAGGGCCGGCGCTTGCCGTCGCGTCCCGGCTCGCCGAAGAACACCAGGTCGCAACCTTCCGGTCGAGCGGGGTTGTCCAGCGCCAACGCGAACACTTCGGCGGCTCGACGTGTGAGCGGCACCGTTCTTGCGCTCTCGTTCTTGGTGATAGCCAACCGGACAACGCGCCGCCGCACGTCAACCTGGTGCAGGTGCAAGCCTGCGATCTCGCCACTGCGCATTCCGGTTTCCAGGGCAATGTCGAATATCCAGCCCAGCATCGGGTTGGAGTAGTTGGCCAGCGCCTGCCTCAACCGGGCTTCCTCGTTGCCGCGAAGCCGCCTGTCGCGTCCTTCGCCGGGTGATGGCTTGCGGATGCCGGAGACCGGGTTCCTGACCAGGCCAAGCCGCCACTCGCGGATGGCAGTGTTGAACAGGTGGCTGAGTAGCGCCAGTTCCAGGCGTACCGTGTTCGCGCTGAGGGTTCGGGGCTTCCCGGTAGCGCGATCTACCCGCTGGAGGGGCGTCGCCAGTCGCTTGTCTCGATAGCTCGCCACAAGGTCAGAGCTGATGGCGGCCAAGGAGTATTTGCCGAAGTAGGCCCGCAAGGGCTCGGCACAGTACTTGTCGGTTTCCTGGGTGGCCGGCTTCTTGGTCGGGACGACTTCCGACAGGTACCGTGACAGCGCCTTGTCGAACGTGATGCGCTCGGAATGGGAGGGGTCGATGAAGATGCCCTTCTCGATCTCGACCTCGGTTCGCCTGGCCCAAGTTAGGGCATCCTTCTGGATGCGGAAGGTCTTGGAGACGGTGGGCCATCCGCGCTTCCGAATGACTGCTTTCCACTTCCCCAAACGGGTCTGAACGATGGTCGCCAAGGCAGGCTCCGTTTCGGCACTGTACCTAGAATGTACCTCGGCAAAGAAAAAGGGCCTAGCCGTGAGGCTAAGCCCTTGATTTTCTTGGCGCCCGAAGTTGGACTCGAACCAACGACCCCCTGATTAACAGTCAAGTGCTCTAACCGGCTGAGCTATTCGGGCGGGGGCAACATTGTGCCGTTC